>Ga0208190_1000803_pt1 | contig 12176 bp, 13 predicted proteins | sample June2015DPH_13_1_FD_184708 | JGI IMG/M metagenome (GOLD analysis project Ga0208190, IMG submission 184708) | Peatland microbial communities from SPRUCE experiment site at the Marcell Experimental Forest, Minnesota, USA - June2015DPH_13_10... | ecosystem: Environmental > Terrestrial > Soil >... | reverse complement strand
GCCCTCGTCGATTACGCCGCACACGAACTTCAAGAGCTCGGTGTACGTGCTGTCGAAGGAAGAAGGCGGCCGTCACACGCCGTTCTTCAAGGGCTACCGGCCGCAGTTCTACTTCCGCACGACGGACGTGACGGGAGTGGCGGAGTTGCCGGCGGGCGTGGAGATGGTGATGCCGGGCGACAACGTGGAGCTGCAAATTGATCTGATTACGCCGGTGGCCATGGAGAAGGGGCTGCGCTTTGCGATTCGCGAAGGCGGCAGGACCGTGGGCGCGGGAACGATCTCGGAAATCATCAAGTAGCAGTTCACAGTTCACAGTGAGTGCGGCTGAACGAAACATGGGACTGAGAACTACGAACTACGAACTGGGAACTGAAGGGACTGGGACATGCGGGAAATCATTACGATGGAATGCACCGAGTGCAAGGAGCGGAACTACTCGACGACGAAGAACAAGAAGACCGTTACCGGCCGACTTGAGTTGAAGAAGTTTTGCAAGCGCTGCCGCAAGCACCAGGTGCATAAGGAAACGAAGTAAGAAAAGCAGGGAACAGGGAACAGGGATCAGGGATCAGGAATGCGGCGCAGGGAGAGCGAACAGGCTCAACCAAGGCAAGAAGAGCTGACCCCTGAAACCTGAACACTGACCCCTGCATTCAGGGGCGTAAGCTCAACGGCTAAACTGCCGGTCTCCAAAACCGGACTTGGGGGTTCGAATCCCTCCGCCCCTGCCAGATGAGCGACAGCGAGCAGTGGACGGTGAACAGTTGCAGCGGCGGGCGGGAAAGCGAAGTGGCTCCGGGCAGCACGGAAAGAACTGATCACCGCACACTGTGCACTGTTCACCGAAGAGGATGTGGAAGCATGGCGACGAAGACGGCAATGGAAAAAGGTGACGAGCGGTCGGCCAAACGGCAGCAGCCGGGAGCGCTGGCTGAGTTTGGAGGCGGCGTGTTGAGCAAGTGGACCGAATTTACCAGCTTTCTGCGCGATGTGCGCGCGGAGATGCGCAAGGTGGTGACGCCTTCGCCCAAGGAAGTGCGAGTGACGACCGGTGTTGTGATCGTCGCGGTCTTCCTGTTCGGGCTGTTCTTCTTCATCGTCGACGGCATTTTCAGAGTTGCGGTGTATGGTCTGCTCGGCAAGCTAGGCGGATTGCAGTAGCCGGTGCAGCACAGAATCGAGAGTGGAATGACAGAAGACCTGCAGCAAACCGGAGAGATAGGGGCCGCAGAGACAGTGGCCGCAGAAGCGCCGACTGCAGAGGCGCCGGCCGCAGAGGTGCCGGCCGCAGAGGTGCCGGCCGCAGAGGTGCAGGCAGAAACAGCGGCAGCGGGCGAGGCGCCGGCGGCAGCGGAAAAGCCTGCCGCAAAGGCGGTAGCAAACTCGAAAAAGACCCGCGCGCCCGAGACAAAGACAGAGGCGCCGGCGGAGCCTGAGCCGGAAGCGGCGGCAGGGCAAGAAACAGCAGCGGCGGAGCCTGCAGCAGCCGCAGTGGAACCGCAGCCTGTGCGTAACGAGAATTTCCGGTGGTACATTCTGCACGCCTATTCAGGCTTCGAGCGCAAGGTGCGGGAATCGATTGAGAGCCGCGTGCAGGCGTTTGGGTTGAAGGAGCGCGTAGGACGCGTGATGATTCCCACCGAGCCGGTGACGGAGATCGTCAACGGCAAGAAGCGCACCGTGGAACGGGTGTTCTTGCCCGGCTACGTGCTGGTGGAGATGGAGCTCGATAACGAGCTATGGCACGTGCTGAAAGACACGCCCAAGGTGACGGGGTTCCTGGGCACCGGCGACAAGCCCGTGGCGTTGAGCGAGGAAGAAGTGAGCTCGATTCTCTTCCGCAGCGAGACATCCAAAGATAAACCGCGGATGAAGATCAAGTTTGAGAAGAGCGAACAGGTGCGCATCACCGATGGGCCGTTCGCCAACTTTAACGGCGTAGTGGACGAAGTGAACGAGGATCGCGAAACGCTGAAGGTGATGGTGACGATCTTCGGGCGGTCCACGCCAGTCGAACTCGAGTTCGGCAAAGTGGAAAAGATTGAGTAGCCGAGGTTCTCATTTAGTAGCTTTCAGCTTCTAGCCGGGCTGGCGATCTAGCCGCCGCCGGTTGCGAGCGAACACTGAGGATTCGGCACCAAAATTTGGTTAAGGAAATGACCAGCCAGGAGCTAAAAGCTAGAAGCTAAGGGCTGGTTTCAAAAGGAAACGACATGGCACCTCCGAAGAAGATTAACGGCTACGTGAAGCTGCAGATCGAAGCTGGCAAAGCCACGCCCGCGCCACCGGTTGGCCCCGCGCTGGGCCAGGCGCAGGTCAACATTATGGAGTTCTGCAAGCAGTTCAACGCGAAGACGCAGAACAAGGAGATGGCCGGGCTGATCATTCCGGTCGTCATCACGGTTTACGGCGACCGCACGTTCAGCTTTGTGACCAAGACGCCGCCGGCGGCAGTGCTGCTCAAGAAGGCGGCAGGGATCGAGAAAGGGTCGGGCACGCCCAACAAAGAGAAGAAGGGCAAAGTGACCGAGAAGCAGGTGCGCGAGATCGCCACGCAGAAGATGCCGGATTTGAACGCTGCGTCAGTCGATGCGGCGGTCAAGAGCATCAAGGGAACGGCGCGATCGATGGGGATTGAAGTGGTCGGGTAAAACTGCGATTCGCTGAATTGGAACAAGAAGGCCCTCCGAAAGACGGAGGGCCCTTTTATTGGTGCCGAGATCGATTCCGGACTGGAATGCTGTTGGTTCACGGCCGCGCGTTTTACGCCTTCGACGCTTCCATGCCCATAATCTCAATTTCGAGGCCGCCGAAGTCGGGATGGTCGTTTTCGCGGATGCGATAGGCGAGATCGATGAGGATTGAAGTGGTGGGGTAGAGAAAAATAAGCCACTTGACGAAAAGCCGGTGCCTGTCACCGTTTTTTTTGCCCCGGTAGGAGTATTCTGATTCTTCCCCGGAACCGGAGGAACGACTATGTGCCGGGCTCCTTTGAAGTGTGATTCGTCCTTTGCCCTCTGGCTTTTCTGCCTCGGTGTCGCCTGCACAACTCTCACCCTCGGCGGCTGCGGCGGCGGAAGCAGCGGCAGCGGTGGTGGTGGTGGTGGCGGAGCAACGCCAACGTCAATCACAAGCATCTCCTACACGCCCAATCCAGTAGCTCCCGGCGGGACGGCGGCCTTCACGGCAAGCGTGAACTGCAGCGGCACGGGAACGTGCCCGCAGAGCATCACCTGGTCGGTGGCTGCAGGTCAAGGGAGTTTTGTGGGTTCGACCTACACTGCTCCTGCGGCAAGCGGCAGCTACACCGTGACGGCGACAGCGACCGGATATTCGGTCAGCGCCACAGAGACCGTCTCGGTAGTTGCGGCCCTGTCCGTCAGCCTTACCTGCCCGCCGCTGGTTCAGATCGGCGTTCAGGGGAACGTCGTTCCGCCAACATCCTATGCTTGCACCGCATCGGCGAGCGACGGCAAAGGCGTCACCTATGCTGCGAACGGCCCGGGAATCAGCGTCAATCCAAGTTCCGGAGCTTTGACGGTAACCGCAACCGATAGCGACAGCGACGCCGAAGGAAACTTCCCGTCCGTCGTGATCACGGCAACCGCCAAGAGCGACGGAAGCACGCACGCAACCGCGACCGTGCTCGTCACTGACTGGTTTCTGGCTGAGAACGGCGCTACCAAGGGTGTCCAGATCGTAACCAGTAAGGGAACCTTGGTTTCGACGATCTCAACAGTTGCATGCGGGTGGTCCTCTTTCGCCCCAGATCACTTGAGCTACGCATGTCTCAATGCAAACTACAGTGGTTTTGGGATCTACACAATCACAGTCACTTCAACCAACGGGACTGTGTCGGTGGGTGCCACAGGAACCGGAAGCATCGAATTCGTGTCAAACTTCAACGACGTCGTAGATCCGGCGTACTCGCCCGACGGAACGCAAATCGTCTTCGTGGGCGAGATCAACGCGGCACAGGGAGTCTACACGGTAGCCGCAAACGGAAAAACGGCAGAGAAGCAACTCTCCAACGAACCCCTCGCGGGCCAAGGAGGGATTGGAATTCTCACCTCGTTACCTAACTTCACGGCAGATGGAACACTGATCCTGTTCGAACACCTGGTTTCGGTCAATGGGACAATCGAAGTCCAGATTTGGAAGATGAACGCCTCCGACGGAAGCAATCAGACAGCTCTGTCGTTGCCAGCCGGAAGCATCTCACCATTCCCGACCTTGGATGGGAAATACCTCATATTCCAGGGGAGCGACGGCATCTATCGGGTGGACGTTGGGACGGGTTTTGCTTTGAGCTTTCTGCAACCCATTGTCACTCAGGTTGCCGGGGGACAAATACCAGGGCTCGTGGCAATTTCGCCCAACGGCGAAAAGGTCGCGTATGTCATGGACACCCCAACCGTTACCGGAATGTCGTACGTCTGGACCGTCAACGCCGATGGAACTGACCAGACGCAGATCACTCCCAATGCAGGATTCTTTTTGCCGACGAGTTGGGAATAAACCTTCGTTTTTTCTTCTGTTCTTTCGTTCCTTACGGAACGCTGCAAGCCCACCAGGAATTCCTGGTGGGCTTGATCTGTCCCAGTAGCAGCATTCTGGGATGTCCCAAAAGGATCTTCAAAAAGCCGCATGAGCGGCGAATTCACTAAGAGGCTGGGCGGGAAAGGGCAGCTAAGGGCCCACCCTTCACGCAACGGCTGTCTGCATGCCCATGATTTCAATCTCGAGGCCGCCGAAGTCCGGATGGTCGTTTTCGCGAATGCGATAGGCGAGATCAATGAGGCTGCCCTCAACGAGTCGAAGCTGAATAGCGCGTTCAGCCAGATTCCAGCCGACGGCGCGGATGGAGCTGACCGGCGCGGCCGAAGCGGCCAGCCGTGTTGACGAAGTGTTCACTGACGCTGTTGGCGATGAACCAGTCGCCGCGGCCACCGAAGGAGCGGGGTCCTGCGCGAGCTCAAGCCGCAGGTGCTGAGCTTTCATGGTGCGCGGTGGAGCGAGCAGGCGCGCAGAGCGGGCGATGAAGATGGGCTCGGGGTTGCCATGGCCGAAGGGCTCGAGCTTGCGCAGCCATCCGGCGAGTACGGGCGTGATGCGGTCGAGCGGCAGCTCGGCATGAGTGCGGAGGAGCCGCTCAGGCTCGCGCGCGGCGAGATGCGCGTTGGCATAGATACGCAGGCGGCGCTTGAGCTCGGGCAGCGCGTCGGCGGGAAGTGCAAACCCGACGGCGAAGGCGTGGCCGCCGAAGCGGGTAAAAAGGTCGGCGCAGGATTCAATGGCGGCGAGGAGCGCGAAGCCGTCGACGGAGCGGCCGGAGCCGTGCGCGATGCCTTCCTCAACGCTGACGACGATGGCCGGCTTGGCGGTGCGCTCGACGACGCGTGAGGCGAGAATGCCGATGACGCCGCGATGCCAGCCGTCGCCATCGATGACGAGCAGGCGGTCGGTGGCGATTTCGGCGTCGGAGGCGAGACGGGCTTCGATAATGGTGAGCGCGGCGGCCTCGACGTCGCGTCGCTCGCGATTGAGGCGCTCGAGTTTGGCGGCAAGCTCGGCGGCGCGGTGTGAGTCGCGTGTAGTGAATAGCTCGATGACGTCGGAGGCAACGTCCATGCGGCCGGCGGCGTTGATGCGCGGGGCGACGCGAAACGCAACGTCGAAGCCGGTGATTTGCTTGCTGGCGGGATCCAGTGCGGCGGCGGCGAAGAGCGCGCGCAGACCGGCGCCGACCGGGCGGCGCAGCTCGCGCAGGCCAAGAGCGGCGATGGTTCGATTTTCGCCGCTGAGGGGAACGGCGTCAGCAATGGTGGCGATGGCCGCCATCTTGAGAAAGCTGGGCAGAGTTTTTTCGCGCAGGCGAGCGGGATCGCGGCGAAATGGTTCGGACTTGTCGAGACAGGACTTCTCGAGCAGCGCCTGCGCGAGCTTGAGCGCGATGGCCGCTCCGCAAAGCGATTTCTCGGGATACGTGCAGCCCGGTTGATTCGGGTTCAGGATGGCGAGCGCGGCGGGAAGTTTGTCGTGGGCATCAGCCAGATGGTGATCCGTGATGATGAGGTCGAGGCCGAGACGACGTGCGGTTTCAGCCTCAGCGAAGGCGCGCATGCCGGTGTCGACGGTGACCACGACGCGTACGCCCTCGGCGTGGGCCGCTTCGAGCACACTCGACTGCATGCCGTAGCCGTCGCGAATGCGATGTGGGACGTGAAAGCGGACGAGATCACACCCGGCGCCGCCGAGCATTTCGATGGCGGTTTTGAGCAGGACAACGGCGACGGTGCCGTCGACGTCGTAGTCGCCGTAGAGAAGAATAGGTTCTCGCGCGGCGATGGCGCGTTCGAGGCGCTCGACCGCAACAGACATGCCAAGCATGAGGAACGGATCGTGTAGATGCGCAGGCTCGGGGTTCAGAAAAGCGAAGGCCTCTGCGGCAGTGGTGATGCCGCGCGCGACGAGCAGCTCTGCGAGTACGATTGGCAGTCGCGCTTCGCGGGCGAGAGAAGCGGATGTTTCGGGGTGCGATTCGGCGAGGAGCCAGCGCTGGGGCGGCAGAGTGCGAGCTGAAGCCGATTGATTCCGGGGTCCGGTGGCGCTCGCCGGGACATTGGCTGCGGCGGCCACTGACGCTTACTCGTCCTCGTCGTCGTGGGAGTGAGCGTCATCAATGACGATATCGTGGAAGCTTTCGACGTTTTCGAGAAGCGACTGATAGCGCTCATACCATTCAGTGGTGGTTTCGTGCAGAAAGACAATACCCTCGTAGATGAAACCGAGCTGAATGTAGCCCAACATGCCGGAGTACTTGCGCAACCACTTGGCCTCGACCATCTCCGCGGCTTCTTCATCGGGGAAGTTCATCTCCCCGACCTCCTCGATGAGAGCGTCGAGCTCATCGTGGTCCAACGTCATTTCGCTGAAGGTGACAAAGGGAGAGCCGACGTGCTTGGCCATCTCGACAAAATCCTTCCACGAGTCGGGGTTGCCTCGGCCTTCCCACAGTACGGAGGGAATGTCGTCGGTGACGTAGCCGGGGAGGCGATGGAGGCCATGGCCCTCAATGAAGGCCACCATGTCGTCTTTTAGCGAGAGAAGGTTGTCGGTACTCATTGTCAAACACCCATTCTCGCAGATGGGGGTAGGGCGGGGATCAGGAAAACTTTTTCGGTTGGATGCCTGTGGGAGTGATTGGCGAGATCGCAGCAGGGGCAACGCGCGAGACGGGGACCGGCGCAAAGTTGTTACTCTGGAATGAATTAAGGAGGATTGCCTCTTGCCTGTATTTGAACGCCACGTCTTTGTCTGCCACAATGTCCGCCCCGCTGACGCACCGCGGCCCTCGTGCACACGCGATGGAACAAGCGAATTGCACGCGCGGCTGCAGCAACTTTTACGCGAGGCTGGGCTGGGCGGCAAGGTTAGGATTAACAAATCCGGCTGCCTGGACCAGTGCGAGCACGGGCCGACGGTGGTGGTGTATCCAGAGGCCGTGTGGTACGGAAACGTCAGACCGGAGGATGCGGCGGAGATTGTGACGGAGCATCTGGTTGGCGGACGGCCCGTGGAGCGGCTGCGGATTGCCGAGGAATGCATAAACTCGAAGACCTGCCCGCACCGGAGTTGAAGGCAGGGATCAGGGACCAGGGACAGACATGTGATGAAGCGTAGAGAGTTTCTGAAGGTGGCCGGAGCGGCTTCGGCGGCAACGATTGCGCACGGGGCAATGGCGCAGTCGGGCCGCGGCTGTTCGATCATCATTGATGGGAACGATTCTGTAGCCGGAGCACCGCCGGTTCGGTGGGCGGCGGAACAATTGCGCGGGGCGCTGGCGGCGAAAGGCGCGTTGTGCCGGATTCTTACTTCCGGCGAGCGGGTTCGCGGGTCCGCATTCTATGTGCTGGTCAACTCAGCGGGACCGGCGTCAACTGGACCGACTGCGCCTTCGAACGCTCCGCATCTCCCTGCGTGGCGTCCCGGTGAGGAGTCGTTTGCTTTGACGCCGGGAAAGTTCGCCGGAATGCCGGCGACATTTGTTTCTGGCAGCGATGTGCGCGGCTACGTTTACGGTTTGCTCGAGATGGCGGAGCGAGTGCGGTTTGCCGCGGACGCGAGAACCGCGCTGCGCCTGTCGCAGCCAATTCTGGAGCGGCCGGCCAATGAAGTGCGGAGCGTCGGGCGCTATTTTTGCAGTGAAGTTGAGGACAAAGCGTGGCTCTACGACAAGGATTTCTGGCTGGGGTATCTGGATTTGCTCGTAGCGTGCCGATTCAACCGGTTTTGCCTCGCGTTCGGGCTTGAGTACGACTTTCCCAGGGGCGTAACGAGCGATTACCTGCACTTTCCCTATCCATATCTGGTCAACGTTCCGGGGTACAGCGTGCGCGTGATGCAACTGGCTGCTGCGGACGGAACTGTGCTGCCCGCGCCGGTTCAGCTCAGCGATCGCGAACGGCAGATGAACCTGGAGGCGCTCAAATTCATTGCCGCGCAGACCGCCGCGCGCGGGCTGCACTTCCAGCTGGGACTCTGGACGCATGCTTACGAGTGGACCGACAGCCCGCATGCGTATCACAGCATCGAAGGGCTGACGAAGGAGACGCACGCGGCATATTGCCGCGACGCGCTGGCGATGCTGCTGAAGCAATGCCCGGAGATTCAGGGGCTGACCATGCGCGTACATGGCGAGAGCGGGATTCCGGAGGGAAGCTACGACTTCTGGCGGACATTGTTCGAGGCGATTCAGGGCTGTGGGCGTTCGGTCGAGATCGACATGCACGCCAAAGGCGTGGATCAAACGATGATCGATATTGCCAACGCGACTGGAATGCCGGTAAAGCTGGGAGCGAAGTATTCCGCGGAGCACCAGAGCCTTGGCTATCAGCAGGCAGACATTCGGCCGCTGGAGATTCCGAAAACGGGGAGCGAGGCAGCGGGACCTTTCAGCGTGAGCTCCGGGGCGCGCTTCTTCACGCGGTACGGATATGCGGATTTTCTGAAAGCGGGCAGCCGCTACAAAGTGCTGTTTCGGCTGTGGCCGGGCACGCAGCGGCATTTATTGAGCGCGGATCCGGAGATGGCGGCGGCTTACGGAAGGACCGCGCATTTTTGCGGGGCGGTTGGACTGGATCTGATGGAGCCGCTGACATTCAAGGGAAGGGAAGGTTCGGGACAAACGGGTGGGCGATGCGCGTACGCCGACGCGAGCCTGAACCCGAAGACCGACTGGGAGAAATTCGAGCTTTATTACAGGGTGTGGGGGCGGCGGCTCTTTGATCCGGACGCGAATCCGGAGGCGTGGCTCCGGTGGCTGCGCAGCCAGTTTGGCGCTGGCGCAATCGCTGTGGAGGCGGCTGTCGCGAATGCGAGCCGGATCTTGCCGCTGCTGACATCGGCGCATCTGCCTTCGGCATCGAATCACTCGTTCTGGCCGGAGATGTACACCAACATGCCGATGGTGCGCGGAACCGGGTTCACGCCGTACAGCGATACTCCGGAGCCGAAATGCTTTGCCACGGTGAGTCCGCTCGACCCGGTCTTGTTTGCAACGATCGAAGCGCACGCCGCAGACGAGATGGGGCTCGCGGCGAATCCGAAGTATTCGCCGATCGAGGTGGCGCAATGGATAGAGGATTGTGCGACCGCATCGAGCGCCGCGCTGGACGAGGCGCGCAGGAAAACAGCAGCGCGGCGGTCAGCCGCCTTTCGCCGGATCGAAGCGGACGTGGAGATTCAGATCGGACTGGGATGGTTTTTTGCGTCGAAGCTGCGCGGCGGCGTGTTGTATTCAGTTTTTGAGCAATCGGAAGAAACAGGAGCGGGCCGGAAGGCGATCGACGAATACAGGATGGCTCGCGAAGCGTGGGCAGACATGGCCGCGCGAGCTGCGGCGGTCTATCGGGCCGACGTTTCATACGGAAGCACGCCGATGCGGCGTGGGCACTGGAGCGACCGGTTGAGCGCGATCGACAGAGATATCGCTGCGGTGACCGATAGGGTGGTGGCCGTGGGGCGGCCGGACACTTCGTCGCAAGACACGCGGCACGCGATTGTAGAGGCGGCGGGCAGGCCGGGGCGGCCTCTTGTGGCATGCGATCATATGCCGCCGGCGAGCTTTGAGGCCGGCGCGCCACTAAGACTATTGATCACCGTGCTGGTGCCGGATGAGGTGAACTCGATTCGACTCCATTACCGGCATGTGGACCAGGCAGAACGGTGGAAGCGCGTGGAAATGCAGGGAGATGCAGGGCGCTTTACCGCGGCGATTCCGGCTGACTACACGCAGTCCGATTTTCCGCTGGAGTACTACTTCGATCTTTTGGGAAAAAGTGGGGCAGCGCGGCTGGAGCCGGCGTTCAATGCGACTCTCTCGAATCAGCCGTACTACACTGTGATGCAGAGAGGCGCTTAAAGAGGGCCCGGGCAGCCGAGAGTCGAGTGTGAGCTGGCAACGAGCCGCAAATCCAAGCGAACGATGCCATTCAGCGAGTGTACAGCCGCGGGTGCGGTGCGGTATCCTCACGTTTAGCCCATGATTTTTTCTCGCGACTACATTGGGTATCTTACCCGCCGCACGGTCAAGCACCTGATCGACGCAAAGATGATCACCACCAGCGACTTGAAGGTGACGGAAGCGCGCGTGAATACAGCGCTGCTCGAGGAGCTTTCGCTCGAAGACCGCATCAACGAAGAGGTGCGCGTAATTCTTGATGCGTACTCCGAGGAGATGCGCAAGAGCGGCGCGCAATACGCTGAGATGTTCAAAAAGGTGAAGACCGAGCTGACCAAGAAGTACAAGGCGGTGCTATGAGGATCAACCGCGACAAGCTGAACAAGCTGGCCCACACCGTGGCAGATACGCTGGCCGAGATCGACCAGGTGGGGTTTCTGGAGGATCGCAATACGATCCGGCAGGAGGCGCGGAAGGAACTGGAGCTGCTGCTCCTGGAGGAAGCAAAGATCGACACGATGGCGCGGCAGAAGATTGCCAACCAGCGCAAGATCATTCTCGAGGGCTCGCAGGAGTGGGACATCCTGTACCGCAAGTACTACAACGAGGAAGTGCGCAAGCTGGGGATTTGAAGCAGCAACGCGCATGCCTTGCACCCGGAATCATCGGTGGAATCATCGCGTTTATCGTGACTTTCTTCGTAACTGGTCACGAGATTGAAGCGCCGCGCTCACTGACGAAGTAACTGGCCGCCGAAACACCTGCCACTTGACAAGCGTATATACATTTTATATACATGAATCAGATGGATGCGCACTTTGTCTACGCGGGCCAGCGATTTCATTGGGATACGGACAAGGCGCAGGCCAACTTCAAAAAGCATGGCATTCGGTTTGAACAGGCATGCGAGGTATTCTTTGACCCATTCTTCCGGCTCGCCGACGCCACGGCTGAGGATGAGGAGCGAGAAGCGGTCATTGGATTGACCGAGGATTGGACGCTGCTTTTTGTTGTTCATGTTGTCAGAGAGCGGGGCGCTATTCGAATGATTTCCGCGCGGCAGGCAACGCGCGCGGAACGGAGAAGGTATGAAGACAATGGCTGAGAGGATCAAGCGGCGGTTGCGGCCGGACAGGCCTATGACGACGATCAGCATGAGGGTTCCCGAGGACGTAATTGAGGACCTGAAAGAGGTTGCGCCGAAACTCGGATTCTCAGGGTATCAGCCATTGATTCGCGCCTACATCGGGCAGGGATTACGCAAGGATCTCGCGCGTCTTGATCGGCCGGAGCTGGCCGAACTGGAAAGAAGCCTTCGCCGCCACGGGGTCAAGAACGACGTGATTTCGGCGGTGCTGGGCGAGGCTGCGCAGAGGAGCGCTTAAGGCGCGGAGGGCGTTGGCCCAGGAGACGAATTTTGCTAAAGTAAGGGAGTAGCCCGCGCCCGCGGGCCGCCTCCGCGTAATAAGTGGCGCTATCGTCTAGGGGTTAGGACGTGAGATTCTCAATCTTAAAACCCGGGTTCGATTCCCGGTAGCGCTACCAGCTTTTCAATCCAGCTGACTACAGAGCCTTGCCCGTCGTTTCCGCCCGTTGCCGCTATTGATCGTTGCCGAATTCAGCGGGAGCGAATGTTGGTTCAGCGCGCAATGTACGCGGTCGCGCTTCCCACCGACTGTCGATCAAATGACTCCTCCAAGCCGAATGCCGT
>Ga0208190_1000801_pt1 | contig 12183 bp, 9 predicted proteins | sample June2015DPH_13_1_FD_184708 | JGI IMG/M metagenome (GOLD analysis project Ga0208190, IMG submission 184708) | Peatland microbial communities from SPRUCE experiment site at the Marcell Experimental Forest, Minnesota, USA - June2015DPH_13_10... | ecosystem: Environmental > Terrestrial > Soil >... | reverse complement strand
ACTTGTTGCAACTTCGCCCCGGTGTGATGCGTTATCCCGGCGGCGGATTTTCGACCACGAGCACCGACGGCTTGCGCGCGGAAGACAACGCGTACTTCGTTGAGGGCCTGTTCAACAGCGAGCCCTTTTCGGGTCAAGGCATCATCAATGGCGCCGGCATCGCGGGTGATTCCGCAACGATTCTTCCCATCGACGCGATCCAGGAATTCAACGTTCAGGAAAATCCTCCGGCCGAATACGGATGGAAGCCGGGTGCGGTCATCAATGTCGGTGTGAAGTCAGGAACAAACTCTCTGCACGGCACGGCCTTTGCGTTCGGCCGCGACGGAGTAATGGACGCGCGCAACTACTTCAACGTTGCTGCGGCGGCGAAAACTCCCCGAACTTTGGAACAGTTTGGCGGCAGTGCGGGTGGCGCAATTATCCAGGACAAAGTTTTCTTCTTCGGCGCGTACGAGGGGCAACGCTACAACGTCGGAAACTCGTACAGCGTGACCACCCCGACAACGGTCGGTTTACCGACACCCTCTACACCGACCTGCACCTCCGTCTCCGGCGACTGCGCGAACAGCATACCGAATGCGATTGCGGATCTCGTGGCCAACGGCGTCCCGATCAGCCATGCTAGCCAGTTGATCTCGGGCTGTACGGTCTCGGGCGGAACTGTGACCTGCAACGGAACTGGATTTCCTATCAACAATACGCAATCAAGCAGCATCGTTCAGGGATTCCCCAACAATGTTGGCGTCGACAACGTGATTGGCAAAGTGGACTACAACATCAATCCGCGCAGCAGCGTCAGCGGCATGTACTTCTTCGGCAATAACTCAGGAACGGTTGAGGATTTTCCCGAGTTGCAACAGAAATGGCTGTCCGACATCCACACCCGCGCGCAGGTTGTAGGAGGAAACTGGATTTGGACTCCCAACCCCAAGTGGGTAAACGAGGCGCGCTTCGGCTACAACCGCCTCTACCAACCCACGCTCCCCGGTGACCTGAACACCCCCGCGTCCGCTTACGGTCTCGACACCGGTGTGAGTGGACCGCTCACCGGAGGATTGCCCCGCATCGGTTTTGCCGGAGCCTTCGTCCCCGGCCTCGGCGGTTTCAAGTGGCCCAAGTTCCAGGGGCCAGACTCGATCACCCAGTTCATCGATCACGTTTCCTATGTCAGGGGAAATCATTCACTGAAATTCGGCGGCGAAGTACACCGCAACGACGTCAACGGCGGCGCTTTTGGCAACGCTCGAGGCAGCATCACGTTTCTGGGCGGCGTGGCTTTACCTGCTTCCACTGCATTGGAAGATTTTTTCGCGGGTGATCCCTTCAAGGCCTCTGTACAAGTTGGGGATCCCAAGCGCCAGATCCACAACTGGGCTTACGGATTATTCGTCCAGGACGACTGGCGCGCCAGCAAGACTCTGACGCTCAACGCCGGACTGCGCTATGAATTTAGTTCGGTGATCAAGGAAGCCCACAACCTTCTAGGCAATTTCGATCCTAATTCGCTCACCGGATTGATTCAGGCTGGAACAAACGGCGTCAGCGGTCCCTACAATCCCGATCACACCAATTTCGCTCCGCGTCTCGGCTTCGCCTGGGACGTGAACGGAAGAGGGGACACGGTGTTACGAGGCGGCGTCGGCTTAGTGTATGAAACCATCAACTGGGAGGCGATGCTCGCCTTCAACAACGCCTTTGGCCTCTCCAACGTGCCCACGGGCGGCATCATCGACGCCACGGGCGACACTGCCGGGGGCACGATCACAGCGGGCAACGTGTCGATTCCTCCCGTCCTGTCGCAATGGGACAGCGCCACACCGCTGTACGGTAGCGCTACCATCAATTGCTTCGCCAGTCCTTGCCCGATCATGAGCGTAGCTCGCAATATCACCACTCCCTACATCTGGAACTGGACTTTGAATCTGCAGCACGCTTTTACGCCGAACCTTTCTCTAGAAGTCGCCTACGTAGGCAACCATGGAACGAATCTGACTGGGATTCGGGATATCAATCAAGCACCTGTCGGTTCGGGCTGGCCTGCGGCCAACATCGTCGCTTGTACTCAGGCCGCCTTGGCAGCGGGCGCAGGGGCGCCGTATCCGACGCTCACGAATCCAGCCTGTCAGGATGACACCGCCAACGAGGTTGGGCCCTACAACACCAAGTTCCCCTACCTGAGCAACATCTTCAACATGGCAAACGTCTACCGATCGAACTATAACGGTTTGCAGGTCACGTTGAACTCTCGAAACTATCACGGCCTGAGCATGGTAGCCGGTTATACCTTCTCCCACGCGCTCGATGATGTGGGCGCCAACTGGGACTTTGGCTATGGTGCGGGCTTGCCGCAGGACTCATACAATGTCGCGCGCGAGTACGCAAACAGCGACTTCGACATTCGGCAACGCTTCACGCTCTCGCTCACTTATGCTATTCCTGACCGCAGCGGCTTTGCGCAGTCGCTGGAAGGCTGGGAACTCAATTCCATTGTGACGCTCGAAACCTCGCAACCCTGGGGCCCAATTGATTTGGGAACAGACGCCGCCGGCGTCGGTCCGCTTCCTGTGAGTCCGCCGGCCAACGAGCCGATTCGTTGGAGCTTCTATGGCAAGCCTTCCGACTTCAAGTCAGGCCCGAATCCGATTCCATACTTCGCGGGAAGCAACACCCCGACTAATCCCACCAGCAATGCAGCCTGCAACGCGCAGGCGTTGGCTGTGGACGGAGGTTCCCCGGGAGCTGCGACCGAGTCCCTCGCGTTCTTCGGCTGCTATGCCCAGGGTAGCTCGATCATGATTCCGCCGTCGCTCGGTCAGTTCGGCAACATGTCGCGGAACATGTTCTCCGACTCCGGCTTCCGTAACTTCGATTTCTCAGTGGCTAAGAATTGGCACTTCGGCGAGCGACTTCGCGCACAGTTCCGTGCCGAATTCTTCAACATTTTCAACCATCCGAATTTCGCAAACCCTTACGGCGGTCAGAACGGGTTCGGCTTGAATGACCCCTCGGCGCGCCCGTTTGGTTGCGCTTGCGCTACACCGGACGTGGCCGCGGCCAACCCGATTATCGGTTCGGGGGGTAGCCGCTCCGTGCAACTCGGATTGAAGTTCATCTTCTAACTGTGGTCAGGTCACGGGATTGAATCAAGGCCGGACGCAATTCCGTCCGGCTTTTTTTCGTAGACGGCTCGCGTAACAGCAAGCCAAGGAAAAAGGGCCGAGATATGAAAATAAGAAGTCAGTTTCGTTGCGTTGCTCTCCTGTTGGTACTCGCATTCATTTCCGGCAGCGCTCTTGCACAAAACGAGCCACGCCGCGAGCGCACCATCGACGAGATCAAGGCTGAAGCCATCCACCGTGCCGAAGTAGGCCAGTATCCGCTGATCGGACTTGATCCCGCCGATCTAAGGGAGGCTTTCGAGAGCATCCACACCGCAGACAAGGACGAATGGGCCGCCGGATTCATGCGCGTGGCCGATCGCTATTTTAACGAGGCGAGAGAGTCGGAGAAATCTGATCCCAGCAAGGCGAACGCCGATTACATCCGCGCCTGGAGGCTTTATTCGTTCGGACGCTGGCCCATCCCCGCATCTCCAGGCAAGCAGCGCTCCTATGAAAAAGCTCTCGCAGCGTTCCGGGCGCACGCGCATTTCATGGATCCTCCGCTCGAAGTCGTGCGCATTCCTTTCGAGGGGCAAGAAATTATTGGCTACCTGCGGCTGCCGAAAAATGCAAAGGGGCCCGTGCCGCTGGTCGTGGCGGTGAATGGATTGGACAGCCGCAAGGAAGACTTGACGGAGAGTTTTGGCGCGATCCTTCCTTTTGGAATCGGCTATCTCGCGGTCGACGGGCCGGGGACGGGACAGAATCCGATCAAGGTGAGTGAGACCGCGGATCGAATGCTATCGAAAGTGATTGATTACGCGCAGTCGCGCCCCCAGATCGACAAGAACCGTATCGCGATGCACGGCGTGAGCTGGGGAGCGTACTGGGCGACGAAGATGGCAATCGTCGAGCGCGCCCGGCTGCGGGGCTGCAGTGCGCAGTCTCCGCCGGTCGACAAGTTTTTCCAGAAAGATTTCTTGATGAATTCGCTGCTGGGCAATCGCGAATATCTATTCGATCAGGTTCCGGCGCTGATGAGCATTCTGGAAGGCGTGCACACGCTGGATGAAATGGGAGACTACCTCCCTAAGATGTCGCTCGTGCACCAGGGACTTCTCGGCAAGCCGATGGCGCCCATGCTCATTCTGGCCGGAGTTCTCGACACGCAGGTTCCCATCGATGACGAATACCTGCTGCTGAGCAAGGGCGACGTTCCAAAGGAAGCCTGGATTAATCCGCACGGAGGACATCTCGGCCGGCAAGTCGGCGTGTGGCCCGATCCTCTGATCTTCAAGCAGGTGATTATTCCGTGGCTGGTGAAGACCCTGGAGGCTCCGCCAAACTAGCTCCGGCCACAGAAGACTCGCTAGCCACCCAATGTCCACACTGATCGAACCGCCACAAACCGAATCCATCCAGTTGCGCCGTAAGCCGTTCTACGCCTCTCTGTGGGTGCAGGTTCTCATCGCCATGGTGATCGCCGTCGTGCTAGGGTATCTGAGCCCAACCCGAGCGGTCGCCATGAAACCGTTGGGCGATGCCTTCATCCGCATGATCACGATGATCATCACCGTGCTCATCTTCTGCACCGTGGTCACCGGCATCGCAGGTATGCAGGATTTGAAGAAGGTGGGCCGAGTTGGCGGCAAGGCCTTGCTCTATTTTGAAATCGTTTCCACGATCGCACTGGCGGTTGGACTGATCGTGGGCAACGTGGTTCATCCGGGCACCGGCTTCAATGTGAACGCGGCGACGCTCGATGCGAAAGCTATCGCCGATTATGCCGGGCAGGCCAAGGCGCAAAGCGTCACCGAGTTCCTGATGCGCATCATCCCCACCACGGTGACGGATGCCTTCGCCAAGGGTGACATCTTGCAAGTGGTGTTTATTTCAATTCTATTTGGCTTTGGCTTATCGTCGGCGGGCCCGCGCGCGAAACCCGTCGTAGCAATCCTCGAATCACTCACCCACGCGGTCTTCCGCGTCGTGAATATCCTGATGATCTTCGCACCGATCGGCGCGTTTGGCGCCATGGCGTTCACGATCGGCAAGTACGGACTCGCCGCGTTGGGGCCGCTAGTGAAGCTGATCGCCACGTTTTGGGTGACGTCGATTCTGTTCGTGCTTATCGTGCTGGGCGCAATTTGTTGGTTAGCGGGATTCAACATTCTGAAGTTTCTGCGGCATATCAAGGAGGAAATCCTTCTCGTCTTGGCCACCAGTTCGTCGGAAACCGCCATCCCTACCTTGATGGAGAAGCTTGAAAAGCTGGGCTGCTCGCGCTCTCTCGTAGGCTTGGTCGTTCCCACCGGCTACACCTTCAACACGGACGGCAGCGGTCTTTACATGACGCTGGCGGCGTTGTTCGTTGCGCAGGCCACGAACACTCACCTGACGCTGCTGCAACAGCTCACCATCTTTTCGGTGGCCACGCTCACCTCAAAAGGAGCGAGCGGGGTGCAGGGAGCATCTTTCATCGCGCTGGTGGCCACTTGTCGGTCATTCCTACAATTCCGGTGGCGGGAATGGCGCTCATTCTCGGCATCGATCGATTCATGAGCATGTTTCGCGGGCTGGTCAACATGATCGGCAACGGCGTCGCTACGCTCGTCTTAGCGCGGTGGGAAAACGAATTGGACCGGGAGACGCTAAGGGCCAGACTCGTCTAAACTATGATTTCGATCGCTCGAATTCGCGTCTGAAACTCCTTTTGGGCAGCCTAGAACCGGTTCGAAAAAGTCGCTCGGATCACCGGAGCCGACGGCGGCCTTGGAACCCACGTCTGGAAAGCGCTGCTGGATGCGGGTTTCACCCTGGTCGGGCTCGCGCCGCGAATTCAGCAGTCCGACTTCGATCATCCCAATTTCGTTGCGCTTCCCGCCTCCCTCACCAGCCGGGACGCCGCCAAGAAGGCCGTAGACAGCGTAATCGCGCGCTGCCCAGGGATCGCGACGTGCTCGCTCATTTAGTCGGCGGTTTCGCCGGCGGACAAACCGTCGCCGAAATGGACGACTCTTTACCTGGCAACGCATGTTCGACGCGAATATGAACAGCGCTTTTCACATCCTGCGTGCCGTGATTCCGCCAATGCGCAAGGCTGGAGGCGGGCGCGTCATCGCGATCGGCAGCCGTGTCGCCGAAGATCCCGGCCCGAAAGTTGGAGCTTATAGCGCATCGAAAACCGCTCTGGTATCGCTAATAAGAACGGTCGCGCTGGAAAACAAAGACGCGAGCATTACCGCGAACGTGATTCCCTCCGGAACCATGGACACTCCACCGAACCGAACAGATATGCCCGGCGCAGATGTTTCTCAGTGGGTGCAGCCCGCCGCAGTGGCCAGCTTGATTTTGCGCCTGGCAGGAGACGCTGGCTAAAGATGTCGCCGGAGCCGGAATTCCCGTTTACGGGCGCGGGCTCTTGAGGGTGGCGTCGGGCACAGTAACTACAGTAACCCCCTACCTGCACAATTCTTGTGGCACATTAACATTCCTGCAACGTCCTGAATGTAGGATGAAGACTGGAGGGGCGTCTTATGGCTTCGCCGCGCATGGCGGAATCGGTGCCACTACAGGTGGCCGCCGTCTGTTACCGCAAGCGTGGTGCGGCAGTGGAATTCTTGCTGGTGAACACCAACGGCGGCAATAAGTGGACCTTCCCCAAAGGCTCACCGGAAGCGCGCCTGTCGCACAGTCAGGCCGCCGAGCGGGAAGCGGCGGAAGAAGCGGGTGCTTTGGGCACCATCGAGCCTCGCCACTTCCATCTCTACATCCATTCCAAGGGCGTGTTCTGGCAGCCGGCCGGCGTGCAGGAATTTGTAGTCAAGGCTTTCCTGATGGAAATACACGAGTTGCGGCGGCCCGACGAAGCTCTTCGAAATCCCACGTGGTTCAGCCCGGAAGAAGCACGTCGGCGTTTGGCCAAGGGTCGCGAGGTCAAATACGCTCGCGAAACAGAAGCCGTGATCGATCGCGCGCTCGAGCGCATTCAATTCCACAACGCGCTCTGGGGACGCTATCCGGAAGGCCGCAACAACCGCGCAGTCGTGCAATCCTGATTCGTATCTCGCAACTTGGTACTCGGTACTCGTCTTTTATGAGACGATGAATCCAGCCCATGATTCAGCTTTCTGGGGCCGGAAAACGTTTCGGCCACAAACTCCTTTTTGAAAACACCGACTGGCTGATCACGCCCCGCGACCGCGTTGGACTGGTCGGCGCGAACGGCACCGGCAAATCCACATTAATGAAGATCCTCGCCGGACTGGACACGCTCGACTTTGGATCGCTGATCGTCGCTAAAGGAACTACCGCCGGCTATCTTCCCCAGGATGGGCTCTCGCTTTCCGGTCGTACCGTATTTGCGGAATGCATGGCGGTGTTCACCGAACTGCACGCCATGGAGCGGGAACTGGAAACGCTCACGCACAGCATCTCCGAGCTCGATCACACCAGTCCGGAATATGCCGAGGTCGCCGACCGCTATCACAGCCTAGAGCACGAGTTTCGCACCCGCGATGGCTACTCGATTGAAGCCGAGGTCGGACGCGTTTTGATGGGGCTGGGTTTTCGCAAAGAAGACTGGGAGCGGCAAACCCACGAGTTCTCCGGCGGCTGGCAGATGCGTCTCGCGCTGGCTAAACTGCTGCTGCAGAAACCCAATCTGCTTCTGCTGGACGAGCCCACCAACCATCTTGATCTGGAAGCGCGCAACTGGCTGGAAGAATATCTGCACAATTATCCGCATGCCTATGTGCTCATCTCGCACGACCGCTATTTTCTTGATGTGACGGTCAACAAGATCGCGGAGATCTGGAACAAGCGCTTCTGGTTCTATACCGGAAACTACGACAAGTTCCTGACGCAGAAGACGCAGCGCAACGAGCAATTGCAGGCCGCCTACCGCAATCAACGCGACCGCATCGAGCAATTGGAAGTCTTCATCAATCGCTTCCGCTACCAGGCCACCAAGGCCAAGCAGGTGCAGAGCCGCATTAAGGAACTGGAAAAGATCGAGCGCATCGAGGTTCCCCCGGAAGAGAAAACGATTCATTTTTCGTTCCCTCAGCCCAAGCCCAGCGGACGCATCGTCGCCGAGTTCGAAGGCATCGCCAAGGTTTATCCGGGAAAGAACTCAGCAACAGCGAACAGCGGCGAAAAGGAAGTTTTCCGTGATGTGAACTTCATGATCGAGAAGGGCGACCGCATCGCGCTGGTCGGCGTGAACGGAGCCGGCAAATCTACGCTGATCAAGCTGCTCGCGGGCGCGGAACTGCCGACGCAGGGAGAATTCCGACTAGGCCATAACGTGCAGGCTGACTATTTTGCCCAGGATCAATACAAAGAACTCGATCCAGACGCCCGCATGATCGACGATCTCGGTGCTGCATCGCCGCGGTCTACCCAAACTGAGCTGCGCAGCCTGCTCGGATGTTTCTTGTTTTCCGAAGACGACGTGTTCAAGAAGATCGGAGTCCTTTCCGGCGGCGAGCGTGGCCGCTATGCGCTGCTTCGCCTGCTTCTGCATCCGGCGAATTTTCTGTTGCTCGACGAGCCGACCAACCATCTCGACTTGCGGGCCAAAGACGTCCTGCTGGAAGCACTCATGGATTACACCGGCACCGTGGTCTTCGTGTCGCACGACCGTTACTTTATCGACAAGCTGGCTACGCGGGTCTTCGAGATCGGAGATGGAAAGATCGAAGTCTATCCCGGTAATTATGAAGACTATTTATGGCGAAAACAGGGCGGCAGCGCGAAGCAGGATGAGACCATTCGACAGCAATTGAAAGCAGTTGAACCTGCCCGGCGGGCGCCGGAAAACGGCAACCACGCCGCCATCGAGGCCACGCCCGCTAGGGGAAAGCGCCTGAATCCCATCAAACGCAAGAAGATGGAAGACCGCATTCGCGCACTGGAAGCGGAAATCAGCCGCGCCGAGGCCATGATCGCACGGTGCGAAACCGCGCTGCAGAATTTCGTCAGTGCGGAACAGAGCCAGAGCCACTCCGAAGAGCTCCACCGGCATAAAACCGCACACGCCGCATTCCTCGCGGAATGGGAAGAACTCAGCCAATCTCTGCAGGAAGCCGACTAAATAGGAACTTCTGCCGCGTTCGTACACTCTCTTCCGTAATCTCGGAGGATGACTTACTGCTGTGCGATATTCAAATTGGCCAAAGGGACACGAACCAGCCGAAGGCCCAAGATCCAAGACCGCCCGCATCGATTGGCGTCCGGAGCCTGCCCTGATTTTGGCGAAGGGACGCGCCGCGCGGGATTAAGGAAGGCCGCATGCTCCAGTCTTCAGATAACTCCTATGGCGTGAAGTCGAATTCGCCAGCCTCCAACCCCAACTCTTACAACCCGGTGAAAACCACAACCGCGCCCATTGAACAGGCCACCATTGGTCGTTCACTAGTGATCAAGGGCGAAATCACTGGCTCGGAAGCGCTTTATATCGATGGTCGGATTGAAGGCAAAATCACGCTCACCGACAATCGCGTCACCATCGGCCGCAACGGCATCGTGCAAGCCGACATTACCGCTCGCGAAGTTGTAGTTATGGGCAAAGTGACCGGCAACCTCGAATGCAGCGACCGCGTGGACATCCGCAGCGAAGGCGTGGTGCACGGCAATGTGGTCACCGAGCGGGTCAGCGTGGAAGATGGCGCCGTGTTGAAGGGCGGTATTGAGGTACGAAGCGGCCAGCAAAAGCAGAAAAATCAGGCCCAGCCTCAGGTGAAGACCGCGGAAGCGCCGAAGCCGTCTGCACCGGAGGCCCCAAAGGCTTTGGTGGCAACCGCTGGCGCATAAAGACCCGGCAGAATATCCAGCAGGTAAAGAGGGCAGGCCCGCGCGTGCCCTCTTTTTTCGCCTCCGCTGCCGTGTTACTTCTTCTCTCCCGCTTTGGGCTTCAAATCGAGCGCTGCCGAGTTCATGCAGTAACGCAGTCCGGTAGGCGCGGGACCATCTTCAAACACATGCCCCAGATGGGCGCCACAACGGGCGCAGCGAGCCTCGGTGCGCACCATTCCGTAACTGCGGTCTTTGTGCTCCTCGACCTTTCCCTCGTCCGCTGGCTTGAAAAAACTGGGCCAGCCCGTTCCGGAATCGAATTTCGTGGAGGAATCGAACAACGATTCCCCGCAGCATACGCAGTGATATATCCCCGCATCTTTCGTTTTCCAATACTTGCCAGTAAAAGCCGGTTCGGTTCCCGCCTCACGCGTCACGTGATATTGCTCCGGAGTAAGCTGCTGCTTCCAATTCGATTCGTTCTTTGCAATTTTTTCCGCCATGAATGTTTGCCCCCAGTAAAATACCTGCAACCATAACTGCTCATTAGATGTTTTCCGGGCAGAAAAGTGGCGTTACTGAATTTTCCACAGCCTCACTGCGACATCTGACCTTGCCCGAATGCGCCCGACGACCAAATATGGTTGAAATGCCTACGAGTCCCTCAGGCCCGGTAGCTCCCTCAAGAGGCGCCGAGCTTATTGACCTTCACTCCGCCACTTCTTCCCCGATTTGGCGGTACTTCCCGCGGAAAAACAGAAGCGGTTCCCCGGAGCGCACGACAACGTCCTCGGCTTCGGCGATAAAGATGGTGTGGTCGCCGGCGTCCTCGGTCGACCTCAGTCTGCATTCCAGATAGGCCAGCGCCCCATGCAAGATGGGCGTGCCGTGGGCGGTACGGTCGAAGCGCGCGCCGGCCTCTTCTTTGGCTTGCACCTGAACCCCCGGCGGCTGGGCGTAGTATTCAGAGATCAAGCGCTGATTTTCGGCCAGGATGTTGATCCCAAAGCGCTTCTTGGCGTGCAGATGGGAGTGAGTGCGCGCGCTATGGTCCACGCAAACGAGCAGTAGCGGCGGATTCAGCGACAGGGAGGTGAAAGCGTTCGCAGTCATGCCGTGGACTACGCCATCTAGATCGACGGTGATGATGGTCACTCCGGTCGCAAAAGCTCCCATCGCTCTGCGAAATTCGAGTGCACTGAGACTCATGTCGTACCTGGAGTTTTCCCGCCGCGACTGCCTACATTATCACGGCTGCGCTCAGTGACTAGTGAAGGGGAGCAATGATCGGATCCACTGGCCACCGATCACTGACCACTGGCCGCTGTTGTATGATTCACTGCATCAGCTAGCTCTGGAACCTAGAATTGTGACTCCAACCGCAATCAAGACGGCTGCGCCCGAGCGATTCTTATCGTGTGCGGTGGAATTGCAGGATCTGCCCCCCGGCGCGCCCATCTCGCGCGAACTCGCTTTGCGGCTCATACGCTGCAGTGACGACGATCTGCCTACGCTTCTCACCCTCGCCCGTAGTGCAAAAGAAAACTTCAAACCCGGCTTCATCACCTACTCCCGGAAGGTTTTCCTGCCGCTGACGAATTTGTGTCGCGATTACTGCGGATACTGCACGTTCCGCCGCGATCCGTCGGACCCCGGAGCACACACCATGACTCCGGAAGAAGTGCTGACCGTCGCCCGAGCCGGCGAAAAGATGGGATGCACCGAAGCTCTCTTCAGCCTCGGCGATAAGCCGGAACTGCTTTTTCCCGAGATGCGCGAGACGCTCCGCCATCTCGGCTACAAGTCCACTTTGCATTATCTGGCAGCAATGTGTGAACTGGTGCTGCGCGAGACCAGTCTGCTGCCGCACCCGAATCCCGGCCTTCTAAGCTCCGAATGGATCGCCCGCCTGGCCGCCGTCTCCCCCAGCATGGGCCTGATGCTTGAAACCACCAACCCGTCTTTACTCGCTACCGGCGCGGCGCACGATAACGCACCCGACAAAGTTCCGGCAAAGCGTCTGCGCACCATCGAAGAGGCCGGAGAGCAGCAGGTTCCCTTCACCACGGGCCTGCTGATCGGCATCGGCGAAACTCCCGAAGACCGCGTCGAAACGGTCCTGGCGATTCGCGATCTGAACGACCGCTACGGCCACATCCAGGAAGTGATCGTGCAGAATTTTCGCGCCAAGCCTACGATCCCCATGGCTCATGTGCCTGAACCGGGACGGCACGAGATGCTGCGCACCGTGGCAGTAACTCGTTTGTTAATGCCCAACGTC
>Ga0208190_1000799_pt1 | contig 12197 bp, 14 predicted proteins | sample June2015DPH_13_1_FD_184708 | JGI IMG/M metagenome (GOLD analysis project Ga0208190, IMG submission 184708) | Peatland microbial communities from SPRUCE experiment site at the Marcell Experimental Forest, Minnesota, USA - June2015DPH_13_10... | ecosystem: Environmental > Terrestrial > Soil >... | reverse complement strand
GAATATTGGGGTCGACGCAACGCGCTGAATTGCGACTCCAAAAATTAGTTGTTGTAATATCGCGATTACACTTTTTGACCCGCACGGGTGTGGGCCAGTTCTCGGTGAGCGCAATCGCCTGATAACATCAAGTACACTTTATGGCCTATGAGAAGTCGGTCTCAGGATCGTTGCAGATTCGTGGTGTTGATTGTTCTCTCGGCTTTTGTACTTGTTGCTAGGGGCTCTGCGGGCGATCAAAAACGTGAGTCCGGCGCGGAGCTAGTTAAGAAATTTCAGAACAGCCAAACTTTCTTTGAGCAATTTGACATCGCCCAAAAGCTCGCGCAACTGCGGGATACTACCGTTCTTAATCAGCTTGAGCCTTACTTGGGAGACGTGGACAGGCATGTCCGAGGCAACGCGGCCTTTGTATTTGCCAGTTTAGGCGACGACCGCGGCTTCGACGTTATCCGCTCAATTCTTGAAGACCGTTCGTCACAGCGACCAGAAGGTCAAGGCATACCGGGGGGCAACTGGTCGGTGGAAGCTCAGATCGCTTCTGACCGATACTACGCCGTGCATCTTTTCGGCGATTTGCAAGACGTTCGTGCAGTTCCGATCCTTATACCTCTCTTGAAGGATCGACAGGTCAACCGGATCGTGGCCAGGTCTCTCGGCAAGATTGGCGATCGGGCAGCTGTCGCTCCACTGATCGAGGCGCTTCACGATTCCAGCCCAGACATGCGCGTGCTGTCGATTTATGCTCTTCAACAGCTGCATGCCAAAGAAGCTCTTCCCGAGCTTCGCCGACTTACACAGGATGATGCCAACATCCATTTCGATGGTCTCGGAACAGTCGCCGAAGCTGCGAAGTCGGCAATTTCAAAGCTCGAAGCGGTGCCTTGACGACGCTCTGACACTTTCCAGTGTTGAGATAGAGTGATTCGAGCATTTGCGGAGATAATCTAAATGTAGGAACAAAAAGGATTTTGTCTTGGGGATATCTTCCGAAGAGTCGCGCTCTCCCTTGCGTCCGGACGATCCGGAGGTCTGTCCGTATTGCGGCCATCGGCCTACCGGAGTCGGGGTGGATGTCTACTCGGATGATCACATTTTCATGGACGCGATCGGCGGAAGAAAAACGGTGCGCGTCTGTAAGCGGTGCAACGACCGTTGCGGGGGGACATTCGAGGCCCGGAACCTGAAGGAGACGATCATTCGTCTCTCGATACTGCTCGCTAAGGCGGGTGTTCCCATCGCGAAGAAGGGACTGAAGTGGAAGAATGCCGTTTCGACGCCCGACGGACAGGTCTACAACCTTGTGGTGACGGCGGACGGCGTTCAAACCGAATCGGCGAAGCCCCTCGTGGAGCGCGACCCTGGCGACCCGAAGGTGCTGCACGTCACCGTAAACAACGATCCCGAGAGCCGCAAACTTCTCAAGCAATTTTCCGATCCAGAGAAGTTTGCGTTACAAGCCGAAACTCCTGGCAAACCGGCCCGAACACAGGAGTCGAGCTTCAATCTCGATCTCAATAAGATAGTCGGTTTGACGGCTCTCAAAATGGCGTTCTCCGCGGCGACGCTGGTGTTTCCGCATGAGGTTCCGAACTTCGCAAATGCCCGGCTGGATCTCACCGATACGGATGAAAATTCAACGGTGAGATCAGTCGTCTTCGATCACCGGGTCCACCGTTCCTTGGACGGCTCACGCGATCCGTTGTGCCACACGATTTACCTCGAGGAACAGGAAGGCATCATCCACGGAGTGGCGCAATTCTTCGGGTGCTTCCAGGCATACATCACGCTTTCGGATAAAGCCTCGCGTTCCTATAAAAACGGATTCTTAGCGACCCTCGACCCTACAACCGGCGAAGAGAGATTCCAGGAGATACAGCGCCTTGGGATCGACAAATGGACCGGCAACGATATCGCCGATCAGCTATCGCCGATAAAGAAGTTCAACGCCTACGCCCGGCAGCGCGGCGCGAAATCTGATGCGTTGGATGTGAGCAGTGTGAGGAGCGAGGACGGCGTCGAGCGCAAAGCAAAATGGTCTATCCCAGGCGTCTCATGGACCGGTGATATTCCGGGACACAGGAAATGAGTCGCGCTATCGCCCTTAGAACCGTTGTGACTCCAGCGAGGGGGATGATGCGACTAAGAATGGGGCAAAGAAGAGCGCATCCGGACTCTGATTCTCTGCACATCAGTCTCGTAAATGTCCTCGAGACTCAGCTTTGTTCCGGCGGCTCGCGCGACCTCTGAGATCGCGATCGCCCTTTGAACGGGAAGGCGGTAATCGCCGCGCACCCAGCGGTAGACCTGGGATGAATCGAGATCGAGCTCGCCGGCGAGACGCTCGACGGTGAACTCACTCACCCACGAGCCAAGCTTTCCGATCCACGTCGTTGAGCGCGGTCGACCGCGGTGTCGCACGACTGTTGCCATACCTAAATCTTCCGGGAAAATTGCGCAAAGAAAACTTCGTTAGTCTAGCACTGCGGTTGCTCTCAGGTTTTCTGAATCCTAGGAATCGCTATGGACGGGTGTATTACACTCAAGCCGATGAAAAAAGCTGCTGGAAAGAGCACCCGCACGAAAAGCCGCGTCCCGACCTGGATCGGCCGGATCGACGAATGCGCGCGAGAGCTCAACATCGGTGAGCGGTACGTCTACGATCTCCAAAAACGCGGACTCCCGCGAGTGAAACCCGGACGCTACAACATCCCGAAGTGTTTCCGCTGGTACGTCAGATATTTGCAACGGAAGCTCGTCGAGCGCGCACTCCCGGAAAACGGCAACGGCTCTATCGCTGGAGCGGCCGCCGGCGAGATGCGACACAAGCTGCTTTCGATCGAGGCCGAAATGAAATCGATCGAGCTCGCCGAAAAACGCGAACAGCTCATCTCGATCGAGCGAGTTCAAAAAGACATCGAGGCGATTGTCGTCGAGGTCAGAACGCGGATCCTCGCGCTTCCTCCCAGGCTCGCGGCCGAGGTCCTCGGCGAAACTGATCTCGCGGTCTCGCAAGTGAAAATCGAGCGATCGCTGAAACGAGCTCTTGAAGCGCTCAGTCAATTCAACCCCGACGAAGTCGAAGCAGTCGCGTCGTCCTCCAGCACGCGATCGCGGACCCAATAGCTTCTCGCGCGGAAGTGGCGAGTAATTCGTGTCGTTCTCGGTCGCCGAAAGGAAGCAACGCAAAATGGCAAAGTGGTTTGTGGTGAGCAAGGATGGCGAACCCTTGGCGATGAACGGTCGCGAGGAAGCGGAAATAGAATGATCCGCGACGTCGTCTCAACCCTTATAACTTCGGCGACTACATCGGGCCTGGTGATCTGGCTTTCCAAAGAGTGGATCAGCGCTCGCCTGAAGGCGAGCATCGAGCACGAGTACGACAAAAAGCTCGAGACGCATAAGGCGCAACTGAAGGCGGCGCAGGAACTGGCGATCCTCAACATCAAAACCAGTCTCGCGAGTGAAGCGGCTTTTCATGCCGCAGCCCACGCCTCCTTCTCGGAGGGGCAAAAGGCGTCAATCGAAAGAAAGCTAAACGCTGTTGATCAGCTCTGGAGCTTCATCGTGCAATTTCGATCCCGTCTGTCGGCGGTGCTGACGTTCGTGGACATCCTGACCGTCGATGAGTATCGGGCAGCAAAAGAAGATCCGACCTTCCAGCAGCTCACTAGTGACCTTTCAACAGAAAATCTTGCCAAGATGTGGTCGTCGTCGATTGAGGACATCCGTCCCTTCGTTGGTGAATACCTTTGGGCGATGTTTTTTTCCTACCGTACGATCCTGTTTCGCATATTGTTCCTGCTTCATCTCGGGCGAACGGATGCGGAGAAGATCGAGTGGTACAAGGACGACGCCACACGCCACTTAATCAAGGCGGTTCTTACCGCGCCAGGAGAGCTGCAAGAGTTTGAGCAAACGCAGTTTGGTAAAGTCTCGTGGCTACAGCGAAGGCTGGAATCGAAAATATTGGCCGCCGCGCAGAAAGTGATCTCTGGAGAAACCTTTGGGACTGAGTCGCTAGAACAGGCCAAATTGATTCAGCAGCGTATCGCCCAACTGCCCTCAAAAGGGCTGGGGGCAAAGGGCTCCTAGGCGCGAGGTCCATCCGGATCGCATCGAGCTCAAGTTCATCCCGATCGGCGTCGAGCACTCATTACCACTTCCGCCGGCCGGTTCCGCATGATGCACACGACACACACGACACGACGCAAGTCGTTACGATCAAGAGCTTTGGACGGCGCGGCGGACGATAAAGATGGGGGGATCAGTATGTCCCACTTGGCCGCGGGTCCTCCCCCACCCCCCCCCGCGCGCGGGTGACGGCGACCGCGCGTGGGAACGAGCCGAAGGTTTTGAAATTCAGAGTTCACTGCGGCGGTGTTTTCCCACTTTTCCCAGCGCGGAAAATTTTTGATGAGCGTTACACAGTGGAACGCTTCGCGGTAGTCGGCGGAACAGCGACCGAGTTCTGGCTCACGTTTCCAAGTCGGTTCCGCCGAGCCGGATCGCTCAAGGCGCGGAGTTGATACCAGAGGGCCACGCGGAGGAGATCGACGTGACGGCCCTTACGCCGCGGGTCCGCGTCCGACCCTCCTCGCACCAGCAGAGCCAAAGACCCCCGTTTATCCCCGCAGGCCGGAGCCGCACGCCCCCATGTGCGGGGCATAGGCAACGGTCGCAGACGTACATCACGCACTTCTCCGTCATGGGCCGATGGCACTGGATCAGCGGTCCGCCAACCCAAGATCGCCTCACTGGCTTGGCTGTCTCGATGAGTTTCATCGTTCCTCCTCCTTCTCGAAAAGCTTTCGGAAAGACCCCAGCGGCAGAGTCGCCGGAGGAAAATCCGAGCACAAATCCGAGCACAAAAGGCGGAACATGAGAGCTACTGAGCGCACATGCGGGCGATCAGTGGATAGCTATGTGATTGAAGAACAACGGAGGGGACAGCGAATCAGGCATTTACGAATCGGCTGCTCTACCAACTGAGCTACGTCGGCTTTTCGTTTGCTTTGTTTAGTTTACCAAATTGCTGGGTGGCGTCTCCTGTACAAGCAACCTGAGACTCCAGCCGTTTCATGGCGGCACTGACGACTCGCGGCACAGTCTTGATGTAGCTGAGTCGTTCTGATGTCCTCGTGCCCGAGTATCGCTTGGATCACAATATCAGGAACACCGAGTTCATGCAGGTTCGTGGCTAGGGCCCGGCGATTCGCATGCCAGCCTTTCCACTTCAATCCGTTTGCCTTTAAAATCGGCTTGAGGATACGGTCAGCGAAGTCGTCCAAATCTAGCGCCCCGCCAATCGTATTCGGGAACATCCAGCCTGAAGCGCACTCCGGCTTGATGGCGTCGAGCACGACTCGAAGTGGCTCGATGATCGGAACGACGCCGGGGTCCTCCTCATCCTCGTGGGTCTTGGTCTCATACTTCAAATGAGACCTCCAGGCGGAACGCCGGATTTTGAGAACCTTCCCATCGTCGTCTTCCCACCATTGCCCTCGAATCTCGCCCTCCCGCAGACCCGCAAATGCCGCGACACCGTTTGCTTTAACCGATTCCTCCGCTCGCGACACATCGTAGCGACCAAGCAGGGCGACTTCGACCCGAGGAAATTCCTTGCGACGGTCGGTGAGGGGAAGCAAGTCCTGTTCTTTGCCGAGAGGCAAACAATCTTCACACAGGGGGACGCCGCTGACGCGGTGTTCTACGTTCAGGAAGGCAAGATTAGACTCACCGTCGTATCCAAGTCTGGCAAGGAGGCGACCCTTGGCATACTAAGTGCCGCAGACTTTTTCGGAGAGGGTATGCTTGCCGGACAGCCCTTACGAAAGGGGTCGGCAATAGCGATGACCGCCTGCAAGCTTCTCCGCATTGACAAGAAGGCGATGATGTTCGCACTGCATCGAGAGCACGCACTCTCTGAAATGTTCGCAGCTTACTTGCTGACGCGGAACATCCGATACGAAGAGGATTTGGTTGATCAGCTTTTCAACTCAAGTGAGAAGCGTCTAGCCCGCATTCTGCTTCTGCTCGCTCGCTTCGGCAAGGAAGGCGTATCGGATTCGCCAATCCAAAGCATCAGTCAGGAAACGCTGGGAGAGATGGTGGGCACAACTCGTGGGCGGGTTAGCTTTTTCATGAATAGGTTCCGGAAATCGGGATTCATTGACTATGACGGGAGCGGGATACGGGTTCACAATTCCCTACTCAATGTCATTCTCAACGACTAGACAGGCGTTTTAGTTTTAAACCGTGATCCCCCTCTATTGTTGCCGGACCTCTTCTCATGCAAACCCCGTCAAAGAACGCATCGCGAAGTTACGGGACGAAATAGCGCAAATTAGCGAAGCGAACCGTCTTTATCTAAAAGACGGGAGGAGACGGCATGGCGCAGCAGGCGATCATGAACGCAGGCTTCAAAGATTGCAGGAAACCTTAGATCAGTTTGGATCAGTTGGTGGCCCTCACCGACTGGAAAAAACTATGAACAAGGCGTCACCGCCAAATAGAGGTTGCTGTTGAGATCGTGGTGCTTTCTGTTGATTCCGTGCTCTTCCCCTGTCTCGACTGGATTTGGCTCGGGATTGTCTTTATTCGGTGTTTCCATGTTCGTTCGCTCCCTTGTGTCGCTCAACTCTTTACAGCATTCCCCCTTATTTTACGCATTCGGCGCTACTGAGGCATGGTGACAAAAATCAGCGATTTCGCTCGACCAACCCTAACGCGCCCTAGGGTTTCTCTCAAAACTGAGCAGTCTTGAACAGACAACAAATAAGTCAGCATTGTAGGTTGACCACAGAGATGCGAAGGAACAGATGCGGACCTCCCCCCATTGTCCGCCTGTTCCTCTTAGTGGCGCAGTCTAAGGAGTCAAGGCAACCCTGCGCCACCCCCTTTTGGGAGGGTGCGGATTACACCGTTATGACAAATGAATGAGTGATGACAAATTCAGTGTCGAAGAAAGCGCGGCTTTGCTCCATGCGATTTTCCCCAACTACCCGGACATACTGGGGATGAAGCCCGCGCCGGAGGTCGGAGCGTTCTTGTGGACCCTGCGAGCCGGAGAGCCGTGGCAAACGGGCGCAGAACGCACTGGCACCAACCAAATAGCCTGCCAGTAACACCTTTCCGATTACATGAACTAACGAGTTGTTTGGCGGTGATTGAAATCACAGCTCCCTATGCTGCGCCGTGGAAACATAGCAGCAGTGAAAGATGAGCACATACCCGATTTCGACGGATGCTGGCAGTGCAAAGACGCCGTAACCATCGTCCTCCCGACTGGCGAAATGTATAGGGTGTGCGCACCCAGCAAGTGGAAGAGTTATGAATGCGCGGGGAAACAGCTAATTGCCTCAAAGAAGCTAGTATCCCACGTTGATCTCGCACAACCAGCGAAGCCTTTGCAGCAGCGACGGTAGAATCGAGTGCAAGCGTGATCTCGGCTGGATGCGTTTACCACGGTGCTCGCCGCTACAGCAGTCCGCCGGTCTGTATTACCAGATCATCCAGCGCCATTTCCAGCTTCGTAAATCGCCGCCCCGATTTTCGGATGCTGTCCGATCTTCTTTTGCAAGACTCTTAGAATCGGAGCACTCTTGATGTGGGCTTCCGCCTCGGTTACTTTATGTTCAGGATCGGATTTCTTCGGTGTTTCCCTGACTACTCGCTCCCTTGTGTCACCCGATTCCTTACCGCAACAGAATAGTAAAAGCAGCCCGAATAGTGAATCTTCAACAGGAGAACTGACGGTGACGAGAGACGCGGCTTTGAATCTAGCCAAGCTTTGGGTCGCGGCGTGGAACGCTCATGATTTGGACTTGATCATGGCGCACTATGAGGATGCAGTCGAGTTGACCTCGCCCGTTGCTGCCCAGCTATTGGGATCAACTGATGGCAAGGTGGTCGGAAAACCAAACTTGAGAGCTTATTTTCAGCGAGGGCTAGACGCTTACCCTGAACTCCGCTTTCATCTTGAGGACGTGCTGTGGGGTATGAACAGCGTGGTGCTCTATTACACAAATCAAAAGGGCACGCGCACGGCAGAGTTTATGGACTTGTCAGCACATGGGAAAGTGACACGAGTTGTGGCGAATTACGGTACGTAGGAACCCAACTCCTAGTCAGGGTCGCATCGATGAGAAGTTACGAAGTTACGCCGACTATCCATCTCCCCACCGTATACCAACTGAGCTACGTCGCCTTCTGGTTGCGTTGTTTCAGTTTACCAAATCGGCGCCGAAAACAAGCTGGCAAGCCATCTTCGTGGAGAAAATCGCCTTCGCGCAGATGTGATCTATGCGGCGCGCGACGCCGCCAGTGCTTCGTATTCCTGTTGTGACTGCGCTGGCAGCAGAACCCACAGCGTATAGACTCCCACCGCCGTACCAAATGGGATGTTGAACAACGAGATGAATCCCAGGACCAAAGCGATGACCCGAGCCCAGGATTCGCGCTGCAACAAACCCCATCCGGCGAGAAATCCGCAGGCAGCTTTCGCCAGGATGAAGATGGCGACAACGCTCAGCAACGAACGTAGGAATCCGGTGGGTGTCTCCGGCGGTGCTCCCATTTCGTGCAAGTGGGCAAACAACGTGTTAGCGACCAGATAAAGGATCACGCCACCGATAGTGTTGAAAGCCGAAATAGCTAGCCAAAGTATTCCCAGCAAATGCACGTGCCCCTGCACGCGACCGGGACGAAGTTGCATTGCGGTGATGGGGCCGACGACTTGCTTTCCGCAGCCACTGCAAAATGCCTGACCCGGTTGTACTGCTGCACCGCATCCATCGCAGAACATAATCTCCCCCGCTTCTATCGATCGATTACTCAACAGAGGGTACGGAATTCTAGCTTGAGAGTTCCGTCTGGAATGAGGAAGTGGGTTAGCCCAATTTCTGTAAGTAGATGGCGAGGCGCCTGTCCGCCGTGCAAACGAAAAGGCCGCCCGGCAACAGGGCGACCTTCTCTTTATCAAGGGAGAATAGTTCCAACGGAGGCTTAGATCCCGTCAAAACTTTCCGTACAAAATCTTATGAGTCGAAAAAGGGAGGTGTCAAGCAATTTTTGGGAAATAAATGTCTTTGTTTTCAATAACTTGCGTAACCAAGCAACACATTGGTGCTATGCTCCAATTTGAGACAAAATGCTGTCACAAACGCCGTAAGCCGATGCTGCTAAGCCACTTAAGACCCGTTTGAACTGTCGGCTGCGGAGGAATGTCTGGTGCTGGATCCCCCCGAGACCCGCTCCGACAGGTCCAATGAAATGAACTCGTCCTGGTCGGCACGACCAAAAATTGGACCCGGGAAATAGCGTCGCAGCAGAACACGGGCGCCTCCGAAAGCAACACCTGCGGCTAAAGATATCGCGCCCACAATGATGCACAGCAAAATGATGTTGACCAGCAAATTCGCAACGTTGTTCCTCTTGTCGAAATACGTGTTCTCATTCCAGGTAACGCTGGCTTCGTAGTTCACCGCACCTAAAAGGGTCTGCGCGTCGCTTTGCGAAAGCGGTCCCGCCGCGATTGCCACGATCGGTCCCGTGCGCTTATCAAAAAACGGACCGATGTTTTCGACTCCTTCCACTCCTGCTTGCGGTTGAGCAGCATGATGCACGGTATCAATGCGCCGCAAATGCTCGGCAGCCAACGCCGGCGTGGGATACTCGATCAGCATCAGCGTGGCTGCGCCCCCCGGCGTCGAGTACTGCCCCAGAACAACCTCCGGGCTCGAACTGAAATCCACCAGCGTTGCCGGAAGCGGAGAAGAGATCCCCCCAAGACTGACCGGTCCCTCCGCATACTTTTCGGTATTCGCCTGATAGCCGTGACGCGGCATGAAGGCGAGAATCGGCGGCAGATTGCCGGCATTTCCACCGGGACGCGGCAGAGCGCCGGCAAGTTCACGCAATCCGGCCGCGGACATTACGGACATCTGGCTGAACAAGGCTTCCACCAGGATGTGGCCGCGATAAAAGAGAACCCGTTGATCGCGCGATGCGCCCTGATCCCCAATTTCTTCCCGTGCCATTTCTGGCTGCAAATAGAAAGTGTAGGCACCGAAGGCGCCACTGGCATCCGCGAACCTAGCCGCACGGATTTTCAGGGTGCGGCCGTCATCACTCTTGTATGTAGCCGCCTCGAAGTCGGTGAATCCATACTCCTTAAGAAGCACCGCGTTGGTGGGGTCCGCGGCGTTCGCATCCTTGCTGGACTGAGGCGCCCTTTCGATCTGCCAGCCGGCAAATTGCTTGGGGAGAATGGGCGGAGCGGGCGTTTCCGCACTCGGGCCAGCAGCGAAGACGAAGCTCCCGAGGGAAATGACCACCGCAAGTATTGCTCGAGACCTGAGAAGCTGCATAAACCCACCGCTTGGCACAGAACCCTTCTTTAATTAGACCACACAGGAGAAGAAAAGGTTTCCGGGTGAGACTTTTTTGGTTGGAGCTTCGCGGATGCTGTCGTGGTGAAGACGAAGGTTGAATGTTGAGGGAAGCTACTGCCCGGCCGATTTATCCAGCTTGCTGGCCACCTTTACCCCGCTCAACCCGTTCACATATTTGGCAATGCCGCGGTAGAGCGATTCAGCGATGCGTTCCCGATATTCGCTGGTGGCGAGCCGATGCTCGTCGGTAGGATTGCTGACGAAGGAAACCTCGGCAAGAATCGAGGGCATGTTCGCGCCAATCAGCACAATGAATGGAGCCTTCTTCACACCGCGATCGCGAATGGCCGGGCTCTTGATGGCAAGCCCGGTGTGCAAGGATGCCTGCACGTCCCCCGCAAACTCTCGCGACTCTTCGATTTTTTCCTTGAGCGCGATCTTCTTCACCAGATCCTGAAGTTCGTAGATGGATTTTTCCGAAACTGCGTTCTCGCGCGCAGCCACATCCAGCGCTTCGGGCGAAGAGGTGAAATTCAAATAATAAGTCTCCACTCCCCGCGCGTCAGGATCGTGGCTGGAATTGGCGTGAATCGAAACGAACAAGTCGGCACGAGCCTGATTCGCGATGGCCGTGCGTGTTTCCAGCGGGATGAACGTGTCGTCTTTTCGCGTGTAAACCACTTCCGCACCCAGCCGTGTCTCCAGCAATTTTCCCAAACGCCGGCCCACGTCGAGCACCAGATCCTTTTCCTCGAGCCCGTTAGGACCGATGGTGCCGGTATCGTGGCCGCCATGTCCGGGATCGATCACGATCTTGCCGATTTTCAATCCCAGCGCGCGAATTAGTGAACGATCACCACTCGCCGTAGGCTTCGCCTCGCGCACCCCGAGGTCCGAAACACTGCCCGATCTGCCGGAAGCAATCGTGCGCGAATTCGACCGATGTCGCGACCCGGATAAGTCGCTCCGGCCCGCGGGAACGCTGGCATCGGAAGTCTCGGATTCGCCATCCACATCGCTATGCGTCAATTTTCTCGCCGCGATACTATTTCGGGGCGTGGTTACTTTCTTCGAGTCTTGAACATTACGCTTTGCGATTGCGGTTTCCGGGATTCCGCTATTGTCATCGTCGTCGGCATCGACCACTTTTTTCACCACTGTAGTTTGCGGTTTTCCAGCGACTGCGGAAACCTCCGTCGCGGACGGCATCGCAGATGCGCTCGCCTCAGCATCCGTCGAAGCGACTTTTCCTGCGGTAGGATCGGCCAAAGCGCTGGTCGCCCCTGCAGACTTTTCCGAGGAGCTTGGATCGAGTTCAGAACCCACGGGCGGGGGAACCATGTTTTCCGTATCTGCCAGGGAAGAATCGACGGCTTCTTTGTGCTGCTTCGCCCGCCCATTCTTGCCGTGAATGTCGATGATCAGACGATATGGATTGGGCAGCAGGAAAGCGTCGTAATCGGAGAGATTATCAACCTCGAGGACGACCCGCGTGCGGCCGGGAGCGAATTGGGCAACGCGAACCTTCTGCAGAAATCCATCCTCTACGTCGAAGCTTTTTCCGACAAGCGTGGAAGCCAGTTTGGTGTTCCGCAGATCGAAAAAGATCCGCGCCGGGCGGGCAATGCGCTGCGACGAAAATTTCACGTCGCCTTCCAAGTCAATGGCCACGCGTGTGTAGTCGGGCGTGGACCAGTGGCGGATGCCGGTCACTCGTGGCAGATGTCCGGAGCGCGCGCCCGAAGATTCATCTCTGGCGGAAGCTGGCCGGGAAACGCTCTCCCCTGCGACTATCCCTTTCTT
>Ga0208190_1000797_pt1 | contig 12222 bp, 10 predicted proteins | sample June2015DPH_13_1_FD_184708 | JGI IMG/M metagenome (GOLD analysis project Ga0208190, IMG submission 184708) | Peatland microbial communities from SPRUCE experiment site at the Marcell Experimental Forest, Minnesota, USA - June2015DPH_13_10... | ecosystem: Environmental > Terrestrial > Soil >... | reverse complement strand
CGATCTGTTCCGGCCGGTTCACGACCGCACGAACGGCGTGGACGGATGGGTGTCGCTGGAGGTGTCGCCGCTGCTGGCGCACAACACGGCCAGCACCATCGCCGCCGCCAGGGAGCTTTCCGCGCGGGCGGGACGGCCCAATCTGTTCATCAAAATCCCCGGCACCAAGGAAGGTTTGCCAGCCATCGAGGAGTCGATCTTTGCAGGTGTGCCGGTCAACGTGACACTCCTGTTCTCGCGCGAGCAATACGTGGCGGCGGCCGAGGCGTATCTGCGCGGCATCGAGCGACGCATTGCCGCCGGACTCAATCCGCAGATCGGCTCCGTGGCCTCCATGTTCATCAGCCGTTGGGATGTTGCTGTGGCGGGCAAGGTTCCAGAGGCTTTGAACAACCGGCTCGGCATCGCCATGGCCGGTCGCATCTACAAGGCGTATGTCGAAGTGTTGTGCAACCCGCGCTGGCAGCGCGCGTACAATGCTGGCGCCCGGCCGCAGCGTCTGCTCTGGGCCAGCACTGGAACCAAGGACCCGCAAGCGTCTGACATTCTCTATATCAAAGCCCTCGCTGCTCCTTTCACGGTGAACACTATACCTGAGGCCACCCTGAAAGCCTTCGCCGATCATGGCGAACCAGTCGAGGTCATGGCGGCGGATGGTGGCGACTGTGAAAAAATTTTGAAACAGTTCGCCCAAGCTGGCGTGAATGTGGATGCCTTGGCCGCGCAACTTCAAGATGAGGGCGCAAAATCGTTTGTGAAATCCTGGAACGAATTGATGGCGGTGATTGCGTCCAAGAGCGGCGCGCTCAAGAAAACGGCTTAAGAAGCAAAAAGTTGGTTTGTGAATGTGCTGGTAATTGATATTGGCGGGACCCACGTCAAGATTCTGGTGACCGGAAAGAAGGAGCATCGCGAATTTGAGTCCGGGCCCAAGCTGACTGCGGCGATGATGGCGGCGGGAGTGCGGAATCTCGCCAAGGACTGGAGCTATGACGTGGTGTCCATCGGCTACCCAGGACCGGTCTGCCATAACCGGCCGATCGCCGAACCGCATAACCTGGGGAAGGGTTGGGTCGCCTTTGACTATCGATCCGCCTTCAAGCGGCCAGTGAAGGTTATCAACGACGCCGCCATGCAAGCCTTGGGGAGCTACAAGACGGGCCGGATGCTGTTTCTCGGCCTGGGCACCGGCCTCGGTTCGGCCATGATTGTGGGCGGCCTCCTTGAACCGATGGAATTGGGCCACCTGCCTTACAAGAAGGCGACTTACGAGGATTATGTCGGGATTCGCGGTTTGGAAAAGTATGGGAAGGTGAAATGGCAAAAGTTCATCGCGGATGTTGTGAAACGATTGGTTGCCGCCCTTGAACCCGACGACGTGATTCTCGGCGGCGGCAACATCCACAAACTAAAAGTTCTGCCACCCGGCTGCCGGGTGGGCGACAACGCCAATGCATTTCGCGGCGGGTTTCGCTTGTGGAAGGAAGCCGGGACGCGGCCAGGTTCCACTCGCGCCCAGCCTCGTCCGGATAAGCGCAAAGGAACACCGCTTGGGGCCAGGAAGAAAATGGAAGGATGACACGCATGAATGCAATGATCAAACCACTCACCCAGCGCCCGGCGTGGAAGGCCCTCGCCGCCCACCACAAAAGAATCCAAAACCTGCATCTTCGGAAATTGTTCGCCGATGACCCGCAACGTGGCAAGCAGATGGCGGTCGAGGCGGCGGCCCTCTACCTGGATTATTCGAAGAACCGCATTACCGGCCAAACCCTCAAACTGCTGGTCCAACTGGCCAGGGAATCCGATTTGAGCGGGCGGATCGCAGCCATGTTCAGTGGCCAGAAAATCAACATCACGGAAAACCGCGCCGTCCTGCATGTGGCCCTGCGCGCGCCGAAAGGCGCGACCATCGTCCTAGATGGAAAAAATGTCGTGCCTGAGGTCCACGCTGTGCTCGACAAAATGGCCGATTTCTCCGATCGCGTCCGGAGTGGCCGGTGGAAGGGCCATTCCGGAAAACGCATCAAGAACGTCATCAACATCGGCATCGGCGGTTCCGACCTTGGTCCCGTGATGGCCTACGAGGCGCTTAAACATTACAGCCAACGCGCCATGACGTTCCGGTTCGTTTCCAATGTGGACGGGATCGATTTCGTGGAAGCGACCCGCGACCTCAATCCGGTGGAAACCCTGTTCATCGTTTCGTCAAAAACCTTCACCACGCTGGAAACCATGACTAACGCGCAAAGCGCGCGCGATTGGCTGCTCAAGGCGTTTGGCGGCAACAAAAAAGCTGTGGCCAAACATTTCGTGGCGGTTTCCACGAATGCGGAGAAGGTGGCCGCGTTCGGCATTGACACGGCGAACATGTTCGGCTTCTGGGACTGGGTCGGCGGACGCTACTCGATGGATTCGGCCATTGGCCTTTCGACGATGCTGGCGGTTGGACCGGATAATTTCCGCGCGCTGCTGAGAGGCTTTCACGAGATGGACGAGCATTTCCGCAACACGCCGTTTGAGAAAAACCTGCCGGTGCTTATGGGGCTCCTGTCGGTCTGGAACAACGACTTTTTCGGCGCGCAAACGGTGGCGGTTTTGCCCTATGAGCAATACCTGAAACGTTTTCCCGCGTATCTTCAGCAGTTGACGATGGAGAGCAACGGCAAGCACGTCACGCTCGAAGGGAAAAAAGTGGATTATCAGACCGGGCCGGTTTACTGGGGCGAACCTGGCACCAACGGCCAGCATTCGTTCTATCAATTGATTCATCAGGGCACGCGGCTTATCCCATGTGATTTTATCGCGTTTGGCCACTCGCTCACTCCGCTGGGACGTCACCACGATATCCTGTTGGCGAATGTTTTTGCCCAAGCCGAAGCGCTGGCGTTTGGCAAGACGCCCGGGGAGGTCAAGGCCGAAGGCACGCCGGATTGGCTCGTGCCGCATCGTGTTTTTGAAGGCAACCGTCCATCCAATGTCATTCTGGCCGATCGGCTCACCCCTGAAGTCCTCGGCAAACTCGTCGCGCTTTACGAACACAGCGTTTTCACGCAGGGCGTGATTTGGAACATTGATTCGTTTGACCAGTGGGGTGTGGAACTGGGCAAGGTGCTCGCCCAGCGAATCGTTCCCGAACTTGAGAGCGAGACCGCACCCAAGCTCAAACATGACACTTCGACGAACAACCTGATTCGCCGTTACCGACAAATGAAGGAGGCGAGATGAAGACTCCCGGCTGGATTCGTTTTCGGAGGCCGGTGTCCGCCGATAATGTATAGGGGATTATACCCCATAGCGAAGCTGCACCCATCGGCGCAAATTCAAGAGTTGGCACCAGTGCCGATCGTCGTGAAGCCGATTTATCAAACACGCTGTCAGCCGGATGCCCTGATCGAACAAAAACGAAACGCAACGAGAGAAATATTATGTTAATAAAAGCTAAAACACTGGAGGGTTTTAAATTGGACAGCCTCGACGGGGAAATAGGGAAGGTCAAAGAGTTCTACTTCGATGACCGGCACTGGACCATCCGCTATCTGGTCGCCGAAACCGGAACCTGGCTCGCGGACCGGCAGGTGCTGATTTCTCCGTATGCACTGTCTTCCGTGGACAAAGAGGCAAAAAACATCGCCGTTGATTTGACCAAAAAGCAGATCGAGGACAGTCCCGCTCTGGACAGTCACAAGCCCGTCTCCCACCAATATGAACAGGCATTCTACGGTCATTATGGCTACCCGACGTATTGGGGCGGCCCGTTCGCGTGGGGATATTGTCCTTACCTTGTGCGTGACCGTGAACAATGGAAATCGCCCGCCCAAGACAAGAAAGGATGGGATCCCCATTTGCGGAGCACCTATGGTGTGAATGGCCATCACATCCAAACCCTGGATGGCGAACTTGGCCACGTCGAAGATTTCATCATTGATGACGAGACGTGGGCGATTCGTTATCTCATCGTTGACACCCATAACTGGTGGCCGGGCAAAAAGGTCCTGGTTTCACCGCAATGGATTGAGCGCGTTAGTTGGGGCGAGCGAAAAGTCTTCGTCAATCTTTCGCGTGAGGCCATCAAGGAATCACCGGAATATACGGATGAGTCTCTGCTGACGCGGGATTATGAGATCGGACTGCATGGCCACTACAATCGCAAAGGTTACTGGATCGAAGAACTGGCGGCCAAAGAGCATTGAATTAACGGTGGGTTTTTGCCCCATAGCAAAGCCACCCCAACGCGCGCAAACTGAATGCTGGCGATGGTGTCAATCACCGATAAATCACTTCAAAAACAATTAAAACGCCAAAAATGAAAAAAATATTATGTTAAACAAAGCTAAAACACTAAGGGGCTATTCAATACAAACCACCAAGGAGGAGACCATCGGAAAGGTCAAGGAATTCTACTTCGACGACCGGCATTGGACCGTCCGCTATCTGGTCGCCAATACGGGAACCTGGCTCTCGGGCCGCCAGGTGTTGATCTCCCCGTATGCGCTGGTGGCTGTGAATACCGATCACGAAAACATCGTCGTCGATTTGACAAAAAAACAGATCGAGAACAGTCCCTCCTTGAACAGTGACATGCCCGTCTCCCGCCAATTCGAGGAGAGCTACTATGGGTATTATAGCTGGCCGAGGTATTGGGGCGGCCCCCACAGTTGGGGATATTATCCTTATATCGAGCGCAATCGCGAAAAATGGAACGATGTCACCCCGGCTGAGAAAAAATGGGACCACCATCTGCGCAGCAGTCAAGAGGTGACCGGCTACCACATCCAAGCCGAAGACGGCGAGGTTGGCCACGTCAAGGATTTTATCATTGACGATGAAACGTGGGCGATTCGCTATCTCGTCGTCAATACGAGCAATTGGTGGGCAGGCAAGAAGGTCCTGGTTTCACCACAATGGATCGAGCGTGTCAGCTGGAGCGAGAGAACAGTCGTGGTCAATCTTTCCCGCGAGACCATCAAGCGCTCACCTGAATTCACAGATAAGTCGCTGGTGACCCGGGATTATGAAACCGGATTGTACGGACACTACAACCGCAAAGGATACTGGGTTGATGAACTGGTGGCCAGGTAGCTTTCCGACTCACCCGCTGCCTCCCCTCACGGTCTGGATTTCCAGTGGGGGGCTGGTCACAGCGCAACCAAAGGTCTTTTGTGATGAACCAGACTAACGAATGGATGGGCGGACGGGCGGGCGGCGGGATGTGGCTTTGGGCGGTGATCGGCGTAGCGGTGGCAGTCCTGCTGGTCGTCGTGATTGGCAAGCTGTCCAAGAAATGATCGTGATGGCCAAAGACCCCATCTGCGGCATGACGGTGGATGAAGCGACGGCGCTCCACGCTGAACGCGATGGAGAGACGTTTACTTTTGCAGCGAGCACTGCTGAAGAAAGTTTCAGTCAACACCCACCACCGTGAAGCACGAGGAGAAGCCGCAGGGCAAAACCGTCTACACCTGTCCGATGCACCCCGAAGTGCAGCAGGATCATCCGGGCAATTGCCCCAAGTGCGGCATGGTGTTGGAAACGAGGACGGCGGCCGCAGGCAGCGATGACGAGGAGAACGCCGAACTGCGCGACATGACGAAGCGCTTCTGGATCGGTGCAACGCTGGCATTACCGGTCTTTGTCCTGGCGATGGCGCACCTGATTCCTGCGATTGGTCACGATTCCTGGGTGACGAGCGATGGGTCGCGTTGGATTCAATTTGCGCTCACTGTGCCCGTGGTTTGCTGGGCGGGTTGGCCTTTCTTCCAGCGCGGCTGGCGCTCCATCGTCACACTTCACTTGAATATGTTCACGCTGATCGCCATCGGCGTGGGCGCAGCCTTCGTCTTTAGCATTGTGGCGATGCTTTTGCCCGGCTTGTTCCCGCCCTCGATGCAGCACGAGGGCAAGGTCGGCATCTATTTTGAGGCCGCAGCGATGGTCACGGTTCTGGTGCTCCTCGGTCAGGTGCTCGAACTCCGCGCCCGCAGCCGCACCGGCAGTGCGATCAAAGCGTTGCTCAATCTCGCACCGCCCACTGCGCGACAAGTCGCCAAGGACGGCGATCGTGAAGTCCCGCTCGACCAGGTGAAAGTCGGTGACTGGTTGCGGGTGGTGCCTGGCGAAAAGGTGCCTGTTGATGGCGCGGTGGTCGAAGGTCACTCCAGCGTGGAAGAATCCATGATCACGGGCGAACCGCTCCCGGTGGAAAAGGCCGTCGGCGACAAAGTGACCGGCGGCACCGTCAATGGCCCCGGCAGTTTCGTCATGCGCGCCGAGCGGGTTGGAAGCGACACGTTGCTCGGGCAAATCGTGAACATGGTAGCCGAAGCCCAGCGCAGCCGTGCGCCCATTCAAGGTCTCGCCGACAAGGTCGCGGGAATCTTCGTGCCAATGGTGCTTGGGGTTTCGGTGCTCACCTTCGTCGTCTGGATGTGGTTTGGGCCGGAGCCAAAGCTTGCGCACGCCCTCGTCAACGCCGTTGCGGTCCTCATCATCGCCTGCCCGTGCGCACTTGGCCTGGCTACGCCCATGTCCATCATGGTCGGTGTCGGACGCGGCGCTCAGGAAGGCGTGCTCGTGAAAAACGCTGAGGCGCTTGAACGATTGGAGAAGGTAACCACGCTCGTCGTGGACAAGACGGGCACCCTCACGGAGGGCAAACCCAAACTCGTGGATGTCCTGACCACCGGCGGTTTCGACGCGAAGGAGTTCCTGCGTCTTGCCGCCTCCTTGGAGCAGAACAGCGAACACCCGCTCGCTGCCGCAATTGTGCAGGGATCGAAGGATCAGAGCCTCACACTCGAAGCCGTGAAAGACTTTCGTTCGGTCACGGCAGGCGGTGTTGCCGGCAGCGTTGCGGGTCGCGCGGTGATGATCGGCAAACCGGACTTCCTGCGGAACGAAAAAATTACCGGTCTGGAGTCGCTCGAAGCTTCGGCGATGAAACTTCAAGAAGAAGGCAAGACCGCGATGTTTGTCGCCATCGATGGCAACCCGGCGGGAATTCTCGCCGTCGCCGATCGGATTAAATCCACCACCGCCGAAGCCATAAAAGAACTCCACGCCCTCGGACTACAGCTCGTCATGCTTACCGGTGACAACCCCCGCATCGCCGCCTCGGTGGCCAGGCAGCTCGACCTTGATGCGGTGGAAGCGGAGATCGACCCTGCCGGTAAAGTCGAGTATGTCAAAAAGCTGCGCGCGGAAGGTAAACACGTTGCGATGGCTGGCGACGGCATCAACGACGCGCCCGCCCTTAGTGAAGCGGAAGTCGGCATCGCCATGGGCACCGGCACCGACGTGGCCATGCAAAGCGCGGGCATCACGCTTGTGCGAGGCGATCTCCGTGGCATTGCCAAGGCCGTCCGTCTCAGCCGTGCCACGATGAGTAACATCAGGCAGAACCTCATCTTCGCCTTTCTCTACAACGCGTTGGGCATCCCGGTGGCGGCGGGGGCGCTCTACCCGTTCTTTGGCGTGCTGCTCAGCCCAATTATTGCCGGTGCCGCGATGAGCCTGAGTTCCGTCTCGGTCATCAGCAACGCCCTGCGGCTGCGAAAAGTGAGTCTATAATTTGCGCGAAAAATGAAAACGAAAACATTCATGCATGAGCTGCGCCAAAAGATGGATGCCTATTGGCGCGTCTCCAGCCATCTGTCGGACGGCCAGATTTATCTTTACGACAGGTCCCTGCATGAATCTGCCTCATGCGAAGCCGCTGGCATTCGGACACTGGAACACAACGCCGGAGTCGATTCATCAAGGTGGAGATTTGGGCTGTTCGCTCAGCCGCGCCTTTGGGGCCGCATTCGATAATCCCGATCTGATGGTTGCCTTCATCATCGGCGAAAGCGGCAGTAGCCGGCTATACGCACACGCGGAAACGCAACCAGGCCGGCGCCAGACGCTGGTGAATCTGATCATGGAGAAAGACGCCGCCTATTTCATCCTTTTTGCCCTTCCGCGAACAGCGATCCGCGCCGATGTCATTGAGTTCATTCCGGCAACTCCCACGAACCCGGGTTAACGGGTGACGTCTGGTGCCAGGAAAGTCATCGGTAGGGGAGAACACCCCATATCCGGGAGCGTGCCCTGGGCGTAGTCTTCTTCGGCAGGACCAATGCAAGAACACTTCTGCCGTCACGTTGGCGGCGGATCGAGATGAAAAATAACAAAGTAAGAACTATTATGACGACGAAACTCGAAATCAAAGGCGACTGGAATATCACCAAAGGCAAGTTGAAGCAGAAGTGGGCCAAACTCACCGATGACGATCTCCAATATGCCGACGGCAAGCGCGATGAATTGCTTGGCCGGATACAAAAGCGCACCGGCGAAACCCGTGAAGCGGTTGAAAGAGCGATCCAGGAATCCTCCTGCACCTCCTGCCGCAATTGAGCGGACATTGCGGGGCGGCAGATATTCCTGGCGCCTGGCAACAGTTGCTGATGAAAACGAGTTTCAATCGGATCGTGCCTGTTCGCTGGCTGGCGCGAGGGCGGATATGGACAACCTCTACCACGAAGTGTTCGTCATGTTGCTTTCGACAACAAAATGATCCGGGACGTAATGGATCAGGACTCAAAAAATGCTTGGAATAGACCTTGTTGCATCGCCCGGAAACGCACCAAAGAAACGAACCCCTAAAACACCCAACCCACCGATGAATCCAAATACAAACACACTCGCTCCGGACCTGCTTCAGAAGATGAACGCCTATTGGCGCGCCGCCAACTATCTGTCGGTCGGACAGATTTATCTCTACGACAATCCTCTGCTAAAATGTCCGCTAAAACTGTCCGACGTGAAGCCGCTGGTGGTCGGACACTGGGGCACCACGCCGGGCCAGAACTTCATCTATGTGCATTTGAACCGGGTCATCAAGAAGTATGACCTGGACATGTTTTACATCGCCGGTCCCGGCCATGGCGGCCCGGCAATTGTGGGCAACGTTTACCTCGAAGGCACCTGGAGTGAGGTTTATCCGAACGTCACCCAGGACGAGGCCGGGCTGAAAAAGCTGTTCACACAATTCTCGTTTCCCGGCGGGATTTCCAGCCATGTTGCGCCAACCACCCCGGGTTCGATTCATGAGGGTGGCGAACTGGGCTATTCGCTCAGCCATGCTTTCGGGGCGGCATTTGATAATCCCGGCCTGATCGTCGCCTGCGTCGTCGGCGACGGTGAATCAGAAACGGGCCCCTTGGCGACCGCCTGGCAATCCAACAAGTTTCTCGACCCAATCACCGATGGAGCTGTTCTGCCCATCCTGCATTTGAATGGCTATAAAATCAGCAATCCGACCGTCCTGGCCCGCATCGAGCATGAGGAACTGGAGCAATTTTTCCGTGGCTGCGGCTGGACGCCTTACTTTGTAGAAGGGGATGAGCCGGAAAAGATGCACGAACTCATGGCCACCACTTTGGAAAGGGCCATCGAGGAGATCCGGCGAATCCAAAAGAATGCCCGGGACAAAAATGACACCACTCGGCCGCGCTGGCCCATGATCGTCCTCAGATCACCCAAGGGCTGGACAGGACCGAAAGTCGTGGATGGCCTGCAAATCGAGGGCACGTTCCGAGCGCACCAAGTGCCGCTCCTTGTGGATTCCGAGCACCCCAACCATGTCAAGCTGCTCGAAAACTGGATGAAAAGCTACAAAGCAGAAGAACTGTTCGACAAGAATGGCAGACTCATGCCGGAATTGGCCGATCTGGCTCCCAAGGGCAGTCGTCGGATGGGCGCCAATCCGCACGCCAATGGCGGCATTCTGCTGCGCGATCTGGAGATGCCGGATTTTCGCCTGCACGCGGTCAGCGTGCCTTCACCTGGCGCCGTGGACGGCCAGGATACCATGGTGCTGGGCCAATTCCTGCGGGATGTGGCCAAGTTGAATGAGAGTAATTTCCGCGTCTTCGGTCCCGATGAGACGCTCTCGAATCTCTTGGGCGCGGTTTTCGAAGTCACCGACCGCCAGTGGGATGCGCGGGAGGTAACGAACGATGAATTTCTCGCCCCCGCCGGACGGGTGCTGGATTCGATGCTCAGCGAGCACCAGTGCGAGGGTTGGCTGGAAGGCTATCTGCTGACCGGCCGGCACGGGCTGTTCAACAGCTACGAGGCCTTCATTCGTATTGTCGATTCAATGTTCAGCCAGCACGCCAAATGGCTGAAGGTAACGTTGGAGTTGCCCTGGCGTCGGAAGATCGCGTCGCTAAATTATCTGCTCGCCTCCCACGTCTGGCAGCAGGATCACAACGGCTTTACGCACCAGGATCCCGGCTTCCTTGATCACGTCATCAACAAGAAAGCCGACATTGTTCGTGTTTATCTGCCGCCCGACGCCAATTGTCTGCTTTCGGTCTTTGATCACTGTCTGCGCAGCCGGCACTACGTCAACGTGGTGGTCGCAGGCAAACACGCCCTCCCGCAATGGCTGGACATGGACGCCGCCGTGGTGCATTGCACGGAAGGCATTGGCATCTGGCAATGGGCCAGCAACGACCAGGACGCCGCCGAACCGGATGTCGTCATGGCCTGCTGCGGAGACACGCCCACGCTGGAGATTCTGGCCGCCGTTTCCATTCTGCGCCAGCATCTGCCCGACCTGAAAATTCGGGTGGTCAACGTCGTCGATTTGATGAAGTTGCAGCCGCAAACCGAACACCCTCATGGCCTGAGCGAAACCGATTACGATGCGCTCTTCACGCGTGACAAACACATCATCTTTGGCTTTCATGGATACCCGTGGCTGGTTCACAGGTTGACCTATCGCCGGACCAATCGCAATCTGCATGTCCGGGGCTACAAGGAAGAGGGCACCATCACCACCGCCTTCGACATTCGGGTGCAGAACGACCTGGACCGATTCCACTTGGTGCAAGACGTGGTCGATCGCCTGCCAAACTTGGGCGCCAAGGGGGCCTACCTTAAACAGCAGATGCAGGACAAGCTCATCGAGCACAAGCATTACATTGATAAGCATGGCCAGGACTTGCCGGAGATTCGGAATTGGAAGTGGAGTCCGGGCGAAACCCAAAACGGGAAACCGTTGGCAGATAAAACGGTGGCGCCCAAACAGAAACGAATCAAAGGAGTCCAATATGCCCATTCAACTTAATGAAGAGAACGGCGGGAAACTGCTCGCCGTTCACATCAGCGGAAAGCTGACCAAGGCGGATTACGAGCACTTTGTGCCCGAGTTCGAGCGACTCGTCCGACAGCACGGAAAGTTGCGCGTGCTGTTCGACATGACCGGTTTCCACGGCTGGGAAGCCGGCGCGCTGTGGGAGGACATCAAGTTCGACGTCAAACACTTCGCGGACATCGAACGGCTCGCGATGATCGGGGAAAAGAAGTGGGAGAAAGGAATGGCGACGTTTTGCAAGCCGTTCACAAAAGCGACGATCCGATACTTCGATCACGCCGATGCCGCTGAAGCGCGGGGGTGGTTGGGCCAAGCATAGCGACTTCGACCGCGACTAACACAAATGAGCAGAAAGCAGAGAACCAATGGATGAGATGAAATTCAGCAACCACCAGCGCGGAAGTCCGAACAGAGACACTGTTCATCAAGGCCGTCCTTACTGGACACGCGCACATCGTGACTGGCGTGTCTGGGTCGGCGTGGTTTTGATGCTTGCGGCCATGATCATCTATTTGATGACCGATGACCTGGCGTGGGGACCTCACCTCCAACCGCGACAGCCGATATCAAGCCCCTCCGGAAATTAGCTGTGAATGCGCAAGCACTGATAGACACTGCGGGAATGCTGGTCGCCAACGACAAGGGTCTGCTGGCGATGGATGAAAGCAATCCCACCTGTAACAAACGGTTCGCGAAGCTGGGCATTCCTCAAACGGTGGATGCCCGGCTCTCCTATCGGGAATTGATCCTAACCACTCCTCGTCTCGGTGAGTCCATCAGTGGCGTGATCCTCTACGACGAGACGATCCGCCAGCAGAAGAAAGACGGCACTCCCTTTGTTAAAGTCATCACCGATGCGGGAATTATTCCCGGCATCAAAGTAGATACCGGAGCCAAGGACCTGGCCGCTCATCCGGGCGAAAAAATCACCGAAGGTCTGGACGGATTGCGCGACCGTCTGGCGGATTACTTTCAAATGGGCGCGCGTTTTGCCAAGTGGCGGGCGGTGATTGCCATCGGTGACGGCATTCCCAGCCGCAGTTGCATTGAAGCCAACGCGCAGGCGTTGGCTCGTTACG
>Ga0208190_1000793_pt1 | contig 12247 bp, 9 predicted proteins | sample June2015DPH_13_1_FD_184708 | JGI IMG/M metagenome (GOLD analysis project Ga0208190, IMG submission 184708) | Peatland microbial communities from SPRUCE experiment site at the Marcell Experimental Forest, Minnesota, USA - June2015DPH_13_10... | ecosystem: Environmental > Terrestrial > Soil >... | reverse complement strand
CAGTTACGGTCGAGATAAGGTCCGGCGCCGTCAGGGCTGCCTCCTGACCAACGCCGACTGTCAACTGTCAACTGAGAACTGAGAACTGCCCTATGACCTATCCCATCTACCAAAACTTCATCGGCGGCCAGTGGGTCGCCGCGGCGACCGGCAAAACCATCCTTAATTTGAACCCCGCTGACCACTCCGACGTCATCGGTGCGTTTCCCTCCTCGCACGCCGAGGACGTTGACATGGCGGTGGCGGCCGCCAGGAAGGCCTTCGCCACCTGGCGGCTGGTCCCCGCGCCCAAGCGCGCCGAGATTCTGTTTCGCGCCGGCAATATCCTCGTCCAAAACAAAGAAAAAAATGCGCGGGATATGACCCGCGAGATGGGCAAAGTTCTGGCCGAAACCCGCGGCGACGTGCAGGAAGCCATCGACGAGGCCTTTTACGTGGCTGGCGAGGGGCGCCGCCTCTTCGGCGTCACCACCCCCTCCGAGCTTCAGAACAAGTTCGCGATGTCCATCCGCATGCCGGTGGGCGTGGTCGGCCTCATCACGCCTTGGAACTTCCCCATGGCCATCCCCAGTTGGAAGCTCTTTCCCGCGCTCGTTGCCGGCAATACATGCGTTATCAAGCCTGCCACCGACACGCCGCTCTCCACCTATAACCTCGTCCAGGCGCTCGTCGATGCCGGTCTGCCTCCCGGCGTCGTCAACATCGTCTGCGGCACCGGTTCCACCGCAGGCGCGGCGCTAGTCGAGCACCCCGACGTCCGCGCCATCAGTTTTACGGGTTCCAGCGCTGTCGGATCGCACGTCGCCCAGCGCGCTGCCGTCACCTTCAAGCAGGTCTCGCTTGAAATGGGCGGCAAGAACGCGCAGATCGTTCTCGACGACGCCAACCTCGACCTCGCCCTGGATGGCGCGCTCTGGGGCGCTTTCGGCACCACTGGCCAGCGCTGCACGGCCACCAGCCGCATCCTGCTCCAGAAGGGAATCGCCGCCGAATTCACCGCCAGATTTGTCGCGCGCGCCAAAAAGCTTAAGATCGGCAACGGCCAGGACGAATCGGTCGAAGTCGGCCCGCAAGTCAACGCCGCCCAGATCGAAACGTCGGAAAAGTTCGTCGGGATCGCCTTACGCGAGGGCGCCGAGCTCCTTTGCGGCGGCCACGCGCTCACCTCGGGCGCCTACGCCCATGGCACATTCTTCGAGCCCACGGTTCTCGCCGGCGTCAAGCCCCATATGCGCATCGCCCGCGAAGAGGTCTTCGGCCCTGTCGTCGCGCTCATTGAGTTCGCCACGTTCGAAGAAGCCGTCGGAATCGCCAACTCTATTGACTACGGCCTATCGACCTCGCTTTACACCCGCGACGTGAACCGCGCCTTCACCGCCATCCGCGACCTCGAAGCCGGCATCACCTACATCAACGCGCCCACCATCGGCGCTGAAGTTCATCTGCCCTTCGGAGGCGTGAAGCACACCGGCAACGGCCACCGCGAAGGCTTGGGCGCCCTCGACTTCTTCACCACCTGGAAAGCCGTTTATGTCGATTATTCCGACAAGCTCCAGCGGGCGCAGATTGATAATGCGGAGTGAGGCATCATGGTCGGATTTCTAAAGAATCACCGTGGAACTCGGCGCAATAATGACGAGGAGAATGACTGGCCGAGCATTGTTTTTTTGCTGCGGGAGCCAGTACTGCCGAGTGCGGGACAAGCGATTGAGATGATGACGGTTGCATTTGGTGCAATCGGCCCAGTGGAGTTTCTCGGTACAGTCGGACCACACAATTTTGCAATTCGCGTGGCACCGCTCACTTTCGCGTTGCATGCGTTTGGAAGCCGCTACGAAGCCGACTTCGGTCATCTCCGACCTGTTCAGCAACAGTGTTGGGAGCTGCACCGAGCTTGGTTGTCGCTTGACTTTCCCGGCAACAGCGCGCCGATCCTTCGCCAAAAAGGAACAATAGGCCATGCTTACAAGACCCTCATGTACTTCGTAGTCAAACACTGGTCTCCCAACTGCCTGGCGCTCTACTTCCCGAGCGAGCAATCCACTCTTCCAAATCGCGGGGATCTCATTCAGAGCATTCGGCTGGCGAGACTAGACGGGATCGATCTGGATTTCCTGAAGGTCCCTAGACCCGATCCGAAGGAGTAGTCGGGGCTCCGCCGGGTGCCGGCGTCTCGTATTTGGGGCCAGGGATTCAACTTGATCCGAACCAGAATCGCGCTACAATCCTGCTATGAGTCCAAACGCGCAAAGACTCCTCGACGAAGCCCGGCAACTCCCTCCAGACGAAAGGGAGTGGCTCGCGGAATTCCTCCTGATCAAAGATGAGAAAGTCTCCTCCGCCGAAGTCGAATCCGCCTGGGGCGACGAGATCAAGCGCCGTCTCGATGAGATTGACTCGGGCGCCGTGAAGATGATTCCGGGCGATGAGGTTCTTGCCCGCATGGATGCCCGCCTCAAGGCAAGACGAAAGCAAGCCGCTCGGCGGGGATGAACCATATTCGTTTCATCCGGACGCTGAAGCAGAAGCCGACGCAGCGTTCGAGCATTATTGGATCAAGAGTCCAAATGCCGCTTTCGACTTCGATGTGGAACTTCGTGGCGCCTACCGAAGCCTGCAATTCCGCCCTCTGATTTGCCCACCGTACCTGCACGGCACCCGCCGCGTAATTCTCAAGCGCTATCCTTTTTCTGTGGTCTTCCGCGAACGCCTGCACGACATCCAGATCATCGCCGTTGCCCACGCCAAGCGCCGCCCAGGATACTGGACGAAGAGAATAAAGTCGTAAAAAAGGGATTGCTATGGAAAATGCCTACACCCCCGCCCCCGCCCGCTACGACAACGCCACCTTCCGCCGCTGCGGCAACTCCGGCCTCGTCCTGCCCGCCATCACTCTCGGTCTGTGGCAAAACTTCGGCGGCGCCGACGTCTTTGAAACCGGCCGCGCCATGGTCCGCCGCGCCTTCGATCGCGGCGTCACCCACTTCGATCTAGCCAACAACTACGGCCCTCCGTACGGCTCGGCCGAGGAAAACTTCGGCACGATTCTCAGGAAAGACTTCGGTCTGCGCAAGCACTCAAGCGCCCTGCGCAACGAGCTCATCATCTCCACCAAAGCCGGCTGGGATATGTGGCCCGGCCCCTACGGCATTGGCGCATCGCGAAAATACCTGCTCGCCTCGCTCGACGACAGCCTCAGACGCATGGGCCTCGAATACGTTGACATCTTCTACGCGCATCGACCCTGGAAAAATTGTCCGCTCGAAGAAACAATGGGCGCGCTCGTCTCCGCGGTCCATCAGGGCAAGGCCCTCTACGTCGGCATTTCTTCGTACAATCCTGACCGCACGCGCCAGGCCGCCAAGATCCTCAAGCAAATGGGCGTGCCGCTGCTCATTCATCAGCCGTCTTATTCAATGTTCAACCGCTGGATCGAAAAAGGTCTTCTCGCCACGCTCGATGAAATTGGCGCAGGCTGCATCGCCTTCTCTGCGCTCGCGCAGGGCCTGCTCACCAGCAAGTACCTCAAAGGCATTCCCAAAGACTCGCGCGCCAAGAGTGAAGGCTCCTCGCTAATGAAAGCGTTTTTGAGCGAGAAGAACCTGAAGCGAGCCCGCGCGCTCAACGACATTGCACAGGCCCGGGGCCAGACCCTCGCGCAAATGGCCATCGCCTGGGTGCTGCGCGACAGGCGTGTGACCTCGGCCCTCATCGGCGCGCGCAACGTCGAGCAGCTCGACGACTCGCTCGACGCGCTGAAGAACCTCAAGTTCACCGCTGCGGAGCTCAAGGAAATCGACCGTTACGCTCAGGAGGGCGACCTCGACTTGTGGCGTAGAGCGCGCGAAACGATGGAGTAGCCAACCTGAATGGGGCTCGGCTTTGATAATTTCGAACTTCTACCCTTTCACCTCCAGCACATCCCTCAGCGCGAAGCTGGTCTCCAGCCGGATCACGCCTGGAAGCCGCGAGAGTTCGTTCTGGTGTAGGCGGTTGTAGTCGTCGATTCCAGCCACGCGAGCCACCAGGATGTAATCGTATTGGCCGGCCAGCAGGTGGCAGCTCACGATGTCGTGGCAGTGGCGTACAGCGTCCTCAAAGGCACTCAGCACAGTGGATGACTGGCGCTCAAGTGTGACGCGAATGTAGACCGTCATCTGCTTGCCCAGCAGCCTGTCATCGATAATCGCGCGGTAGCCTCGGATTGCCCCCGACGATTCCAGCGCCAGAATGCGTCGCGACGCCGCCGACGCTGACAGGCCCACGGCCTCGCCCACCTCGTAGTTCGTCGCCCGTCCCTGACGCGCCAGATAGCGCAAAATCGCGGCATCAAGCTCGTCCAATCCAGCCATCGCTCCCGCCGGCATTCCCAGGTTTACCGCAGCCGCGGGCGATTGTTGCTCCAACATGGTCTCTGAATCACGTTTCGTTCCCATTCGGCCGGTATATCACAAACTTTGCATACATTGGAAGCAGTCTGCGCCGTAGAATCGCTTGAAGTCGGAAGCCTGGCACCCGGTCACCGCGTTCAGCCCTCCCATTCGGCGCGCCGGCTTCCGACAAGCAGCCCTCCCCAGAGAGCATCAAATCAACGCGGAGGCAGCCTCGCACGGGAAAGAGAACCATGATCATCGGCGTTCCCAAAGAGATCAAGGACAACGAAGCCCGGGTCGGCGTTACGCCGGCGGGTGTCAAAGCGCTCACCGAAGCCGGCCACAAAGTTCTCGTCGAAACACTTGCCGGGGCGCAATCCGGTTTCCCCGATGCGGAGTACCAGAATGCCGGCGCGGAAATCGTCGGCGAGGCAGGCTTTGTCTGGGGCAAATCGGAGATGGTCGTCAAGGTCAAGGAGCCAATCGAACAGGAGTACGTCTACTTCCGCGAAGGACTGGTTCTCTTCACCTATCTGCATCTGGCTCCACTGCCCGCGCTCACTGACAAGCTTCTCGAATCGAAGGTCATCGGCATCGCCTACGAAACGGTGCGCGACCCGCAGGGAACATTGCCTCTCCTTACGCCCATGAGCGAGGTCGCAGGCCGCATGAGCGTGCAGGTCGGCGCCAGCTATCTCGAAAAAGAACGCGGAGGCCGCGGCATTCTGCTGGGCGGTGTGCCCGGCGTGCCGCCGGCGCATGTCACGATCCTAGGTGGAGGCATCGTGGGCACGAATGCAGCCCGTATTGCGCTCGGCTTCGGCGCCAAAGTTACTCTCATCGACGTGAATCTGAACCGGCTCCGCGAACTCGATGACACCTTCGGTGGGCGCCTCTACACGTTGGCCTCAAACAGCTACAACATTGCCCAGGCCACGAGCGAGGCGGACCTGGTTATTGGCGGAGTCCTGATTCCCGGCGCCACAGCTCCGAAACTCGTCACGCGTTCCATGGTGTCCCAAATGAAAATTGGCGCCGTCATAGTCGATGTGGCCATCGACCAGGGCGGATGCGTTGAGACGGCGCGGCCCACCTCGCACTCGAATCCAAGTTTCGTCGTCGATGGCGTGGTCCACTACTGCGTCACCAACATGCCGGGCGCGGTGCCTCACACTTCCACGCTGGCGCTCACCAATTCCACTTTCCCCCACCTGCTGCGCCTGGCCAATATTGGTGCTCGCGAGGCGTTGCGTCAGGATGCCGGATTGGCTGAAGGGCTAAACACCTGGCTGGGAACGCTTACGTATCGCGGAGTGGCCGAAAGCCAGCACCGCACGTGGAAATCCGCATCGAGCGTAATTGCCTGACCGCGCCCGGAGCGCTGATCCGCCTCGCTTCCCGCCTGCGGCAAATTCTCCTTGACACGTTTATTGCGCATTTGTTAGCTTCCTTTCGCGGAAAAAGACCAAGAGAAATCCACCGCCAAATACAGCTTCTCCTGAACCGTTCTAGTGCAAGTGCGTGCCGAGAGGAGGGATCTGTTTTTGGGGTGGATTTTTTGTCTTTGGCAGACTTTTAACCGTGTATTCCTCGAATCTTAACGGAAGTGGCCAAGGATGGCTTTGAATCGTCTAGAACCCAATGACTCAGGGTACTGTTTCAAGCCCCGAGCCAATCCAGTCCTGTGGCCGCTGCGGCAGGCCAACAGGCGTCTCGTCCCCTTTGACGAACGCGTGACTCTGGGGCGTGGCTTTCTCATCAATTTCAAATGAGCAATCGGGTTCTCCGATGACGGTGTCTGCGATAAGTCGATAGCCCTGGCGAACAGGGAATTCAGTCAACCGATCTTGAAACGAAATCTTTGGGAGGCAATATGAATTCTTCAAACCAATCTGCGAACCAACAATCCGGAACGAACAGCAGGACGAAATGCGGGATTCGAGGTTCCGGATGGCTTCTTCTTGCAATCGCGCTTCTTTTCGTGCTTCCGTCTCGCATGGTCTTCGCGCAGTTCGACACCGGCAGTTTGGTCGGCGTAATTGAAGACTCTTCGGGAGCGGTGGTCCCTGGAGCGAACGTGGATGCGGTCAATAAGGCCACCGGCGTGGTGTACACCGGCGTTTCGGGCGACTCGGGCGAGTACGAAATCCCCAACTTGCATACCGGCACATATAAAGTCACCTGCGAGCACGCGGGATTCTCGACCGCCATCGCCGACAATGTTCTGGTTTCGGTCGGCGTACGCCAACGTATTGATCTCATTCTGAAAGTTGGCACCGCCCAGGCGACCACGGTTGAAGTCAACGGCGTCTCCCTGCAGGTCGAAACAGAGGACAGCCAGCGCGACCAGGCGATCACCGGCTATCAGAGCGCGGCGCTTCCGCTCGTGAGCCGGAACTACACCGATCTGCTTGCCCTCGTGAGCGGCGTGCGCCAGGCGCCAACCCAGGCCACCACGACCAGCAACATCAATAGCCCCGTCCGTGCGGGCGCGTACAACGTCAACGGCCAGCGCTCGGTCTTCAACAACTTCCTGCTTGACGGCATGGACAACAACTCCTATGGCGAGTCGAATCAGGGCTTCGACAATCAGATCATCTCTGTCCCTCCGGACTCCGTTGACCAGTTCAGCGTCGTTACCAACAACGAGAGCGCGGAGTACGGCCGCAGTTCCGGCGCAACCATCAACGTGGCTTCGCTATCCGGTGGCAACAGGTTCCACGCCACAGCATACGAGTTCCTCCGCAACACCGACCTGAATGCCCCCGGCTTTTTCAAGCCGACCACAATCACCACTGCGGGGCCAGTTCCATTCGTAAAGCCCCCGTACCATCGCAATCAATTCGGCGGCAACTTTGGCGGCCCCATCATCAGAGATAAGGTCTTCTTCTTTCTTGACTATGAGGGCCTGCGGGCTATCAACAACCCACTCTTTGTTCTCACGCTGCCTACGCAGAACGAGTTGAACGGCATTTTTGTCGTACCGGTCCGCAACCCCGTCACCGGCACCGTCTACCCTGCCGGCACAAACATCTCCTCCATCCCCGGCGCCATTGATCCGCTATCTGCTCAAATTGTCGCCGCGTTTCAAAAGATCAAGGGTTTGCCTACGGCAGGGCTTGCGACCACGGGCGCGAACAGCGGCGATTACCCAGTGCTGATACCCTTCCGCGACTACTCAGACAAGGGTGATCTGCGCCTGGATTATGCGGCCAGCCCGTCTGCGCGCTACTTTCTGCGCGTCAGCGACCGCAAGGAAACGGAAATCAACTTCCCTACCATTCCCCTTCCGCTGGAAGGCCAAACCGCCGGGCCGCAGCGCATCTTGGACCAGCAAATCGCGATTGGCTATACGGGCACTTTCGGCTCCAACCGGATCCTCGATCTGCGCCTGGGTATCTCGCGGACCAAGGCCGGCAAGACGCCTTTGAGCGAAGGAACAGCCCCGGTCCTGGTCAATGGTCAGCCGATCCCCGGCCTGCCCACCGCGCCCGCTGTCGCAGGCGGTCTGCCTGCCGTCGGCATTACCGGTGGCTTTACGTCGTTTGGCCGACAGACCACCAACCCACAGTTCCAGGATCCCGCGCTCCTCGATCCCAAGGCCAATTTCACCTGGGTCAGAGGCAACCACTCCCTCAAGTTCGGCTACGAATACGAACATATCTGGATGGGGGTGCTCGACAACAACCCGCTTTACGGCTCGTTTACCTATGGCGGCGGCTATAGCGCATGCCCCGCGGCAACCGTGATTCCGGGGGTCGGCACCTGCACGAAGGGAAACGCAAATCCCGCCCTCAACTCAACTGTCGTTGCCGATACCTACTTCGCCGACTTCCTCTTCGGCACAACCAGCGCTTACTCACTGGCAAATTACTTTGAGGCTCATCTGCGCCAGACTATTGAAAGCGTCTACGCCCAGGATGATTTCAAGATGTTGCGCAACCTGACCTTGAACCTCGGCCTCCGCTGGGAGTACGGCTCGCCTTATTCCGAGCAACATAACTACGTCTCCAACTGGGATCCGGGCTCGCAAACGGTATTCACCATCAATCCCAATGCAACCGCGGTCACAGGCATTACACCCATGCCTGCTGGCAGCGGCGTGTATGGCAAAACCCTCATCAACCCAGACCTATCCGACCTTGCGCCGCGTGTAGGATTTGCGTATTCGCCTCTTCCTGAGTTGTCCATCCGTGGCGGATTCGGCACCAGCTATGTTCACTACACGCGCGCGGGCTCCGGTGACATCCAGGCCATCAATGCCCCGCAGGCGCAGTTCGCCTCCGTCAGCCAGATCTCGCCAACCACAAGCAATCACTGCTCTACACCACTCCCCGCCCAGATCATCACCACGGGAACAACAACGGAAAGCTGCTACGCGACAGCGTCGCAGGGCTTCCCGTCGGGACTGGTAACCAGCTTCAATTACGCCACCGATAACATCACCTGGGTGCCAAAGGATACACGGGATAGCTATGTAGAGAGCTTTTTCCTCGCCGTGCAACGGCAGATCACTAAGAACGGCCTGGTCGACGTCGCTTATGTTGGCAACCATGGCCTCAAGCTGCAGGGCTTTATCAACGGCAATCAACGCAACATCTCCCCCACGGGCACTTACTCGCGTCCTTTTGCCAACTGGCCTTCGGATATTACTGAAGCCCTCAACGAGTTCTTTTCCAATTACAACGCGTTGCAGGTGCGGTATGAGCAGCGCATGGTCGGTGGCCTGACCTTGCTCAACAGCTTCACCTGGGAGCACTCGCTGGATAACGCCAGCGCGTCGCTCGAAGGCAATACGCCTTCGGTGCAGGATGCCAACCACCTCAGTGCCGATTATGCGCAATCGGACTACAACCTACCGCTCGCCAATATCACCAGCCTGGTCTATGATCTCCCGTTCGGGCATGGCCGCACTTTCGCGCACGATCTCAATCCCATTACGGATGCGATGCTCGGTGGGTGGCAGGTGAGCGCAATCAACACGGCCCAGGCCGGTACGCCGTTCAACCTTGAGTACGGGCCGAACTCCGCCCAACTTGCCTCTACGCAAATCCCGTCGAACCAGAACTACCGCGGCGCTAACCTCTATCGACCCAACCAAGCGCCCGGCGTGCCTCTCACGCAAGGGCGCAGCGTGCGGTTAGCCAACACAGGCGCCGTCCAATACGTCAACTTCAATGCCGTCCAGATTCCCGCGATCGACAATGCCAGTGGCATTCTTCAGCCTCCGTTCGGCAATATGTCGCGCAATCCGGGCCGCACCCCACCGCTGTATCAAACCGACCTCGACTTCAATAAGCGCTTCAACTTGCCAAAAGAAGGCATGCAGATCGAGTTCCGTTCCGAGCTCTACAACATCTTCAATCACTCCAACCTCTATCTGCCGGCCACTTCCAACCCCGATATCTCCGGCACGCAGGCCGCGAACGCCTCGTTAGGCCTCAACAACGCAAGCGGTGGTGGCCAAACCTCCAGCACCTTCACCCCGCGCGTGATCCAGTTCGCGTTGAAGTTGATTTACTAACTCTCATCTAGCAGGCATGCCGGCCACTGCAATCGTGGCCGGCGCATCCTGCAAGTTACCTGGGTTCGCCCAACATCGCGCCCACTGAGAGACCAGAGTCTGGGCGGAAAAACAGCCATTTACCTTGATCGAAGGCGCGTACCGGCTCGCGACGTAGCTAAGTGTGCGTCGAGTCATGTCTCGCCTCAAATCGTGTTGTTTTCCGTCATCCGGTCATCAGGAAAGGAAGTGTGAGGCGTGACCACAAGAGCAGAAATTCTCAACCAGCTGGGAAAGCAAGCCGAGCCCTGGGACGTACTGGTCATCGGCGGCGGAGCCACTGGTTTGGGTACAGCGGTAGAAGCTGCCGCTCGCGGCTACCGCACGCTGCTTGTCGAGCGTTCTGACTTCGCCAAGGAAACCTCCAGCCGCAGCACCAAGCTCGTGCATGGCGGCGTGCGCTATCTCGAGCAGATGAACCTGACGCTGGTCCTCGACGCCCTGCGCGAGCGTGGCCACATGCTGCGCAACGCGCCTCACCTGGTTCACGATCTCAGTTTCGTCGTCCCGGCTTACAGCTATCTTTCCCTTCCTTACTATGGCGTGGGCCTCAAGATCTACGAGCGGCTTTCGGGCAAGCTATCTTTCGGCCGGTCAGAACTTCTCTCCCGCGAGAGCACTCTGGAAAAACTGCCCGGCGTGACCGGCGACCACCTCCGCGGCGGCATTCTCTATCACGACGGCCAGTTCGACGACGCGCGATACGCTATCGCGCTGTTGCGAACCCTTCAGGATCATGGTGGAACCGCCATCAACTATGTTGAAGCCACGGGTCTGATCGAGCGCGGCGGCAAGATTGTGGGTATCCGCGCACACGACCGCGAAGGCGGCGCTGTCTTCGATGTGCAGGCCAAGGCAGTCATCAACGCATGTGGTGTTCACGCCGAGGAAACACTCGCGCTCGAAGGCCGCCCGCGTGGCTCATTCCTCGTCGTAAGCCAGGGATCGCATTTCGTTCTCCCGCGTTCCTTCCTGCCCGGAAACACCGCGCTCATGATTCCTAAAACGGCTGACGGACGCGTCCTCTTCGCCATTCCCTGGCTCGGCGCGCTGCTTGTTGGAACCACCGACGTACCCGTTCACACTTCCTCGCCTGAGCCGCGCGCCCTTCCTGAAGAGAAGAAGTTCCTGCGCGACCATATCGCCCGCTACCTGGGCCGTGCGCCTCGCCCTGAAGAGATTCTCAGCATGTGGTCGGGTCTGCGGCCGTTGGTTCGCAAAGGCGGGATCAAGACTTCAAAACTATCTCGCGATCACACCATCCTGGTTTCCGCGTCGGGCCTCATTACGGTGACGGGTGGGAAGTGGACTACCTACCGCCGCATGGGACAGGACACAATCGATCGAGCCACGCAAGTCGCAGCCCTCCCCAAACGTTCGTCTCCAACTCTGGAATTAAGGCTTCACGGCTGGACCCCCGACGCCACCACTGCGAACTCCACATGGGAGTGCGTTTATGGTTCCGATCTTCCTGCCCTGCGCGCACTTTCCGCCCAGGATTCGAGCGCCCCGGATGCGAATCTCGACGCGAATCTCGATGCGAATCTCGATGCTTTGCTTCACCCGCGCCTGCCCTTCCGGCGGCGCGAGGTCGTTTGGGCGGCACGGTACGAAATGGCTCGTACGGTCGAGGATGTGCTCGCCCGCCGCACCCGAGCTCTCTTTCTCGATGCGCGCGCCGCCATCGATGCCGCACCCGCCGTCGCTGATCTTCTGGCCTGCGAGCTCCACCGCTGCGAAGCCTGGAAAGCAGACGATCTGTGCCGTTTTGAGGAAACCGCCAAAGGCTATCTCTACGAGGAATGAGCCGGGGGGCGTTCTTCTGGGCAAGGCGCCGCTCGCGGGAATCTGTCGCCACATAGTGCGGGAAAAACCAGACTACGCCGTGCTCCTCACGGTTGCGCGCCCGATGGGATCAGCAGCGTAAGCGAGTGAGGAACGACTTCGAGCCGCACCGGCAGAGAGCCCAGAACCTCTCCATCCGCCTCGACAAAGAGTTCCTCGGATGAGCCGTTGCGTGCGCGACACTCGATCGACGGCGAGTCCATAAGTTCCACATCACGGTTGAACGTGTGCCGCCCAGCGATTACGGCGAGCAGAAATGAGAGGTAGTGCAACCGGCTTTGCGTCTTGAAAGCCAGCATGCTCAGGCTGCCATTGCGCAAACTGGCGCCTGGAGCAAGCGTGCGCAAGACTCCGCCGAAGGAACGGACCCGCACGGCCAGCAACTGTGAAACTTCCACCACGCGTCCGCCGCCGTTTCCATTCGACGGTAGTTCCGCCTCGAAAAGTGGAAATGGCGAGGTCGCCC
>Ga0208190_1000789_pt1 | contig 12318 bp, 6 predicted proteins | sample June2015DPH_13_1_FD_184708 | JGI IMG/M metagenome (GOLD analysis project Ga0208190, IMG submission 184708) | Peatland microbial communities from SPRUCE experiment site at the Marcell Experimental Forest, Minnesota, USA - June2015DPH_13_10... | ecosystem: Environmental > Terrestrial > Soil >... | reverse complement strand
GAAGGAACGGAGAGACAGGGAACAGCCAATAGGGAGTCGGCATTGGAAAAGCATGCGCCTCTGCGAACAAGACAGTTGCGGTGATGTTCATTTTCGTTCCCTCCGGTTGATGGTGCGTTCGAAATGGTTCCACTAGGCTGCGTTGGTTGCAGCGTTGGTTTTTGTGGGGTTCGTTGTGATTTCCGCCGGCGGCTTTGCGTTTGCGGGATTTGATTCAGCGCTCCTGGCCCAAAGGTCAAATTCGGCCTGGCGACGGGCTTTGAGTCCGGCATTGACGAAACCAGCGGCGTGGTCCCATGCGAACAACTGCTGCCCGGCAGCATCGTGGTGGCCGGCATTCAGTTCGCGGAGGAGCGTTGAACTGGCCAATCGGCCTGCACCGAGGTTGAAGCAAAAGTCGACCAGCGCGTCGAACTGGCCCTGGGTCAGCGCGACCTTGACGAGCCGGGCAACTGCCTGCTCGGCGGCCTGAAGGTCGGCCGCAAGAATTGCGGAGGCCTGCGGCTCGGCAATGCCGTCCGGGAAGGACTCGCCGGGCTTGATCAGGTGCCCATAGCCGATGGTGGGAAAGCCGGCCACGTCGCGATAGACGTGATCGCGAAAGCCCTCGGACTTCTTGATCAGATCCAAACCTTCAGCGCTTAATTGCATGGAAGCTCCCTTTAGGGGCCGAGGCCCCGGTGGTTTTGTTCTTTCGCCCGCCGAGGCGGGCTTTCTGGCGATGATTTTCTTGCTGACCCCAGGCTTACGCCTGGGGCTAGCGTCTTTTGCCCGCTAAAGCGGGCTTGGTTGCGTCGTCCCTACGGGACTCCGCGATCTTTGTTGGTCCCTCTTCCCCACGCTGAAGCGCGGGGCTAATAACCACAGCGCCTACGGCGCGAGTGATGCGGTTTCCCATGCTCCAAGATCGGAAGTGGTGTCTCATGTGCTCCAAAATCAGAGGTGGTATCCCATGCCCCAGGATCGAATGTGGTGTCCCGTGTCACATCCGCCGCAGCAGAGGGATATGAGGCACCGAAAGCAAACTCCCTACGGCGCGAGTGCTCGGAAAAAACGAAGGGTCTACCACGAACTCTCCCTTGGAAGAGTTCACAGCAGACCCTGAGCCAACCTCCGAGCCTAAAGGCCGGAGAGTTTTTGCTGCGCCGATTCCGGGGCCTGAAGCCCCTGCTCGCTCCGTTTGTTGACTGCTTGCTGGCGGCGAGGACGCCGCCAGTACAGCCGGTCTGGAGACCGGCGCTACTTTCGCGCCTCCCAGCGAAGATTTGTAATCTCTACAGAAATGGCAAAGGGCCTGCCATGCCCCCGAAACGGAGGGTTCAATGCAGACCCTAAGACCACGGTAGCAACATCCGCGAATTAATCGGCAAACTTCAAAAAGAAATTTTTGCGACGGAAATCACTGGATAAGTATAGCTATATCAACAACATGAACGGAGGATGCGCATTCATGATGCCAAGTTGCCTATTTGTGGACGATTTTGCACCGAAATCTGTGCCCAAAATAGGAAGGCGTGCACCATTCTTGGTGCAATTTGTAACTTGTTCGGACACAATGCCTTACCTGCACGAGAGGGGTCAACGCGAGGTTTTTTCAACAGGAATCCCATTATCGATCTTGACAACATTTGACGGCGGTCAGTGGCGATCTAGTAAAATTGTTGGATGGTTATAAAAAGGAAAACACGCAACTTAAGACGAAAGGCACCGCTATGGATTTGCCTCGTAGCTGGTGTCTCCGCCGTTGCAATGGTGGCGCTGGTGGTATTGTTCTCGGCGCGCACCGTGCAAGCGGATGCGGGTCTTCCCAGACCAGCCCTCCCCGCGCCTGCGGTTTCCGCTCGAGCGATTGCGACGCCGCCATCGCTCGCTGACCAGGAACCCCGGATACCGCAGAACGCCCCAACCGCCGCCGCCCAGAACTGGAAAGACAGGATTCGAGGAGTCGCCTCCTGGTATGGCGGTGTTTTTAATGGACGCAAGACTGCAAGCGGCGAAGTCTACGATATGTACGCCATGACGGCCTGCCACCCATCGCTTCCTTTCGGGTCGATCGTGCGGGTGGTAAACGTGCATAACCACAGATCGGTTGTGGTGCGGATCACGGATCGCGGCGATCTTGTCGAGGAAGGGCGGATTATCGACCTCTCCTATGGTGCTGCGCAGAAGCTAGGGATGACCCGGTCGGGCCTGGCGAAGGTGGATTTGCAGGTTCTGTCGTTGGGGAAGAAGCAGAACCAGTGAACAGTGGACAGTGAGCAGTGGACAGATTCCGGGCCGAAAGGCCCGGATTGTTTTGTGGGGGGTTGTGGGATTTCCCGCCTGCAGGGGCTAAAGCCCGTATCCAAGACCGATTTGCGTTGGTTCTTGCTGTCGCACCCTTCGCGAGAAGAAAGCGAAGGATGGGGCACCCAATTCTTAGGGATGGATAAGAGTGCGCTGCGGGAAGGATGGCCGCGAGCTCGGCGGCCATTCTTGCGGGATCATCGAGAAGACCGGGATCGACTCTAGTAGCTGGACTCCCATCCGCCGCACTCTCTGGCAACCTGAATGTTCGGAGTGCCGATGATGCCTGCGTCTGCGCAAGTGGCGCCGCGATCGATGACATTCTGTTGTTCCTGCATCGCCTGTAGATACATTTGGACCTCGGCCGGACTGCCAGGCCCCTGATTAGGTGAAGCCGCGGCGGGGGCTGTGAAGGGAGCAAACTTTTTCTGCAGCCATGCGGAAGGTACCTGGTAGCTCTTAAGGATGGCCGCGACGGTGGGCACATCCTTGGCTGCTACGGCGGTGGGGGCCGATCCAAACGACAAAAAGTTCTTATAAAACTGGAGGCGGTCTTCGGGGAGCGAGCAGAATATGCCCATGGCATCGCCCGGCGTGGCGGTCCCGGAGACGGCGATCACAAACAAGCCGCATTGGAACCCAGCCGGTAGCGATTGAAGAGGCGCCGCGTAAATGAACTTAATCTGAGGAACCGGATGTCCGCTGAGCGCGGCACGCTGCTCAAAAACCATCGTGAGTTTGTCAGTAAGCTTTGCCGAGTACGGCATCGACATATTGGAGCCGTCGGGTCCCGTCTGTCCCAATTGAAAAGTACCATCGTGCGCGATAATTCCTTCTCCAAGGTCGATGACCTCGCCTTGTGGCCCTGTCATTTGGATATTTGTTTGCGCGGCTCCCGCGACTTTCCATCCGGCAGGCATGCCGGCGGAGGCGCTTTGGTCCGACGCAGTGTAGGGTTGCAACTGGACCGGGGGTGCGGGTGGGGCCGCAGACGGCGCGGCCTGCGCGTGAGCGGAGACGAAGGCTGGAAACCCGATGATCATCGAGATCGCCGGCACAGCGGCGATCCGCAGAAATTTCATGGCATTGCATATTTGCATGGTTAAAGTCCCTCTCCTGGTATCTTGACTCTTTCTTGATGCGGTGATCCCTGCAAAGAAAAGCCGGCATTACTCGACGATCACCGTGGCACTGATATTCTGAGTCGCTTGTCCGCTCACGGTGAGCGTGATCGGAATCGAATAGGTACCTGGCGCTGCAAAACTCGACTTTCCCCCGCAGCTGCTCAATGCGCCGGCGCCAATCCACAGGAAGATCGCAATCATCCAGAGAAACTGGCGCGGAGTCGAGTGCTTCCTGTCACGGCGTTTAAGCCCGAACATGACCACCGCTGATCCGGGCAGCAAGAAGACAGCGGTCAGGAAGGGGCTGTCGAGCCTCCCGCTCCTGGCTGGAATGCGGAGTTGGGCCGTGGCTGCAGCATTCGTGCTGACGGTCAGGGTGTCGGTAAACGGCCCAGCGCCACCCAATGTCAAAGACGGCGGGGCGAATGTGCACGACACGTGCGCCGGCAACGTGCCGCAGGAAAAATCAATGGTGCCAGTATACCCGCCGATCGGCGTAATCGTGATGACTAATTGCCCCGAACTTCCCGGCTGAATGCTCAAACTTGCGGGACTTACCGATGCCGTGACTCCGGGCGTGACAACCGTCTCCGTCAGCGCGTTCGAGACACTCGGCGCATCGGTCGTGTTCCCGGTGTACGAAGCAGTTACGCTGTACACGCCTGTTGCGGCAAACGATGTCTGGAGGGTGGCATTTCCGTTGGCATCCAACGTCACCGTTCCCAGCGTGGTTGTTCCGTAAGCAAAGAGCACCTGTCCCGTTGGGATGCCGCCTGCGGATTGGGTCACTTTGGCGGTAAACGTCACGCTTTCGCCGGTTCCCGCGGTGGTGTTGGACGACGTGAGCGTCGTCGTTGTCGGCAACGCCAAAGGCAAGGTCATCAGCGGCACATTCACTTGCGGGGTCGGCGGGAATTGCTCCGAATCCGCAACGGTCAAGGTGACCATGTAGTAAAGAGGAGCTGTCGGGAAGTACTGGAGCACATTTCCGTCCACAATCGCGAGATCCAGGTTTGCGCTCGGCGTGGAGCTGGCAGACCATTTATAGGGTGGAATACCTCCGGTTGCCATCAGCGGAACGCTCGTCAAAACCCCCACGGTGCCGTCCGGCAGACCCGGGTCGCCGTCCCCCTGAGTAGGAGTCACGATCTGCAAAGTGGATTGGACCTGAAGTGCCATTCCAAAGGTCGACGACAATGGGGGATTGGATGAGTCAGTCACCATCACGAAGAAGTTGTTGTAACCGCCGGCAGCATTCGAGTATTGGGTTGGCGTTCCAGAGAGGATTCCATTGGTCGAGAGGGTCAACCCGGGCGGCACGTTGCCTGCGTCCGTAACAAAGCTATAGAAGTACGGGGCTGTCCCTCCGGATGCCGCGAGCGGAACCGAATAAAACTCCCCCACCGCGGCATTCGGCATCAATGGAGATGGGGTCGTAAGCTCAAGTGTTCCGCCGATGACGAGGTTGAAGGATTGCTGGAAGGTGGCTTGCGGGTCTTCTGAATCCGAAACCGTAATCGTAAACGGGTAGGTGCCTTGCGTCGTGGGAGCTCCCATGATCGCCCCAGTGGTTTGATCGAGTTGAAGTCCCGGGGGCAGTGTCCCTTTCGTGAGTGCCCAGGTGTAGGAAGGCAACCCGCCCGTTGTGAGGGCCGCGAGAGAGCCCGGATAGTTTGTCCCGACCATGCCGTTTGGCAGGTTGTTCAGAAGATTGAGTCCAGACACGACGTTCAAGGTGATTGACAGCGACTGCGGTGGCAGCGGATTCGGCTTGGACGAATCCTCCACTTCCACCACGAGTGAGTATTTGCCGAATTGCTGCGGCGTACCGCTCAAGACGCCTTTGTCTCCGTTTTGTTCGAACGTGAGGCCGGGGGGCAGCACGGTACCTTCGGGGATGGACCACGTGTACGGTTCCGTTCCACCGAATGCCGTCAGATCCAGCTCGTAAGGCTGTGATACCGTCGCCTGCAGCGCGGCCATGCTGGGCGGCTCAATCTGCAACGACGAGTTGTTATTCACTTCCAGCTTGGCGAAGCCGCTTTCCTGTCCGCCGCAGGTGAGCGCATACGTAAAACTGCCTTGCGCGGTCGGGGTGATGTCTGCACTCCCGCTATACACCAGGCCGTTCATCGAGCCCGACTGCACACCGGTCCAATCTTCGGGGTCGGCGCCGGCAGGATTCCCGACGATCGATGCAGAGCACTGCTGGGCGGTCAGCGAAAAGGCATTCAGAACCGACCAGTCGAGGGTTGTCGTGTTGCCGGGCGCCACCGTTGCGGGGTCGAAGGTGATTTGAATCGGCGCGGGAAGCGGATCCGTTAGCGATATCTGGAAGACAACTGGAAAACCGATTGCGGTGGTCTGGATGCCGTAGAAAGAGCCGTCCGAAGTCTGCACCAGCGGCGCCCGCGGACCCGCACCATTGACTTGCGGGTTCTGCTGGACGGTCGTGGTATTTGGGTTGATGGCGCCGCCTGTGAAGGTATAAAGAGTCGTGAGCGCTCCTGCGGTGGTCAGTTGGAACACCGTCCCGCATCCAAACGGAGCGCAATTCGTTGACGTGGTGTTGCCGCCCGCAATGGTTGTGCCGTAGAGATTTCCGTCGCTTCCCAGAATGAGGACCGGGATGAAACCTTCCGTGTCAACCATGCCGTCTGCCCCGCCTGTGAAGGAGTGCAAAATCGTATATTTGCCTGCGGTCGTCACTTTGAAAGCGACCCCGGCGGCGGTCTGGTTGTAGTTGTTGTAGCTCGACGCAGTCATTCCATACAGGGCGCCGGTGCTGTCCTCGACCAGCGGACCGCTGGGAGTGTCGCCTTCGCTGCCGTCGGCGGCCAGGCTGTGAATCATCTGAAAATCCCCCGCGGGAGAGATCTGGACGATGGCGCCGGGCTGCTCGCCAATGCTGGAGGATGGGATGTAACTTGGGGGCGCTCCAGGAGAAACGGCGAGCGTCAGGTAGAAATTCCCGTCGCTGGCCTGCATGATCGATGTCGGGTAGTATCCGTTTATCGTGAGAAAAACCACGGGGGTATAAGCAAAGGTGTAGACGGTTGTCACATCGCCGTTCGAAGAGTCGAGCTCATAAACTCCTGACGCGTCGGTGAAGTAGATATTGCCGTCATTGCCCTGAACCAGCGAGAGCGGTTGAGAGCCGACGTCGGGATTTCCGTTTGGCTCAACGCCGAAACTGGCCAGGGTTGTTACGCTCGGCGACGAGCCGTTGAGCGGGATTTTGAAGATCGATCCATTTCCACCTAAGCCGCCATAAATGCAGGTTCCGTAGAGGCTTCCATCCGTGCCGACGATCAGATCTGTCAATTGACAACTGTTGGCGGTATTGGCGAGGTTGTTGTTGGCTCCATCAAATAGGTAGAAGATGCTCGCCACTCCGGCGGGTGTGACCTGATAAATCTTGTCGCACTCTCCTATGTTCGGGACGCACGGGATTTCAATGGACGTAGAAATCCCGTAGAAATTCTGGTCACCCGCCTGAAGCATGCCCACGCCGTACCCCAAAGCCACGACAGTACTTGTTGCAGCCTGAGCAGGCGATTGAACGGCCGCGGCACACGCCATCAGGACGGCGCATGCAACGCCGAGTGATACCCGCAGATTCAGGGAAGAGCAGAACATGTGAGTCACTCCCGATGGCCCGGTGCGATGCCAGTTGACCGCTATCTACGCACTCACCCTTGAGCCGCATTCTGAGGTATGGCTCCCGGATGCGATCGTTTGTAAGCGGGGACAAGTGAGAGTGATTCCAAAAACCCCACCGATGTTATCATGGGGTCAAAATGCCTGGGCGAAAAGTGACACATCGTGTCTGAAGAGTGACAAATAGGGCCATGAGCCGGATACAGGTACACTCCATGCCGTTTTCTGACCCCGATTTCCCGGATTCCAGTGCGAAAGTGGATGCTGCGCCGCGGCTGGTGGGCTGGAAGGACATTGCGTCCTACCTTGGCAAGGCCGACCGCACAGTCAAGCGCTGGGGTAGTGAACGCGGGCTGCCGGTGCACCGGGTGCCCGGGACGGCGAAGACATCGGTCTATGCCTACCCGGCGGAACTGGACCAGTGGCTCGAGTCGGCCAACGCATTTGAGCCGGATTCTGAACCGGATATAGAGGAAAAGCGTGAGATTGCCGATCTGTCGGTTGCAGCAGTTGTGGCTGCCCCGTCGCCCGCAGATTCGCCTGCAGCAGCGAACCGCGGGCCGTGGAGTGCGAAGCGGAAGTGGGCGACGGCGATGGCTGCCGTGGTGGTGTTTGCGGTGGCGCTCGACGCGACTGCGCGGCTCACGGTTGGGGCGTCGGCGGCCCGCGTTGCGCACAGGTTCCTGGCGCATCGTTCGCAATCTGTTGAGCGTTCAACCTTGGCCGTCTCCGACTCGGAAAAAGCCCAGGCCAACGACTTCTATCTGCGTGGACGGTACGAGTGGAACCAGCGGACGCCGGAGAGCCTGAACCGGGCGCTCGACCTTTTCACGCAGGCGATTGTGCACGATCCCAGTGACGCGCGTGCTTATGCGGGGCTGGCGGATACCTACGACCTGCTGCGCGAATACACCACGGCGAGGGATGACGATACTTTTTCGCGGGCGATTGCAGCAGCGCGCAAGGCCGTGGCGCTGGACGATTCACTTCCCGAGGCACACCGCGCGCTGGCCTTTGCAGAGATGTACGGCACATGGGATTTTGCGGATGCGGATAAGGAGTTTCGGCGGGCCATTGCACTGAATCCCAACGATTCCCAGGCGCGGCTCTGGTATGCCAATGCGCTCGGCGAACTGGGCCGCTTCCCCGAGGCACTGGATCAGATGGACAAGGCGCAGGAGCTCGATCCGTCGTCGCGCTCGATCCTGGCCGACAAGGGATTGATGCTATACAACGCAGGGCACACACAGGAGGGGCTGGGCCTGCTTAAAGAAGTGGAGCAGTCGGCTCCCGACTTTCGCTCGCCTCACTTCTATCTCATGCGGATCGAGCTGAGCCTTCGCGACTATCCTGAATTTCTGGCCGAGGGAGAGCGCACGGCACAGGCGGCGAACGATCCGGTCCTGGAAGATGTGATTGCATCGGCACGGGCCGGTTATGCGCACGGTGGAGACCGCGGCCTGTTGAATGCGCTGTATGCGAAGCAGAGGGAATACTTTCGAGAAGGCAAACTGCACGTTGCCATGTTCGCCGCCACCTGTGTGCTTATGGGCGAAAAACATGAGGCATTGACGATCCTGGAGGATGCCTATAACCAGCACGATATTGAGTTCCTGGCGATGCTTTCACATCCCGACCTGCGCACCCTGAAGGACGAGCCGCGCTACCAGGCGCTGGCGCGCAAGGTCGCCGATCTGGAGAAATCCTCACCGTCACCAGCGCGGAATCTTGCCGCGATGGGATTTGTGGGGCGGCAGGAGATTTCGGACGACGGCGGCCGATAAGGCTGCAATTGAGTAGGTCGAGAGTGGAGTACGCGACTGGCGGCGAGGACGCCGCAAGTACAGCCGGTCGGGACAGGATGCGGAAAAAGTCCAGGTTCCGGACAAGATATACCAGACATACCCCGCAGGGGCTGAAGCCCACATTCATTTTGCGACGTTTACGGTACGACTAAAAAGTCGTGCCCTGACACTTCGTTCTCCTTCGAAGCAGTTTTCCGCAAGCTCAGGAGACCGGCGCTACGGCCGGTTTCATTTCACTCGCTCCGGTCCAAGCCCGCGACAATTCCTAGACAGCCTGACGAGATTTAGGAGCTAGTGCATGCAGGTGCCTTCGGGCTGTGTGAAGGGCTTTTGCAGGTACTGGCGGGCTTCGTTGACGGCGCCCTGGGTGTTGTCGTTGGTCTGGACGGCGAGACGGTACTCGGCGACGGCGCGGTCGCGCTGGCCGGTGACGTCGAAGATTTTGCCGACGGCGATGTGGCTCCAGACTTCGGTCCAGGGCGGCTGATCGTCGCCGCGGAGGGCGTCGCGGAAGGCGTTGACGCTGGCCTGGTAGTTGCACTGGGTGAAGAGCAACTCGCCGATGCGATAGCTGGCCAGCGAGCTCTGCGGATTGACTTCAAGAGCCTTCTTGTATTCGCCGATGGCGCCGAGAAGATCGTTTTGTGCGACCAACTGCTGGCCTTTGAGGATGGCGATGCGGACCTGGAGGTCGGGGCTGGCTTTGAGCACCCAGTCATTGGGATCGACGCTGATGCGGCGCGGGCGGCCGAATGTGTCGACGATGTATTGCGTATCGGTGCCGACGACCTCGATGCTCTGGTTGACGGTCTTGCCGTCGGTTTCAATGCGCAGATCGACGGGCATGCGGAAGAGGTCGAGATCCTGGTTGATTTCGCCGATGGTGCGGAAGCCCTTGTTGTTGCCGAGGCGATAGACGGAGTACTTGTTGGTGAAGGTGGGCGCGCCGGTGCCGTCGATCCACTGCGAGAAGAAGGGCAGGAGCTCTTTCTGGCTCTCGGCCTCGGCCACCTTTTCAAAGTCGGCGGTGCGGATGGAGCCGCCCGAATACTGGCTGAGCGCGGCTTTGAGGATTTCCGGAAAGACCTTGTCACCAACCTCCCAGCGCAGCATGTGGAAGATCATGGCGCCCTTTTCGAGGGTCATGGACTGGAACTGGGGCGAGAAGGGATCGAGACGGCCGACGCTGGTGAGGGGAGTGGTGTCATAGGCGAGAGCGCCCGCGGAAACGTCTTCCATGGCAGCTTTCAAGGCGCTGGCTCCGCTCTGATCCTCGACGTACATGAGCTCGCCGTAGCGCGACATGCCGTTGGTGATCCAGGCATCGTCGAGGGTTTTGGGGCTGATTTCGAGTCCCCACCACTGGTGGGCGATGGTATTGGCGAGGAGGCGGATGCCGGATTTGTCGCCGGTGCGAGAGCCCATGATGGCTGCCAGCTCGGGCGCGTAAACGGCGGGCAAGGTGTCGTCGGGCAGCTCGACGATGTTGATGCGGGGCGTGGGAGGAAGGCCGAAAGTGTCGGTGAAGAAGTTGTATTCGCTGGTGGCGGTTTGCGCGAGCGCGTTGGCCGAGGCTTGATGGGTGATGGTGACGTAGACCTTGACGTTGCCTGCTCCCGCTGAGACGGGCGGCAGATAGCGGCCGGCAATGACGGTTCCCGGGAAGCCGGGCTTGGACCAGTTGAAGTCGAACTCGTCGCCGGGCTTGCCGCTCGCGAGCGTGACGGGCTTGGAGGCGCCCGTTGGGCCGCTCGCGAAGACGCGCATGCCTTGCGGGACGCGGATGTGCAGTTCGGCGGTGAAGCGGTCGGTCATGAAGCCGGTGGTGGGGAACCAGCGCGCGGGATAAAGCAGGTAGCTGACGGGTTCCTGGATGGCGGCGAGTTTGAGACCTTCGACCGGGCCGTCTTCGTTGCCAGTGATGACGCCGTCGTAGACGAAGGTCCAGTGGGCCGGCTGGCCGTCAACGAAGGGCGTGCCGGCGGTAACTCGGATGGAACCGTCTGCGGTGCGCTCGGCTTCGAGCAGTTTGCCGGAATCGTCGGTGATTTTGGTGACTTTGAGCGCGGGATGAAAGCCGAAGGTGATCACGTCGAGGTTGGTGGGCGCGGTAAAGGCGACCTGGGCGGTGGCCGTGAGGTGGTGCGTAGCCGTATCGAGCTCGGCGTCAATGACGTAGCCGGTGATGTTGAGCGCGGGGCGGGCGACTTGCCCGGTGGCGGGAAGGGCGACGAGGGCGGCGAGGGCGGCGGTGAGGGCCGCGGCGAGGAGGGCGGGTGTGGCTTGGCGCGCGAGGCGGCGGGCCGCGGATTGGAAATCTTTCAGGGTTCGATTCATTCGTTCGCTCATTGTGCTGCCGCCGGTCAATTCATGGTTGCGGCGGGTTGGGTTGATTCGCGGGTGATGCCGATTGGCCTCAGTGGCCGACCGTTTGGGCAGGCTCGGCGGTTGGCGCGCGTGCTGGAGAAATCGATTCGACCTCTTTCACTACGATAGCGGCTACCCGTTCGATGGCGGATTGGGCGGCCTGGGTTTGCGAGGGCTGATTTGCAGGAGCATGTAGCGCCTCCCGAATTGCTGCAAGCTCTATCATCATGGACTCCCGAGCGGGGCCGTCGGGTAGCAGGGGGCTGAGTTGTTGGACGATATTTGTGGCGGTGAAGTCGTGCTGAATGAGTTCTGGAACCACGCGTTTGCCGGCGATTAGATTGGCCATGGCAACGTGGGGGACTTTGACCATGCGCCTGGCGATAGCATACGTGAGCGGCGAGACGCGGTAGACCACGATAAAAGGATTGCCGATGAGGGCGGCTTCGACGGTGGCGGTGCCGCTGGCGACGACTGAGGCTCGGGCATGAAAGAGGGCGGCGCGGGCGTCGTGGACCAGGTGGACGGAGAGCGAGCGGGCGTGATTTTCGACGAGGCGTTGGACTGAGGCGCGCTGGGCGGCGTCGAGGGTGGGAGCGAGGGGAATGAGGAAGTCGTAGGGCGGCGCCGGGTGAGCGGGAGTTGGGACGGGCGAAGGGATGCTGGGCGAAGAGCTGGTTGGGATCGGAGCGGGCGGGACGACGATTCGCGCGGCGGCGAGGGCGCGGGCGGCGGCGAGCATTTCTGGGAGGTGGTCTTCGATTTCGCGGAGGCGGCTGCCGGGGAGAAGGCCGATCCAGATGTGAGCGGGGTCGAGGCTATTCTCGGCGGCGAATTGCTCGCGGGTGATGGAGGGCTGGGGCAAGTCGGCGAGGGGATGGCCGACGAATTCGGCATCGACGCCGCGGGCGCGGTAATACGACTCCTCGAAGGGAAAGATGACCAACATCCGGCGGACGTATTTCTGGACCAGCTTGATGCGGTGCTGCTTCCAGGCCCAGAGCTGCGGGCTGACGAAGTAGATGACGGGAATGCCGAGGCGGTGGAATTCGCGGGCGAGGCGGAAGTTGATCTCG
>Ga0208190_1000778_pt1 | contig 12446 bp, 12 predicted proteins | sample June2015DPH_13_1_FD_184708 | JGI IMG/M metagenome (GOLD analysis project Ga0208190, IMG submission 184708) | Peatland microbial communities from SPRUCE experiment site at the Marcell Experimental Forest, Minnesota, USA - June2015DPH_13_10... | ecosystem: Environmental > Terrestrial > Soil >... | reverse complement strand
GGGCGAGTACCAGATCTCCTTTGTAACGACGACGGGCTTGTCGTTGCCGAAGGCGCCGGGATTGAAGGTGCGCGATTCGCGCATGCCGATCACTTCAAGGCCGTCGATGGTTTTCTTTCCGAGGTCCTCGCGGGTGAGGACGGACTTGCCGTCGCTCGATGGGCCCACGGGCTCGTCGACGGGATGCTGCGTGGGGTCGAAGGTCATTTGGCGACAAACGCGCTGCTCGGGGTAGCAGTTTGTGATCAGCGAGGTTTTGGGATCGTAGACGATGGTGCGGATGAGGGGCGGTTCGAGGTCGGAATCGGCGGGGATCAGATCGCGGGATTCCCGGTGCGTGCGCCCCGTGCTGTCCCGCGCGACGAGCGTGTAGTATTTCTGATCGACCACGGTGCCATCTGGCAGTTGGCGGTGAATCTGGACCGCGACTTTGGCGTGAAAGGGCTGGCCCGGCACGAGTGGAATGAAGAGGCCTTGAACATGGTCCGACATGCCGTTGTCGGGATCGGGCGCCGGATTGATGACGGTGGCAAGGGTTGACCCGGAGCTGGCTTGCCCGAAGCCGGATGACCCGGAACTGGATTGTGCGAAAGTGGGGTCAGAAGTCTGGGCGGAAAGCGCGGCGGCGAAAACCAGGCAAGAAACGAGCAGGGCAAGACGCAAGAATGCAGGACGCATGGAAGTACTCCGCAAGTTGCGATAGCAGTATACAAATATTAGACGACGTATTCTTAATTCGTTGTGTTCCTGTAGGCTTGCTTGTTGAAGATTTCAGAGAACATTTCGCTCGCGGCATACACGACCCTCGGCATTGGCGGGCCGGCGCGGTGGTTTGTGGAGGCAGCGAGCGAGGCCGAGATTGTGGAGGCGTGTGATTGGGCTCACGGGAAAGGAGCGCCGCTGTTTGTGCTGGGCGACGGAAGCAACGTGCTCATCGCCGATGAGGGATTTCCGGGGCTGGTGCTGCACGTTGGGCTAAAGGGCATCGAGCGGGATGGCGAGCTGTTTCGCGTTAGCGCGGGCGAAGACTGGGATGAATTTGTCGGGCGCGCCGTTGGGTCGGAATGCGCGGGGATCGAGTGCCTGGCGGGGATTCCCGGAACCGTGGGTGGAACACCAGTGCAGAACGTGGGCGCGTACGGGCAGGAGGTGGCGTCGGTCATTGAGCGCGTGAGGGCGATTGATTTAGGTGAGCGCGCGTTCGTGGAGTTCTCGAATGTGGAGTGCGTGTTTGCGTATCGGCGCAGTCGATTCAACTCGAGCGATCGCGGGAAGTACATTGTGACGCGGGTCGACTACCGGCTGCGGCAGGATGGCGCGCCACAGATTGCGTACCAGGATCTGAGGGATCGCTTTGCGGGCTGGGAAACGGCGCCCACGCTGGCCGAAACGGCGGATGCGGTGCGGAGCATCCGGCGGAGCAAGGGAATGTTGCTGGTCGACGGCGATCCGGACTGCCGGAGTGCGGGAAGTTTTTTCAAGAATCCCGCGGTCACCGAAGAAGTGGCGGAGCGCGTGCGGAGATTCGCGGAGAGCAAAGGAATTCCAGTCAGGGTTTTTCCCGCGGACGATGGGCAAGTGAAGATTCCCGCGGCGTGGTTGATTGAGCAGGCGGGATTCGCGAAGGGGTATACGATGGGCGCGGCGGGGATTTCGTCGCGTCACACGCTGGCGCTGGTCAATTTTGGCGGCGCGACGGCCAAAGAGATTCTGGCGCTGGCGGAGAAGATTCGAGCGGCGGTTAAAGCGCGGTTCGGGATCCGGCTGGAGATGGAGCCGGAGATGGTCGGGTTCTAGAATCGAACTCATAAACCATCGTTGCCAACTCGCTGGAATCCGAGAGCCCGCCTTGTTGTTGTGTCCCATTCTTGCTCTTGATGCAACCGAATCACGGATGAAACAGGCCGAAGCCCAAGTCTATTGTTAGAATGATTGGGTTTCCTCAACAAGGTTTCAGGACTGTGCTGGTGTGAACTTGAAGTTTCCCTCCGCGCTGCGGTTTTTTCGGGTGCAAGGCACTTACCTCGCCATTTCCGCAATCCTCGTCGCCGTTTTCTGGGCGATGGGAGAGCAGGTCAATCCGATTCCGGTGGTCGTGTACACACTTTGCACAGGGAACCTCCTTTCAATTGCCATCGCTCGGGTGGAATTCCTCTTTTCGGGAAGGCCGTTTCCCTTCAACTGGATCTTCTTTCTGGCTGTCCTCGCGGTACTCACGATCCCCGTCTACCTGGTTTCGACCACGGTTGTGTGGTTGATCCTTCGGCCAGGCTCGCTGACGCTTTCCAACCTGATTGAAACGGCGTGGAAGTTTCCATTTGTCGCAACATTCATCTTCGGTTTTGTCTCGTTTTTGCACCAAACAACGAAGAATCGGCTGGAAAAGCGCAACCAGGAGCTTGAGCAATCGGTAAAGCAGGGAGCCGCGCAACTGGAAAAGCAGGAAGAGGAGATGCAGCGCGCGAGCGAGATTCAGAGGTCACTGCTGCCCAAGGAGATTCCGCAACTGGCGGGATTCGAAGTGGCGGGAGCTTGGCGGCCGGCGCGCGCGGTGAGCGGGGATTATTACGACGTGTTCAAACTGGACGGGGGCAGGCTTGGTCTTTGCATTGCGGACGTGGTGGGGAAGGGCGTTTCGGCCGCGCTGATGATGGCCAATGTGCAGGCGGCTGTGCGCGCCTATGCGGGCAGCGCTGAGAGTCCAGCGCAGTTGTGCACCAAGGTGAACAGCCTGCTCTGCGAGAATCTTGCGACGGGAAAGTTCGTGACGTTCCTTTATGGCGTGCTGGACAGCGAGACGCGGACGCTCGACTACTGCAATGCCGGCCAGGTTTACCCGATCCTCATCTCGCAGGGGAATGTCCGCGCGTTGAACCATGGCGGCGCGGTGCTGGGCGTGCTTCCCAAGTGGGAGTACGAGAACGCGAAGATTGAGTTTCGCGCGGGCGACCGGCTGTTGCTCGTGACCGATGGCATCACCGAAGCAAGCGGCGCGGACGATGTGGAGTTCGGCGAAGAGAAGCTGGCCGAGGCTGCGCTCCAGGTCAGCAAGCGCACAGCGGCGGAGATGTGCGACGCGCTGCTCAGCGAAGTTTCCGCGTTCTGCGATTCGCATTTTCGAGATGACGCCACGCTGCTGGTGATCGCGGCAAAGTAAGAAGGGGCGCGCTCAGCCACGCGGGGCTTGCAGGCGGCTGAGGAGACGTTCGCGCTCCGAAGCGAGAACCTGCGTAGCAGGGCCGAGGGCGGTGAGGCGGCCGTCGCGGAGCAGCAGGACTTCGGCAGAAGTGGCGAGTGCGTCGGTTGCGTCGTGGGTGGCCACGACGGTTTGCACTTTGCGGTCGCGCAGCCAAGTTTGCAGCCGGACGAGCAGTGCGTCGCTGGCGACGCCGTCGAGTGCGGAAAAAGGCTCATCGAGAAGAAGCAGACGTGGACCGGGCGCGAGGGCCCGGGCCAGGGCGATGCGTTGCGCCTGGCCGCCGGAGAGATCGTGCGGGCGGCGGGTAGCGAGCTCGGCTGCGCCAACCAGGTCCAGCATTTCATCGACGCGACGCGCGCGGGCGGCGCGATCGAGACTGCGCAGGCCGTAGGCGACGTTGGCGGCGGCGTTGAGGTGAGGGAAGAGCGCGGGCTGCTGCGAGACGAGCGAAGTTTGGCGATGGCCGGGCGGGGTGCGAAGTCCTATGGCGGTTTCGGTGAGCGCGCGGCCGTCGAGGGCGACGCGGCCGTGGATCGGATGATCGAGACCGGCCAGCAAGCGAAGCAGTGTGCTCTTGCCAGCGCCGGAAGGGCCGAAGATGACCGTCCAATCGGAGGCAAAGGTGCATTCCACATGAAGGTGGAAGCTGCCGCAGCGCGAGTCGAGCGAGAATCTAAGCACTCCTCGCCCTCCCGCGTTTCTGGCTAGTGGCATAGACGGCAACGAGCGCCAGGGCACTGAGGCCTAGGAGCAAAAGAGCTGTGTGGCCGGCGGCTGCGTAGTCGAAATTCTCCACCTGATCGTAAAGAACGATGGAGAGCGTGCGCGTGGCGCCGGGAATGTCGCCGCCGAGCATGAGGACGACGCCGAACTCGCCGATGGTGTGAAGAAAACTGAGAACCACAGCGGCGAGAAGCGAGCGGCGCGCAAGAGGAATGAGAATGCTGGAGACGAGGCGCACGGGACCTGCGCCGAGAACGCGCGCAGCGTCGACGAGAGCCGCGTCGACTGAAGCGAAGCCGGCAACGAGAGGCTGCACGGCGAAGGGAAGGCTGTAGATGACGGAGCCGACGACGAGGCCATCGAAGGAGAATGCGAGAGGATGGCCGAGCAATGCTGCGATGCCGCGGCCAACGGCGGTTCGGGGCCCAAGAAGGACAAGCAGAAAGAAGCCGAGGACTGTCGGCGGCAGAACCATGGGCAGGGTGGCGAGAGCTTCAACAGCGGCGAGCCAGCGGCCGCGGCCGAGCACGATGAGCGCTGAGAGGGGCACGGCGATGGCGAGGAGAATCGCGGTGGTTACGGTGGCGAGACGAAGCGAGAGGGCGAATGCTTGCCAGTCCATTGAGATTACTTCACCGGCGTGAGGCCGGATTTTGCGAGTTCAGCCTGAACCGCAGGCGAGAGCAGAAAGTCGAGCAGCTTGTGCGCGGCGTCGCGCTGTTTGGTGTTGCTGACGATGACAGCGCCCTGTTCGATGGGAGGATAGAGGTCGCGAGGAATGATGAAGTAGGAGCCGTCAGCCGAGAGGCGCGGCGTGAGCGCCGAAGTGAGCGAAATGAGGCCGGCGTCGGCGTTGGCGGAGTCGACAAACTGCGCGGCCTGGGCGATGTTTTCGGCAATCACGAGGCGTGGCTTGAGGGCATCGTGAAGTTTTAGGCTTTGGAGCGCGGCGACGGCGGCGCGGCCGTAGGGTGCGCGGTCGGGATTGGCGATGGCGAGGCGCTTCAGGGCGGGCGAGCGGAGAAGATCGAGCGAGGGCGAAGGAAGTTGTGAATCTTTCCGCTCCCACAGGACGAGCGTTCCTTTGGCGTAGGTGATGGGAGTGGAGGAATCGGAGGAGCCGGCGGCGTCGGCGAGGCCGGCGTCGATGAGGCGCTTGGGAAAACTGAGGTCGGCGGAGAGAAAGACGTCAAAGGGAGCGCCGTTTTCGATCTGCATGGTGAGCGTGGCAGAGGCCTGGTAGGTGGCTTCCGCGTGAATGCCGGTATTTTTCTCGAATTGGACGAGGATCGGAGGAAGAACGGGTTCCAGATCTGCCGCCGCGGCCACGCGGAGAGGCGCCTGCGCGCCGAGCGGCGCGACGAACAGGAACGCGGAAAGAGCGGCGAGAAATTGCTTCGACATCGGCGCGATTGGCCTTCCATCCACAGCGGAAATCGCCGTACACCTGCTAGGCTAACACCTAGATATGAACGACAATCTGCATCAGTTACGCTGTTTTGGATGCGGAAGCCGGATCGCGGGCAAGGAGGCGCAGCCGGACTTCCGCTGTGCGAATTGCGGGGACCTGTTTGAGGTGGAGTATCCCGGCTGGAACCAGCGCGGGGGAAACGACCGGCCCAATCCGGGAGCGCTGAAGTGGTTGTGGCGGGAGCGGCGCTGCTCAGGCGAGGCGCTGGATCAGTCGGGCGTGTGGCGATTCCGCGAGCTGCTGCCGATTTTGGACAGCTTTGGAAATGCAGTGTCGCTTCGCGAAGGGAATGCGCCGCTGTATCATATGCCGCGCGCGGCCAAGGCTTTGGGAGTCGATCAACTCTTCGCCAAGCACCAGGGGATGAATCCGACAGGCTCGTTTAAAGACACAGGCATGACGGCGGCGCTGAGCGTGGCGCGCGAGCGGGAATTTACGTGGGTCGCATGCGCGTCAACGGGGAACACCTCGGCTTCGATGGCGGCCTATGCGGCCCGCGCAGGAATGCGCAGCCTGGTTTTGATTCCCGAGGGAAAAATCGCGTGGGGCAAGCTGTCGCAGGCGATGGATTACGGCGCGGTCACTTGCCAGGTGCGGGCCGATTTCGACGGCTGCCTGCGCCTGCTTACGCAGATTGTGATGAAGGCGCCGATCTATCTGCTGAATTCAGTGAACCCGTACCGGCTTGAGGGGCAGAAGACGCCGGCCATCGAGATTGCGGAAGCAATGGACTGGAATGTGCCCGACCACTTGATCGTTCCCGGAGGCAATTTGGGAAACAGCTCGGCGCTGGGGAAGGGATTCCGCGAGATGCGTGAGCTGGGATTAGTGGCGCGGATGCCGAAGATCAGCGTGATTCAGGCCGCGGGAGCGAATCCGCTGGTGCGAAGTTTGAACAAGAACCACGGAGCGGTGCTGGAGCCGATGCAAGCGCAAACGCGTGCGACGGCCATTCGCATTGGGAATCCGGCATCGTGGCGCAAGTCGGCGCGCGTGATTCAAGAGAGCGGCGGGTGGTGCCTCGACGTGAGCGAGGCGGAGATTGCGATTGCCAAAGCGGAAATCGGCGCCGAAGGGCTGGGCTGCGAGCCGGCTTCAGCGGTGACGCTGGCCGGGCTCAAGAAGCTGCGCGCGCAAGGCGTCGTCCGCTCGGGTGAGACTGTAGTGCTGGTGCTGACCGGCCATACGCTGAAGGACGCGGACTACACGATCGACTTTCATCGTGGAACACTTTTGACCGACGAGGAGAAGCTGGGATCCGAGGCGGCGATTGAGGCGCTGAGGCGCGATGCGATTACGGTGGATGCAACGCCGGAGGCGGTGCTGGCGGCAATCGAGGGCGAAGTGGGATGAGCGGCCATATGATCGATCCAGAAGAGTCCGGTGCCGCACCTCATGGACGAACACCTTTCCATGGCCCCCTCGGCGCTTTTCGACTCCGCTTGCCTGCGACTTCGGCGAATCTTGGACCGGGGTTTGACGCAGTTGCCGTGGCCCTGGATTTTTTTCTCGAGATTGAGGCTGTGCCAGCGCAGGAGTTCCAAGTCACAGCCAGCGGGCGCAATGCTGACCGCTGCGGGCGACTTGAAGACAATTTGATTGTCGCAACCTACAAACAAATCCTGAACGACAACAGGCGGGCAATCGTTCCGCTGGCGATCCGAATGGTCAACGGGATTCCGCTGGGGATGGGATGCGGGTCGTCGGCGGCAGCGCGACTGGCGGCGATCGCACTGGCGGTGCACTTTGGGAAACTCGGCTGGGATACTGAGCGAGTCCTCGAAGAGGCGTACAAGCTCGAAGGGCATCCAGACAATGTGGCGGCGTGCTGGCTGGGTGGATTTGTTACGGCAGTTTGCGAAGGACCGAAAGTGCGCGTGGCGCGAACCGATCCGCCAGAGGAGTGGCGGGCGATCGTCGCGCTGCCAGACGAGCCGCTTTCCACCAGTAAAGCGCGCGCAGTATTGCCGGCCAGTTATCCGCTTGAAGATGTGGTTGCGAATTTGCAATCGGTAGCTGTGCTCGCACTTGCGTTCGCGCAGGGCCGAACGGATCTCCTGCGGCTGGCGATGCGGGATCGGATTCATCAGCCTTATCGCGCGCCGATCACTCCGTTGCTGCCGATTCTGCTGCCGCAGGTGGGATCGCACGGAATTCTTGGCATCGCGCTGAGCGGAGCGGGGCCGGCAGTTCTGGTGATTGTCGACCGGGAAGAGAGCTTGGCGGGTGCTGCGAAGGCACTGCAAAAAGCAGCGGAAAGCCGGACCGGATTGGAGCTGCACATGTGCGGGTTTTCGCGTGTCGGAGCCTGCCAAGCTGTTGAAAAATAAGCGAGTCTGTGGAAATGTAGTCCACTTCAACACCCAACCGCATGAGTTATGAGTAAGTTACGGTCGTTGCCTAGGTGAATAGTCACCAAAAATTTGATTACTGCGACTATTACTCAAGTTTGCTTGCTATTTATCGATTAAACACCTTACATTCGCAGCGTGAGCAGTTCTGGGGGAGGGCTGCTCTAGCGCCTGTGATCCTTATCGGATCCGGGCGCTTTTCTTTGCGCGCTAAAACGTTTCCGCAGAGCAAAAGAGTGGTGGAAGCGGCCAAGAGTTCGCCCGAGCTTGCGGCCAAACTAGTCGATGAAAAATCGAGAGATTTGGTTGCGCACGACGTTCCGCAACAGCGCCGAGGTCTGCGACTTTGCGCGCGTTCCCGCATCAGATGGATATACGGTTTCCTGTACAATGAACGGGTGCGGGTCCGCAAGGAGGATCATGGCTGGATTGGGTGTTTTGGAAGTGAACGATGCAAACTTTGACCAGGAAGTGCTGAAAAGCGAGCAGCCGGTTCTGGTGGATTTTTGGGCCGTTTGGTGTGGGCCGTGCAAGGCAATTGCACCGATTGTGGACGGCGTGGCCGCGACGTACGCGGGCAAGTTGAAGGTGGCCAAGGTGAACGTGGATCAGAACGGCGCGACACCTTCGCGCTACGGGATTCGCGGGATTCCGGCGTTGCTGTTCTTCAAGGGCGGCAAAGTTGCGGATCAGATTGTAGGCTATGTTCCGCAGGATGTGATTGAAGAGAAGATCAAGAAGCTGATCGCGTAAGCGAATTGAGCGAGCGAGGAGAGAGCCCGGCCCGGTGCCGGGCTTTCATGCGTTTGGATGGTTTCAGGCCCCGCGGCCGCGGAACTGGATGATGCGCCGGCGGTCGCGTTTGGAGGGCCGCCGCTCGGGAACGCGGACGTACTGCTCAAGGGCCTTACGCTCCTCGGCGAGGTGGAGACGTGCTTCGCGACTGGCGTCGGATTCGCGATAAAGCGTTTGAGCGACGGCGGCGGGCCCGCGCATCGCGCTGACGAGCAGGACTTCGACCTCAAAGATGCCACGCTCGTTCTCGATGCGCAGCTTGTCTCTGGCGCGAACCTCGCGGGCGGGCTTCGAGCGAATGCCGTTCGATTGAATGCGGCCGATATCGCAGGCGCGCGAGGCCATGGCGCGCGTTTTGAAGAAGCGCGCAGCCCAAAGCCATTTGTCGATGCGCACGGAGTTCATCGTGAATTGCGGAATCGCGTAGAACAAAATGTATCAGGATCTTTGTGCGATCTTCCAGAGATAAAGATGGCTGGAGTCACTCGATGTGGCCACAGCCAGTCCCTTTTGGTGGGTGGCGCGATTAAGCGCGGCGCGGATGTTTGCCTTGCTGTCAGGCAACGCGGCGAGTGGAACTTTGAGGGCAGTACCGGGCGGCAAAGGGTCGAGGTGTTTCAGGAGGAGGGCAACGACGCGCTTGTGCTTGCCCGCACGACCTTTGGGGACCGCATCCTGCTGAACCGTTTGGAACTTCAGCGAAACGGGTTCCGTTCTGTGGCGTTGCGCCAGCTGAACGCTCCTCATTATTCGTGAGATGCAGGAGCGCTTGCGTCGTATGCCTGGCGGGCGCGAATGGCTATTCCGGCCCACAAGAGTGGCTTATCGCTAACGTAAGCGTTGGTGAACGATGCCGTATAACGATCGTATGGAATCGCTATTGCCCGAGTAAAAATATCCTAAGCGTGTAAAAAGTCCCGAGTTTGCCGACTGAGGAGAATCCCATCAGCCGCCGGCTTTCCTCAGGGTAAGCCCAAGCAGCGATAAGGGGTTCCAATCATTCCGATTGGTTTGGCACGAGGGTTGCTGATTTATCAGCGAGGCTTCGACATGAATATGAGCGGAACACGAAACACCCCTATCGTGCCGGTTGGCGAAGCTCCTTCGTTTCACGAGTTCGATAATCGCCAGCGGGTTTTAGTGGTCGATGACGAAACATCGATCGCAGACACCGTTACAACAATCCTCTCGATGAGCGGCTATGCTGCCATGGCCGCATACGACGGAGACGACGCTCTTGAAACTGCGCTGGTTTCGCCACCCCACCTGCTGATCACCGATGTGGTGTTGCCGGGGATGAACGGGATTGAACTCGCGATTACGATCCAACGCGTGTTTCCCGACTGCCAGATCCTGCTTTTCTCCGGGCAAGCGTCGACGGTCGATTTGCTGTCCGCGGCCGGCGGCGCGGGGCATCACTTCACTCTGCTCAGCAAACCTGTACCACCGGAGCGGCTTCTGGCGATGGTGAAAGATAAGCTGCGGCCGGTGACGTCCCAGGCAGTCTCAAGCGCAAACTAGGGCAAATCCAGATTCGGCGCAGCGTATTCGCCGCGCTTGGCAGCTGCATCAGTGTTGCGCAGGCGACCTTTCGAACGGCGGCAGCTCAGTACCAGAACTTGAATTCTGGCCAGTCAGCAGAGTATGGCCGCTTGCGGTGGCGCAGCCAGAAATAGTGCAGGTGTTCGAAGTCCATGATCCACGGCGCATCAAATGGACCGAGATCGACAACTTCGGCGTAAGTATCCGTGTAGTCGTCGCGACTGTCGCCTAGCGTGAGCATTGATTCGCCCGTGTAGCCGTTCCAGCCCCAGTAGTAGTAATTCTGATGCCCGCTGATGGCAGTGGGCAGGCCGTATGCAGGCCCAAGCACGTTCACCGCGCTGGCTTCGCCGTAGTTGCGGCAAAAGATGCCGGTCTGGGCGCGCTCACTGGGCGGTAAAGCGTCGTATCGCGAAGCGAATCCCTGGACCATCTGCGGCCAGCCGAAGCGGTCGGAGAGGAATTGGGGAAGCGGGCTGGAGAATTTTTCGGTCTTCGCGACGGTGCCGGGGAAGTGGGAGACATAGGCGCGATAATTCGCCGGCGGAAGCAGTGTGAGTACGATCGGACCGGTGATGAAGCAAAGCGCAAGCGCGAGCACGGCGGTGTAACCAACGATCACCCAGCGGAGGCCCGGGCGATGGCTGCGGGCGGCAGCTCCGGCGGCAAAGAGCACTGGATAGACAGGCGCCAGATAGTAATCCTTGGCGTGCATCGCCATCAGCAGAACCAGAAAGACAAGGTAAGTGATCGCGGCGAAGCGCCAGGGCCGGGCTTTGCGCGCGAAGGCGAGCCACGCGAGGCCGCTGATCCAGAGCGGAGCAGTCCCCGGAAAGAGCATGTTGCCCTGTTCCAGCAGAAACGCGAGCGGCGACAACTTGATGTTCTTGTCGGAGTGGGCGATGTTTTCGAGAAGCTCATAGGTAGGGAAGTGATGGATCCATTGCCAGATGAGGTTTGGCAGAGCGAGCAGAATCAGGAGCGCGACACCGGCTGCACACCAGCGCGACCACAGAATGCGCCGCTGCGGGCTCAGCAAGACTCCCGCAAGAAGCGCCAGGAGGAAGAAGACGGTGGAATGTTTGTTCTCAATGCCGAGACCGGCCAGCAAACCGAAAACGAGCCACGCGCGCGGGCCAGCGCTGCCGTCGGCGATGCGCAGCAGAACGAACATTGATCCCATCCAGAAACACGGCTCAAAGGAGTTCATGGAAAGGAAATTTGAGGTGCCGAGAAGCACCGGCGCCGCCAGGGCTGCGGTCATCGCCAGTATTTGCGCGCTGCGGAGCCCGCCCAGTTGCCAGGTGAGCAAGCCAGTGAGCGAAACCAGCACGCCACCGGCGGCGAAGCTCAGGATACGAATTCCGGTTGGCGAGAGGCCGAAAAGCGTCTCGGCGATGCGGGCCTGCACGGCAACGAGCGGAGGCTGATCCACATAGCCCCAGGCCAGGTGATGGCCGCAAACAAGGTAGTAGAGCTCGTCGCGAAAGAAGCCGTAGCCGAGATGACTGCCCCAGAGCGAGCTGACGAAATGGATGAAAAACGTAAGCGTGCCGAAGAGCGCGGCGAGGATGAGTGCGGCGCGCAGGGGAGTACGCGCGGGGACAGCAGGAATGGCATCTTGCAAGGCGTTGAAATCCTCTGTTATGGCTTACGCAATTCTACCTCGCCCTGTTGAACGCATCATTGCGCTGGAAGCTCGGCGTGAAAGTGTTGCCAGATGGTTTCGGCGGTTTTGCGGGAGACGACGGCGGCGAGGGAATCTGGCGTGGCTTGTTGCACGTCGCGCAGGCTGCCGAAGTGGGTGAGCAGGCGCCGGCGGGTTTGCGGGCCGACGCCGGGAATGTTCAGAAGTTCGGAATCTCTATCTCTCATCGCGCGGCGCTGGCGGTGGTAGCCGACGGCGAAGCGATGGCTCTCGTCGCGGATGAGCTGGACGAGATGAAGCACGGGCGAGCGGCGGTCGAGGACGATGGGCTCGTCTTCGCTTCCGTAGAGGTAAATGACTTCTTCCCTTTTCGCGATCGCCGCGAGCGGCTGCGAGGTGAAGCCGAGGGATTCGAGGGCTTCGGCTGCGGCGTGAAGCTGGCCGAGGCCGCCGTCGACGAGGATCAGGGAGGGCATTGGCTGGTCTTCATCCCTCAGACGGCGGTAGCGGCGCTCGACCACTTCGCGCATGGAGGCGAAATCGTCGACGCCGGCTACGGTTTTCACTTTGAATTTGCGATAGGCTGATTTGTTCATCTTGCCGTCTTCCCAGACGACGAGCGAGGCGACGGTTTCCGCGCCCTGGATGTGCGATATGTCGAAGCACTCGACGCGGCGGGGAAGCTCGGGGAGCATGAGCGCGTCTGCAAGCGCCTCT
>Ga0208190_1000770_pt1 | contig 12522 bp, 7 predicted proteins | sample June2015DPH_13_1_FD_184708 | JGI IMG/M metagenome (GOLD analysis project Ga0208190, IMG submission 184708) | Peatland microbial communities from SPRUCE experiment site at the Marcell Experimental Forest, Minnesota, USA - June2015DPH_13_10... | ecosystem: Environmental > Terrestrial > Soil >... | reverse complement strand
CGCCGAATTCGCTCCTCCCTGCTGGCCCCCGGAGCCTGGCGCCAAACCAACCGCACCCGAAGGTCCAAAATCCGCAAAACTCGTTGAGCTTTCAAGGTAATAAACGGTCTCCACATGGTGATAGGTCTGTGGGTCGAAATAGAGGCTGATCTCCAAATCACTACTCTTTTTGGGGCGATAGCGCAGCGCGTAAAGTTCCTGCCCGTCGATTTTCTTGAGGCCCTCAAAGCTCAGTTTGGCCTTGCGATCTTTCAGGTCCAACAGCGGCCACGCCGTCGAGAGCGTTCCGCCCAGCAGTCCCTCGCGAACTATTGCATCCTGCGCGAGCAGAAAACTGCCGAAGGCGGAACGCTGGTGTTGCGCGGTGGAGAAGGCAACACCAACCTTGTCCCCGTTGAAAATGAACTGTTCCCCGAGATACACATTGTTCGACAGTTTCATCATGAAGATGATCTTTTTGCCGTCGGAAGCCATCTGAACCCTTCCTTGAGCAGTTCCTGCGCCGCCGATCAGGATTTTGTACTCCACCGGCCCCTGCGCCACTCGAGTCTTAAGCTTTGCCCGCACATCGGGGCTGGCAATCGAATCCAGATGTTGTGCGACAAGGTCATCGGCATTGCTAACCGGATTAGCGGCCTTCGCGCTTTTCGGCCCAACAAACGATCCTACTAATACCAGCAATACCATTGCGGCGTCCCTCATCACCTTGATCTTGCTGCCTCCTTAATTTCCCTCAGCAGTTGCTGAAGCGGATCCAAGCATGTCCGAAGAACTATTGTTACGAACAAAGTCTACTACCTTTTCCTGACTTGGAATGTAAAGAACCGTGGCTTCTGTACCAAGGCCCTACAGTCTCGTTTTGGTGCGCGCCCGCGCTCTAAAATGACGTAAACTCGTCACGCCATGCGCGATCCCATCGAACTCGAAGTCTTCAAAAACCTCTACCACTCCATCGCAGAAGAAATGGGCGCCGCGCTCCGCCGCACTTCTTTTTCCCCCAATATTAAGGAGCGCCGCGACTACTCCTGTGCCATCTTCGACTCCCGGGGCAATGTCATCGCCATGGGCGACCACATGCCCGTCCATCTCGGCTCCATGCCCATGTCCGTCGCCGCCGCCATTGAACAATGCAAACTCGATCATTCCCCGTTCGAGCCTGGTGACGTCATCATGCTGAACGACCCTTTTCGCGGAGGCACCCACCTCCCCGACATCACGCTCGTCATGCCAGTCTATGTGGCGCAAAAGTGGAGAGACGGGCGCCTCGCCCGTCCACGCGCATCGAACAGAAGCAGCCGCGCGCCCGATTTCTACGTCGCCTCGCGCGCCCACCACGCCGACGTCGGTGGAACTTATCCCGGCTCCATGGGTCCCTGCCGCGAAATTTACCAGGAAGGCCTGCGCATTCCACCCGTCAAGATCATGCGCGGAGGCGAAATTGTTCCCGACGTCCTCGCCCTGCTCCTTACTAATGTCCGCACTCCGGAGGAGCGCGAAGGTGACCTCGGCGCACAGATCGCCGCCTGCCAGACCGGGGCCCAGCGCCTCCGCGAAATCTGCGCCCGCTATGGCCTGACACGCACTCAAAAAGCTGCCGCCAATCTTCTTGACTATTCCGAGGAGTTGATGCGGGCCTTCCTCGCAACCATCCCTCCCGGCGAATATCACGCCGAAGATTTTCTCGATGATGACGGCGCGGATGAAAAACCGGTCCGCATCGCCGTTACGATCCGAGTGCCAAGAGCCAGCAAAAAATCCCGGGCCGCTGCCAAAACAAGTTCCTCCGTAGAGACGCAGCTTGCTGCGTCTCCTCACGAAACCACGCGAATAGCCAACGACGAACGGCGAACAGCAAATCTCACCATCGACTTCACCGGAAGCTCCCGCCAAGTTCAGGGTGCCATCAATGCCGTCGAAGCCATCACCTGCTCCGCCTGCTTCTATGTGTTCCGCTGCCTGCTGCAGGAAGATGTCCCGGCCACCGCGGGACTGATGCGCCCCATCCACGTCGTCGCCCCGCCCGGTTCCGTGGTCAATGCACGCCCTCCCGCTGCCGTCGCGGGAGGCAACGTAGAAACGTCGCAACGCATTGTAGACGTTCTGTTGCGGGCCCTGGCCGTGGCCATTCCCGATCGCATCCCCGCTGCTGCCGCCGGAACCATGAACAACCTCACTATCGGCGGAATTGATCTTCGCAGCGACAACCTTCGCAACGACGCCCCCCGCACGGGCCAGCCCTTCGCCTACTACGAAACCATTGCCGGAGGCATGGGCGCGCGTCCCACCAAAGACGGCGTCTCCGGCGTCCACACGCACATGACGAACTCGCTCAACACGCCCGCTGAAGCTCTGGAAAATGCCTATCCCGTCCGCCTGCGCCAATATTCTCTTCGCCCCAATAGCGGAGGCGCGGGCCTCCACACCGGCGGCGACGGAATCGTCCGCGAAATCGAAGTTCTAACCGATGCCCAAGTCACTCTGCTCGCCGACCGCCGTTCCCGCGGTCCTTACGGACTGGCTGGCGGGACCGACGGCGCTCCCGGCCGCACCACGATCATCCGGCAAGATGGGTCCGAAGAAGAGATCGCCGGCAAGACCAGCGTTCGCCTCCAGTCCGGGGAAAGAGTCCGCATACAATCCCCCGGCGGCGGCGGCTGGGGCAGAATCACGTAGACGCGTCAGGCGCCGGCCCAACCGAGCTTGGCAGTCAGCTTCGCGAAGCCATGTCACCGAGCGTGTGAGAGCTTTTCCGTCTCTAGTGCCCACTCCGGCGCGTCAGGCCTCAGGGATTGGGTCTCCAGATCACCATAAACTTCGGAGAGCATGCGGCCGGTTTTGACGTCGTAAAGCTGATAATCGCCAACTTCCGATCCATGCGTCGGTCCCCAAACCGCCGCCAAACGCTGCCCACCATCGCGGAAGGTCCAGTACCAGACCATCTGCCCCTGCTGTATGTGCAAGATGCGTTTGCCGGATGTGTAGAGGGCCAATACCTCCGGAATGGAATACGAGGTGCAGCAATTGTCGAAATTTTCCGTCCATCCTGCGGTTCGCTTGTCCGGAGCGACCCTGGGATCGGTGATCCCTTCTTCGTTGAAGACGCATTTGTCCTCAGTACTCTTTTGCTTGGCCGGCAGCGTTTCAACCACATCCGTCGTGTCGCTGTAAACGATGTGAAGATTTCCCGTTTCATATCCAGAATCGGGAAGAGCCTCGTCAACATAGTACTTGACGATGTACGCGCGTCGGCCCGGAGCGCGGCCATGTATTTTGGTGGTGCGCAAAGCTGGTTGATCGCGGTCCTTTGTTTGCGCGCCGGCCAGTAAAGAGAGGCACAGCAACCACAAAGCCGGCACAACATTATTCTTTTTCAAGTTCCCGCCCTCCTCAGTCCACACGACGGGGACGGTCCGTGGCGCGATAGTATGTACGATGCACGATCCTGTTCGGCTGCGCCGCCCCCCACTTTTCGCTAGAATTCTAACAGTAGGTTTTCAAGGACGAATCACAATGAGATTCTTGCGCTCTATTGTCTTCGCCATGGTCTTGGCGTCGGCCTTTTTTTACTTCACCACCTACCGTCATCAGGACTTCCATCCCGCCAACTGGCTCAGCCATCCCCAGCACGTCGAAATCATAGAAGCTTCCAGCGGCGAGTCGCTCGACCCCGAAGAGCAAAACAACATCAACGTCTACCGGAAGAACATCGCCTCCGTCGTCAATATCACCTCGCGCGTCATGACCTTCGACTTCTTCTACGGATCGGTCCCCCAGGAAGGCCAGGGCTCCGGTTTTGTCATCGATAAGGAAGGCCACATCCTTACGAATTACCACGTCATCGAAAACGCGCACGACGTCTGGGTCACTCTCCACAATCGGAAGAAGCTGCGCGCCACCATCGTCGGCACCGACAAGGCGCACGACCTCGCCATCGTCCAGGTCAAAGGTGCCGACCTCCAGCCCATGACGCTCGGCGATTCCACCAAGCTGCAAGTCGGTCAGAAAGTTTATGCCATCGGCAATCCCTTCGGACTCGCCGGCACTCTCACTCGCGGCATCGTCAGTTCCATCCGCCAGGTGCAGGAGCCCGATGGCATGGTCATCGACGAAGCCATCCAGACCGACGCCGCCATCAACCCCGGCAACTCCGGAGGCCCGCTGCTCAACTGGCACGGTGAGGTCATCGGCATCAACACCATGATCGCTTCCAACGTCGGCCAAAGCGCCGGCATCGGATTCGCCATCCCCATCAACACCGCCAAAGCGGTTCTCAACGACCTCGTTACTCTCGGACGCGTGCGCCGTCCCGCCCTCGGTATTCGCACCCTTCCAATCGATTCCGAACTCGCCAGCGAAATGAGCCTCCCCGCCGATTACGGTCTTCTCATCGTGCAAGCCGTTCCTGGGAGCGCGGCCGACCGTGCCGGTCTTCGCGGTGGCACCGATCGCGCCTACCTCGGCAACATGCCCATCATGATCGGAGGCGACCTGATCGTCGCCATCGACGGAGACAAAATCGAGAGCCAGCAGGATCTCGCGCAGGTCATGAACAAACACCGCGCGGGCGACACCATAAAGGTGACCCTCTACCGCGGCAAGAAAAAGCTTGAGGTCGACGTCGTGCTGGCCGAAGCTCGCGACCAGGTCTAAGAATTTTGTGTGGCGCGGGCCCGGGAGGTAGTGCGAAGGGCGGTTCGTATCAGTGATCCGGCAGAGACAGCCTACCCTGCTGAGCCTCGGCTTCGAAGGCCGGTAAGCTCAAGCCCGATCACGTGCGCTGACACCATATGCATTCAACACATCGCGCAGGGTCAGGATGCCTTCCAACTTGTGCACATCCGCCCGGTTCACCACTGGCAGGATTTCGATCTGGTTTGCACCCATGCGTTCGAGCGCCAAATCCAGCCCTTGATCCGGGTGGATGTGCGGAAAAGCCTGCGCATCCACCAGTTCACCGACCTTCTTATCCGCGCCTTCCGCCAGCTCTTGCTCCAGCATCGCAACGTTGATCACACCAATGACACCTCGTCGATCCATCACCAGCCACGTTCGGAATTCACTCGATCGAACCTCCTCCAGCGCCTCCCGAACCGCGATCTCGGCCGGCAGCAACTGGCCCGCATTTTGCATGATTCCTGCTACCTGACGCTGACCAGATCGCTGGCGCGTCTTCGCCATCGGCAGGTGTATGCCATCCTGCACGGCTAGCGCTTCGTAGATGGGTTCATGCTGCAACCGTGAAGCAATGAAAAGACTCACCAGATTCGCAATCATCAGCGGGACGATCACGGCATAGTCCTGCGTCATCTCGAAGATCATCAGCACCGATGTCATGGGAGCGCGCACCACCCCCGCGAACACCGCGCCCATCCCAACCAGTGCGTAAGCGCCCGGCGTCGCCGTGTAAGCGGGGAACAAATGATGCGCCACGGTCCCCACCGTACCTCCCAGCATCGCGCCAATAAACAAAGATGGCCCAAAAATACCGCCCGCGTTGCCCGAAGCATAGCTGGTGGCAACGGCGATAAGTTTCAATACCACCAGCAGCACCATCAGGTCGAACGCCATCCTTCCGTTCAACGCGTCGCCGACAAACCCATAACCTACGCCCAGAACCTGCGGCACAAACCAGCCCATCAGGCCGACCAGCAATCCGCCCGCGACTGGTTGGAACCAGACCGTATTCTGCGGGAACCGCAGGAAGCGCGCCCGCATACCCAGCAAGAGCTTTGTGAAGGCTACCGAAACCACACCGCCAGCCACGCCGAGCACCGCATACACGACAAGCTCGATCGGACGGCCGAGTTGATATTGCGGAACCTTGAAGAGGGGGTGATTGCCGAGAAATACACGCAGAACCATCCAGGCGGTCGCCGAAGCCAGCACCACCGCGCCCATCACCGGTGCGTTAAGATCGCCCACGATCTCTTCGAGCGCAAACAGCACCGCTGCCAGAGGCGTATTAAACGCGGCTGCAATGGCTGCCGCCGCTCCCACCGGAATCAGTTTCTTTACTTGCTTGGGGCGCAATCCGAGGAGGCGCCCAAGCACCGAAGCAATGCCCGCACCAACTTGAACCGAAGGCCCTTCGCGCCCCAGCGGGATTCCGCTGGCAAGCGTTGCCGACGTGCAGAAAAACTTGCCCAGTACGGTGCGCAGCGTAATGCGGCCTTCGCGTGCATACAGCGCAGCCTTCGTCTGCGGCACGCCGCTGCCGCGTGCGTTGGGAAAATAGCGGTACAGCAGGTAACCGATGCCGAGCGAGCCCACGACCGGGAACAGTAGACGCCGCCACGGAGCGCCACCCACCGGATACAGCCGCATCCCCATTCGTTCCGTCAGCAGGATGAAAGCGACGACCGCCAAGCCAGTCAATGCGCCGATCACCAGCGCCAAAACCAGAATGACCTGATCCTCATGTTGCCGCAGTTCGGCTACGCGGTCCAACAGCGAGGTTCTCCACCAACTCCCCCTCGTCGTCTGGACGCCTTCACTCATCTCTTGGGAATGTCCCACCAAAAGCATACCTCACTGGATTCGCCCTCCATCCTTAATCGTCGCTGGAATTCCGGCGAAGGCAGCTTAAAGAAATAAGGACGGCCCGGTAGAGGGCCGCCCGGCCGCTGCTTAACGTTCAAATGCGAAGTGGTCAACCCGGTTCTTCTGCCAGCACTGGTCGTTATCTTCGTTGCAGAATGGTTTCTCTTTGCCGTAACTGATCGTCTTGATACGGCTTGCGGGAACGCCTTGCTGCAGAAGTGTCTGTTTCACGGATTCCGCGCGGCTGGTGCCGAGGGCGAGGTTATATTCCTCCGAGCCCCGATCATCGCAATGCCCTTCGATCATTACATAGATGTTCGGGTGCTGCGCGAGAAAAGCCGCGTCCTGTTGCGTAACCGGCACTTCATCCGTACGAATGCTAGCCACGTTGTAATCGAAGTAAACGTCTTTCACATTTCGGGCAAACAGGTCCTCATCCGACGGCGAAGGCGCGACGCTAGCAACCGGTTGGTTCACCGTTACCCGCGCCGACGCGTCTTTGGTTCCTCCCGGACCCTGCGCAGTCAGCGTGTAAGTAATGGACTCGCCCGGAACGACTGTGCGAGAACCAGTCGGCGGCAGAGTTCCTAAACCGACGATGGTCACCTGGTTCGCATTGCTTGTCTGCCAGCTTAACGTCGTCGATTGGCCGTGCATAACCACGCGCGGATTCGCGGCCAAAGTGGCGGTTGGCGCGGACGGTTGTGGCGGCGCCGCCGGTGTCACTTTCGCTACTTTTTTGGCGCAACCAGCCGACAACAGCATTCCTGAGATCAAAAAAAACATCGTCAAAGACTGCATTCGTTTGTTTTTCATTGAAATCTCCTCATGATGAAGGAACACGAATAGTGGACGAGTCGCCCCGCGCGCTTGCTCACGTTACTGTTGAAACTGCTTCCGCGACTGCGCGAGAGAATTTGTGCGATGGGTCTATCGGAGGAAGATCAGCAACGAAGAATGCTGTCGCATTCCGTCAGGTGGAACGACCTGAACTCCGTGCCAGTGCCACACGTGCAACAGCACGCGACGAGCAAAGCGAATAGCGAAGATTGCGCTGCCTTCAGGGCGGATTGGACGATAGCAAGCCGCAATCGCACCGCAGCGCGCGCGGCCTGCAGCGCCGTGACCGGACCATGGACGGCGGAATACGGGCCCTGCACCGCTGGAAAAAGGAAAATCGTCAGGACACAGAAAAGCGCTAGAACAGCCAATTCCGATGCAGTTTGGCCAGAAGTCATCGCTATGCAGATTCCATTATATCGAAGAGCAGTTTCCTCTTTGAAGCCATACCGAAATCCTTGGGTACACGGACTTTCTGTACTTGCTCGCCTGTCGTGATTGCGGGAATAGCAATCGCGCGTATCTGCAAGATCCACCGAAACTTACCGTGCCTGCGCACCGGACTTGGCCTTCAGCTCGGCAACAATCTGCTGAAATTCCGGATCGGACCGCAGCGACTGTAGATTCGCATTCTCGGTGATCGACTCAGGATGCTTCATGCCACGTTTGACCGCCTCATGCAGGTCCTTCAAAGCGCGCTTCCTGTCTCCCTTGAGCGCATGGGCTTCCGCAAGCAGGACTGCGGGCCAAGGCTGATCTGGAGTTATCTCGCTGATCAGTCGAAAATAAAACTCAGCCTTCCCCGGCTGCTTATTGATTTCAAGTTCCTGTTGTCCCGCCTCCATGGCCTGCACCCAGAGATCATTGAAGGAACGAACGTAAATCAGGCGCGCATCTTCCTTCTTGACGTGTTCGGCCTCGCGCTTCAAAGCGATCAGGCTTTGGTTGATCGACGACTCCAACATCTGTTGCGCTTCGAGATCCGCATCGGCAGCCTGGGCCATCTTCGACGAAATGTCCTGAGTCAGAACACTCTGTTTATCAATCGCGTCCCGTTCGTTCTTGAGAGCCTGTTTCATTTCTGGCGAATCCTTGAGCGCCTTGAGCTTCGCTTGAAACTCGCTCACGTCTTTGAATCCGCTGAAGTCGAAAGCCAGGGAGCGGTAAGCTTCGTATTGCGCAATCGTATCTTGCCGCGGGACCGCGTCTTCAACTTCCTTTTGCGTTCGAGCGAATAACTGGCCGATGAACGCCGCATCCGCTGGGATCGTTCCAGATTGCATGGCCTTGAGCTGGAGCCATTCGATCGCCTCGTCAAAAATGTCCGCCGGAGCCCACTGATGCTCCCCGGCATAGGTCTTCAAGTGAAACGGCGCGGCGAACTGTTCTTTTTTCCGCCTCAGCTCCATCAGTTCTGGCCAGTTGAAGTCTTTATCTCCGATGAATGCGAAATAGGCGAAACGGTCTTTGTCCGAGGGCGGCGCGGAAATGGGATAACCGGCTCCGTGCACAATAACGCCGGCGACGGCGCAGTTTTCACAGGCCAGAGCGAGCGATGTCGCCACCCGGGCGCCACCCGAAAGTCCCATCATGTAAACGCGGCGCGCATCGATCACCAGCCTCAGGTGCGTGTCATCCCACAAGGCCTGTGCGACCTTCGCAAGCGACTCCGTCTGAAAATTTCTGGAATTGTTGGACGCCGCAATAATGTAGCCATATTTCTCGGCGGTCTTCCTGTATAGCTCGACCGGAACCTTACCGTGAGCGCTGGGATCGAAGGTGTAAATAATTGGCCAGGACTTCGCCCCCGTGTAATGCGACGGCACATACAGCGCATACGCTTGCGCTGGATTCCCGGCACACTGCACGTTCTCGATGACTTGGCCGGGCGGCAGCGATACCTCGGACGGGTTCGACTGCTGTTGCGCACCGGCCACTAGCGCCAGTAACACAAGAGCGCTGGTTCCAACAATAGCCCGCATAAGTTTGCCATCATCCATGATCGTCGGAACTTCGATCGTCGGAACTTCTTGCCGGTTCCTCATCAGAGATCAGGCGCAAGGCGAAACGCCGCTAATTGTAATTGGATGCATCTCCGGGGACGCGCATGCGCCGATATTCAAAGGCAGGAATCAGAAAGGCGCGGACCCGCCGTCGCCACTCTTGCAAGTTCCCACTCCGCTACAGCTTTAACGTCGCCATAACCGTTCCATCTTCCAGGGAAGACTCCAGATAGAAACCGAGTTTCTTGCAGATAGTCTGCATCTCGCGATTTTCAGACAGAATGGTGGAGACCACGCTGCCCATGAGTTCGTCGCGCGCAACTTCGACCAGCCGGCGATACAGTTCCGTTCCCAGCCCCTGGTGCTGGAACCGGTCGTCAACCAGCACGGCCATCTCGCCCTCGTCTCTGCCGCGCAACCGGCTGAGGCGTCCGATTGCGATGAGCTCAGGATTGCCTTCTGCGTTCTTGTGCTCGACAACCAAGGCCATCTCACGGTCGTAATCGATGTAGCAGATGCGCGTCAGGCGGTCGTGAGCCGTGCGCTGGCTCAGCCGCAACGGCTGAAAATAACGCAGGTAGACCGTACGCTCTGATAAGACCTGATGCAACTTCACCAGCAAGGGCTCGTCTTCCGGACGAATCGGCCGCACCAGAATTTCTTCCCCATTTTTCATCGCGCCGGTTCGCACATACCTCTTCGGATATGGCCGGATGGCTAGGCGAGGAATGTCCTCCTTTTTTGTGTCCTTCGGGTAGAGGACGACGCGTGCATCCAGCGCAATCAGCCGATCGGGCGAGGCCAGTAGGGGATTGATGTCGATCTCTTTCATCCACCGCTGCTCCGCAACCAACTGGCTGAAGCGGACCAGCAGTTCCTCGAGCGCGGGCATGTCGACCGCCTGGCGGCCGCGAACTCCCTGTAAGGCCTTGAAAATCTTTGTCTGCTCCATGAACCGGCGCGCCAGTGTCGTGGTCAATGGCGGCAACGCGAGCGCCCGGTCGCCGAACACTTCCACCAGCTGGCCTCCCGTCCCAAACAACATGACCGGGCCGAATTGCGCATCAACTGTACTCCCCAGGATCAGTTCATAACCCTCCGCCCGAAAGAACGGCTGCACCGTGACCCCGAGAAAATGCTCCGCTCCAGCCTTTTCTCGGACCGAAGTCTCAATCTCACGCCATGCATTTCGCACCGCGTCCGGAGTGCTCAAATTCAGTTTGACCCCGCCCACTTCGGTCTTGTGCGTGATCGTATGCGAGAGCAACTTCACCACCACTGGATAGCCTAGTTCATCAGCCCTGGCAGCGGCCTCGTCGGCGCTGTGCGCTTCCAGCGTCGGAGCCGTCGGAATGTGGTAACAGGCGAGCAGTTCCTTCGACTCGGGTTCGGTCAGCAGCGTGCGCCCGCTTGCGCGCACCGACTCAATGATTGCTTCCGCTCGCACCCGGTCCGGATCTCCTTCGTCATGAGGCAGCACGGGCGTCTCGTACAACCCGCGCACCAAATAGCTGTAGCGCCACATGTAGTAAAAAATGCGCGCGGCCGCGTCCGGAAAAGCAAACGTCGGGATCCCGGCGCGATTCAGGATTTCGGTTCCCGCACTCATCTCGGAGCCGCCCATCCAGCAGGCGAGAACCGGTTTACCCGTGCTTTTTGCGAGCGGCGCCAGACGCTCCGCAGTCAGCGTCGGATGCGACATCCCTTGCGGACATAACACCGCCAGAAGTCCGTCATTATTCGCATCGGCGGCCACAATTTCCAGCACCTTCGCATAGCGATCCGGTAACGCGTCGCCCAGCACGTCGACCGGATTGTTATGGCTCCAGTGCGGCGGCAGCGTCTTGTTCAGTTGTTCGAGGGTTTCCGGCGACAGTTCAGACAGTTCCCCTCCGACGCTGATAATGGAATCCGCCGCCAGCACGCCCGGGCCGCCTGCATTCGTCACGACTGCCAAGCGCGGGCCTTTGGGCCGTGGCTGCTTGCTGAGCGATTCCGCCATGTAAAACAAATCCTCGATGTTATTGACCCGCAGCACGCCACAGCGGCGAAACGCCGCTTCGAGCACCTCGTCGCTCCCCGCGAGGGTGCCCGTGTGCGATGCGGCGGCATGGGCCGCGGCCGCGCTTCGTCCGGCCTTGATGACAATAATCGGCTTGCTCAACGAAACCTCGCGCGCTGCCGACAGGAAACTTCGCGCATCCCCGACCGATTCCATGTACATCACGATCGAATGCGTGCGCGGATCGTTGCCCAGGTAATCGATCAGGTCGCCCCACCCCACGTCGAGCATCGATCCAATCGAGACGAACGCACTAAAGCCAACAACTTCCTTTTGGGCCCAGTCCAGAATTGCTGTACAAAGCGCACCGCTCTGGCTGATGAATGCCACATTCCCCGGGCGCGCCATATTCGGAGCAAAGGTCGCATTCAGTCCGCTCACCGGATTCATCACGCCCAGGCAGTTCGGCCCGATCAGCCGCATCTGGCTGTCGCGCAGCTGTTCCAGGATCTGGCGTTCCAGTTCCTTGCCGTGCTCGCCGTGCTCTTTGAATCCCGCCGAAATGACGATTGCACCCCGCACCCCTGCGGCCACGCATTGACCAATCACGGCCGGGACACTATCTGCCGGGGTAACGATTACGGCCAGATCGACCGTCTCGGGAATCTGTTCCACGTCCTTGTAAGCCTTGATCCCGAGCACACTGGCGCGCTTGTCGCTAACGGGATAAACCGTCCCCCCAAACGGACTGCTAAGCAGGCTCCAGAGCACGGCCCTCCCCACGCTGCCGGGTCGGTCGCTCGCACCGATCACGGCAACGCTGTGGGGGGTGAAGATTGCATCTAGGGGATGGCCCTCCGTACGCAGAACATCATGCGCCTTGTCCTGTGTGGGGCGGTTTTTGCCGACTTTTCCGGATTTCGTCACGCTCATGCGCTGGTTAGTTTACCCCGGCTCCCGGTCCGCGTCTGTGATCTCCGACACCGGAGAACCCATATTTTTGTTCCGTTTCCGCGCCTGCACGTGGCCGATTAAGCTTGGAAAAATCGAGATCAGTGTTCTACAATTCCCTACATCCCGGGAAAAACACATGTACATTCTCGGGGGATTCGTGTGTACACACGATTAATTCGGAGG
>Ga0208190_1000768_pt1 | contig 12535 bp, 12 predicted proteins | sample June2015DPH_13_1_FD_184708 | JGI IMG/M metagenome (GOLD analysis project Ga0208190, IMG submission 184708) | Peatland microbial communities from SPRUCE experiment site at the Marcell Experimental Forest, Minnesota, USA - June2015DPH_13_10... | ecosystem: Environmental > Terrestrial > Soil >... | reverse complement strand
TCCCGCCCCAGAGCCCCAGATCGCCCCTTCATTTCCATTGGGAGTCACGTTGATCACGGTCTTCTGCGCCAGTGTGGTCGCGCTGTAGCCCATCACCCATCCCGTATACGGACGGATGTCACAGTGCGACGCCCACGTCAGATAAACCACGCCGTCCCACAGAAGCAGCCCGGAACGCTCCTTATACTGCGCCGGATCGAACACCACATAACCCCCCGAACTGTTATCGCCCGTGCCGGGGTACTTGGCCGAAATAGTGACGGGGCCCTTGTACAGTTCGCCGCCCGTCGTCGCGTCCAGAGCGTGCAGCCGCTGATAGTAGTTCCCGGAAGAATCCTTCGACATGGCTACAACATAGATCACGCCGTTCGAGCCCGCCGGCCGCCGGATCACGGGAGTGGACGTGATCCCAATTTCTGGCGTGACCTGGCTGCAACCCCGGTCATCCGACGTCGTCTCCCCCGCTCCCAGCGTGCTGATCTGCCAAATCAGCGAACCCGAGTCGGCATCGAACGCGTAGACCGAATCATGTTCCGTGGCCACAATCAGAAGGTTGTGACTTCCGCTGCCCTTGATTGGCACCGCGGACAGGTACAAAGGCTCCGCATCCACCAAGCCATCCACCGTCAAAACGAACAAATTCCCAAATAACGTCGAATTCACATTGCTGAGCGTAAGCGTAGTCTCCGCGGCGTTCAGCCCCGTGCGCGCGTTATTGTTGTGGTAGGTAAGAACGTTTTGCGCTAAGCCGCGGGGCGAACCGCTGCCAAGAAAGCCCACGACGCACAAGACCACTGAGATGATGCGAAAAACTGAAACCTTGGGGGATGTCACGACGAGACCTCACTGCGGGATTTTGACCTCTTCAGCGCAAGCTGGGCTAAGAGCTGATTCAGCTCATGGCATTGGTTGCAGAATCGGGCCCAAGAGCGCCCGAAAATTTCATCGTAGAAAAGTACGGCAAGGGAATCGGGAAGTCTGTGCAAGACTGCTCACAATCGCCCCTGCGGTACCTGTGCCCTTGTCCGGGATTGTCGCAAAGCTTGCCCGGCGCTACAAAATCGTTGGTACATGCAGAGGACACCCGAAGCTTGAGTCAAACTAGCTTCCCAATCGAGGCTCGGGTCGCGTGGAGGACAGGGCGGCAGTGTCGCCCGCCGGCGGCACCTGGCCCAGGATTGCCATGTCTCTTTATTTCATTCCTTGCCGTCGGAGACGAACAGGCTAGATCCCTGATAATAAGCGGTGTATGCGTACGAGCGCAGGTCGTCGGTGACGAAGATTTCTCTTAGGGAAAGGAGTCCGGTACGGTCGGGTGGGGTGAACTCTTTGAAGAACGTGCGACGGCCGGTTGTAAGGTCAACGCGCTCGACGCGGCAGGGCAGTTGGGCGCGGCGATACACCAGCACCGACTGTCCATCTGCACTCCACAGGGCGAGGATGTCGGCCGACATGAGCCCGGGTGTTAATCCTATGAGCTGACTCTGTGGAACTGACCGTCACGCCCCAAGGGAAGAAGTACTTGTCCTCCGCCCTGCGACAGCGGCAATCTCGTTGAGCATTCCGCTGAAGATCCAGCGATGCACAGGATAAAGCATGTACCAATAGAGAAGCCCCGCCAATCCGGCAGGATCAAAAATAGCGGTCTGCCGAATGACGGAGCCTCGGCTATTTGCTTCCACCTCGAACTGCAACCACGCGCGGCCCGGGACTTTCATTTCAGCGACCAAACCGAGTTCGCGATCCGGCACGAAGGTTTCCACCCGCCAGAAATCCAGAGCGTCACCTGCGGAAAGTGTGTGAGGATCGCGACGGCCGCGGCGCGGTCCCACGCCGCCAACTAGGAGATCCACTGCGCCTCGAAACCACCAAAGAGCATTGGCAAAGTACCAGCCATTCAAACCTCCGATGCGCTGAATCGGAGCAAAAGCAGCCGCTGGCGGAACCGATACTTGCACCGTCCGAGAATCGACGAGCCGGGTGCCAAACTTTACTCCGCCCCAAGACTGCGGCTTTCCCGCCGAGGAGAGAGCGTCGCACCAACTAGTCAGGGCAAATTCTTGGTCCTCATGGTGAAGAGCTCTCTCTATCGCCTCCCGCAAACTTTTCGGCCTGATATCAAAGGCGGTCAAAGCGGAGGTGTCGTGCACCAGAGTTGGGTTGCGCATACTATCGATGAGCTTTCGGCCAATGCGGGCATAAACAGGCGTGACTAAGCCCAGCCACAAACTTGAGAGGTGAGGCGTCAAGATTGGAACCGGGATCATCCATCGGTGGAGGCCGCATTGCCGGGCATACTCCTGCATGATCTGGCCGTAGCTGACTTGGTCGGTGCCCCCGATTTCGAAAACTCCGCACTGTTCCACCGGCAACACCAGCGCGGCCATGAGGTACGCAACCACATCTTCGACCGCGATCGGCTGGGCTTTGACGGCAACCCAGCGCGGGCAGATCATCACCGGCAACCGCTGTACCAGCGCGCGAATCATTTCAAATGAAAGACTGCCGGAACCGATCACGATGGATGCGCGAAATTCGATGGTGGGGATCCCGGAGCTTCGCAGGATGTCTGCAACCTCGTGACGACTGCGCAAATGAGCGGAGAGCGCCTGGTCCTGGTTCCCCAAGCCACCCAGGTAGACAACGCGTCGTACTCCAGAATCGCGCGCTACATCGGCGAAATTTTGGGCGGCTTCGCGGTCTTCCTGTTCGAACTTACCCGAAGACCCCATGGAGTGGACCAGGTAATACGCCGTCTGCACTCCTGCCATCGCCGATACTAGTGAACTGCGGTCCAGGCAATCTGCTTTAACGACTTCCGTGGAAGCGGCAACCTTTGATCTGAGAAAATCAGGGCGCCGAGCCAGGCAGCGAACCGGCCAGCCCGCTTTCTCCAACTCCTTGAGCAGGCGCCCCCCGATGTAGCCTGACGCTCCCGTTAACAGGACGAGCGGGTGACGGTCCGTGCCCATTGAGATCCCTTCATTCGGCCTATTCAGTCAGGCTGGCGTGATCGTAGCACTTCCCGGATCGCTGGTTTTTCACGAAAGGCCAATGGCCGAACACTTGGGTTTGTGCTCCGCCAGCCTTACTTATGAGCGCCCTCCTTGATCCACTAGCGGGCTGATACGACTTTTCCAGCCAATCGAGAGCGAGGGAGTCGTCTCCCTTCATAGTCGCGACGCGGGCAACGTCGTGAGGCCGGCTGCGCAGAAGTTTCGTCTATTAGCGGTCGTAAACTTCTCAGAAGCCGGCTTCGGAACAACTGTCGTCGGAGTCCGCATTAGAAACGTAACTTCCCGTTTGCCCGTCATCTAGCCGCAATGCGATTTTGGGTTGGCACGGGCCGAGTCCGGTCCAGTTTTCTAAAGGATCAACCCTCCATCTTTCGCGGCCGTGGCGGTCGAAGGCATCGCGTACCAGCTCGGAAATCGGGCTACGGCATCGGAAGCATCCAGATCGACCTGGTTGATGGTGTGGATCAACAGTTCGACAAGGGGGCGTATGCTCGTTTCTGAAAGCCCAGCGATGATTGGATTGAAAGGATTGGAATCTCGTTGAGATGTAAACATCCCGTCATCCATTCTCCGTGCGCACCGTTTTCGACCATGGCGCTGCTTGGAGATACTAGTAACGGAAAACGAGCCCTGACCGCCGAACTATCGACTTCTATTAATTGCCTGAAACGAACTTGGAGGGGATCAAAAGCGACTTCCGCGAAGCCGACTTCTGGCCCGCTGTCGGTTAAAGTGCGCCCAAGCATAACTTCCGTTTGGCCGGCATACGGCCAAGAGTGCATGCCTCTCGCAAAGCGCCCACTCAGTCCCATAAAGCGACCACTGGTTTTTCAGGCGTAAATTGTCAACCCTGAACTCGCGATGGGCGTTGCTCTCCGAAAAGGATGCCAGACGCGTTAATCAAATACTGTTCATCGCTAAGCTTTTCAACCAATTCGTCGGGAAACGGAGAGATTTCGCTCTGCAAATACGTGGCCAGTTCGCGATAGATTTCTCGCCGCGCGTAGGCGGCTAGTTGGTTACGGCGGCGCAGTGCATCTTGAATCAGAGTTGCGAGTTCCGGTGTCGCGGCTCGGCGAAGCTTCATCGCGATTGCAGGATAATCCATGAAGGAGTTGTATTTTTGCCGCATCCAGAATTCTTCCACGGGCGCAGCCAGTGGCGTTTGGCGTACGACGACCGTCCCAGCTACCCGGTCGCCGAAGCGCTGCATCAGGGGACTGCTCAGTACGGAGAGTCCTCCAACCAGATAGGCGAATGGCAGCGCATCAAAAACGCGCATCAGATTCCGCACCCACGCCTGTTCCATCCGTAGCGGAAGGCCATCCTGGTCAATCACACGCAAATGGAAGAGGCGTTTTCCAATCGTCTGCCCGTTCCAGAAGCCCTCCAACAATGCGCTATAGGCGAACCCGATCGCGAACTCCGCAAGCGTAATGACCATGAATCCAAAACCTGGTGCTTTGGAGAAAATCCAGTAGATCAGCAGACCGACGCCGTTAACCGCGCCCAACACGATCGCGGTATCGAGCAGCATTGCGTAGAGCCGGGAGGCGGGTCCGGCCAAAGGCAAGCGGAATAACACGCCTTCGGGCGTCGCAATGGTCAGTTCGGCCGCGGTCGACGCGCGGGTTGACTGAGTATCGGTCATCTATTCTCCGAAGGAACACGGGAGCGCGCTTCCGTGCCGCTTTCTCTTCGTCCGATCAGCAGTAGATAGATCGTCAGCAGCACAAGTTCAGCTGCGGCAACCGCAACCTTGAACCCGTACGGAAGGACGGGTGCGTGATGCTGAGAAAAAAAAGCTTCCATGAATCCGGCCCACACCAACATCATTGCCAGCCCGGCGACCAGTACCAGCCATTCCCGCATCGATTGCCGAACGTTGCGGTCCTCTCGCCGGCGCAAAAGCAGGCGCGCCAAGTAAAAACCCGCCTGTCCAGCGATTAAGATCGAGGGAATCTCAAACACGCCGTGTGGCAACAGCCAGGCCGTCATGAACAGTCCGAAGCCCTGCTGCGTGTAATGAACCGCTACGGCCCCGAGCAATACGCCGTTTTCGAAGAGGAGGAGCGCCGTTCCGATGCCGAACGTTACGCCGAGTGCGGCTGCGAGCAGCGCTACCTGGATGTTGTGCCTGATCAGTTGCGCCGAGAATGCTGCTTCGGTCTGTGTGGAGTTCAGGTGCCGCCCCTGTCCTTCCTCCTCTTCATGCACGCGCTGGCCGGGATCACGTAGATAATCGGCGGGAAGCAACACGTCTACAGCGGCAGGATCGTAGCGTACCGCTAGTCCGCCGAAGGCACAGCCTAACAGCGTGATCAGCACAGCGAGCGCGAAATAGCGGGAGTGCCGGCGGAACGTTTCGGGGAATGCGGTAAAAATCCTCAGCCAGCGACGTGGCTGCCAGAAATCAGAGCGTACTGGCGGAGCGTAATAAAGTTCCGCATAGGCTCGCCCCACGAGCCGCTCGAGATATTGCCTCAGTTCGTACGCCAACGTACCGTGTGTGACGCGATTCAAGTCGGCGGCAGTTTGGGCGTAAAGCTCTTGCAGTTGTTCAGCCTCCGCTGGCTTAAGCCGGCGGTCCGGCCGGCTTTCTAACGCGGCGAGCAGCGACTCCAGGTCGCGCCAGCGTGGCCGCGCCTGCGCCTGAAATCGTTCGAGATCCAAGATCACAACCGTTGCTCCCGCTTGTTTTCCAGGTATCCTTCCACGGCGGTTCGCAGGAACTTCTCCGCGGAAATGTACCGGAGCTGCACATCCAATTGACGTAGTTGCCGCGCAAACGCACCGAGCCGCTGGTTTTCTCTATCACCCGCGAGCGCCGCATATACATCTTGATCGGTGCTCAAATCCTCCCTTGAGGAGAATGCTGGCCGCACATGAGCCGGCAAGATGCTTGTCATCAAGAGGGCATGTGAGGAGCGGACCAGGCCAACTCCGCGACGCAACGAGTCCGAAATCGAGCGCTCGGTCAGATCCGCGAGCAATACAAGATAGGCACGTCGCCGCAGCCGGACTCGAATGTCGCTGAACAACGCTTCGTAATCTGCATTCGTTGGCAAAGGCTCCATATTCAGCAGGCAATCACGAAACCGGTGAAACTGAGATCGACCGCTTCCCGCGCGTAACCAAGACTTCGCCCCATCCGCGTAAGTGACCAATCCAAATTCATCGCCCAGCTCCAGCGCGACGGTCGCGCCCACCAGCGCCGTTTCCACAGCGAGATCCAGCATCCGTCGCGGTGCACGCGCTTGTAGAGCGGCGGTTTCGGAGCCCGTCGACGGATGGAGAGCAAGCGCGGATGCCCGTGATTGATCCACAACAAAATACACTTCCTGCTTTTGCTCCCACTGGAATAGCCGTGTGACCGGAGCGCCCCGACGTGCCGTGGATTTCCAGGCGACCTCCGAGTAGGTATCGCCGGGCTGATATTCCCGCAAGCGCTCGAACTCGCGCCCGTGTCCGGTCCACGGCGTCTGCTGAGACGCAACCAGCATGCGGTAAACCGGGCTGCGCAGAAGCTCCTGTCGACCGGGCCGCAAATTCGCGTCGATCCGCAAAGGCTCGGGCATATCAAACCATCTTCGCAAACGCCAGAGTCGGAAGCGCGATTGCCGCTCGACGCCAACCCGTGGTCCGGGCCACAGGCCACGCCGAAGCAAAGTGATTTCAGCCGTCCATGGCCAAAGTTGAATATGGGCGACGCTGGCGGAGGTTGATCCCTCTGCGACCGACTCCGGCTGCTCAAGCTTCAGTTGCTGAGGCTCGCTTTTTACCCGGAATGCGGTTTCGCAATCTTGTGTTGCCGGCATGATCGCCACGCGGACGTCGTGGCGCAGCCAGCGTCGGCCGGAGCCAACAAGTGCAAACGGAATCTCGATGGTCTGCCCCTCGCGTCCTCGAAGACCTTTCTCCGGCTGCAAGAGAACGGGCGCATATTCCTCGTTAGTGAGCCACAGGGAGAGAGCGTCATAACACGCCAGCAACGCGACAGGCGTGGCGATCAGCCCGAACCATAACCATCCGCGACCGAACCATGGAGCAATGCACGCCCACACGCCGAGCACTCCTATGATCCACACCAGTGATTCCTGCGGACTGAAGAGCGATCCCGCTGGGCGAAGCGCGATTCGCTGCGAAGTCTTGCCACCCCAAAGCGGGTGGGGGCGTGCTGGTCCGGCAATGGCTTTGACCGTGGCCGTGACAGCCACGTTCTGCTCACCGACGCCCGCGGAGCTTTTGCTTCCAGCTGTCATGATTTCCCTTGCTTCGATGTCGTGGCCCGCCGCTACGCATTAGGTCTAGCGCGGTACTTCGACCGCCTCCAGCACGGCGTTGATTACCTCGCGAATCTCGACGCCTTCCATCTCGAAATCCGGCCGCAGCAACATGCGGTGCTCCAGTACAGCAGCGGCCAGAGTCTTTACGTCCTCGGGCGCCACGAAATCGCGCTCCTCAAGAGCCGCGAGCGCCCGTGAGGCCGACAATAACGCGAGTGTTGCTCGCGGCCCCGCGCCAACCCAGACTGCCGGGTGCTGCCGGGTCTGTCGAGCCAGGCTGACGATGTAACCGCTGATAGCATCACTGACACGCACATGCGCTGTAGCGGCTCGCAGCTGTTCGAGCTCGCCGGATTGCAAAACCGGCACGCGCAGGTCCTCCGTTAACCGTCGCTCCGGTGAATCGCCCGCTGCCACGAGTCTCGCCAGTTCGTTTTCGTCTTCCGCCGCAGGGTAGTCCATGCGGATTTTTACGAGAAAGCGATCCTTCTGGGCCTCGGGGAGCGGATACGTGCCCTGATGCTCGATTGGATTTTGCGTTGCAAAGACGACGAAGACCGGGGACAGCGCGCAGGTCTCGCGATCGATCGTCACCTGGCGCTCCTGCATGGCTTCCAACAGCGCCGATTGCGTTTTCGCGGGTGCGCGATTGATTTCGTCCGCCAGCAAGAAATTCGTGAAAATGGGCCCGCGCACGAGCCGGAATTCCTGCGTCTTCATATCGAACACGCTTGTCCCGGTGACGTCTGCCGGCATCAGGTCGGGCGTGAATTGAATGCGCTGGAAGTCGCCCGCGACCGCGCGCGCTAGAGCTTTCACCAGCAGCGTTTTCCCCACGCCGGGCACACCTTCGATGAGCGCGTGTCCGCCCGCAAGCAGGGTTACCAGCGCGAGATCGATAGCCTGGTTTTGGCCGACGATCACGCGGCTCAGGGCTTCTCGAACACGCCGCGCTCCGTTCGTGATCATCGCGAACGCCTCTGACGATTGCATTGCCCGACTCCCAGACTGTGCCTGTGCGTCCAACCCCACTAGCGGCTTCTCGTTCATGCGATCTGTGCCTCCATAGAAATCATCATCGGTTAAGCGCGGAATTATCGGGCGCATCGCGGTCGACAGGAGCCAGACCCTTTGCGGATGCCCGGCGTTCAGCGATCAGCTGGCTTAGCTCCTTATATCCCGCTAAAGGAGGCTGCGCGAGCGCGGCGCGCAGCCGCGCGCCCCAATGTGGGTCTGCAGAAATGGCCTGCGCATCCTGCGGCCAGCAGTGGCGGAACTGTTCCCAACACTCTGTCACTACGCGTTCCTTCGTGATGCTCCGTTGAAGCAGACGTCGCGCCGCCACTCCGGCGACTTCGCCATGACGTGCGATCTGCTCACTCTGATCTTGGGCCGGCCGTCGCACTAAGTCGCCACTCATACTCCAAAGCAAAGCCAGCAGAGTTGCCCAGAACAGCAGCAGAGCAGCTTGCAGCCGGTATCGCTGCACCAGCCAAAGCACACCTTCATCCTGGTGCAGTCCGTGCAACGTTTCATCGACCCAGATTACCGGCCGTCCGCCCGCAAGAAAATCTAACAGCACCGGGTTGGGATGCGTCTTGATCGCTTCGTTCAGCAGGAAAGATTCTTGACTCGCGGCGATCAGTTCGCCATTTCCGGCTCGCCGCATTGCCATATAGACACGTGCAGATGCGCTGGTATTAGTCTCCGAGGGCCGCCTGTAAAGCGCGGTCCACTGCGCATCGGTTTGCAGCCACGGGGCATCCGAGGCGAGATACATCATCTCGCTAGCCGCCGGCATCGCATGCAGGTCAGGCGACACCCACGGTGGTGTGTGCTCCTCCTGTGTAGCCCGATCCCACTTGTTCCCGACTTCCCAGCCTTGAGACTGGGATTTTAGTTCCCAGCGAGGTTCGACCAAAACGACGCGACCGCCGCGTGCAAGGAAATCTTCCAGCCGCGCGCGAAACTTTGCTCCATCATTAAGTTTTTCGTCATTCCTTGCCCAATCGTTCGGGGAGTAGCCCGCTATAAAGAACGCGGTGGTTTTCGATGCATCCTGATCGGACAGAGAGTCTTCATCCTGGGCTCGTTTTACCTGGTACCCAGCTCGCCCATAGGAATCGAACAATAGGCTGGCGCCGTAAGGGTCTTCGCGTAAGCTGGATCCCATGTCGCTCGTTTTCGACTCATTCTGATGTGCCATGAGCAACAGAACCGCGAACACAGCCGCAAAAATTGCGGCAGCAAGCAGCGGACCTCGCCAATTGAGTGCGGTCTTCTTGTCCGGAATGACCTCAGACATGGCTGAGTAACTCCCGCTGATCTTGGCGGTAGGCAGTCACCGCTTCTGGCGTCAGCACATGGAACCCGTACCAAACGCGATCGAACTGCCGCAGGCTGCTGCGCAGTTTTTCAGGAATTTCTGCCCGCGACGCAACGGCCGCTTGGGGACGTCTTCGCCATCGGCGTGTAAACTCGTCGAGATATTCGCGATTCGTGCGATCGCGGCGGATGGTCAGCCATTCGCGCTGAGCCAGTCCTGCAAGCAGACCGAAATACGCCGCGCGCAGGGCGAAGCGCAATTCTCCCTCCCCTTCCAGCCGTCCTGCCAAGGCGAACCACTCATCCTCGGAACGCACGCTTGCTAGCGCGCCCTCGCTCAAATCGGGAAGCGGCACGATTGTCTGCGGGATGGAGAGCGACGGCGTCTCTCTTCGTCGCCGCAACCAAACGAGGACGGCTCCTGCGGCAAGAGTCAAAATCGCGATTAGCCACAGCCACAGTCGAAGGTCCTTCAACTGCCAGGGATTTGCGTTTCCTGGCGAGAGATTCAGTCCGCCGGGCCACAGTTTGCGGAGGAAATCCTGGAACGCATTCCAGGCGCGCTCTATTCCGTGCTCGATTTTCGCCAGCAACTTGTCAAACCAGTTGGGCGGACTCGGATGTTCGGCGTCATGCCAGCGATAAATCGCGCGCCGCGACTCTACATCCAAAGCTTGGCGCAACTGTTGAACCCGTCCCGCGCGCGCGGAATCGGTGAGAGCTTCCGCTCTGTCTGGCGCTGGCGGCGTCTGCTCAGCGTGCACGGCCGGGGGAACGCCAGCGAGAATCGCAACCAGCACCACCAATGCGCCGATCAGCCTGGTGCCAGCCCCGGTGGATGCGATCATCCGAGCCTTCTTCTGTTGCTCGCGCGGGAGGCTTGCCAGCAAGCCGCGCAAGTCGTCGCCTTCGCGCCTCGATCGCAAATGCTGATAAACGACGACGAATGAACACTTGACGACGGGATCAAGCGCCAGCCATGTGCCTGCAAACAACGAAAGCCAGAACGCGGAACTGCGGACAAGCGCGAATATCCCTGCCGATGTCGATAGGAGGGTGTTTACGCCAAGAATGGAGTGCAAAAGCTGCGGAACTAGCACGGCGATGATCAGACTGTTCAGCCACACGGCGACCCAGAAAGGAATGAGCATCAAGAATAAGAGTACGCTGCCGCCGAACCACTGACTCGCAATGGCAAGGCAGCCGCGCATCGAGTGCCTTTCGGCGCTGTCCTCCTCCGCCTCGAGACTGGCAAATTGGCACGCACTGTAAAGCCAGGACGCTCCGGCGATGGTTGGCAGAGCGGCCAACGCACCCGCACTCAGGGTGATCTTCCACGCAAGCAGACGCCCAACAGCCGCCGCTCGCGCGGTTGCTCCTACCGGTTTTAATGCGGGCGTGCCAAACGCTCGCTCGCGAACGCGCTGCATGTAAGTGGCGACCATGCACGCACGCAGCAGATAGCCTGCCGCGAGTAATGTCGCCTCCAGCAGCACAACGCCATCGGATAGCCGTATCTGGCCATTCACCACCCACATCGGAATAAAACAAAGGACAAGAGGAGCGCTGCCTGCGTAATACCGCCACGCCTCCCGCACAAACGTTGACCGGAATAGAGCGAATCCTCGTTCCAGTGCTTCGAGCGAGTTCAGTTGGTTTCGGCGACCGCGCGAGGGTAGCACGCGTGCCTGTAGCGAAGCGGCCGGAGCCAGTGCGGATTCACTCATTGTCTTGCTCGGGCAGCCGGTCACCAGCGATTCGGCCGAGATTCAGATGCTCCTCCGGCGTGCTTACTCTCCACTGCAGCATCGCGAAGAAGAGCGCCATGAGCGAGGCTAGCGCGGTAAGTCCAGCGAGAATCTGCCGAAAGCGGCGCGTCAGTGACGGCTTTAGTGCCGGCGGACGCGCCATCCGGCGCAGACATGGTGGACAGGCGAGCTTACCCTCTTCGTCCGTCACGCATTCACGGCAGAATGTTCCTCCGCAATGTGGACAGCGCGCTGCCGCTTCACGCAGCGGATGAAACAAACAACGAGCATGGCGCAAATTTATCGTTGGCGCGGCTGGCGTGTCAGAAGCCATTCGTTTGTGAGGCATCGGCGATGGAAGGGGCCGCAGACGCTGCTTCGGAATTCGTTTGGACCGAGACCCCAGCCGGTTGCGGGCTGGATATGGGAACGGCTGGTTGCATGGCGAAGCGCGAGGCGCGGACCGCCGCGTCGATTGCTGCAAGGACCTTGTGTGCGCGACGGGTTCGCTTCGCCAATGGCAGGTCAACGCTTACTCCGGTGGCTCGAATTCTTGAACTCGCCGTCGGCCCGAGCGCCAGTTCCAGCACTACCCACGCGAGGCCGATGCCAGCGAAAATCTCGCCGGAGGTGGAATTCACCCACTGCCACAGGCAAGCGCCGAGGGCTCCAAATAGTACCCCCGGAACGATCATGCGCCATAGCCACAAACGGCTGCGCCAGACCACAACGCATTCCAAGTCGCGCAAGTAAAACCGGCGGTACTCGACCACGTACATCATGCGCTTCGCGGCAAGCAAACAGTCCTTGCTGAGATACCACCTCGTCCCACCGGCCATACCACCAACGCGCGATATTTTCTGGTAAGCGCTCTTCAATCAATGCCTCCTCGCCATCCAACGCACGAAGAAGGAACTCGCGAGCAGTAGCGGAAGCCATACGAGCCCGGCATAGGCCGCCCAGAAACGCCACCCAGACCTCGGAATTAAATAAGACCGCGGCGCCTTCCGATACTTCACATGCAAGACGATCACGGTCGGGATCGCGGCTACAATTACGGGCCAAAAGAGAATCCAACCCCACCCGACTGTCAACGCAATGGAATCGTAGAGCACATCGCGATACCGCCATTCCGCCTTGCTAGCCTCCACACCGGAAT
>Ga0208190_1000756_pt1 | contig 12697 bp, 12 predicted proteins | sample June2015DPH_13_1_FD_184708 | JGI IMG/M metagenome (GOLD analysis project Ga0208190, IMG submission 184708) | Peatland microbial communities from SPRUCE experiment site at the Marcell Experimental Forest, Minnesota, USA - June2015DPH_13_10... | ecosystem: Environmental > Terrestrial > Soil >... | reverse complement strand
GTTGTCGCTCTTGCCCTTGGGATCGAAGTCCGAGCCGCCCTTGCCGCCGCCCATGGGCAGCGTGGTCAGCGAGTTCTTGAAGACCTGCTCGAAGGCCAGGAACTTCAAGATGCCGAGATTGACCGAGGGATGGAAGCGCAGACCGCCCTTGTAGGGGCCGATAGCGCTGTTCATCTCAATGCGGAAGCCGCGATTGACTTGAACATTATTATTGTCGTCAAACCACGGCACGCGGAACATGATGAGGCGCTCAGGTTCGGTGATGCGCTCAAGAATTTTCGCGGAGATGTATTCCGGATGTCTCTCCAGCACGGGGCGTAGAGACTCAAATACTTCCTGCACGGCCTGATGAAATTCAGGCTCGGCTGGGTTCTTGGCCTTTACCAGCGCCATTATTTCGGTGATGTAATTGGCCGGAGTCTTGATTCCGGTAGTGGTGGTAATTCCAGCACTCATAGAGGTCCTCCTCGAACCTTTTCACTATCATTGTCCTGTAGGGCCGATACAGAGATAAAACCCTCCGCCAAACAAGCAGGCGGATTTGTAATTGAGGCCAACTTCATTTGAGTCCTCAACGGGCAATTCGGCAGTGACTGCTGTCACCCGAGGGGGTGACTAACCCGGACTATGGTAACGCCGGACGGGGCTCGGCAGAGAGGAGAATCTACGGTAACTGCGGGAATAACCTCGCTAGCAGTTTCGCGGACTCAGGCTCATTACAGGCAGCAGAGCAAACTGAGGTCACTGGTTCTTGCGGCCTACAGGGAAACGATCTTCAGGCCAGGGATCATCTGGAAGTGCCGGAGGTTTGCGGTAGCCATGCCATAGCCGAGTTCCAGGGCAGTCACTCCGATCAGCAGATCGGAGAGCGGAAGGCGGACGCCTTTGGCTTGGTTTTCGCCATCGATCTGCCCGGCTCGAAGCGCAACTGGCACGGTGATGGGATGGATGGGCAAGGCTGTAAGTAGTTCCTGGATGAACTGCTGCCGCTTGGCTTTTCGTTGTGGGGTGTCGGCACGAGCCGCACCGTGGGCCAACTCGATCAGAGTGACCACGGAGATGGCGATCTCGGTATCCCCTGCAGGGCCGGAGATGGCCGCCAGCATCTGTCGCGCATTCTGCCCCTGGCGCTCAGCTGTAATCAGCACACTGGAGTCAAGGATCAGTCCCATGCCGGTGGTTCGAGCGGTTCGCGGTGACTCTCGATGGCTGCCTCAACATCCCTGGCGAAGTCGGCGTCCATGACTGCTGTCGAGTCCTCGGGGAGCAGCGCGATGCACTCGGAGATGGTGCGGTGGGGCGGAGCGGGCGGATGGACCACGGCTACAGGCAGGTGGGTGCCCTCGCTGTCAATGACCACTTCCGCGCCTGCCCGGACGCGAGCCAGCACCGAAGCGAAGTCGCTGGCGGCTTCCTCTTCCGAGATGTGGATCACATGGTCGGCCATGGCGCGATTATACCGTCATCTTGGGCGGAGCATCGAGTAACGGCTGCCCATTCTCCTACTCCCGGTAATGCGCTCCACCATGCCGTACATCCGCCCCACGCACCCAGAAGATCACATCCTCGGCGATGTTGGTGGCGTGGTCGGCGATGCGTTCCAGGTTGCGGGCAATGAGCAGAACGTCGAGCGCCTGACGCGTGCACGAGGGTTCATCGTGCATCTTCTGCACCAGGACAACGAAGGCCTCGTCCTTCATGCGGTCCACGATGCCATCCATCTGAAGCACCGCCTCGGCCACCTCAGCCTTGCCGTCGAGAAACGCCTCGAGTGCACGCTGCACCATGGTGCTGACACCGTCGGCCATGCGCGGGATATCGACCGGCAAGTCAATCTCCGGCTCGCTGATTAGATCGAGCACACGCTGCGCGATGTTGACAGCCTGGTCGCCGACGCGCTCCAAATCGGCGTTGATCTTGACGATCGCGAGGATAAAACGCAGATCGATCGCCATGGGCTGCTGCATGGCGAGCAGGTCCAACGCCAACTCGTCGATCTCGCGCTCGGCATCGTTGATGGCACTTTCGCCACTCATCACCATCTGGCAGAACTTGCTGTCTCGCGTGCGGTACGCCTCGGTGGCGCGATCGATGGCCTGCTCGGCAAGCCCTCCCATCCGCAAGAGTTTCTCTTTTAGGTCGTCTAGTCCCTGCTGAAAACGGCTGCGCATTATCCAAACCTGCCTGTCACGTAATCTTCCGTCCGCTTGTCGGCGGGGGTAGTGAAGATTTTCTCGGTCTTGTCGTACTCGATGAGGCTGCCCATCAGAAAAAATCCGGTCAGCTCGGCGACCCGCGCCGCCTGTTGCATATTATGCGTCACGATAACCACGGTGTAGTGCTGCTTCAACTGAAATATGAGTTCTTCAATCTTGCTGGTCGAGATGGGATCCAGGGCCGACGCCGGCTCGTCCATCAGCAGGACCTCCGGCTCCACGGCAAGCGCCCGAGCGATGCAAAGCCGCTGCTGCTGACCGCCGGAAAGACTTGCTCCCGACTTCTTATGCAGGTTGTCCTTCACTTCTTCCCACAACGCAGCCAGCTTGAGCGAACGCTCCACCAGCTCGTTCAATTGCTTGCGATTCCGAAAGCCGTTCAGTTTCAGGCCCGCGGCGACATTGTCGAAAATAGACATGGTCGGAAACGGATTCGGCTTCTGGAAGACCATGCCGATACGACGACGCACGTCGACAGGATCGGAGCCGCTGCCATACACGTCCATCTCACCGACTTTGACTGAACCTTCGGCGCGGGCATCGGGAATGGTCTCGTGCATGCGGTTCAGGCAACGCACGAAGGTACTCTTTCCGCAACCCGAGGGACCAATCACGGCGGTCACATGGTTGGCAGGCACGCTCATGTCGATGGAATTCAGCGACTGGTTTTTGCCGTACCACGCGTTCAGTCCGCGTACTTCGATTCCCACACCCATACGAGCTCTCTAACTCCCCTTCATCATTCCGCGACTGGTGGTGATGCGCACCGCCGCCACTGCACCTACGATCAGCAGAATCAGAATCAGCGATCCCGCCCACGCTTGCTTGTGCCAATCGTCATAAGGGGAGATGGCGTAAGTGTAAACCTGCAATGACAGCGCTGCGGTTGGCTGGTTCAGCTTCAGGTTCCAAAACTGATTTCCGAAAGCCGTGAACAGCAGTGGAGCGGTTTCCCCGGCCACGCGGGCAAAAGCCAGCATGCAGCCGGTGATAACGCCCGCCGAGGCGGTACGCAGCGTAATGGAAAGCGTTGTTCGCCACTTCGGGATGCCGAGTCCATAGGCCGCTTCGCGGATCACATTCGGCACCATCAGCAACATCTCTTCGGTGGCCCGCGCCACCGTGGGAATCATCATGATGCCCAGCGCCACGCCGCCGGAGAATGCCGAGAAATGCTTTTGCCGGATTACGATCAGCGAGTAGACCGTAATGCCAACCACGATCGACGGCACTCCATTCAACACGTCGGCAGTGAAGCGAATTACGTCGCCAAAACGATTGCGCCCGTACTCCGCCAGGTAGATGCCTGAGCCGATGCCCAAAGGAACGCCGATGACGCTGGCCACCGCCAGAATAATTCCCGTACCCACGATGCCATTCGCCATTCCTCCACCCGTTTCACCCGGAGGCTTTGGCGTCTGCGTGAGGAAGGCCCAGTTGACGGAGCCGACGCCCTTGATGACCAGGTAAGCGAAGATGGCAAGCAGCGGAACCAGCACCAGAATGGCAGCCAGGATGGCGAAGCCGGTCGCCCCCCAGTCCGTGAGCCGGCGCCAAAGACTTACCGCCTGCGACGTGGATGGTGGCATGGAGTTAGGCACTAGGCCTCGCAACTCCGCCGGTGATGCTCCACACCAGCAAGCGCGCCAGCGCGTTCACAATCAACGTCACGATGAACAGCGCCAGTCCGATCTCGACCAGGGCGCTGAGGTACATATCGCCCGTGGCCTCAGTGAATTCGTTGGCGATGACGCTGGCCATGGTGTAGCCGGGGGCAAACAATGATTTGGCGACCTCCGGCCGGTTGCCGATGACCATGGTCACCGCCATAGTTTCGCCCAGCGCCCGGCCCAGCCCCAGAATAACTCCGCCCACAATGCCGATTCGCGCGTTCCGCAGAACGCCCATGCGAATCATCTCCCAGCGCGTGGCCCCCAGAGCGAGCACCGCCTCCCGTTGATTCTGCGGCACCGCCGTCATCACTTCGCGCGTGATCGACGCGATCACCGGCACAACCATGATTGCCAGGATGATGCCCGCCGCCAGCATCCCCAGACCGTACATCGGGCCGGTAAACAATCCTGTCCAGCCCAGCGTCTTAGCCAGAAAGGGCTCGACATAATCGCGCAGCAGCGGAGCCAGAACGAAGATGCCCCACAATCCGTAAATCACGCTGGGAATGGCCGCCAGCAACTCCACCAGGAAGGAAATGATCGCCCGCAGGCGCTGGGGACACATCTCGGTTATGTAAACCGCTACGCCAACGGATAGCGGCACGGCCAGCAGCAGCGCAAGAAACGACGAAACCAGGGTGCCGTAGATAAAGGGCATCGCCCCGAAGCTGTCGTTGTTGGGGTCCCAGTCATGCCCGTAGAAAAAGTGAAGTCCAAACTGGTGAAGCGACAGCCTCGACTTGTCCACCAGTTCCCAAACCACCAGCACCACTATGACAAATACCGAGACCGCACTCAGCACAATGATCCAGCGGAACACCTCGTCCGGGATTCGGCTGCTCCCGGGATAAGAGGTCCTGATCTTTTCCAGAGCCGCGCTCGGCTTCCCTCCGTGCCGCCCGGCGTCTATCTTGGCAAGCGTGGGCATTGCCGTGACAGGCTTGGGAAGCCCTTCCATAGGACCGGGCGAGTTCATGGGATCGACGTTATCAGACATTTGTTAGAGCGGTGTTAAAGAAGCAACCAGCAATTAGCAACTAGCAATTAGCCCCGGAAGATGAGGCGCTTCACCTCATTCAAGCGCTTCATGCTATGCGAACGCCTCAAAGTCACTGACGTAAATCCAGTTAAACGCTCTGGAGCTAATTGCTAGTTGCTAATTGCTAGTTGCTGTTTCTTACGGCTTCACCTGCGCGGTAATCGCTGCCTTCTCCTTCGCCACAACATCTTTCGGCAGCGGTGCATAGGACAGAGCTTGCGTCATGCCCTGGCCTTTGTCGAGCATCCAGAACAAAAAATCCTTCAAGATCTTACCCTTATTCTGGTCCGCAGGGTTGGTCGGAATCAGCAGCCAGGTAAAGCTGGCGATGGGATAGGCATCTTTACCGGGAGGGTTGGTGATCGACACCCTGAAATCAGCCGGCATACTCACTCCTACGGCCGCCGCAGTGGTGCTCTCCAAGCTCGCCTTGATGAAGTTATGGGACGAATTCTGGACCACGCCAAACGGAATCTTGTTTTGCAAGGCATAGATCAATTCGATGTAGCCGATAGATCCAGGCAGCTGCCGGATCGAGCCCGCAACGCCCTCGTTGCCCTTGCCTCCGATGCCTACAGGCCACTTCACCGAAGTGTTCTTCCCAACCGAGCTCTTCCAGTCGGGGCTGACCTTCGAAAGGTAGTCAGTAAAGATGTAGGATGTGCCGCTGCCATCCGAACGATGCACTACCGTGATGTTCAGGTCGGGGAAGTTTATACCAGGATTGATCTTCGTAATCCTGGGGTCGTTCCACTTGGTGAGCTTTCCCATGTAGATGTCCGCCAGGATGTCGCCCGTAAACTTCACTTCCCCGCTCACCCCTTGAATATTATAAGCGGGTACCACGGCGCCCAGAACAGTCGGAACGTGCAGGACCTTGACCTTGGACTGAGCAATTTGCTCGTCGGTCATCGGTCCATCCGTGGCCCCGAAATCAACCGTTCCGGCCTGTACTTGGCGAATGCCGCCGCCGCTGCCGATTGACTGGTAGTTGATCTCGATGTCCGAATGCAGGTTGTGGTACTCGCTAAACCATTTGGTATAAATCGGGTTCGGGAAAGTGGCGCCGGCTCCATTTAACTTTGTCTGCGCCGATGCGCAGCTCGCAAGCACAGCTATGCAAAGCAGCACCCTGAGAGAGCGAATCACGTAATTTCCTCCTGATTTTTGCGAAATAAGTTCAATGATCGTTCTACGCTCGCATTGTTACGATTCTGTTACATAGTGGTGAATTTCGTATGAAGGCAAGCACTTACGTAGTCGCAAGCCGATTAGATTCCGGTATTTACGGCTGGAAGAATCATAACTGTCAAAAACCTACAACGCCAGCAAGGGCGCCGAATCAGAGGTTCATTAAATAAACTCCTGGGTTTGTGTCAGGGCATGGCTTCAGCCGTGCCGAACCGCAGCCCAAGAAAACATGGCCTTTAGGCCCTGAGGTGAAAGTCGAAGGCCCGCACTCAGTTCGTAACGAATCTCTGACTTCACCACTAGGTCAGGTTCTTCTGCCGCCGCTTTAGATCTTCAATAAACATTTGCTCCATCGGCTTGTCGTAAGCGCGCAGCACGTGGCGAACACTGTGTCCGCTGACTAGGTGACAAACCTCCTCGGCGAGGTTCTTAGCGTGATCGCCGGCGCGCTCCAGCGCTTGCGTCATAAACAATACATGGAAGCTCTCTTGCCGCGGCATGCCATCATGATTTTCCAGATGCCGCAGAAATATCAAATTTCGCAAGCGGTCCAGTTCGGCATCGGAGCGCAAGACCGCAAGCGCTTTATTCAGGTCGCGCTGGCTGAACGCGTCGTGTACGTCGCCCAGCATCTTCTCCAGTCGCGAGGCCATCACCGTGAGGTCGCGAATGTCCTGCAACTCGATGCGGCTGCCCACCGCCGCGGCCCGGTTGCTGCAATTCAGCAGAAGGTCGCCAATGCGCTCCAGGTCGATGATGAACTTCAGGCACGCCAATAGTTCGCGCGCATGCCCGGGACCGACCTCAGTGATGACCGAGGTCACTCCCTGATCGATGACGCGGTCGAGGGTGTCGAGTTCTTTCTCGCGCTCCCGCACACCGTCGAGGACGGACGACACCCCGGTCGCAATTCCCTCCGCGACAATTCCTGCTGCAATTCTCGCCACCCGGCAAGCCTGCAACGTTTGTTCCTGCAATTGTGCGCAGATTGCTTCTGGGCTGGGGGAAACGGTTTCGGCTGAACTCATTCTGTTCTCTTTAACTTGTTACACGTAGTGCCACGTTTTGGTGAGCCGGCACTCGTGAGCCAGCACGGAGGTCGAGCGGGCGGACTATTGGATGAAGAATAGCCTGCGCTTGTGAATTCCCCATGAAATTCCGGTTAAGTTCGCTTTAATTCACAGCCCAGGCGTATTGGAATTGCTACAAAGCGAGTCTTACGAAATCGTCACGGGCACACTCTGCCGCGGCAGCGTGAAGTAGAAAGTAGAGCCGTGGTTCAACTCGCTTTCGGCACGAATTGTGCCGGAGTGTGCCCGCACCACATGCTTGGCAATGGCCAGACCTAGACCGGTCCCGCCCGACTCAAGCGAACGCGCTTTGTCCACGCGGTAGAAGCGTTCGAACAGGCGCGTCAAGTGCTCGCTAGAAATACCGGAGCCGAAGTCGCGAACATAAAACTGTACGCCATCTTCCGATTCGCAAGCCCCCACCAGCACCTTGCCACCCTGATCGCCATATTTCAGTGCGTTGTCGATGAGGTTGGTAAACACTTGGTGGATGGCATCACGGTCCACCAGGACCGCGGAGGACGCGGTATTCATCACCGACAGTTCGATGCCTCGAGCGAGCGCCAGCTCATGAAATGTCTGTACTGCGTCGTCCAGCAACTGGTTCGGCATCGCAGTCTGAAAGTTGAGCTTCTGCTCGCCCGACTCCACTCGCGCCAGCACCAGCAGGTCTTCCGTGAGACGCGCCATGCGCATGGCATTCTTGCGGATAATTTCGACAAACTCCCGCAGGTCGTTCGGCATGCCGCGGCTTTCCAGCAGGGTTTCGGCGTAGCCCTGAATGGAGGTCAACGGCGTCCGCAGCTCATGCGAAACATTGGCGATGAAGTCGCGCCGAGTCTTCTCCACTCGCTCAATTTCGGTCTGGTCGTGTAACACCGCGACGGCGCCTCCGCCTGGCATGGGCGCCGCGGTCACGTCGAAGACGCGCCCGGAAAAAATCTTCGCAGCACGAGCCATGGTCACGTCGCGGGTGGTCAGGGCGGTTTGTACCGATGCCAGGATTTCCGGGTCGCGCACTGATTGCACCAGCGGAGCACCCAGCCGCACGCCGCTGGGCAGCAAACGCTCCATGCGCTGGTTGGCCCACAAGACACGCTCGTCCTGGGCGACGGCGATCACCGCTTCCTGCATGGAGTTCAACAGCGTCTCCAAAGTCTGCCGGCTGTTCTCCAAAGCGCTGAAGCCTTCCTCCAGCTTGCGCGCAGTTTTGTCGAGCGCCGACGCCACATGCGCAATCTCGTCGCCCGCTCCTTCCTGGATTCGCGCTGACAGATCGCCGGCGGCCACGCGCTCGGCAAAATCGGTGATGCGAAGCAGCCGTCTGCCAATTGACTGGGTTGCGACAAAGGCCAGCAAAAGCGCCAGCAGTCCAGCGACCGCCGAGCCTTCTAGCAGATCGCGACGAATCTCACGATTGGCTTCGCGAATCGAGCTGAGGGGATACGCCATGCGCACCGCGCCGCCGGGAACGGGCACTGCCACATACAGCAGGTCCACTCCGATCGTCTTGCTGAGGCGCGTGGCACTTCCAATCTGTCCCTGCAGCGCCGCGACAAATTCCGGGCGGGCGGCGTGATTCTCCATGGTGTCAGGGTTAGCTTCGGAGTCGGCCAGGACCTTGCCCGTCGCGTCGATAACGGTGATCCGGGCCCCCGCAGCCGGGGCAGCCTGCTCGGTCATTTGCTTCAGAGAATCGGGGGAAGCGTCGGCCACGCGTGCGGCGAACATCTGCGTCTTTTGTCGCAAGGAGGTTTCAATCTCGCGACGCAGCATGTTCTCCCAGGTACGACCGATGAGCAGATCGAGTGAGACAGTACACGCCGCAATGACCACCAGGGCCGCGAGAAACAATTTGACGAAGATGCGACTCTTCACGGTTTGCAGCTCTTCACGATTTGGGAATTTCGAAGCGGTAGCCCGCTCCGCGAACCGTCTTCAGATAACGAGGCTCGTCGGGATTAGCCTCGATTTTCTCACGAATGCGGCGCACATAGACGTCAACCGAGCGCGGTGTGACGTAGTGGGTGTCGCGCCAGACAGCATCGAGCAGTTGGTCGCGTGTGAAGACCCGGCCGGGATGCCGCGCCAGATATTCCAGCAGACGGAATTCCGTGGCCGTGGTTTGCGTCAACTGGCCGCGAACCGTCAAGGTCATGCCGCCGCTATCGATTTCGATGTCGCCCGCCTTGACAATGCTGGGCGCGAGAGGACGTTCGAACCGCCGCAGCACGGCCCGCACGCGGGCCACCAGTTCGCGTGGGCTGAACGGTTTGGGAATGTAATCGTCGGCGCCCATCTCCAGCCCGATAACGCGGTCCGACTCACTGGTCTTGGCGGTCAGAAAAATGACCGGGGCCATGGAAAGCGACGAGGTCTGGCGGATGCGCCGGCAGAGTTCCAGACCGTCGCCTCCAGGAACCATGATGTCGAGGAGAAATAGCGACGGAGATTGTTTTTCGGCGTCGGCGATGACTCCGGCGGTGGCGGTGAACGTGCGAACGCCATAGCCGGCGGCTTCCAGATGGTGCCGAACCAGGCGCAGAATATCGGCGTCATCTTCCACAACAAAGATCGTTTGCTTCACGGCTGTATTGTAGCCGACTGTAGGCGTGGAACTATCGTATGAGGGAATCACGTACGTAGGTTACATGCATCTTTGTTACAGGATGATGAAACTGGACAAAGTAATTTCAGGAGGTATCCAGATATTGACCGCTTCGTAATATCCCACAATGTGGCATATGGCAGCCGACTGCGCCTCGTTATACCACAGCGTAGGACGTTCCAATGTTGCGGGATTTCACGCGCGCAAGGCGCTTTTCGATTGCGGCGCCTCAGCGGATGCTGGTTGACCAGGCCCGGGTCAGGTAATCCGTCATACTGAGTGAAAACATGATGATCAGGAAGAAGATCGCGGCCACCACGGTCACCATCGTCAGCTTCGTACTGTAGCGCAGATGCATGAAGAACAGGACCACCAGGGTGCCCTTGATGGTCGCAATCAGCAACGCCACCACGATATTAAACACGTGCAATTCGACGGTTGCCGCGAACACCGTCAGCGCCGTGAAGACCATCAAAGCAGCCCAGATGGTCACGTAAAGACTCACCGGCACCACATGTGACATGGGATCGAAATGCTCTTCCGTAGGCTTCGCCATTAGCCACCACCGTGTTTCTTGCTGATCAAATAAAGCAGCGGAAATAAATAAATCCAAACCAGATCGACGAAGTGCCAATATAAGCCGACATTTTCCACCGGAGTGAAGTAGGAACGGCTGTAGGCGCCGCCCAAGCCGGCAATGATGATCCAGGTGACCAGGCCGACTCCGATAATCATGTGCAAAGCATGCAGTCCCGTCATCGCCCAGTACAGCGAGAAGTAAATCTCGGTATGCACGGGATCAGTTGCCGGATGCGCTGGATCGCCGGTCTCAAAGTGGAAGGTCGGCCCGGGAAATTCATGATTCACCCAGTGCTCGTGATACTCGACCGCTTTGATCCCGAGAAAACCGCAGCCGAACACGATGGTAATCAGCAACAGGACAGCCATCAGCTTAGGCTTGCCCATCTGGGCGGCGCGGACGCCCAATGCCATGCTCAATGAGCTGCAGATCAGCACCGCCGTGTTGGTCGCGCCCAGCCAGATATTCATCTTCTGGCTGCCTTCCACGAATGCCTGGTAGTAAGAGGCGCGGTACACCAGATACGCGCAAAAGAGGCCGCCGAAGAACATGATTTCCGTCAGCAGGAACATCCACATGCCGAAGGTGGAGGTTTCCTGCTGCTGCTCCATGTCCGCAAAGTGGTGTTGCAGCGCGTGCTCAGCGACCTGGATATCGCCCATATCGCTAGTGGCCAACGGTGACCTCCTCTTGCGGCTGATGCTCGTAGTCGTAGGCTTCCCAAGTCACAATCGGCGTCTCATCGAAGTTGTGGGTGGGCGGCGGCGAAGGCGTCATCCACTCCAGGCCAACGGCATTATACGGATTCGGTGGCGCCGGCTCCCCGTAGCGCAGGGACCACAGGAAGTAGATCATCGGCAGAACATAGCCCACGGCCAAGATCGACGCTCCCGCGGTGGAAAGCACATTCAGCACCTGGAACTCCGGCGGATACGCGTGGTAGCGGCGCGGCAACCCCATGTAGCCAACAATGAACAGCGGGAAGAAAGTGGTATTGAAACCGACGAACACCAGCAGCGCCGACAGCTTGGCCCACGCTTCGGGATACATGCGGCCGGTGATCTTGGGCCACCAGAAGTGCAGTCCAGCCATGTAGGCCATCACCATGCCGCCCACCATCACGTAGTGGAAGTGGGCTACTACAAAGTAGGTGTCGTGGACGTGCACGTCGACGCCCAGCGAAGCCAGGAAGACGCCCGTCAGGCCGCCGACGGTAAACAGCCCGATGAATCCGAAGGCGTAGAGCATCGGCGTGTCGTAACGGATTGCTCCTTTGTACATCGTCGCCGTCCAGTTAAAGACCTTCACCGCTGACGGGATAGCGACCAGGTAGCTGAGCAGCGAAAACACCAGCGCCGCGTACACCGAAATGCCGGCAACAAACATATGGTGCGCCCAGACCAGGAAGCCGAGAACGGCAATGGCAATCGAGGCCAGCGCAACGAATTCGTACCCGAAGACGCGCTTGCGCGAGAAGCAGGTTACAACCTCGCTGATGACGCCCATGCCGGGCAGGATCATGATGTAGACCGCCGGATGCGAGTAAAACCAGAACAGGTGCTGAAAAAGAATCGGGTCACCACCCAGTTGGGGATTGAAGATGCCGATATTGAAGGCACGCTCCAGAGCGACCAGCAAGAGCGTAATCGCGATTACCGGGGTCCCCAGCACCATGATGAGCGCGGCCGCATAGTTCGACCAGCAAAACAAGGGCAAGCGCCGCCACGTCATGCCCGGCGCGCGCATGCGATGAATGGTGACGATGAAGTTCAATCCGGTAAGGATTGACGAGAATCCCGTAATAAATATCCCGACCGCGGCGCCGATTACATGTGTATTGGAATAGGTTGTGCTGAACGGCGTGTAGAAGGTCCAGCCGGTATCGACGCCACCGGTGACCATCGCGGTCAGCGCGGTAATAGCGCCGGCCATGTAGATATACCAGCTCAGCAGGTTCACTCGCGGAAATGCCAGGTCTTTGGCGCCGACCATCAACGGAATCAGGAAATTACCCAGCGTTGCCGGTACCGACGGGATCAGGAAGAAAAACACCATGATGATCCCGTGCATGGTGAACAGCTTATTGTAGGTGTCGGACGAGACCATGTCGCCCGCCGGAGTGAGCAACTCCAGGCGGATCAGCATGGCGAAGAAACCGCCGATCCAGAACATGGCGGTGATCGAGACCAGATACAGCAGCGCGATACGCTTGTGGTCTGTCGTCAGCAGCCACGACTTGATGCCGTAGTTCGAATTCAGGTAGTTCTCGCGTTCGACAGTTTGTACGGCGGTTGCCATGTCACACACCTTCGGGTTCTGG
>Ga0208190_1000742_pt1 | contig 12889 bp, 17 predicted proteins | sample June2015DPH_13_1_FD_184708 | JGI IMG/M metagenome (GOLD analysis project Ga0208190, IMG submission 184708) | Peatland microbial communities from SPRUCE experiment site at the Marcell Experimental Forest, Minnesota, USA - June2015DPH_13_10... | ecosystem: Environmental > Terrestrial > Soil >... | reverse complement strand
GGACGAGGTTATGGAAGTGACAGTGGTCGCGAAGGCGAGAGCCCTCGTAATGATGGAATTGGACGCGCTCACGAACGGAGGGAAGGTTCGGCTATCGGATTGTGTTCGGCCATTGGTTGAAAGGTAGTAATTCGCGTAGGTTTGGAAGGCCTTCTTGGGGTTGGTGTGAGCGAGAAATAGCAACTGCCTCCAGTTTTCATCGGAAAGCTGTTTTTGCTCACGAATCACGGTTTCGGGCGGCACCGGCCGGTAGCAGGAGAAGACGCCTTTGTGAAGGAAATCCTCCGAATCGCGTTCGATGGAGAATTGGAAATCACCGTATTGAAATCCGTCGGAGAGGCGTTTGTCGAATGCCGGCATCAGTTCTTCGGTGGTACGAATTTCGACGACTCGTTCGACTTTGGTTCGACGAACAAGGCGCAATTTTACCGAGACCACGATTCCAAACAGTCCATAGCCGCCGTGGACTAGCTGGAACAACTCCGGGTTTTCGGTGCGGCTGCAAGAATGGGCTGTGCCGGTGCCGTCGACCAGCACGAAGGATTCAATATCGCTGACGAAGGGCTTCATTCTCAGACCGCGTCCGTGCGCATTGGCAGCGATCGTTCCAGAAAGAGAAATGCGATCGGCTCCGGTCTGCTTTTGGGCGATGCCCCACGCTTCTCCGCTACCATTCTGCAGCGCGATATAACCCCGGATCAGTTCTGGCCACTCAATCCCGGCTTCGGCGTCGACGATGCCGCGATCACTATCCAAGTGGATCACCCGGCTGAGTCTTCTTACGTCAACTAAAAGCGTGTCTTTGCCGAATTGCTGCCCGCCCATCGCGTGTCTTCCGCCCGCGATCGAGATTGCGTTTCCGCTCTTACGCGCGGAACGAACGATGGTCTGGACTTCCTCAATGGATTTGGGCTCCAAGACCCGAAGCACCCGAGTGGGATTGAGTTGAGAATGAACATCGTTGACGAGCACCGATTCTGATTGCGACGCAGCGAATCGCGGGGCACTCGCAGAAGCAGCGAGAGCCACGGAACCGGCGATGAACTCACGTCTCGAAATCATGTGTCCTTTCCGCATACCCTCGGAACGAGGGTTACGTCGACTCAGAACAGGAACGGAACGAGCCTCCTGCTTCGAGTTACCTATTGCCTGTACGGCTCTCCGAGGGCGGCGGTGAGAGCAGCCTCTTCGACGGTGATGCGATAGGCATAAGCGCAGGCCTTACAAAACAGTGCGGCGGCGAGACCGGCCCAGTTTCCGAGCGCCAAACCAAAGCCCAACAAGGTTAGCAGCGCGCCGGTGTAAGAAGGATGATGGACATAACGATAGGGGCCGACCTCAATCAATGAATGGCCGCTTTGTGCTGCGACATCGGAAGTGAAGTATTTTCCCAATACCACAATCGAGCACTGCCGAAGCGCAATGCCGGCGATCATCAAGACAATGCCGAGACCAAATGCGAGCCGTTGCCCTCCTGATAAGGAGGCCTGCGGCAGATGGAAAGACAACCGGAAATCGGCGGCGATGCCGGTCCACCAGAGGATGACGATGAGCACGAGAGGGCCTCGATCCTTCGCCCTTGAGGAATCAGAGGAACGTTTGACTCGAGAGGCGACGATTTCCAGCGTTACCCCACAGCGCAAATGAGCACCAAAAAACGAAGGCGTAAACCGGTCCCCCGGAAAATGGCAAAGGGCGCAAAGGCACTCCCCCTGCGTACTTTACAAAATCGGGGATGAATGATCCAGATAGCTTCGTCGAGGTCTCATTACTTATTTGACGATCGGCGAGTCGGCGTCGGCGGGTTTTTCTTCGTCACCGTGGATTTTGCCATCGTCTTCGGCGTAGAACGAGCGGTGTTGGGCGTCGAAGTGCTGGGGGGTCATAGTGAGGATGAAGCTGTCTTTCTTGCCTTTGAAGCCGACGGTGTAGTCGCCGCGGTTGGGGTCGACCATGCGCTTGGTGAAAGATCCGGAGTGAACGAGTTCGGTGAGTGAAGTGGCGAAGTGGTCGTACTGTTTCTCGAAGCGGTGCTGGGCGCGGAGAACCACGCGCATGTAGGCGAGCGCGGCGGCTTCGGAATCCGAGCGGGCGGGGTCGCCGGGAAACTTCGGTTGATAAGTGGCGGCGGGAGCCTGAGCGGGCAGTGCGGGAGTCGGCGTAGACAGCATGGCCACAAGGAGGGCGACGCAGCCGATTAGGGCGGCGAAATGTGTAAAACGAATCTTCATGCTGAATGTTCTCCGGAGCGGCATGGTGGAAAAACAGGCAGATTTCGCTTGGCAAGCGTTTCCAGACCTTGTTTTTCATGTTACTCCCGTAATTCGACTTCGGTCACGTTCTCTTTGCAGGGCGGGGAATTGCCGTTATGCTCTACCTAATAAACTATGCCCCACAGGGAAACCTATGAAAGCAGCTGTAGCGAGAAAACCGACCATTAGAATTGCTGTAGTAGAGAGCGACCCGCTGAGGTTTGTGGGATTTCGCGCTCTGTTCGATACCGAGCCTGAATTCGAACTGATTTCCGCCGGACTACCTGAGATTTCTACTTTGCAGAACGTGGACCTCATCCTCCTGGGAAACCGCTCCGGCCAGAACCTGTTTGATGTGATGGCGAGCCTGAAGGCAACACGTCCGGACCTGCGCATTATTGTGACCGGGTCGGGGGTGGACGAAGAGACCATTCTTAAGGCGATCGCGTCCGGTGCCAAGGGCTATGTGGACGAGGCGGCTTCGCCAGCGGAATTTGCGCAGGCGATTCGCATCGTGAGTCAAGGATCGGTTTGGGCGCCGCGGCGAGTGCTTTCCATGTTCATTGAGCGAGTGTCGTCGGCGCCGGGGAGAATTTTTCCGGCGGGCCGGGTGACATTCACCGACCGCGAAAAAGAAGTGCTGGAAATGCTGGTGGCGGGACGCTCCAACAAAGAGATTGGCTCGCAGCTGGGAATTGAAGAGCGCACCGTGAAAGCTCACGTGGCGAAGTTGATGCGCAAGGTGGGCGTGCAGAACAGGATTGCGCTGTCGGTGCATGCGATCACGCATTCGCTGGTGGCAGCCAAGTAAAGACGCTTTTAGCCGTTCGCTCCTAGCCTCTAGCTGGATTACTTTGGGACGATGACCTCCGTAATCTTGTTGAGGCAACCACTCTGACGCATACTCGCCCCACCTACCACAGAACCTGGGAGACGGGGTTGAGAGTGGCGATTAGGGTCACTGCTTTCAGCCCCGATTTTTTTGCCTCCAAGGGTTCTCCATCTCCCACCCGTTTTACCATCGATCCTTCCTGTTTAAGCGTTGCTGACACACGGCCGCACGCTTCGTTTACAATCCAAAGCATCAGATCCCAGAAAATTCTTGTGTGACGAGGAACCATGAAAAAGTTCTTGTTGCTGGCTTTAATTGTGGTGTTTGGCGCCTTCTCCTTTGCGGCGGATGAGGAAACGAAGGCTACGGAACGGGTACAGGCGGCGGCGGATGTGTTGAACGACATTCAAGGTGCGCCGGATAAGGGCATTCCCGAAGAGGTGTTGGGTTCGGCGGAGTGCTTGGCGGTGGTGCCGTCGATGCTGAAGGGTGGTTTTATCGTCGGCGCGAAGTATGGCCGCGGGCTGGCCAGTTGCCGCACGCCGAAAGGATGGAGCGCACCGGCCTTTTTTGTGGTGACGGGCGGCAGCTTTGGATTTCAGATCGGCGGTCAAGCGGTGGACCTCGTGATGCTTATCATGAACAAAGATGGGATGAAGCATCTGCTGTCAAGCGAGTTCGCGTTGGGGGCGGACGCTTCGGTGGCGGCGGGGCCGGTGGGTCGCCATGCGGAAGGGAATACGGATTGGAAGATGCGGGCCGAAGTGCTGACCTATTCGCGCGCACGCGGACTGTTTGCGGGCGTGAGTTTGAATGGCGCAGTAATCAAGCAGGACAAGGACAGCACGCGGGAGTTTTACGGACGCATGGTGCCCTTCCGGACCTCGCTTACGGGAGAGATTGATCCGCCGGCGGGGGCGAATGCGTTTCTGACATCACTGTCGAAGTGGGCTCAGGAAGCAGCGAAGTAGGGGCAGAACTCCGGGGCTGGGTATAGCAAGGACGCGATAAGGGTGCGAGCCAAAGGCGCGATTATGTGTCGCAAAAACCGCGACACACCGCACGGCTCGCCCAGATTCCTCGCTGCGCAAAGAGCACTTGCTCGGAACCACTATCCAAATTATTTGCAAATAATTTTTGACGGTGGTACCGTCACGCTTCCCCGATGCGGCAGCGACTTGAGTACGCGGCAGCCTGGCCGTTTATAAAAATCCTCGGCATTTTGCCGCGGCCTCTGGCGCGAGGCCTAGGCATCGGCTTGGCCTGGGCGGTTTATCTTCTGCACGTGCGATTGCGGCAGGTGGGCATGCGCAATCTCGCCATGGCGTTTCCGGAAAAAAGTGAGACGGAGCGGGCGCGGATTTTACGTGGGGAGTTTGCTTCGCTGGGACGTCAACTAGCCGAGGTTTGCCACTTTCCTAAATACACGCTGGAAAATATTGGGCAGGTCGTCGTGTATGACGGGCTGGAAAATTACCAGCGGGCTTATGCGCACGGCAAGGGAGTGCTTTTTCTGACCGCGCATTTTGGCGGCTGGGAGCTTTCCGCTTTTGCGCATTCGATGCACGGGTACTGGATGCACGTGGTGATGCGGGCGCTGGACAATCAGTTTCTGGACCGGCTGATCCGCGAGTATCGGACCATGCATGGCAACAAGACCGTAGACAAAGACAACTTCGTGCGCGGGCTGCTCTCGGCGATGCACGCGGGCGAAGTGGTGGGCATGTTGATGGATACAAACATGACTCCGCCGCAAGGAATCTTTGTGGATTTTTTCGGAATCCCGGCATGCACGGCGAGCGGGTTAGCGCGGATTGCGCTGCGCACCGGTGCGGCGGTGGTTCCGACCTTCACCATTTGGGATGCCAAGCTAGGCAAGTACCGGCTGCGGTTTGATCCGGCGGTGGAGTTGTTGCGCACAGGGGATTTGGAGGCGGACATCCAGGCCAGCACACAGAAATTTACGTCGATCATTGAAGAGTACGTGAGGAAATACCCGGAGCAGTGGTTGTGGGTGCACCGGAGGTGGAAGACGCGGCCGCCGGGGGAAAAAGGGTTGTACTGAACAGGTTGTCTTACTCCCTCTTAGGGAAGGTCACTTCCGAATTCGCTTCCACGGTAACATCCACTTGCGCACCCTTGTTGAGGCGCACCTCATCCCCATTTTCGGTGGTGAGTGAGTTTTTAATACGGATCTCTTTGTACAGATCGTCGGCTCCTTCGATCGCAATCTGCGCCTTTTCTGGCTGGCTGGGCTCAGAAGGCTTGATGACGTTTTCTACGGTTCCCGGCAGTGTGACACTCGGCTTCTCCGTCATAGGCTTTCCTTTCAAGACAAACAGTCAACGCCATTCTGCGAAATACCTTAGTGGAAGAAGTCTCTTCAAAGCCTCCAGATAATCGGCGGACGCTTCGCGGATGCGTTGCATGCGCTCCTTTTCGTGGAGCAAGTCTTCAGGGGTAATCCCCAAGAAAGTCTGGCTTTTCATGCTCTCAATCTGCTCCCGCATCAGGCGTTCGAGCTCAGCTCGGAGTTTCTCGACGCTGGGACCATCCATGAATCACACCGTCGGTGCGGAGCGTAGTTCCACTGGTAGATTCGTCCCTACCGGTTGGTTGCAGCAGGCCGCGGAGTTGGCTCATATACCTTCTTCAGCGTTCACCATGGTTGGCGCGAAACCATCTTCCCGAAAGACAAAAACAAAGTTAGTCGCGAGGGTCAGAATGTTCCGTTGGAGACGGACCCATGAAAGGCTCGGGGGAGATGAACCCGCGCGAATCTTTCCGTGCAAGCTAATTGGAGAATGGACTCGAGACAATACCGCGAAAGCTGTACCAAGCGGGGGAGACGGATTAACCACCCAGGGATGACATGGATTGCTTCAGAACGGCCGACGGCCCGGAAATATTATGTCAAGGGGTAGAGAGCCGTGACCACTCGTCAACCCAGAGTCCATATTCAAATTGGCCGAGCCGCAGTCCAGATCTTTGCCGCCAATGATCGCATGAACCAGATTCTTATCGCCCATCTTGACCCTACCGCCTGGACAGCCAAACCGCCGAGCAAGGTCGGCACCGTCGCAGCCATCTTCACGCACATGCACAGTGTCGGCTGCAAGTGGGTCAGGCTTACGGCTCCGCACCTGAAGGTTCCACGACAGCTCAACCGCACCCGCTGCACGCCGCGCCCGGCCTGTGCGGGATTGACCGAGAGCGCCGCTCGCTGCGCGGAGATGCGGGCGGAAGCGCTGGACGGTGGGGGGAGCCGGGTTGAGAAGTTTGGTAGAGAGGGCTGGGCTCGGCCTTGGCCGGTTGGCGTGGAAATGCTGTGTTACATGCTATCTGATGAGGCCCACCATCGCCCGCAGGTGTCGATGCTCGCGCATCAGCTTGGATTCCCGTTGCCGATCAAGGTGAGGTACGGGCTCTGGAATTGGGAAAAGCCGTGGAAAGAGTGTGGGTTGCCTGGCGGCCCCGGCTACGATTCTTGAGGAGTCGCTCACGGGCGCAGGCCATCCGTCCGTTACAATCAAGACTTCCTATGAAAACATTCGAACAAATCGCGGAGCTGGAAAAGAAATATTTGCTGGGCACTTACAATCGCTACCCCATCGTGTTGACGCGGGGGAAAGGCGTGTTTCTTTACGACCTCGAGGACCGGCGCTATCTCGACTTTGTTTCGGGGCTGGGGGTGAATGCGCTGGGGCATGCGCATCCGCGGATCGTGAAGACGATTCGGGAGCAGGCGGCGAAATTGATTCATGTCTCCAATCTTTATTACCACGAGTATCAGGGGGCGCTGGCCGAGAAGTTGTGCATGCTTTCCGGTTTGGACCGCGCGTTTTTTCAGAACAGCGGCACCGAGGCGATTGAGGGGTCGATCAAGCTGGCGCGGCTCGCGGGACATCGCGCGGGCGGCGAGGGGAAGTCGCGGCTGGTGGCGCTCAAGGGGTCGTATCACGGGCGGACGTTTGGGGCGCTCTCGCTGACCGGGCAGGAGAAGCATCGCAGGGGATTTGAGCCGATGCTGGAAGAAGTGACATTTGTTGCGCAGAACGATGTTGAGGGATTGCGGGCGGCAGTGGATGAGAACACTTGCGCGATTGTGCTGGAGCCGATTTTTGGCGAAGGCGGAATTTATGAGTGCTCGGTGCAGTTTCTGCAAGAGTGCCGGGCGGCGGCGGACCGGCACAAGGCGGCGCTGATCTTTGACGAAATTCAGTGCGGGCTGGGGCGCACAGGGGCGATGTTTGCGTTTCAGAGCTTTGGAGTGACTCCGGACATCGTGGCGATTGCCAAGCCGATCGCGGCTGGGTTGCCGCTGGGGGCATTTATCGCGAAGGAAGAATTTGCCAACGCGATTTCGCCGGGACAGCATGGGACGACATTTGGAGGGGGTCCGCTGACTTGCCGCGTGGCGCTGGAATTCTTGGCCATTGTGGAAGAAGAGAAGTTGTTGGAGAACGTGAACAAAGTTGGGGCGTACCTGCAGCAGGAACTGAAGCTGGTGGCTGAAAAGAGTCCGGCGGCGAAGGAAGTGCGGGGACGCGGATTTATTCAGGGGATCAATTTGGAGATTCCGGCACGACCGATTGTGGATGAGGCCCTGGCGGAGGGCGTGCTGTTCAACTCCACGCACGATACGGTGGTGCGGTTTTTGCCTCCCTTTTTGTTGGAGGAGAAGCATGTGGATAAAGGGATTCGGGTGCTGAAGAAGTTGCTCAGGAAGCAGCGGAAGGCGGCGGCTTGAAGGTGGCCAGGGCGCGACAAGAAATTGCCTTGCCACGCTGAGGTCAGGTAAGCGAGTAGGGATCCATCTGCTGCGCTCAGGATGACCAAGGAAAAACGGGGAGCCGAAGCTCCCCAAGTGAAGCGAACAGAGGCGATGTTCACTTAAATAGAATCGGGCGATAGGGAAAGAGTTGTCCGCGAAAAAACAAGAATCGGCGGTGGAGACGGCGGACAGGGAAGATTCGTCCGCGAGCTTTCCCGGGTGGAGTCCTGGCGTTGAAGAATGCTGGATGGACATGGATGGAGCGCGCATGCGATATCTGCGCACGAAAACCCCGCTTCTGGCAAAACACGCGAGAAATGGAGCACCCCCGGGACCGGCACTGATTTTAGTGCACGGGTTACTGGGATATTCGTTTTCGTGGCGGTTCACCATGCCGGCTTTGGCGCCTTATGCGACGGTGTATGCGCCGGACATGATGGGGGCTGGATTTTCGGATCGTGTGCCGGGGATCGATTATTCCATGCGGGGAACGGCGCAGCGTCTTCTGCAATTTATCAGGAAGCTGGGAATTACCTCGTTTGATTTGCTGGGAACTTCGCATGGCGGGGCGGTTGCGATGTTTGCCGCAGCGGAATGCCTCGATGCGAAGGCGCCTCTGAAGCTGCGGCGGCTGATTCTGGTGGACCCGGTGAATCCTTATTCGGCGCATGGACGGAGGCTGGCGCCGTTTTTCGGTACTTTGCCGGGTGCGGTGCTGTTTCGGCTTACCATCGCGCGCCTGAGTTGCCTGTTTCCTTATTGGCATGCTCGTATGTATGGCGACCGAAGCCGCATCCCTCCGGGAACATTGGAAGGATATGTGGCTCCGCTGAAAAAGCCGGGATTGTTCGACCATGTCTTGAGCATTGTGCGGACCTGGACCGAAGACCTCCGAGAGTTGGAAACGATTCTGCCGAAGCTCGGGAGTATTTCCACGCTCTTGATGTGGGGCAGCAAGGATGGGGCGGTGTACGCGTCTTCGGCGGAGCCGCTGGCGAAATATTTTCCGGATTCCAAGCTGATTGTGTTTCCTGGGGTTGGGCACTTGCCTTACGAAGAATGTCCGGAGGAGTTCAATCAGGAGTTGATTGAATTCCTGACGCGTGAGAAGCTTCCTGCCTAAGCGCTCCGTTTTATAGCGCTTCCATCATGAGCCACCATATCCTGAGTTTGCTGCGCGGCGAACTGGTGCATCACGGGTACTGGGCCGTGGCGATCATGTTGTTGTTCGAAAGCGCTGGACTGCCTCTGCCTGGTGAGACCATCCTGCTGCTGGCCAGTTTCCTGGCGTATTCGGAACATGAGTTACGATTTCCCTGGATCATTGTGGTCGCGACCCTGGCCACGACCTTGGGCGGAGCGCTCGGCTTTGTTCTGGGGAGACACGGAGGGCGTCCGCTGATCGAACGCTACCGGCATGTGTTCTCGATTCGCACCGAGAGCGTGACGCGGGGGGAACGGCTTTTCGAGCGGTACGGGGCGGCCACGGTTTTTCTGGCGCGATTTCTCTTCGGTATGCGTGTGCTGGCCTCGCTGCTGGCGGGAGCGCTCCACATGCCGTGGCGGAAATTCATGCTGTTCAACTTCTTGGGCGCAACGGTCTGGGTAACCGCGATGTGCGGAGCGGGATATTTGTTTGGCGGACATTGGGGACGGCTGGCCGATGATCTCAGGCGCTTCGATTTGGTGGTGACCATTGTGGTAGTGGCGGCGGCGTTGTGGCTGTGGCGGAGAAGCCGCAGGGCGCGATGTGACGCCTAGAGCGCACCTTATCAGTCACCTTCCAAAGATGAGGATTCCGGCGAGGGGCAGCTTATACTGTGCGGGTGTCTCGGGCGTGCCGGTGTGCAGGCGGGGTCCGTGGGCATTGATCTTCGATGATCTTACTGGCGGCGTCCGCGCCGGAATTCGGACGAGGAGGAACGCATGAAGAAACTCGAGTTCTTAACTCTGTTGATTATGGCAATGCTCCTGTTGACCCTGGCCTTGTCGGCAGCGGCGGCTGGTCCCAAGGCACCCGCGCCGGTTGCGGCGGCGGCTCCGGCCAGTCCCTTGGCAGCGGCCCCGGCGCCAATGCCTCCGCACCCGCGGGTGCACGACGCGCTCGAGGAGTTGCACCATGCGCGAGAACATATGGAACACGCCGATGGCGAGTTCCATGGCCATCGCGCCAAAGCGATCGAGCATATCGATGCGGCGATCCACGAAGCTGAGATTTGCATGCAGGAACCGTAGGGTCTAGACCCAAGCGACATCAAGGCAGCGTCGAGAAGACGCTGCCTTTTTTAGTTCAGGGGTACGGGAGAGTCCCGAGAACGCGGAGGAGTTCAGTGCTCGCCGATGGTATAGCCGATGGACGCGCCGACGCGAAACACGTTAGGGGAGCTGAACTCGACGTTGTTCTGGATGTGATAGTAGTGCACCTCGGGCCGGACAAATATGTTGGGTAGGTGGTGCCAAACGTAATAGCGGAGACCGAAACCAAGGTCTTCCATGAAATGGTTGCTGGTGGTGTAGAAGACGCATCCGCTGGTGGGAACGCTGCAGGAAGTGGAATTGGGAAGGGAGAAGCGTGTGGTGGCTACGCCGATGCCGGCCAAGAGATCGAGAGTAAACCGCTTGTTGATCCGGGGCTGGAAAAGCGCGTTAAAGTCGGTAAAGAAAGGGCGGTAGGTCTCGCCATTGTTGGGGTAGCTCAGGGTCTTGTCCCTCCAGGCAACTTCCGCGTTAAAACCCAGGTTGTGCTTGAATCGGACGTAGTTGGCGCCGACGCTGAGGAAGGTGCCACCCTTTTCATTTGGCGGATGGAAACCCACCGAGTCGTTGACCGGAGATGGTGACATTAGGGTGCCGCCGCCGAGGAGGATGTCCCCGTGCTGGGCAGAGGCGAAGTTAGCGAACAGAAGAACTGCACACGCGGAAGCGAGCAGAGCGAATTTTCTCAATACACCCTCTTGTCAGTTCGTTGCGGGCTTCTGGAATGCGCCCACGGATCGGTGGCGCACCGGTGAAGCAGCCGCGAACGGCGGCAGGAAAAGAATTATCCCGGCTCTTGGAATTAGCTCGTCCCGATGATATCAAACCCGCGACCGGGCGGCGGAGTCAAAAGCCTAGTCGTTGCCGATGGTATATCCGATGGAAGCGCCCACACGGAATACGTTGTCGGTGCTAAAGACGTCGGTGTTGTTCTGAATGTGGTAGTAGTGAATCTCCGGGCGGACAAAGAAATGGTGCCAGACGTAGTAGCGGAGACCGGCACCGAGATCCTCCATGAAGTGGTCACTGGTGGTGTAGTTGATGCAGCCGGAAAAGTAGGAGCAAGAAGTGGCATAGGGCACGTAGAAGCGGGTGCTGGCAATGCCGATGCCGCCAAAGAGATCGAGGCCGACTTTCTTCCCGAGCTTGGGCTGGAAGAGTGCGTTAAAGTCGGTCAGGATAGGGCGGTAGGTTTCGTAGCCCAGATAACTCGCTTGACTCGCTCTCCAGGTGGTTTCCACGTTAAAGCCCAGGCGTCTCTTGAAGCCAACCACATCTCCGCTGACGCCGAGATAGGTGCCACCCTTTTCCGCGATGTTTCCGGAGAACAGCTGATTTGTGCTGGGCGCGGACGACAAGAGAGCACCCCCGAAAAACATGATGTCGCCTTGCTGGGCCGCGGCCAGATGGCAAGAGAACAGCAGAGCTAAGACCGGTGCGAGAAGAGCTAACTTTCTCAAGAGAAGCCTCCAATCAGTTCGTGGTAAGCGATAGGATGCGCCTACGAAATCGTTCGGATGCAACAAAGTTTGGTGCCACCCATCATAATTTCTGACTGCACCGGATTCAACCGCACTGACTCTTGTAAAGAAATGTCAAGAGAGCGAACGAGTTCCTAGCGTCCAGACGCTCTTTTTCAACCTGCAATCAAACCCGCAAGCCAGCAGAAAGTTGCGCGGGGAAACGCCGGTCTGTTTATTGCCGCTCGGGAATTCAGAGTTTCCCCCATTATTTCGATTTTCCTCCTCCTCCCGGAGCACGGACGTGATCGAAAGCAATTGCTCCACCCCCGAAGAAGATGAGGCCGAAAGCGAGAGTAGCGAGGGCCAGGGGAAATTCGTAGCCATGTTCGCCCATTAGTCCATTGTGGAAGTGGACTTTCGCAATGGCAACGGAAAGATCAATGCAGATAGCGAAAGCCGCGGCGCGGGTGAACAGGCCAATGAGGACGAGGAGCCCGCCGAAGAACTCGGCGAAGGCGGAAAGATAGGCGGTCCAGGCGGGAAGTCCGAGGCTGGCAACGAAGTGAGCATGCTGTTGAAGTCCGCCGAAGACCTTGTGATATCCGTGTCCGACCATGACGGCGCCAAGCGTAAGGCGCATGAGAAGAAGTGCGAGGGGTTGCAGTCGATCGAGGTAGCGCAAGCAATGCCTCCGGAAAAGGAAAACATAGATTACAGCAGGCACGTGTCGGAAGGAAATGACCGGTTTGGGATTGAGCACCAGCCGGAATTCGGAGCTTCGCGTGGAGTCTTAGCAAAGATTGGAGGCAATTCTTTAGTCCGCCATCCATGGAATCATTTGCACGAGCGGCAAAGTTCTGATAACGTTTTTTCGCCTCGGGATACGGGTTTCCGGTGGTGTTTGGTCACATCTGGGTTCGTGGATCTTGCGGGCCTTCCTTATTTGGCTTAAGAAATTTTCAATTACTCAGGGTGGAATCTGCGATCTTCGTGTTTATGGTGGAGAGGGTCCGGAGCTTACCACAACCTTGCGTAAGCGGAGTTGCCGGAAAAAGCTGCGGTAGAAGTTCAGAGATCAGGAGGCTGGAATGAATCGCACTTCGAGAAGTGAGAAGATGGTGCAGAGGTGGCTGGTGTTTTCGTTATGTCTAATGGTTCCGGCATGGGCGTGGGGCCAGCACAAGCCGAGCGGGGGTGGGAGCGCTCCCAAAGCGGCGCCCAAGGCGAGCGCACCTTCCCATCCGTCGACCGCGTCGCATGGCGCAACGCAGTCGCACACTTCGACTCCTTCGCGCGGCACAACGCAGTCGCA
>Ga0208190_1000737_pt1 | contig 12984 bp, 7 predicted proteins | sample June2015DPH_13_1_FD_184708 | JGI IMG/M metagenome (GOLD analysis project Ga0208190, IMG submission 184708) | Peatland microbial communities from SPRUCE experiment site at the Marcell Experimental Forest, Minnesota, USA - June2015DPH_13_10... | ecosystem: Environmental > Terrestrial > Soil >... | reverse complement strand
TTTCGTCGCCCTGAAGTTTCTGCCTGACGAAGTCGCGCGCGATCCCCAATGCCTCAGCCGCTTCCGTCGCGAGGCGCAGGCTGCGTCGGCCCTGAATCACCCCCACATCTGCACCATCTATGACATCGGCGAACAGGATGCCCAAGCATTTATCGCGATGGAGTTTCTGGATGGTCAGACGCTCAAGCACAAGGTGGAGAACCGGCCGCTCAAAATTGACGAGTTGTTGGACCTCAGCATTCAGATTGCTGACGCACTCGATGCGGCCCACAACCGCGGCATTGTGCATCGTGATATCAAGCCGGCCAATATTTTCATCACCAGCCGCGGGCAGGCGAAGATTCTCGACTTCGGGCTCGCTAAGGTTAACGCGAGTCGCAATCTTACGACGTCGATGACCGGGTCTACGATAGCGGATATTCGGGACGAACAACTTACAACTCCGGGCAGCACCGTGGGCACCGTTGCCTATATGTCCCCCGAACAAGCTCGTGGTGAAGAGCTCGATACGCGCACGGATCTATTTTCCTTCGGCGCTGTCATGTATGAGATGGGCACCGGCAAGGTGGCGTTTAGCGGCAGCACTTCCGCGGTTATCTTCGAGGCCATCCTCAATCGCGACCCGACGCCTCCGCCCCAGCTAAATCCGAGCCTGCCACCCGATCTCAACCTGATCATTGGCCGGGCACTGGAAAAGGACCGCGAGCTGCGCTATCAGACGGCTTCGGAAATACGCGCCGAATTGAAGCGCTTGAAACGCGACTTGGACTCAAAGCGGAGTGCCGTCGTCGCGCAGGGTTCGGTATCAGCGACACTGGCCGCCGGAGCTGTAGAGCAAGCAGCAGCCCCGGCCAGAAAAGCACATTCCATCCGATCGACGGGATTGATCGCCTGCGCCATCCTCATTCTTGGCGCAGGTGCAGGCTGGTTTCTCCGTGGCAGGTGGATGCCGACGTCCCAGCCCTCGTACCATCAGCTCACCTTTCGCCGAGGTACCATTCGGTCCGCGCATTTTACGCCCAACGGGCAGTCCGTCGTCTATGGCGCTGCCTGGGAAGGAACTCCGATCGATTTGTTCATTACCAGTCCTGAAAGTCCTCAATCGCGCTCCCTCAATCTTGTGGGGACGGCACTTTTGGCTATCTCCTCCTCGGGAGAAATGGCGGTATCGATGGATAGCCGCCCATCCGGACCTTATGCCCAGGTAGGAACGCTCGCCAGAGTGCCGCTCAACGGTGGATCTCCGCGCCCTGTGCTGGAAAACGTGCAATGGGCAGATTGGTCCCCGGATGGAAATGACCTGGCGATCGTGCGTGATGTTGGTGGTCGAAACCGGCTCGAGTTTCCCGTCGGGAAGGTGCTCTACGAAACCTCAGGCTGGATCAGCCATCCACGAGTTTCAAGAAAAGGGGACTTGGTGGCGTTCCTGGACCATCCTCTGCCCGGCGACGACGCGGGTTCTCTCAGCGTCGTGGATCTGAGCGGAAAGGTCAAGACTTTGGCTACCGGGTTCCAAACAACCCAGGGGCTGGCTTGGTCTGCTGACGGCGGGGAAATATGGTTCACCGCCAGTCGGCTTGGCGCTAAACGCGCCATTTACGCTTCGACACTGGGCGGGCGCGAGCGGCTAATCGCGCGGGTCCCCGATACTCTGACGATACACGATATCTGGCAGGATGGACGCGTACTCCTGGCCCGCGACACCTGGCGACGAGAACTCATTGGCCTCGCTTCCGGCGAGAGCAAGGAACGCGATCTGTCATGGTTCGACTACTCGTTCCCGGCAGAACTCTCGCCCGACGGCAAGGAGTTGCTCTTCACCGAGGAAGGTGAAGGCGGAGGACCGAACTACTCTGTTTATCAGCGAAAGATCGGTGAGGCTTCGGCCGTTCGCCTGGGAGACGGGCAGGCGATCAGCGTGTCGCCGGACGGCAAATGGGTTATTACCAGTCTGCCTTCAGCCCCGGCCCAGCTTATTCTTCTTCCGACCGGTCCTGGCGAGGCCAAGTCTCTCACTCACGACTCCATCAATCACAGTCGGGCAAGGTGGCTTCCGGATGGCCGGGGCTTCCTTTTCTCCGGCAAGGAACCAGGTCACGGGGCGCGTATTTACCGCCAGGATTCCTCCGATGGAAAACCCGTGCCTATCTCGCCCGAGGGAATCGATCCTCTCGTTCTGGTCCTTTCTCCGGACGGTCAGCTGGTGGTCGGCGTTGGGCCGGATGAGAAGGCGTATTTCTACCCGGTTGCCGGCGGAGAACCTAAACCCGTTCCAGGCATTGGGCTGGGAGAGCAACCTATTCAATGGAGCGACGACGCGAAGGCAATCTATCTCTACAAGCCGGGAGATCTGCCAGACAAAGTCTATCGGCTGGATTTGTCGACGGGCCACAAGACTCTGTGGAAAGAGCTGATGCCCACCGATTCAGCAGGCGTAAGCCGCATTGGTCCCATCCTCATCACGCCGGACGGCAAGTCATGCTTGTATGGCTATCACCGAATCCTGTCGGACCTCTATCTCGTGGAAGGATTAAAGTAAAGGAACCCTTATTCTTAGCCTCCACGATTCTTGCGGCAAGCGAGCTTTACCGAAGCAAGAGAAGGCGGAATACGCGAAGCTGCAGTAAGCAGCCAATGGCCGGAGACAGTCCTTCCACGTCGCTCACCGTTCACCGATTATTGGCGCAAACCGGTAGTTTCATGGATGCTTGCCGACGATTCCGGGTGGATCACGGGCTACCCTTCTATAATCCGGTAAGGGAAGAGTTGCCGACGACTCGGGCAGAATCATCCCGGGTCCGCTGCGCACTGCCCTCCTTCAAATGATGTGGTTAGCGCGCTCGATATATCAAAGAATAATGCAGCCTCCGGGAATTTCTCGATCAGAAGCCCAGAGATCCCAATGCCGAACTGACATAAACCAGAATTATTGGGAAGCCGGGACGATGATGGGCTCGGCGGTTTTGCTCCAGCCTTTCATCACGATTTTGCCGTCGGCCCGCACTGTGCCGGTCATCATGCCGGTAGTGTTGAACGGCGTGGTGACGTTGCCTTGGCGGTCGAGAGCGATTACGCCGCCGTCGCCGTGCTGGTCGACGAGCTCTTTCATTACCACATCGTCTGCGGCTTGCTCGAGCGAAACGTGCAGGTAGCGAACCCGCTCGCAGATGTCAGCGGCGACGATGTTGCGCATGAAAAACTCGCCGGTGCCGGTAGCGGAAACTCCGCAGCTTTCATTATTGGCGTAGGTGCCGGCGCCAATGATGGGCGAATCGCCCACGCGGCCTGGCATTTTCATTACGGTGCCGCCCGTGGAGGTACCAGCGGCGAGGTTTCCCTGCTGGTCGAGTGCAACAACGCCGACCGTGCCGTGCTCGTCGTCGCGATCGCCCTTCAGCGCAGAGGATTGCTTTTTTTCCCCGGCGGATTTCGCCTTCTTGTAGAGCTCCCAGAGGCGCTCGTTGTAAAAATAAAAAGGCGAGACGAGTTCGATTCCTTGCGATTTTGCGAATTCCTCGGCGCCGGGGCCGACCAGCATGACGTGCGGCGTTTTCTCCATCACGAGGCGGGCGAGATGGATTGGATTCGCGATGTGCTGGAGAGAGGCGACGGAGCCCGCAGCCAGAGTGCGGCCGTCCATGATAGCGGCGTCCATTTCAGGAACGCCGGCTCGGGTGTAGTAGGTGCCGCGGCCTGCGTCAAAAAGCCCGGAATCTTCCATGGAGCGAATTGTGGCCTCGACTGCATCGAGGCTCGCACCCCCGGAGGCAAGGATTGCATAACCTTGCTTGATAGCGACAATCATGGCCTCGCGCCGTGGCTCGATAAACCCTGGAGGCGCCTTGCTGTAATCGCCCGCGCCGCAATGCGCGACGAGGACGAAACTGGGGACATGTGGCGCAGCAGTCGTGCGAACAGGGCCTGCGAAAAGCAGCAAGGCAAAAGCGAAGAGGAGAGAAAGGGCGGCGAAACGGGCGAGTTTCATGGCGGCCTCCGGTGCATTTGATTTGAAGTAGCTTTGCAAACCCACTCACTTCGTAACTTTGCCCAGACGATGTCTATGACGGCGGACAGCCGACCAAGCCTGATACGGCCCACAGATCATACCTGCAATCAGTGCTGTGCGGAAACGGCGCTTGAACCCAGAAATTTACTATTGGCCATAAACCGCCAGAGGCGGGCGATTCTCAGGAGTTTGTAGCCGGCAGGGATTCCTCCCGTATCATGGGCTACTGGGAGTTATTGCAGGGTCGCCCTGGCCAGCGTCAGTACATGATGGTGCGGGTCAGGTGATGCGGCCAGGGCGTGGTGTGGTAGTGCGTCCACAGGCGCGCGTCAATTTGCGGAATGATCACCTGCTGGTCCGACGGACGCAGCTTGTTGATCTCATCCGCCAGCAGCGCGGTCGCATACAGGCAATGAGCGCGAATTTCGATCTCCTGGCGGCTGTCACGCGGAATCAGTTGGTAAGTATTGATCGCCCGCTCCAGGGCGGGCGAATAGCGGGTGATGCCCATCAACCGCAGCGCCACCGGCACAATGTAGTCGGCAAAGGCGGTCATTTTCTGCGGATCTTCCAGCCCGAAGCCTCCCGCTGCCCCCAACCCTGAATAGATCTGCCAGAAGCCGAGTTGTGTCAGCTTGTAGAATTTCACTTCGTGCCCGTCGTACAGGCTCACGTCGTTGTAGCGTGGGAACTCCAGGGCCAACCGCTCCACGAGGCCCTTGCCGTTGTCATAAAGGCGAGGAGGACACGAGCGGATAAAGTTGTAATAACGCCCTCCATATTTTGCCGCCAGCACTGCGCCTGTCTCGCGGAAGAGCCCCATCTTCTCCTCCAGCATCGGGATTTCCATGTTGCCGGCAAAGATCTTCTCCATGTCGCGGCGCGTGATGCTCGCCAGAAACTTGCCATCCAGAATGGGAATACCGTTATCCATGGCGCGTTTCAGACAGGCGAACATCGCCTCGGAATCCGACAGGTGAGCGCTCGCGTAGTCGGTCTGGAATTTCACATGGGTCTTGAAGTCGGTGAACGCCGTATCAATGGTATTGGCCACCATAACGAAATCGATGGCGATATCGGGATTCTTCTCTAGTCCATAAGGCACCGCCAGATTCGGCATGGGCAGTTCTTCGTATGCCATCCAGCCTGCGATCTCCACGATCTTTTCGTAATTGGTGCGCACATCGCGCGAGTTCGCAATGACCGGCCGGAGGCTCTCGGTGACCGGACTGCCCAGCGGCCGGGGCCAGTGAAGTGAATCGGAGGGGCTGGAATTCATGGACTCGGCCGCGAAGACAGAGGGTTTCCCTGCTGCTGCAACCGCGGCTAACGCAGTAATTCCCTGCAACACCTGACGGCGGCTGAAATTCACTGGCATTCCTCGATCGGAGTGGTTGCTCCCGCAGAATCGAAGAAAGTTCTACGCTCTGCGCGTGCACGAGTGTAGCAAATGACTGAGTAGTCGCGAAGCATTTACCGCCAGGGCATCTAACCAAAGCGTTTCTGAACCCGATCACGGGCTACCTAAAAAGCTTCGCAAACGACGGAAGTTTTCCTTTTTCTCTTCCTTCTCAATCTTGCGCTCGCCATGGATGGTGAGCGGGTTGTTCTCGATGCGGACATCAATGTCTTTTTCGTCGATGCCCGGAACTTCAAGCTTCAGAGTAATGTTGTGCTCGTTTTTCGTAGATGTCCACCGGCGGTGCGAAGTTGGTGGTTGTTAACGCCTCTTCCGGAGCTTCGGGGCTATAGGACTCACGGAAAAGACGGTTGTGGGACGCGACCACGTTCACCAAGAACCGGGACCGGTTGCTGGAAGCCGAGGTAGCGAACGAGTTCTTGGCGCAAGTGGTGGCGTGAGCACGGACAAAAGGCCTGACTTCGGATGAGCACTTCACCGTGGATGGGACGTTGCTATCGGCTTCTCTTCTACTCGTAACTAATCTTCGCGGTGGTACCGCTCTTCTCGACCGCGTTTATCCTATCTCTGAAAAGCTTTATCCCCTTCTTTCAGAGTGTTGGCCGACCATTTCGGTTGCCAGGCAACCCCTCTCTCTCAATATCCGAGCCGCTTATTCACCACGTTCTTTAGTGGGTGAGTTCTTCGCGTCACAGTTCCCCATACCGGAAAAGTCGAATCGGTTTCCTGCGATCCGCTCTCGTTTTCAGGAATTTCAGGATGCCGAGGTTGCAGTTACTGTTGAGCGATCCCGCAGCGTATGTGGTTTGTGGCACACTTCTGCGATTGCAGCATCCACGAGCGCAGGCAGGACAGCCGCAACCGCTGGCGACAACTCTGTGCCCCACTCAGTGCTAGCTGGTTGCACGCCCAGCAGCACTACCTCGGGAGTTCGATTTGCCAGAATCCGGAGCGCTACCAGCAAATCGGCAACGCCCAGTTGGTGCACACTTCCTTTGCCGGGCAAGGTTTGCAGTTCCGGGCTTGACATCCGAACGAGCGTTCCGGGGGACTGCCCGACATCCACCGCATCCAGCACGAGCAGGCAGGAACAGTCCCAGATGTACGTAAGCAATTCCAGGCCCAGGGTACCGCCCTCGATGAGCGCAACATCCTCAGGCACTCGCGGATCGCTTCTCAGTCTCTCGATGGTCTGCGGGCCGATACCGTCGTCAGAGTGCAGGGTGTTGCCCAGGCCGAGCACAACGTAGGTTGCTGGCATTCAGTCCACCTTATGCAGTACCGCATCTTCTTCCAGTTCGGCCTTCGGAACAAACTTGTAGCCGGTGAAGATGCTCTCGATTAGTCCATTTCGTTCTTCCCAGGATACGAGCACTGCGCTGTAAACATGGTGAATCACAAACGCGAAGAAGGCAAACATGATGCAGAAGTGAACCAGCCGGATGTGCTGGATGTCGATGACACCCGGGATCCAGCCGAACAGCCAGCCCAGCGCCCACTTCCCGCGTACTTGTGTGTACAAGGTGAGGCCGGTGATGATCTCGATGAACATCAGGGTGAACATTAGCAAGTAGGTCACGGCGGCCAAGGCATTGTGTCCGACCTGATGCACAAGGTCTTTGCGCAGGAAACTGTAATAGGCCACCATTCTGCCCATGCCCCGCCACTGCCGGCGGTGGATCGGCACGAACGCCCGCCAGTTCGACCAGTTGTTCCCCTTGAAAAACCAGTACAGCCGCAGCAGAAACGCACTAATGAACACAAACCCTGCGACCTCGTGTATGAAACGGATCGTCGCCATGAGGAACATTGTGCTGTTCTTGGCGACAATAAACGGATTGTGGATGTAATATCCGGTGAAAGAGAGCACGATTACAGGCAGGAATATGAACCAGTGTGAGACCCGCACCGGCAGTTCCCACACATAAACCCGCATGGTAGGAAACTCGGGTTCCGGCCGATGGGTCTCACCCCACCCATACTTCCTTAACTCAACCATTGCGGCCTCCTTTTCAGCTCACCCAGGGCACGGTATAGCGCCGCCCATGGCCATCAACCACGTGCACGGCGCACGCCAGGCAGGGATCGAAGGAATGGATGGTGCGTAGAATCTCCAGTGGGCGCTCCGGATCGGCGATCGGAGTCTTGAGCAGAGATGCTTCGTATGCGCCACGTTGTCCTTTGGCGTCGCGCGGTCCGGCGTTCCAGGTCGTGGGCACCACACACTGGTAGTTCGCGATCTTCTTGTCTTCGATGTGGACCCAGTGGCCGAGAGAGCCGCGAGGCGCCTCGTGAAAACCGAAGCCTTGCGCCTCTTTGGGCCAGGTGTCGGGATCCCATTTCTCACCGTTGTGTATACGCAGATCGCCGTGCCCCAGCTTGTCGCCGAGTTCCGCCACCCACTTGCTGACTTGTCCAGCCATCACGTGGGCTTCGATCGCGCGAGCCGCGATGCGTCCGAGAGTCGAAAACAGTGCTTTTGCTGGCGCGTTGAGTTTGGCTAGGACGCCGTCGACCGCAGCCCTGACTTCTGGATGTCCCGAGGCATAGGCCACCAGCATCCGCGACAGCGGGCCGACCTCCATCGCGTGATCCTGGTAGCGGGGCGCCTTGAGCCATGAGTATTTCTGGTCGATTTCGAGATGCTCGAAAGGAGGCTTTGGTCCGGTGTACTTCGGGCTGGTTTCGCCCTGATAGGGAGGCTTCGCGTTCTGATCCCCGTCGGCGTACTGATACCAGGAGTGCGTCACGTACTCCGTAACGTTGGCGGGATCCACCGGGTACACTTTCGAGAGATCGTGGTTGAAAATCGCACCCCGCTGCAAGTAGAAACGCGACGGATCCTTGATGCTTCCCTGAGGATAGTCGCCGTAGGAGAGGAAATTCCCTAGTCCCTCGCCTCGTTCGAACCAGTCGCGATAAAACCCAGCGACCGCGAGGACGTCAGGAATGTAGACCTGATCGACGAAAGCTTGCGCCTTGTTGGCCAATCCGGCGAGAAAAGTGATTCGCTCGGGATTGACCGTCGCCTGTGGCTCGTCGGGATCCATCGCAGTTGACATGCCGCCGACCAGATACGTCTGGAGGTGCGGATTCTTCCCGCCCAGTACCGCATGGATGCGGATGTAGTCCCTCTGAAATTCCAGCGCTTCCACGTAGTGAGCGACTGCCAGCAGGTTCGCCTCGGGTGGCAGATGGTACGCCGGATGACCCCAATACCCGCTGCTGAACAGGCTCAACTGCTTGCTTTCGACCAGTGTTTTCACCCGGTCCTGGATTGCCTTGAAGTATGCGCGGCTGGATTTCGGCCAAGGCGAAATGGATTCGGCCAGTTGCGACGTTTTCCCCGGATCAGCCTTGAGCGCCAAGGTTACATCCACCCAATCCAGCGCATGCAGGTGGTAGAAGTGGATCACATGGTCCTGCACGTATTGGCTGGCGCCAATAATGTTGCGGATTAGGCTGGCATTCTCCGGGGGCTCGATGCCCAGCGCATCCTCGACGGCGCGCACCGAAGTTAACGCATGGACCGTGGTGCACACGCCGCAGATGCGTTGCGTCCAGATCCAGGCCTCGCGTGGGTCGCGGCCACGCAGGATCAGTTCGATACCACGGAACATGGTTCCTGAACTCCAGGCATCGGACACTGCACCATTATTGACTTCTGCTTCGATGCGCAAATGGCCTTCAATACGGGTCACCGGGTCAATCACGATGCGTGCCATAGTCTCCTCCTATCCTTTGCTCGGCGGCTTATTGCTCGCCGAGGGTGGTACTGCTCCGGGCATGGTCCGCGCGCGGTCACGAACAGCGCTAATGATCCCGTGGACAACGGTTGCGCCGGCTACGGCGCCGGTCACAGCCAGTCCAATCTCGCCCGCAGTCACATCCACGCCGAAGCCCGGAACCTGCGGCAGCCGCTCGTAGAACGGCGAACGAACGTCCCAGAAGCGGTGAGAGGCACAGGCCAGACAACCGTGGCCGGCCTTCACCGGCCAACTCGTACCATCATTCCAACGTACCGAGGGGCAATTGAAGGTAGCCTGCGGGCCCTTGCAGCCCATCTTGTACAAGCACCAGCCCTTGCGATGGCCTTCGTCACCCCACTCCTGAACGTAACGGCCGGCGTCGAAGTGAGCGCGTCGCTCGCATTGGTCATGGATGATGCGCCCGTACGCGAATAGAGGCCGGTTGTATTGGTCCACAGCGGGTAACTCGCCAAAAGTTAGGTAATGAACCAGCACGGCGGCGGTGTTGGCCGGATTCTGCGGGCAGCCAGCGAGATTGATCACTGTTGCCGCTGGCACCGCCTCTGAGATACCCACGGCGCCGGTGGGATTGGGGTGAGCCCGCACGAGTCCTCCATCCCAAGCGCATGCTCCGGCGGCAATAGTGGCGGCGGCGTTCGGGCAGACGTGGCGCGCGATGTCGAGTGCAGTGCGGCCACCTACGGTGCAATACACACCGTCGTCAGCGAGAGGGACCGCACCCTCGACCACTGCAATGAACTTGCCCTTCTCCTCGCGTACGACACGCTCAAGCGCCGCCTCTGCCTGCTGGCCGGCACCGGCCATCACCAACTCGTGGTATTCCCAAGAAAACAGATCTAATACCACTTCCAGCACGTTAGGGTGGCTGGAACGGAGGATGGACTCGGAGTTCCCGGCGCAATCCTGAAATTGCAACCAGACCAGAACGGGTTTCCTAGCTTTCTCCAGCGCAGCGGCCACCTGCGCGACGTAGCGCGGGGGCAGCGCCAGAGTGGCCGTCATAAGGCTGCAGAATTTTAGAAAGCGGCGGCGATTGATGCCTTTCTGTTGCAGGGCTCCAGACAACGAGTGATTCGACGGGAGCATGGGCTCACCTCGCGGTCGTTTTTTTGCCAGAGAGCAAGTCGGCGCTGGTCACCGGAAATCGGGGCTGGAGTCTCTTGTCCCTCGGCACGGTTTTGGCTTAAGTACCATCCACTTCACGGCACCGCAGTGACTGCAATCACGGCTTAATGTGAAACCACACACATTCGAATGCCGGGCGGGCTCCGAACTGGCCGAAAATGGCATTACGCGAGCGAGAGCTTCACCGACTCTGGCGTATAGGAGGTTGCCCGTAGAAGTGGCCGCATTGCAGGCGGGAGCGGCGAGGGATGGATGAGGTTATGGTCGATGGTGTGGCTGAAGCCGTAGACCACAGCCGGGCGGCGATCAGCAGCGACATGAAGAAATAAAAATACTGAACGTAACTTGCGGTTTGCCCGTAATCTGGGCCACAGGGAGAAGGTCGGCCAGCCCATAATGTCCGAATTCTTTTCACACGACGTCGTGAGTCTGGTCACAGCTAAGGGCGAGCGCAGTGAGGTGTAATAGCCTTGGCGGACAATTGAATCGCCGAAGGGACAGATCTACATACAGAACCTATGGAGGTTCGAAAGACGCCTGTCATCGCAGCACTCCATGGACTTGGTTGCGCGACTTTGCTACGAAGCCAGACAGTGGAACCCCTATGACTGAGTGCGGCTGCACGGGACGCTGGTAACTAAACTGGATGTTCCCAAAGCGGGCCCCGCGAGGGAGGACGATGGAAAACGCGGTCGGTCTAGTCATGACGGGCGGCGGTGCTCGCGGCGCTTATCAAGCCGGTGTTCTCAAGCGCGTTGGCGAGCTGAAACGTGCCCGAACACGGGGCAATCCTTTTCCGATCATAGGAGGCGCTTCCGCGGGAGCGATCAATGGCGCTGCTCTGGCCACAGGTTGCAACGATTTTGCTTCGGCAACCCAGCGTCTTGCAGAAGCTTGGGCCACTCTCGGACCTTCCGACATCTTTCACTGTGGTCTCTTCTCCCAGGCGCATAATTCCCTAACCTGGATACTCGATCTCTCCTTTGGAGCGATTCTGGGGGGAGGCAATGCCCGATCGCTATTAGATGCCACTCCCTTACACCATTTTCTCAGCCAGCACCTTGACTGCGACCGGATCCAGGAAAACATCAAGCGGGGGTACCTCTATGCTCTCGCAATTTCTGCGACCAACTACAACTCCGGAAGAAGCTATCTCTTCATCCAGGGAAGGAAGGGCCATCCGCTGTGGAAGCGGACCCGGCTGGTGACGGTTGCCACAAAGATCACGGTCGACCACGTTTGTGCGTCCTCGGCCATCCCTCTGGTTTTCCAGCCGGTAAAACTCAAGACCCCGCGTGGGTCCGCCTTCTTCGGCGATGGTTGTGCGCGCCTTCAGCAGCCTCTCAGCCCCGTGATCCGCCTAGGAGCGACGAAGGTTTTCGCGATCGGTGTCCGCTGCGGCAATAAAGAAAGTCAAGAGGAAACCACAGATGAGAGACACCCTTCACTCGCGCAAGTGATGGGAGTTCTTTTCAACGTTATGTTTCTGGACCATCTCGCAACTGACATCGAGCACCTTGAACACTTGAATCAGTTGCTCAACGATGGTCACATCAGCCAGCTGGGGGTTGAAGGAGACCACCAAATACGGCCATTGGGAACCTTTATTATCACGCCCTCGGTCAATTTGTCCGATCTGGCGGAGCAACACCAGAGAGACATGCCCTCTCTGATCCATTACTTTGTGTCCAGCTTGGGACGCGACGCGGCTTCCTGCGCGGATCTGATGAGTTACTTGCTATTCACGCCCAGCTACACGCGCGACCTGATTGAGATTGGTTACCGTGACGCCGGCGAACGAATTGATGAAATCGAAGACTTTCTCTATTCGTCCAAGCAGGGAGACGATGAAAACGCCCTGGCCGGTGAAACCGCAGGGAACGTGCCCAAGGCAGTCTCGGCAGCGAAACGGACCGGAAATTCGGTCAGATCCCGTGGCTAATCATCCGCCCGAATGCGACCGTTCTTTCCGATGCGACATAGATCACTGACAAACGTGCGCCGCAAGGATGAAATGTTTGTGTTGGCGCTCACAACGGGAATATCGGCGTGAAGGTATTTCTAATGACAGCTCACCGCGAAGTAGACGTTAGCGGAGGAAATTATGACTACTGCACCTCGCTACCCTGGCATCCGAGTCACCGCAAACGGTAATCAGCTGGTCTCCTATTATACGGAAACACGCATTGCCGATGCTGGCGTTTTCTATCCCATCACACCCTCCACCGAATTGGGTGAACTCTATCAACAGTCCTATGCCGAAGGCCGCCTGAATGTTTTCGGCGGCAGCACCCTGGCTGTGGAAACCGAGGGCGAGCACGCGGCGCAGGGCGGAGCCATCGCACACTCCGTGTGTGGCAAGCGGGTAGTAAATTTCACCTCCGGCCAGGGAATCCTCTATGGCGTCGAGCAGTATTATCACGCGCCGGGCAAGTGTTCGACGATGGTGCTGGAGGTGGTCGCTCGGGCGCTGACCAAGCACGCGCTCAACGTTCACTGCGGCCACGACGATGTCTACGGCGTTCTCGACACCGGATGGATTATTCTTTTCGGCAAAGACGCGCAGCAAACCGCCGACCAGGCGCTCATCCTGCGGCGCGTGACCGAACTGAGCCTGACGCCGGGCATGAACTGCCAGGATGGCTTTCTTACTTCCCATCTGG
>Ga0208190_1000721_pt1 | contig 13217 bp, 10 predicted proteins | sample June2015DPH_13_1_FD_184708 | JGI IMG/M metagenome (GOLD analysis project Ga0208190, IMG submission 184708) | Peatland microbial communities from SPRUCE experiment site at the Marcell Experimental Forest, Minnesota, USA - June2015DPH_13_10... | ecosystem: Environmental > Terrestrial > Soil >... | reverse complement strand
AAGACGCCGATCGTCTTCTTCGTGACCTGCCGGGCGCGATCGACCGCATCTTCGCTCTCGAAGGAGTGGTCCTTTACGTCGGCGATTATGACCGGTTTTACCCCTCCACCGGCGCGGTTCCAGCCAGCGTGCATGCGCATATGCGGGCGGTGACTCAAGGCCTCAATCCCACGATCACGCCGTTTGCCGGATACCAGACCACGGCGCTGGCTCTGGGGCTGAAGCTCGTAGGCGCCTTGTCGTGGCGGCCGAATACGCTTTCGCTCGAGGTGGCCACAGCGGTTAGTGCGCAGGTTTCCATCGCCGTGGCACGCGCCATCGCCATTGCGGCTACGACGCGCATCGAGGCGGCGCGCGAGGCGGATCGGCTCCGCACTGCGCTGATCGATTCCCTGACGCACGAGTTGCGCACGCCGCTCACATCGATCCGCGCAGCTTCCACCACTCTGCTCGAGACCGGCGGGCTCGACGAAGCCGGACGGCTGGAAATGGTGCGAGTGATCAACGAGGAGGCGGAGCGGCTGGATCAGCTGATCGGCGAGGCCGTGGAGATGGCCGAGATCGATGCCAACGTGGTCCAGGTCAAGATGTCGTCGCAACATCCGCGCGCATTGCTCGATCTGGCCGTCGAGGAGTCGCGCAAGATTCTGGCCTCCCACAAAGTGACGATTTTGCCCGACGCCGCGGACGACCCCAGCCAGATCGACAAGCCCGTTTGGTTCGACCCCCACCTGCTGGGGAGGGTCCTGCGCCACCTGCTGGAAAACGTCGCCGGCCATACGCCTCCTGGATCGCGCGTCACGCTCAGCAGCAAGCGCACGGACGAACGCCTGGAGTTTTGCGTGGAGGACAATGGCCCCGGAATCGATGCCCAGGATCTGCCCATGATTTTCGATAAGTTTTATCGCGGAAAGCGTGGCGCGAAACTGCGCAAGGGGTCAGGAATGGGACTCGCCATCACGCGGGCCATTCTCAAGGTCCACGGCGGAGGCATCGAGGCTTCCAGCGATCCCGGCGGTGGCGCGCGATTTCGTTTTTGGGTGCCGCTAATCGATAGGGAGCCGAGCCGGCGCGGTGCGCCCGGTTAGCGACCATCATTAATTGGTGATCAGCATCTTCAGATCCGGCGTCACCTGGCAGGTCTTGCCCTGCGCCGGCGTCCAAGTCGTGCCGTCCCCAAAAGCTACTGAGATCAGCTCAACCGAGCTTACTGCCGAAAGACCGGGCGCCCAGACGTCCGCCGAGGCCGTGCGATCCGCCCCGGCGGTAAAGGGAACCGTCAGCGTCCGCATCGGCAGCACAGCGCTCTCATCTTTGCCCGTCTGTTCAATCCGGCCCTTCGCCGTCCAGCCGCGCACATTCACCGTCGCGCTGGCGATGCTCCGGCTATCGGGGCTGGTGAGTGTCAGGTGCAGCCTCTGGCCGAGCCCCTTCGGATGCGCCGTACCCGCCTTGATCGTTCTGCCATCGGCAAGGTGGCTCGCCCGCACACTTACCGGGCACGGATTCGTGAGCGCTGCGGTTTGAGCAGGCTGCCCATTGGGTCCCCTGTTCTCCATTTCTGCTGTGCCATAACTTTGCGTGCCGGTCTGCGCGACAACGGCCCATGGCGCAACCGCCAGCAAGCATCCAACCAATGCAACCAGCTTCATGGCCACTCTCCTTCCCGCCCAAACACCGCCTACATTGTTCACCTTCCCCGCGTCCGTGTCCATCTCCGCAAAACGGCTCCCGTGATCTCCGGCCGTAATCCGTCCGCAAAGGGCACTGCAGCGTCCAGACTACTTCGGCTCGTCGCGCCAATCGCACGCGATCTCGCACCGCTTTTCGGAACTTTCCGCGGCCCATTCCAGAACGCGCGCCACGCGCCAGCCGTCGATGCCGGTGACCGGTGGCGGCGCCTTCCCCAGCAGCGCATCGCGGATGCCTGCGTAGTACAGCCGGTAGTCTCCGGGCAGCGCTGGTACCGGCCTGGTCACCGATCCGCCTTCGATGCCCACGTGCAGCACACCCCAGTTGGCCGCCGGCTCCTGGCCCCAGGCCGGGTCCGTAATTTGCGTGATCCTTTTGAGCGCAGCCTCTTGCGGGTCGACGCCGTTTTTCAGGTAACCGCCCTTGGTTCCGCGCAGATGAAACCGCGGCGCGGCAGGGAGCGAGAGACTGTTAGCGCCGAGCGTCACGATGAAGCCGGGATATTGCGATTCCCGATTTGCTGCATCCCGGAACCGATCTCCCGAAGTCGACGCGACCACCAGGGAGTCGGCGACCTGGCAAGAATCTGGAAAGGATACCCCTACTCGGGAATCGCCGTAACGCAGGCGAATCGTAAAGGCGTCATCGACGCCCGGGCCGTCCTTCTCGCGCACCACTTCGGCGCTGACACCTTCCGGTTTGCCAAACAGATCCAGAGCCTGGTCCACGAGGTGCGGCCCCAGATCGAGAAGCTTTCCCCCTCCCGCCTCCGGGCTCTCCTTCCACAACCGCTCCGTCAATGGAGCCGGCCGCCAACGATCCAGCCGTGATTCGAAGGCCACCAGCCGGCCAAGCGAACCTTCATGCAACAGTTTCTGTAGTGTCAGGAAGTCACTGTCCCAGCGGCGGCTTTGGAATGGAGCTAGGAGCACATTGTGCTCCCTCGCAAGGCCAATCAGCTCGGCAGCCTCCGCCGAGGTCAGCGTCATCGGCTTGTCGACCACAACATTCTTGCGAGACTTCAGAAGTTCCTTGGCGAGCAGAAAGTGGGTTCCATTCGGAGTCGCCAACACAAAGAGGCCGAGCGAAGTGTCGGCCAGCATTGCTTCAAGCGAACGGTAGACCGTGATGCCGGGATAGCGCGCCGCTGCAGTGTCCGAGTTGCGCTCTACGACCGCTGCCAGCTCCAGCCCTTCGACGGACGAAATCAGCGGCGCATGAAACACCCGCCCAGCCATGCCGAAACCCGCCAGTCCAACTCGAATCACGGGACTTCCCTACTTAAATAGAGGCCGGCTCGGACCCCAGGTTGAGAAACGTGAAGCTGCCTGGCTGTGCGCTGTCAATCGCATTCGCGATAAGTGAAGTGCCTTGGATTAACCGGCTATTCTTGTTTGTGCTCAAGACCACGATAGCAAGCTTGAAGCCCTTCAGGTTTTGCTGGTAATTCAAACCCTGATCCGCGGTCATCAATACGTCGAAGCCGGCATCTTCAGCCGCCCGGAGCAATTCGCCGTTCGATACTCCGGCCCACCCCTGATAGGCAGTCGTTACGACCGTGTAGCCAGGCAACAAGAGCCGCAGTTTCTGTGGCAGGTTTTCGTCGAGTAAGACTCGTTTGGACATCTTACGAATGCGGCGCGGCGCTCTGCGCAAGGAACTCCAGGAATTCCGCGATCTGCTCGGGCCGCACCGTTGGAAACTCCTGCGACAACTCCGGCACACTTAATTCGCTTAGGTTGCGCAGAATCGCCGTTACCGGGACGCGCGTTCCGCGAAACACCCATGCGCCGCCCTGTGTGTCCGGTTTGCTTTCCAACACAGGACAAAGGGACCAATCAATGACTGTCGGTGTCGCCGTCATCTCCGCACTCCCGTCTCCCTGATTGTAGCTTTGATCGTAACGAAGTTCTCTGTTCGCGCCAAGGGGCCGGTCACCCCAGGGCCATTTAGCCTTCGAGTTTAAACCGCGTCTCGGCAAGGCGATAAAGCCGCCGCCACACCAGCCGGTTCATCGTGACCACCATCAGCGAAATGAAGATCGTGGCCAGCAGGAGCATGGCGAATCGCCCGCTGTCGGTGGCGGCATCAATCTGCGCGCCCAGGCCAATGGTCGAGAGCGTGTGCCCCTGCACATGCGAATACTCCGCCATCACCGATGCGTTCCATGCGCCGCCTGAGGCCGTCACCATCCCCGTAATTAGGTAGGGAAAGATGCCGGGAAGAATCAGCCGGGTCCATCGCTGCCAGCGCGTAAAGCGGCAGACCGTGCAAACCTCGCGAAGGTCCGAGGGGATCGACATGGCTCCCGCGATCACATTGAACAGGATGTACCACTGCGTGCCGAGCAGCATCAGCGCAATCGACCCGATGCCCAACCCACCGCCGATCTTCACCAGCCCGATTAACAAAATCGGGAAAAAGGCCGTCGCGGGCACGGATGCCATGATTTGCGCCAGCGGTTGCACAATCCGCGCCAGCCGCGGGTTCAGGCCGATCGCTACGCCGACCGGAACGGTCCACAAGGCAGAGAGCAGAAGCGCCGCATTCACCCGCAGAAAAGTCGCTGCGGCTCCTTCGAGCAACAGGCGCAGGTCCGGCCAGGTAATGGTCCTGAGCATGTATGCGGCCTGCGCCGCCGCCCAGCAAACGGCCAGACCACCCGCAACAGCCACCGTCCACAGCACCGGCGACACCTTGCCGGTATTTGTCTCTTCAAGCGGCCTCACCACGCGGCATTCCTTCGATTTCGCCAGCCTCCGGTACACCGGCTCCTCAATACGATTCCAAATGCGGCCGGGAAGAGTCTCCAGAATTTTCGACCGCCGCAGCAGCTCGAGGATCGGCGACGTGACGTGCTCGGCTGACTCCACCTGCTCGAATTTGAATTTGTCGCTCCAGGCGATGAGCGGTCGCCACACCAGTTGATCGGTGGCGACCACGATCAGGATCACCGTCGCAATGCCGGCGAGCAGGGCATGCACATCGCCGTTGTTGGTCGCAGTTTGGATGTAACTGCCCAGCCCCGGCAACTGAAAGTTGCGCGTCCCCATGGTGAACGTCTCGCAGAAAATCAGCGCGAACCAGCCGCCGGCCACGGATACGATTGAATTCCACACCAGGCCGATAGCCGAAAAAGGCATCTCCAATTGCCAAAAACGCTGCCAGCCCGAGTAGCGAAAAATGCTCGCGGCCTCGAGCATCTCTTTGGGAATGGTTTTGAGCGACGAATAAAAGCTGAAGGCGAGGTTCCACACTTGTCCCGTGAAGATGAGCAGAATCACGCTCATCTCAATGCCCAGTTGATGGCCGGGAATGAGCGAAACCATGGCGAGGACCACGGGCGGCAGAAAGCTCAGTACTGGAATCGACTGCAGAATGTCGAGAACCGCGACCATCCACGGCTCGATGCGCGGGTTGTAGGCGGCGATGTAGCCGTAGGAGATGGCGAAGGCCAGGCTGAGAAAGTAAGCGATGGCCATGCGCACGATGGAGTAGAACGCGTACAACGGAAGTGCGCCGATGGAGCTCGAAATCGGCACCACCGGGATCGGCTTTTGAAACCAGTAAACGCCTGTGCTGACGATCGCAAAGAACAGCGCCAGCGCACACGCCGCCACTCCCAGATCGATGAAGAACGGCGTCCTCCTGACCGTTACCAGGGATCGCGCGAGCGGCCGAGGCAGGCTCACTTCGCGTCCTCGCCAGTGGCAATCTCCTCTTCCAGCGCGTCGGGCAGCACGAAGCGGCGGCGCGCGGAGTCGAAGTCGAATATCTCCGCGTACCGGCCCCACGTCACCGCGGTCTCCAACTGCCGCTGCGATTCCTCCTCGCTGAACTGTTCTCCGAGCATATCCATGAAGAAATCCTCAGGGACGGTGTGGTCGCTTTTCGCGTCGAGCGCGCGGCGAATCTGCCGCAACAGCAGCACGTTCTCCAAAGCGGCGCTGCGGAACAGCTCCTTCTGGCGGAGAATTTCGGAGTTGGCGAACTCCTCGCCGCTGGTTGTGATGGCCGCATCGCCCTCTTCGACTTTGAGAAAGCCCAGCATCTGCGCCGCGTCCACAATGGGCAGCAAATCGTCGATCTCAAAGGCCAGGTCTTCGGCCAGGCGATACATGTCGTCGCGCCCGCCGCGATCGATCAGCAGCTCGAGCAAGCCGGCGATTCCGCCGGGCCTGGCGTGCGGCAGCATCTGGTAGCGCATTTGCCTCTGATCGCGCACGCGAGGCTCTACCACCTGTCCCGGCGCTTCGGCGGGCGAAACGTCCGGCTGGGTAAGCACTTTGTAGATGTAATCCACCAGCTTCGTAAAGGCCTCGGACTTGCGATCGCGCGGCTGCGGCAGCGTCACCGGAAAGTCGGTGCGAATGTGGCCCGGATTCCGCCCCAGCACGACGATCCGATCGGCCAGCAGCACCGCTTCTTCGATGTTGTGCGTCACCAGAAAGACCGCCTTCGTGGGCATGGTCTTGTTCGCCCAAAGCTCCAGCAGTTCGCTGCGCAGGTTCTCGGCTGTCAGCACATCGAGCGCGGAAAACGGCTCATCCATAAAGAGAACCTCGGGCTCAACCACGAGAGCGCGAGCGAATCCAACGCGCTGCCGCATCCCGCCGGAAAGCTCCTTCGGATACGCGGCCTCAAATCCGTCAAGACCTACCACGTCGATCATCTTCATGCTGCGTTCGCGGCGCTCTGCCGGCGCCACGCCGCGTGCCTGCAGCGGAGCTTCCACGTTCTCCAAAACCGTAAGCCAGGGAAAGAGCGCGAAGCTCTGAAAAACGATCGAGACATTGATCTCGGCCTGCGCAATGGGCGTGCCGTGCCAATAGACCTGGCCCGCAGTCGGTACGGAGAGCCCGGTCAACATGCGCAGTATGGTCGATTTGCCCGATCCCGAAGGGCCCAGCAACGCAAGAATCTCTCCGGGGACTATGCTCAGGTCTGTCGCCGAAATCACCTGGATGCGATTCTGGCTTGGCTGCGCATAGTATTTCTCGATTTTTTCCGCGCGGATAATTGCATCCGTGGCCGGCGGCGCTTCCAGAGTCGCGTTGGGGATAGCCGTTTCCTGCATTGCCGGTGCTCCGGTAGGGGTCGTTCCGGCGGAACTCGCGTCCGCTCGCAACAGTATAAGTGTCGACATTTGACAGCAGATGAATTGCGCCGCGCCGAGTGAGCCAGGCCATTCGGCTCACCGGCGCGACTTCCCGGCTCAAGCGGCGGGGCTGACCAGGAAAGGCGCGCCGTGCTTTACACTGATAAAGCGTAGCATTCTTGATCTATTGAAAGCGTAAGTTCGACACGGCGCGAGTAACCGCGATCGATCGAAAGCAAAGAAAAGTTTCACGATGTTCACTTCCCTGCCCCACGAGAGAATATGCCGAGCGCAACAAAACCAAAGGTGCTGGTAGCCGACGACGAGCGAGTCATCGCCGACACGCTGGCCATGATTTTGAATCAGAGCGGATTTGAGGCCCGTGCGGTTTACTCGGGCGAAAAGGCCCTCGAGCTCGCCGAGAGTTTCGTGCCCGATATGCTCATCTCCGATGTGATCATGGCCGACCTGAACGGGATCGACGCTGCCATTCGCATGCGCGCCCTTCTGCCGGGAGTCAAGATTCTCCTTTTTTCCGGCCAGGCAGCGACGGCCGATCTGCTGGAGAAAGCCCGCGCCGAGGGTTATGAGTTCGATATTCTCGCCAAGCCTGTACACCCGCAGGACCTGCTGGCGAAACTGCGCGGTTGACGCTGCTTCGGGCAGCCTGACATTGGAGATCCAGCCGCTTGCCACGCCCCTAAGCGCCAGAGTGAATCGAAGCGTTCAATAGAATCCCTTGCTCGCCCCTTGCTCTTGGCCTCCCCCGCAAGCGAAAGTACATACAAGATGACAAAGGCGCTTCGTTCCACTCGCGTTCTGACGCCGGCGGGCCTCGCGCCCGCGATTGTGCTTGTCGACGGGGAGCGCATCTCCGCATTGCGCGCCTGGGACGATCCACTGTCAGTCCCCGATCTGATTGATTTTGGCGACAAAGTGCTTTTGCCGGGACTCGTCGACACGCATGTGCACATCAACGAACCAGGCCGAACGGAGTGGGAGGGCTTTCAGACGGCGACTCAAGCAGCAGCCGCGGGCGGCGTGACCACGCTTGTCGACATGCCTTTGAATTGCGTGCCTGAAACGATCGATGTGCCGGCGCTCGAAGCCAAGCGGAATGCGGCGAAAGGAAAAACATGGGCCGACTGGGCTGCTTGGGGCGGCGTGGTACGCGATAGGGTGCGTGGAAACGCCGATGCCATCGAACCGCTGGCGCGCGCCGGCGTGGCGGGCTTCAAATGCTTCCTGATTCACTCCGGCATCGATGGCTTCGCATGGGTTGATGAAGCCGATCTGCGCTTAGCTTTGGCAAAGTTGCGCGGAACAGGCCTGCCGTTACTCGCCCACGCCGAGCTGTCCGGCCCAGTCGATGCGGCGACGAAAAGCCTGAACGAAGCGGGCGCAGACTGGCGCAAGTATTCCACGTTTCTCGCGTCGCGCCCTGACGCTGCCGAGGTTGACGCCATTGAGCTGCTCATCCGTCTGGCGGAAGAATTCCGCACTCCAATCCACATTGTGCATTTGTCCAGCGCGCGTGCGTTGCCGCTGCTGACCGCTGCGCGCGATCGCGGAGTGCCCATCACCGTCGAGACTTGTGTGCAATACCTGTGGTTCGCGAGCGAGGAAATCCCCGATGGCGCGACGGAACACAAATGCACGCCGCCCATTCGCAACGCGGAGAACCGGGAAAAACTTTGGAAGGCGCTCGAAGCGGGTCTCATCGATATGGTGGCAACGGATCATTCTCCCTGCCCTCCCGAAATGAAGCACCGTGAAACCGGCCGCCAAAAAGGCCGCTTCGACCAGGCGTGGGGCGGAATCTCGAGCCTGGGCCTTGCGTTGCCTGTCATTTGGACCGTAATGCAACAGCGCGGCATCAAGCTTGAACGGATCGGCGAGTGGATGTCCGCAGCGCCGGCGCGTCTCGCGGGCCTGGCAGGACGCAAGGGCGCAATCGCTCCCGGCGCAGACGCGGACTTCGTTGTCTTCGAGCCCGAGACCACGTGGACCGTAGAGCCCGCCGATCTGCACTTCCGCCACAAGCTCTCGCCCTATCTTGGTGCGAAACTTCGCGGGCGCGTCGTCGAAACCTGGCTGCGCGGCGAGCCCGTCTTTCGCAATGATGGGCGCGTAGGCAAGTTCTCTGGTCAGGCGCGCGGCAGAGAGCAGGTTCGATCATGAGTGAGCCCGCACAACGCGCCATCGCCGAATGCAGGCAGATCGCCCAAATGAGCGAAGAGCCGGGCCGCATCACGCGCCGCTTTCTCACGCCGCCCGTGCACGAAGTTCACAATTTTTTGCGCAGCCGCATGGAATCCCTCGGAATGTCCGTGCACACCGATGCGGCGGGAAATCTGCGCGGTTTGTGGCAGCCGCCGGGCGCGCATGCCAAACGATTGGTTCTTGGCTCGCACATTGACACGGTTCCCGGCGCGGGCGCATATGACGGTATCCTCGGGGTCGCACTCGCTCTGGAATGGACTCACCTGGCGCAGGAACTCAAACTTCCCCTGCCCATCGAGGTGATCGCATTCTCTGAGGAGGAGGGTGTGCGCTTCGGAGTGCCATTCCTCGGCAGCCGGGCAGTGGCCGGTCGCTTTGACCCAGCGCTGCTGGCTCTCAAAGATGCGGATGGCATCACCCTGGAACAAGCGATTCGTGCCTTTGGATTGGACCCCGGCAAAATCGGCGATGCAGCGCTCGATGCAGATGTGCTGGGTTTCGTCGAAATCCACATCGAGCAAGGGCCGATCCTCGAATTCGAGGGCCTTTCCATCGCGGCTGTCACGGCCATCGTCGGGCAAACGCGGCTCACCGCCGAGTTCCACGGTCACGCCAATCATTCAGGCACAACTCCCATGCGCCTGCGCCGCGATGCCCTCGCGGGTGCAGCAGAATGGGTCTCCGCCGTGGAGGCCATTGCGCTCGAAACGCAAGGACTCATCGCCACCGTGGGCAAAATCGACGTCGAGCCGAACGCGGCTAATGTGATCGCGGGAGTTGCGCGCCTGAGCCTCGATGTGCGCCACGCTGAAGACGCGGCCCGCAAAGCCGCCGTCGAATCTCTCGTCGCCCAAGCGCAGTCCATCGCCGAAAAACGCGCGCTCACCCTCGAAATCACGCGCCAGATGGATCAGCCCGCGGTGCCCATGGACGAGCGCCTGACGGCCTGTCTCGCTGACGCAATCGCAGCGGCTGGATTGCCGGAAAAACTGATGACCAGCGGCGCAGGCCACGACGCAATGGTGATGGCAGCTCGCGCGCCCACCACAATGCTCTTCCTGCGCAGCCCCGGCGGAATCAGCCACCACCCCGAAGAATCCGTTCTGGAACAAGACGTTGAGGCCGCGCTCAACGTGGGCCGCAGATTTCTACAGCGGCTGGCCACGGAGGTCGGATAGAATCGAGCATCGGAATTCTCCGGAACATCGTTTCATTTCCCGGATCGAGGTCGCACGTGCACCATCTTGGATCAACGCGCAGCAGTTCCAAACCTGATCATCTCCTGCAAACTCCGGACACATTTATTCGCTGCCCGCTGCCCGGCGCTGATGGTGTCGAATTCATCATTCACGCCGCTCCGCAGCTAGGCGCGCGCTTCACGCAAATGACCGCGGAGTTCGTTGCCGGCGGTGCGCTCCCACCCACTTCGACCCAGCGATTTGTCTATGTCCTCGATGGCAAGCTTGAAGTTAAGGCGGACGGCAAGAAGCACATCCTCAAGCCGGGCGGATACGCCTACCTGCCCCAGGGCGTGGCGCACACTGTCCGCGCCACCGGAATCGCTCGCGCAGCGGTGATCGAAAAACCATACGAGCCGCAAGCAGACGCAGCCGCGCCGAAGATCGTCATCGGCGACGAAGCTGCCATCAGAGCCACGCCGCTGTTGGACGACGATGCGCTGCGTGTCCGCCCGCTCATGCCCGACGGCCCACCGTATGACTTCGCGGTGAACTCAATGACCTACGACCCCGGTGCGTCGCTCCCTTTGGTTGAGATTCATGTGATGGAGCACGGCCTGCTGATGCTCGAGGGCGGCGGCATCTATCGCCTCGGCGACTCGTGGTATCCGGTTTATGCCGGCGACTTCATCTGGATGCGCGCTTACTGCCCGCAATGGTTTGGTGCACTCGGCAAGCGGCCGGCAAAGTATCTCCTCTATAAAGACTGGCGCCGCCATCCGCTCGGAGAATGCGAATGACAACCTCTCGCCCGCAACTCACGATCGATGGTCTGATTGCTGAGCTGATGGCTTTGGGGCAAATCTCAGAAGCCGAGCCGCCGGTCGTGACGCGAGTGGTCTTCGGCGAAGCGGACCTGCGCGCGCGGGCCTACGTGAAAAGTTTATGCGAAACCGCCGGACTCAAATTGCGCGAAGACGCAATCGGCAACACCTTTGCGCGCTGGGAGGGCAGCGATCCCGCGCTCGCGCCCATCGGCACCGGCTCGCACATCGACGCTATCCCGAACGCCGGCCTCTACGACGGCTGCGTTGGCGTGCTGGGCGGCCTTGAAGCCATTCGCGTCCTGCAGAAGTTAGGTTTCAAGCCGCGGCGCTCAATCGAGCTCGTCATTTTTACTGCCGAAGAACCGACGCGATTCGGCATCGGCTGCCTGGGCAGCCGCATGATGGCCAGCGTGCTTTCACCGCAGCAGGCTCTGGCGCTCCGCGACAAGCAGGACCGTGGACTCGAGGAGTGGCGCGCGCAAGCCGGATTCACCGGCCCGCTTGGGTCGGTCGCCGTGCCTCGCGGCCGCTTCCATCAATTTGTCGAGTTGCACATCGAGCAGGGCCCGTATCTTGAGCAGGAAGAAATCGACGTCGGCCTGGTGGCGCACATCGCCGCGCCCGCCAGCCAGCGCATCACGATTGAAGGCGAGGGCGGGCACGCCGGCGGCAAGCTGATGCCGGGCCGCAAAGATGCGCTCGCTGCAGCCGCTGAGCTGATTCTCGCGCTTGAATCCGCGGCCAAATCGACGGGCGCGATCGACACCGTCGGCACGGTGGGCATCTGCGATGTCTTTCCCGGAGCGGTCAACAGCGTTCCCTCTCGCGTGACCATTACCACCGACGTGCGCGACATCGATCGTGCGCGACGCGATGGCGTGCTGGCCGCGCTGGCCACAGCGATCGAGGACGTGAGCGCTCGCCGCGGAGTCAAAATCACGACTGAGCTGATCAACGCCGACCCGCCGACAACTTGCGATCCCGAAATCCTCGCCGCGCTCGAACGCTCGGCCATCGCAGCCGGCAAGACATTCAAGCGAATGGTTGCGCGTGCCTACCACGACTCGTCCTTTGTGTCGTGCATCGCGCCCGTGGCCATGCTGTTCATCCCGTGTCGCGGCGGCATCAGCCATCGGCCCGACGAGTACGCCTCGCCCGAATGGATCGGCAGCGGCGTGCACGTGCTGTCGCGCACACTCGCGGAACTTGCATCGTAGCGCTCCAGTTTTGAATTGCTCGCGCGCCGTTGTATGCTATCCCTCAATCTGTTCAGAGAAATCGGCTTCGGTATCCATGAGCACGCCTACGACAACCCGCATCGTTGGCGCCCCTGTTCCCCGCAAGGAAGGCGTGGACAAGCTGCTGGGCCGCGCGCGCTATGTGGACGATATTGACCGCGAGGGCATGTGGCACGGCGCCACCGTGCGCAGCTCGATTCCACGCGGGCTCATTCGCTCAATTTCTTTTGATCGCCGTATCGACTGGAGCGAATTCACAGTTGTCACCGCCGCCGACATCCCCGGCGAGAATTGCATCCAGCTCATCGTCGCCGATCAGCCCTGCCTCGCCGACGGCAAGGTGAATCATTGCGAAGAAGCCATCCTGCTCCTCGCGCATCCTGACAAGCACAAGCTGCGCGAAGCCGTACGCGCCGTGCGGATCGAATACGAATCGCTGCCGCCCATCTTCACTATTGAAGAGAGCGAGCGACAGGAGACTGTCGTCTGGGGCGCGGATAATCTGCTGAAAAGTTTTCTCCTCGAAAAGGGCGACGTGGAATCCGCGTGGGCCCGCGCTGCTCACATTATTGAAGGCGTGTACCGCACCGGCGCGCAGGAACATCTCTACATTGAAAATCAGGGCGTCATTGCCGAATACAGCGCGGAAGGCGGCGTTACGGTGTGGGGCTCGCTCCAGTGCCCCTTCTACGTCTTCAAAGCTCTGCGCGCGGTCTTTGATCTCCCCGAAGAAAAAGTCCGCGTCATTCAGACTGAAACCGGCGGTGCGTTCGGCGGCAAAGAAGACTATCCCTCTACGCTCGCCTGCCACGCGGCTCTGCTGGCCATGAAGAGCGGCCACGCTGTGAAGATGGTGTACGACCGCATGGAAGATCTGGCCGCGACCACCAAGCGCCATCCTTCGCGCGTCCGCCACCGCACTGCGGTCGACCGCGATGGAAAGTTGCTGGCGATGGAGATC
>Ga0208190_1000720_pt1 | contig 13226 bp, 11 predicted proteins | sample June2015DPH_13_1_FD_184708 | JGI IMG/M metagenome (GOLD analysis project Ga0208190, IMG submission 184708) | Peatland microbial communities from SPRUCE experiment site at the Marcell Experimental Forest, Minnesota, USA - June2015DPH_13_10... | ecosystem: Environmental > Terrestrial > Soil >... | reverse complement strand
GGCCACATAGATGTTCGGCACGCTGTTATTCGGATCGATTGCGATCCCAGCCAGGCTGTCGGCCCCAGTGCCGCCCAGGTAGGTCGCGTACAGAATCGCCGGCGCGGTGGGATCGATCTTGGCAATAAAAATATTCGGATTCCCGGTCAGAGTGCCTTGGTCGGCGGTCGACGTGACAGGAAAGTTGTTCGAAGTGGTCGAACCGGCAACGTAAATCAGTTCGCTGATATCGACGGCCACTTGCGTCAGTGATTCAGTTCCACTCCCGCCGAGATAGCTGGAGAAGTTCAGGGCTGGATCAATGACCAGTTCGCGGGAATGATCGTAGGGGCCAACGCTGAATCCCACTTTGTTGTCGGCAATCTGGCGGAAGCTGCCCGTAATTTCAGCGTTCGAGCCGGGCTGATAGATATGCGGCGCGTGAAAGCGAACGTCTCCCGCAGAAGTCGCAAGGACGAGATCGCCCGATTCGATGCGCGTGGACGCGCCTTCAAAGCTGACCGCAATCTGGCTGGCGTCGGCGCCCGGAGCAACGCGGAAGTCGTATTCAAGCTGCTGCTGATGTCCGTAGTAGACCAGGTCGACGCCGGGATAAACGCCTTGATATTCGACGCGGCCGAACTGAGGAATGTTCTGGCGCCATTTAGAAGGATCGTTGCCGATGAAATAATTGCTCTTGCCCGGAAGAAGCTGCGCGCCGCGGATGGTCGCCGCGCGGGCTCCGTCGAGATGCATGACGATCGCGTGGGTCGTGGCCGGTTGCCCTTTGGCAGTGTGCTGCAGTGAGAGCACGGCCTCGCGAGAGGTCAGGAATAGTCCATAGCCCGCGCCATGTGCCAGAAATCTGACGCGGCGGTCGGTCTGGCCCTGGTTTGGCTCGAAGAACAGAGGCAGCGAGAGCGAACTGGAGGAGGGCGCGGGATGCGCGGCGGGAAATAGGCCGCTGGTCTCAAGGCTGGAGGCGGGCGATGCCGGTCCCGAGCTTGCAAAATGGAAAATGATCCCCGCTGTTGCGAACACAACTACGGCCAGCAACGCCGCTTTCATGGCCCAGAACCTGCTTAACCCTGGTTTCGAATTTCTCACCGAACCTCCTACCGACGCATGGTAATTCCGATTCACGCAAACTCCTCCGCTATTCCCAATTTTGTGCTGCATCTCGTGGCCGAATCTCGTGGAATGACAACAAGAAAAAGCACACCAGCACCGCTGTGGCTTGACGCCACCGAGCGGATGCGCACCCGTCACCAAGAACTGGGATTAAAGCAAGTAAATACTTTTACATCCAAGAGATACGCTGTCAAGCCGACCGGGCACTTTACACCGCGTTAATGAGAAGCCTTGGACGGGGAGAATGGTTGTAAGGAATTGCGATCGCAGTTGCGGGGTCGCATGTTCAAGCAAATTACGAGTGAATTCCCTGACACCTGAGACCAGGCACCTCGCCCTATTTTTTCAGATCGTCAATCTCGCGCTTCAGCCGCGCATAGCGCCGGACAATGGTCGTCAGATAGCCAATATGAATGAGCCAGGTCACCGCATAGGCCGCGAAAAGATACGGATTCGACGTCATTGCCCACCTCGGCGGCCATCGGCCGGATTGTCCATCAGTGACCGGAGCGCGTGCGCCTCGTCGACCGCCCGTTGCAATTTCTCCAGCCGATACCGCGACCAGCACACCAAAAAGGCGAAGCAGGAGAATGCCAGCCAGTTGATCAGCAGCACGTGCATCATGTGCGGATCGATCGAACCCCCGCCTCCCATCACCGGCTGCGGATGCTGCGTTCTGAAGAACCAGATCGAGAAGTAAACAAAGGGCACGCAGAGCGCGCCGAAGATTCCCATCGCTGCCGCCAGTAGCGGCGTCTGCGAACTGGCGGCGAAGCGCCGTAGCATCAGGTAGCTCACATAAATTAGCCACACGATCAGAGTCGAGGTGAGCCGCCAGTCCCAGGTCCACCAGATTCCCCAGACGGGGCGAGCCCAGATGGGGCCGGTGACAAGATTGACGGTCAGAAAGACGAGTCCGACTTCAGCCGTGACCTGTGCGACAACGTCAGCCGTGTCGCAGCGCTTGATCAGGTAATAAACCGAGGCTCCAAAGTTAACGAAGAACAGGATGAAAGCGGTCCAGGCCGAGGGCACATGATAATAGAAAATCCTCTGCACATTGCCCATCGTCTGCTCAGTCGGAGCCCCGTTGAGCGTAAGGCCTCCGATATGGATTACCGGTACCAACGCAATGGACATCGCATAGGCCAGTAAAATGCCGGTGAGAATGACCAGGATGGGGAAAGTGCGCTTCATCGGAGATTCATCATTCCGCGTTCAACACAGTTTCAAACAAAAGCAGGCATGCCATGGTAAACAGCAGATCGTAGGTTAACAGAAATGCGATCCAGAAACGCGCGCCTTCGCCGTTCAGGATCGCAGTCGTCGCCTGCACCATGGCAAGCAGCGCCGGAATCGAAATCGGAAACAGCAGCAGCGGCAGCATGATTTCGCGGCTGCGCGTCCGCAGCGACATGGCGGCGAAAAAAGTTCCGTTGACGACCAGCGCCCACGTCCCGAGCGCTGCCACCAGCAGCAGTGGCCACGCCGGGCCCAGCGCCCGCAGCCGGTAGAACATGATGAACAGCGGAGTCATCAGCGCTTCCAGCACGCTGACAAAAATAAAATTGCCCAGCGTCTTGGCGATGAACAGCGAGTTGGCTGGAGCCGGTGAGACGCGGTAGGCATCCAGCACCTGGTTGCGAATCTCGCGCGCCCAAGTCTGGTTGAGTGCCACCACCGCTGCGAACAGGAACGCTACCCAGACCAGCCCGCCGGCAATCTGGCGCGACTCTTCGGCGGTGGGATCAAACGAAAAACTGAACACGACGACCACCAGCAGCGAAAAAAACAGCATGGAATTAATGGCATCCTTCGAGCGCCATTCCAGCCGCAGGTCTTTGAGCAGCGTGACCCGGGTGATGCCGGTCGGCGCGCTCATCGGGAGGCCTCAAGCCGCTTCAGGTCTCGCGTGCGTTCAACAATTTTGCCGAATTCCATCCAGACGAACTCGTCCGCCGCGCCCTCCAGCAGCGCGGCCTGGTGCGTGACTACAAAAATCGTCTTGCCCTGATCGCGCAGACCGGCCAGCAGGCGGACCATGTCGGCCGCGGAATGGAGATCCACATTCGAGAAGGGTTCGTCGAGTAAAAGCATTTTGGGGTCATTGAGCAAGGCCCGCGCCAGCGACATGCGCTGCCGCATCCCTTGCGAATACTGGCCGACAGGGCGAATGAGTTCGGGATCAAGCCCAACCGAGCTGATCGCCTCAGCACAGCGCGTGCGGTCGGCGATGCCGTACAGGTGCGCAAAGTATTCCAGGTTCTCCATCCCGCTCATCTCGTCATACAAAAGCGAAGGATGGGCCATATAGCCAACCTGGCGACAGACGTCGTGAAATTTGCTCGCGCCCAGAATCGTGATTTGGCCGCTGGAAGGCTGGTTGAGCCCGGCCATCGTGCGCAGCAGAGTGGTCTTGCCGGCGCCGTTGTCGCCCAGGATCGCGTAGAACTTCCCACCCGCAAATTCAGCGGTGACTCCGCGCAAAGCTGCGAAGCGGCCAAACTGTTTGATCAGGTTGTGGACGGTGATAACGGCGATGTTGTCAGTCAATCGCTTCGATTCTAATTCGCCATGGTGCCGGAAGGGGCATTTTGATTTTGCGTCATGCTCTTCCCGGGGCCAGCAGCGGGAGTCGCTCCTGGCTGGCCCGGCTGCGTCGCGTACTTCGACGCGCATTTCGCCTGCAGTTGCTTGGCATGGAAAACACCATCGTGCCCAAAGCTGCCATCGGCGAGCGCTTGCGAATCGTCCTTGAAAGTGTCGGGAGGAGCTTCGGTCCCCGTATACGAAACCGGCAGCGTCAGTTCGTTTTCCTTCAGCATGAAATCCACGCGCGTTCCCGTGCGTTTGATTGACCCTGGCACCACATTCCCCGCGACGCGCAGCCGCTTGGAATAGGCCTCGTTGCCCATGCCGTTCAATTCTTTGATTGTGACGTAATAGCTCTTGCTGTCCTGCACCCCGGTATAGGCAAGGTAAGCGAGCGACATCAGAATTAAGGCCGTAACAGAACCGAATTTAAGATATTTGCTGGTTTCGCTCGACATAAACAACACCTCACCCCTGCGAAAACTCTACGCGCTGTGCCATAAGCGGTCAAGACGCGCCTGCTAAGGGTAGCCCGATACAATGTTTGTTGGCGGCGAAACGAGAGCCGCGAAGGCGGGCAATCTCTCATGATCCATCCTTGGCTTTCACGGGCCGAAGTCGTAGGGGGAAGTGTGGGGCCTGATCCTGCTGGCCGTGGCCGGATGCATCGTGTTGGAGAAGAAGCTCAGCGCCGCCAGCCATGCCGGCTAGTCGAAAGCGAGCGCCATATGCAGAGCCTGGTTCAATTGCGAGAGCTTCGTGCGAGGTAGTGTGCCGATGAATTGCGTGAGGTCCGACTTGCGCAAAGAAACCAGATTGTCACACATGATCCAACTTGCGCGTTTCAGTCCTTCTTCGATGCCGATCGCAACCTGCGTGGAGAGATCCTGCCCATTGGAAAAAACGGGCGCGCAGATTACGGTCGAAAATTTGGAATCAAGCAGCACCTGCCGGCTCACGATCACGAAGACGCGAAAATTCTTCGCATCTCCCGGATCGCCGCCCGGCTTGTAAACGCGGTAAATCTCTCCTCGCCGCATCGCAGTCTAGAGGTCTCCGTCCCCAGTTTGGAAGTCCAGAACGTCGAGCGCTTCTGCATTGAGCTCATTTGCCCGCTGGTTGAGCAGCTCCAGATCGCGTGCCTGGATCTTCGCCTGCATGCGTTCACGCAAATAGCGGCGGAGAACGCCTTCGATGACGGCCGAACGGGAGAGTTTCGAGCCAGCTAATCGATCGATGTCCGCCAGCACGTCGCGCGAGAGTGTGATCGAAGTCTTCTCTTTCATACTACCAATATCCTACCACAAGCCCGCTTCCGCTGGTGGACACGTGAATTGGGGGGACACGCCGCCGAACCGGCCGCCAGCTCCATCCCATAATGTCTATAATATTACTTGACATTATTCGGAGGCCGTTCTACTCTCTACTAGTTTCCTCCTGTGCCCGTATCGCCATCGCCCGGCGGTGCGGGCCTTATTTTTTGGATTGTCTAGCTGCCTGAGTCAGAAGTTCGTTGACGAGGCGAATGCGCTTTGAAAGGGCTCGGCTTTAGCTGAGCCGAAAACACGCCATTGAAAATTGGGGCTTTAGCCCTGGGGTTCCTGGGACCGGAATTGGCAGCACAGCCATCGTTACTGAACGAACTTCTGACTCAGGACACTAGCTGCCTTCCTCGCGTTCGAACGGCTTCTGCATGTAGCGGCGCGCTTCGTCGAGCGCTCCCTGCGTGTTGTCGTTGGTCTGGAGCGCTTGCCGGTATTCGTTCACGGCGCGCTCGCGCTGGCCGGTGATGTCAAAAATCTTGCCCAGCTGCAAATGGCTCCACACTTCCGTCCAGCGCGGCTCTCCGTCGCCATTCAACGATTCCCGATAAGCGTTCGCCGAGGATTGATAATTTTTCTGCAGGTAAAACACTTCCGCAATCCGGTAATGCGCAAGGGAACTGTTCTTGTTTACTTCGAGCGCTTTGTTGAACTCGCTCAACGCTCCCGCCAGATCGCCCTGTTGCGTCAGTCCCTGCCCCCGCACGATCGACGACCGCAGCTTGATGTCCTTGGAGTTGGTCAGCACGTGATTGTCGGGGTCAATCGAAATTCGCCGCGGCCGTCCGAACGTTTCCACCGAAAACGGCGAATCTGTGCCCACGACCTCAATCCGCTTTTCTTCCGTTTTGCCGTCCGTGTCGATGCGCAGCCGTACTGGCATTCGGAACAGGTCTAAATCCTGCTGAATCGCGCCCACCACCCGGAATCCCTTGTTACTGCCCAGCCGGTAGACTGTGTACTTCATCTTGAATTCCGGGGCGCTGGTCGAATCCATCCACTGCGAAAAGAACCACGTAAGTTTTTCGCCATCCACCTGCTCGACCATCTTACGGAAGTCATCCGTAGTCGCAGACTTTCCCGCGTACTTGGTCGCGAACTCGCGCATCACCTTCAGATACTTGGTCTCACCGAGCACCCAGCGCAGCATGTGCAGGATCATTGCGGCCTTGTCGGTCACCAGCGCTTGAAATTCCGGTGAAAAGTAATCCAGCTTGTCGGAGCTTGAAAGCGGCACGCTGTCATAAGCCAGCGCGCCCACCGACATGTCTTTCACCATTTCCTCGAGCCCCAGTTCGCCGGCCGCGCTCTCCACATAGCGAGCCTCGGAGTAGCGCGCAAAGCCGTCGCTGATCCACCAGTCCGCTTTCGACGCCGGGCTCACCGAAACTCCCCACCACTGGTGCGCAATCGCATTGGCCAGCAAGCGGTAGTTCGTTTTGCCAGTGATTCGGTTGCCCGCAAGCGCCGCAATTTCAGGCGCGTAAGCCGTCGGCACCGTGTCATCGGGAATCTCAACCACCTGCAGCCGGTTCGAAGGCGGATTCCCATACTGCGTCAGGAAATACGTGAACTCCTTAACTGCCGTGGAAGCGTATTCCGCCGCCTGATCCTGGTGTGCGGGCTTGAAGAACACGTGCAGATCAAGACCGGCTTCGTCGCTCTTGAATTCCTGGAATGTTCCCGCAATGATCGTGCCCGGAAAGCTCGGCTTGCTCCACGTGAAGGTGAAGGTCTTCGAGTTGGCAAGAGTTGAGCTGCCGAACGGTCTGTCGTTGACCGGGCTCGGAGGCGGGGCAGCGGCCTTCGCCGTTTTTTTCCGCGTGCCCGCTTGTTGCGCCGCTGCTTTTTCCGCCGCCGGACTTTCGCCTTCCATCTTCTCCGCAGCCTTTGCCGGTGCTCCTTCTTTCCCGCTGCCGATCGCGATCATGTGCGACGGGACCGTCACGCTGATGGTCGAAGTGAACCGGTTCACGCCATAGCCCGCGACCGGGAACCAGAGCCCCGAATACAGCAGGTAGCTGGTCTCGGGTCCGACGTAAGCAAGCTTCAACCCCTGTACCGGACTGTCATCAGCGTTTTCCAGCGTTCCTTCATAGTCGAACGTGAAAGTCGTCGACGTGTTCTTCGGGAGATCGCTGTTGAGCGAGAACCGCACGGTTGACTCTTGCGTATTGCGTTCCGGCGCGAGTGCTTGGCCATTTGCATCAACCAGCCGGGTAATCCGCAGGGCATTATTCAATTGAAAACTGGCAACGTTGAGGTTCTCGAGGGCGGTCACCTTCACCATTGCGCGCGCGCTAAGCTTATGAGACTCCGGTAGCAATTCGACCGCGATCTGGTAGTCATCGACGCGCATGCGCACTTTTTCCGCCGCAGGCGCCGGAATGGCCGCGAGCACTGAAAGCAGAACAATAAGATAGACAAAACGCGCCCGACACGGTGGCCGAGAGTGGAAGAGCGTCAAGTAAGTCTCCTGGAGGTTGCCGCAATCAGTATGATGTTAATTTTCCCGCAAAAGATGCTGTCCGGACAAGCATAGGTCTGACTCCTCAGCCGCGCGCCCCAAGCCAGTGTGGCGCCGACCTGCCCGGAGCAAAGCCGAAGGGGCCCTCGCCCGCGAAAAGCATGGGGTACTTACCACAGCAGTCCTGCAATCACCGCCGCCGCCTTCTCCGACGGATGTTCGCCATCGCTCCCGTGCCTGAGTTTCTCCCTAACCGCCGCCAAACCCTGAATCATACGCGTTCGAGGCTCGCCGTCCGGAATGATCTTCCCCAGTTCCGCCACGATATTGGCGCTCGTGAATTTGCTCTGCACCAGTTCCGGCACGACTTGTTCTCCCGCAATCAGGTTGACCATCGCGAAATGCGCGACCTTCACCCGCGGCTTGCCGAGCGCATAGGTCAAAGGTGAGACCCGGTACACCATCACGAACGGCGTGCCCATGATGGCCGCCTCGACCGTCGCCGTTCCACTGGCAACAATCCCCGCGCGAGAATGATAAAGCGCACCCAAAGCCTCCGGAACCAACCGGATTTCCGTCCCTGCGTGCGCTCTCGTATCTGACTGCGCCCCCTGCCGTAGAGACGCAGCTTGCTGCGTCTCGATCAATCCCTCAACAAATGCCGGCTCCAGCGTCCGCGCGATCGGCAGCAGGAATTCATAACCTGACCCCATCTGCCCCGCCGCTTCCAGAATCGCAGGCAAATTCATCCCTACTTCTTTGCGCCTGCTGCCGGGCATCAGCGTGATCCACGGTTTGGCGAGGTCGAGCCCATGTTCCGCCGCATAAGCCTCGCGCGTAATTGACGGAGCAGGCAGATCGGCCAGCGGATGCCCCACGAACGTCGCGTCCACTCCACGATCGCGGTAAAACTTCTCTTCGAACGGAAAGATGACCAGAGCTTGATTCACATACTTGCGCAGAAGCTTCACGCGCCCTTGCCGCCAAGCCCAAAACTGCGGACAAACGTAGTACACCACTGGAATCCCGCGCTTGCGCATCTGCCGCGCCACGCGCCAGTTGAAGGCCGGAGCGTCGATGACAATGGCGAGTGCGGGCCGTCGTTCATCCGCAGCGCGAATCAGTTTCTTGTACAGGCCAAGAATTTTCGGCAGATGACTGAAGATCTCCGTAATCCCGACGACGGCGAGGTCCTTCGCATCCACCACGATGTCGCAACCGGCCGTCCGCATGCGCTCGCCGCCCGCGCCAAAGAATATCGGTTGACTTGCTTGTGTGGGGGCGGGGTTTTGCACCGTCTCCCCACGAGCCTCTGTCCCTACACGAGCGCGCAAAGCTTCAATCAACTGCGCCCCATACATTTCCCCCGAGGCTTCCCCAGCGGAGATCAGAATCTGCACGCTGCAATTGTAAGGGAGCGCGCAATTCCGCCTGCCCAATTCCGATCTTTATTGTTTAGCGCCGCCCATCGCGAGTATTCTCACGGGTGACGATAAAACGGCCATTCCTTATGAAGAAAAATCTCTGGAGAGCGGTGATCGAAGTCGGATTTATCGTCTTCCTCTTCTACGCCAATCTCCTGATGGGCGAGTTTGAGCGCTCAGGAATGGGGCAGAAGAGGGGCGTGGTATGGGCCATCGGCGACGTTTTTACCATTTCCAATTTTGCAATTGCGATGAGCGCCGCGTTCATCGGTTATATCCTTTTTGAATTTCTGCGCAAGAACTCCAAGTAATTGCAGCCAGATTTCTCGCCAACTCCAGCGCAACAAAACTCCCGCGCAATAAAAAAAGGCGGGACCGAAGTCCCGCCCCATTCATTGCAAGTTATTTGCCAGTTCCCGTCAGGCTCACATCTTGCGGGCTGCCCCCGGCGTTGTCGGTAAACGACAGCGTTCCGGTGCGGAGTCCAGTTTGCGTAGGTGTAAAGGTGACCTTCGCTTCACAGGTGGCGCCCACTGCAACCGTGACGCCATTGACGCAAGGAGTGACTTTCTTGGTCTTGGCGACGGTCGCCAGCGCGAAGTCTCCCGTGGTGGCGATCGCACTGATGGTAAGCGGCGAGCCGCCCGTGTTCTGGACCGTAACCGTCTTCGCAGCAGCCTTCTTGCCCACCAGGACCTTACCCCACGTGAGTGAAGTCGGAGTAACAACCGCAGTCGGTCCCGTCGGGTTCACCGTCAGGCTCAAAGTGGTTGTCTGTGTGATCGTTCCCGACACGCCGGTGACAGTTACCGTAGACGTTCCCGCCGCCGCGCCGCTGCCGACCGTGAGGGTCAGCGTGCTGGTCGTGTTTGCCGGATTCGGACTGAAGCCAGCCGTTACCCCGCTCGGCAAGCCGGACGCGCTCAAAGTCGCGCTCCCGCTGAAGCCGTTGATCGGTGTTACCGTGATCGTGCTCGTACCCTGGCTGCCCTGCGTGACCGTCAGGCTGTTCGGACTCGCGCTGAGCGTGAAGGTCGCCACTCCAGTGCAGCTTGGGAACGCAAACGACGAAATGTTGGTGGACCAGTCAAATACGCCCGTCACTGCCTGGTACTGATCCACATACCAGAAAGTGCAGTCGTCGGTGGGATCCACTTGCATCGCCGTGTAGTCTCCCCAGCGTGAAACGCCTTGACCGGTCTGCGCGCCCGTTCCCTGCAGGATGGTGGCTTCCGATTCCATCGAGCCCACAGGATCGCTCGGAACGCGGCCCGTAAAGCGAATCGCCGGATACATGCTCGTGCTCGACGCGCTGTAGCCCAGGCCGATATCGCCCAACTTATCCTCAGCCAGACTCGCCATCCACCGGAAGGTGCTGTCCGGGGCGAATGTGCCTTGCTGATTCAGTGCGACCGCGCCCGCCGGGTCATACAGTTCATACCAGTGGACCGCGACCGAAGAGCCGTTGCCGACCGCATGGTTCACCACCGCGCGGTCGTGATCGGCGAAGTGACGGACTGCAAACCGGTACATCAGGCGATCGCCCAGCGTGTCCAACTTCTGGGTCGTTCCTTCTTGCGGTACGCAGGTGCCGCCATTGCCGCAGGCCAGGCTGGTGTTCGCCACGCTGATGGTGGTTGGCGAAGACAGCGTCGCTGTCGCCGTTGCGAAATCCAGCGTCAGCGTCCGGAGATACAACTGGCCGGGGTTGTTGTTTTGCCACGTAATAAAAAGTCCAGGCGTGCCATCGACCGGCGGCGTTGGCCCGTCCATGTCGGAAGGCATATAGCTGAATTCATTGCTCGGTGTCATCTGGCAGAGTTGGGCTGCGCTTGAGTCGCCCGCCTGCATCTTCGTGCGGTCGAAACCGCAGATGTCCGCCCCCAGAAAACTGGCGCCGAAAATGTTATAAGTCGCCAGGTACGCGCTATTGCTGGTCGTGGCCCAGGTGCTCAGTTTCGGGTAATCGTTAAGATTCGATCCGAAAGACGCATATCCATACAGGTAATAAGCGCCCGTGGGATCGTTGGTCTTCGATACTGCCACGCATTCCCCATACTGGCTGCTGCTGGCGCCGATCATGCTGATCACCCAGCGGTCGGCCGGACGATCATAAAGCACCACCGGATCGCCCACCGTATTGCCGCATACGCCGCCCAGCGCACCAAACAAGGTCAGGATGTTGGTCGGTCCCGCCAGAATCGCGCCGCTCTTGTTGTAGACCGCAAATTGAATATTGACCACTTCCACGATGTCATTCGGACCGACCGCCAGGTTGGAATCTGAAGGTACGTATCCGGGCGAAGGAATGCCGCTGAAGCTCACCCCCTGGATCGCCTGAACCATCGGCTGCGCGTCCTTCTGCACGACTGGTTCTTCCTGTTGCCAAGGCCCAGAGCCCGCCTTCGTACGCAGCGGTCCGGGGCCCGGTTCATGAATCTCTTCCCCGATTTCGAGCGGTTCGTCGATCGGCAAGTCCGCCACTCGTTGCGAAACCGCAAAGCCCGACGGATACGTCACGCTGGTCTTGTTTTTAGTTTTAGCGAAGGCCAGCGTCGATAGCGCCAGGCCACATAGAATGAGAGCTCGAACAAGATTTCCTACTCGAACCATTGATTTCTCCTGGAAAAACCTACTGGGGATTGAGACGAAGTAATGCTGCGCGGCCATCGTTGTTTTCGAAGCCGTGACCGAAACGTCGACCTCAAATTTCGCTTGCGTCGTCCGATTCAATTTTGTTGGAACGTCAATGTTGGTTTTGTTTAGACACACTCATCGTGTAGCGTGCCGCTGATCCACAACTGCCTGTAACGCCGCCGGAATGCGTCGAGGGGATCGACGCAAATGGGAAGGGCTACTACCACGACTAGTTTTATATCGTGATTTCCAGAAAAAAGCACGAGAAATCGCGCTGGGAGCGCCTTTTCAGCCGTAGTGTGAATCTGTTTTCACATCGACCGTTACGAATCTCAGCGACCACGCCAAATCCGGCGCCCATTCGGGGTTTAATGTGCAAGAATTTCGCCTCGCTAGTCGTCGGCGCTGACCGTCGTTTGTGTCGGATGAGGACCGCCAACCGCAATTTCCTGATCTTTGTATTGCAGCTGATAGAGCTTGTAATAAATCCCGCGTTTCGCCAGCAACTGCTGATGCGTTCCCATTTCGCGCACCTGCCCTTTGTGCATCACGATGATCTTGTCGGCGCGCTGAATCGTCGACAGCCTGTGCGCAATAATCAACGACGTGCGCCCTTCGACCATCCGGCTGAGCGCATCGCGCACTCGGAACTCAGTTTCCGTATCCACGCTCGACGTCGCTTCGTCCAGAATCAGAATCTTCGGATCGTGCGCCAGCGCGCGCGCAAATGAAATGAGCTGCTTCTGCCCGGTCGAAAGCGTCGAGCCGCGTTCGCGCACTTCCTCCTGAAATCCGCCCGGCAACGTGCGTATGAAGTCCGCCAGGTTCACGTCTTCCGCGGCCTGCTCAACGTCCGCATCCTGAATGCGCGCAGTGCCGAGCCGAATGTTGCCCGCGACCGTGCCCGTAAACAGAAACGGATCCTGCAGCACCACGCCAAAACGCCCGCGCAGATCGTCGAGATTCATTTCTCGAATATCGACCCCGTCCATTCGGATCGCCCCGCGCTGTACATCGTAAAACCGCATCAGCAGCGAAATCAGCGTGGTTTTGCCCGCGCCCGTGTGCCCCACCACCGCGACCGTCTCGCCCGTTTCCAGCGCAAAGCTCACGTCGCGCAAAACCCAGTCCGGCTCCATCGCTTCTGGGGTAATTGCTTGTGTGGGGACGGGCGTTCCCGCCCGTCCAGGCCGACTCGAAGAGTCGGCAGGCTGCTCGGCCGCCGCTTTATTGCCGTACGCGAACCACACATTCTCAAACTCAATCCGCCCCGGCCCCACCGCCTTCTTCACGACCGCCGGAGAAGTAATCTCCACCTTCGTGTCGAGCAACTTGAACACACGCTCTCCCGCCGCCATCGCCGACTGCAGGATATTGTATTTCTCGCTCAGATCCTGAATCGGGCGGAAAAATCGCTGCGCATATTGCATGAACGCAACCAGCACGCCAATCGTCATCACACTCTGCCCGACGCTCAGCGTGATCAGCCTGCTGCGTGAAAAGCCAATGCCCACGGTCGTTACCGTAAAGTGGTGCAGAATCTGGCTCCCCCCGAACCAGATAATGCTCGCCACCGCAACCGCCGACAGAATTTCCACCACGGGGTAATAGATCGCATACGCCAGGATCGCGTCTTTGTATGCTTCCATGTGCGAAGCATTGATGTCGGAGAAC
>Ga0208190_1000718_pt1 | contig 13237 bp, 10 predicted proteins | sample June2015DPH_13_1_FD_184708 | JGI IMG/M metagenome (GOLD analysis project Ga0208190, IMG submission 184708) | Peatland microbial communities from SPRUCE experiment site at the Marcell Experimental Forest, Minnesota, USA - June2015DPH_13_10... | ecosystem: Environmental > Terrestrial > Soil >... | reverse complement strand
ATCTGGCGACTACCATTGCGGAGATGACAGGCTTTGCGGGAAGGATCGTCTGGGATACGAACCAGCCGAATGGCCAGCCGCGGCGGCGTCTGGACGTTAGCCGGGCTGAAAGGGAGTTTGGGTTCCGGGCCGCAACCCCTTTTGAAGCAGGTCTGCGCAAGACGATCGATTGGTATGTAAGTTCCAGACAGCCCAAGGAAATAAGGTGAGATTCTCGGATGTTGGCTTCATCATGGCCTCTTCCGAACGGCATGCGACACTGCTTCGCGATGAGATCGAGCGCCGGAGACTGTCCGCGCTACACTAACACTCACCTAGATACAAATTACTGGATGGTCCGATCCGAATCACTTCTTCTCAATTGATCTTCACTATGCCTTGCGTCTTATCCTGCAATTGACTGAAGCGCACGAATGATGAACCGGGGTAAAAACGTGAACGGAAAAGTGGCTGTGACTGCCTTTATAAGATTTGCGACTTTGCTAGCTGGACTTGTCCTGATGGCAGCTGGCTCACTTGCGGCTGGACAATCGGGGACAACGGGCAGCGCGGGACAGTCTGCAAGCGTTTCAAATAGCTCGGGAGCCGACTGTGAGCCTGTTACGCGGGGTTCAACCTATATTCCCGTGGACAGTTGGGTGTATCCGGCGGTGATGCGGCTTTATGCGCTGGGGTATATCGACAACGTCTACCTGGGTATGCGTCCGTGGACGCGCGCGAGTTTGAGCAAGATGCTGGACGACACCGAAGACCGTCTCGAGGATGAGGATGCGGATGTGGATGTGGATGAAGGCCCGGTCACCAGGGAAGCAAAAGAAATATATGATGCACTCAAACGCGAATTGCGGAATGACACTGAAGACTCCTGCCTGACGAACAAGGGCAGCGTCCGCATCGAATCGGTCTACAGCGTGATGCGCGGCATGAGCGGCACTCCGCTGCGCGACAGCTATCATTTGGGCTCGACCATTGTGAACGACTATGGCCGACCCTATGCCAACGGCTTCAATAACTATTCCGGCGCCAGCGGCTATGCGTCCGCCGGCCGGTTCGCGCTTTATGTGCGCGGCGAGTTTCAGGGAGCGCCCTCGGCCGCCGGCTACTCATCCGCACTGGTCGGGGAGCTTGCAGCCCGTGACGGCACGAGCTACTTCTTCACTCCAGCCTGCTTCGCGGCTGAGCAAGCCCAAACGACAACGTCATGTATTCCAATGCCGAACCAGGACCAGACGACGATGCCGGTGGGTCCCGTTGCCGTGGCCACACGGGTACGCATCATGGAAGCTTACGTCTCTGCCCAGGTTCTCAATCATGTAATCTCCTTCGGGAAACAGGATGAATGGCAGGGCCCGGCGTTGGGTGGCTCCATGTCTTATTCCAACAATGCCGAAAACATTTACGCCTTCCACATCAACCGTATTGAGCCGCTGTATGTACCACTGCTTTCCCAGCTTACCGGTCCTTTCCGTTACGAATTCCTGGTAGGTCCATTGAAGGGACACACTTATCCCATCGATCCCTGGGTGCATGTGGAGAAGGTCAGCTTCCGGCCGACGCAGAATCTTGAATTTGGTTTTGAGCGCACCGTAATTTGGGGAGGCGAGGGCCACACGCCCATCACCATCAAGAGTTTCCTGAGGAGCTTCTTCAGCTTCGCTTCTCCCAGTACTGCCGACAAAAACAGCCCTCGTGACCCCGGCGCCCGGTTTGGCGCGTTCGATTTCTCCTATCGGCTTCCCTTCGTTCGCAACTGGCTTACTCTTTACACGGATTCAGAAGTGCATGACGATGTCTCCCCGATCGATGCTCCGCGCCGCGCGGCCTGGCGGCCTGGTCTGTATCTATCCCATGTGCCAGGCATTCCGAAATTGGACGTGCGCGCCGAAGCCGTTTCTACCAATCCCCCGGGGGCGATGGGCTACGGCGGTAGCTTCATGTATTTTGAGGCAGTTCAGCGCCAGGGTTACACCAACAACGGTCAGTTGTTCGGCGACTGGATTGGCCGGGAGGACCGGGGAGGCCAGGGCTGGATTACTTACCACTTGAGCGGCAATGAATGGATTCAGGCCGGAGTTCGTAACCAGAAAGCCGCGAAAGATTTCATTTCCGGAGGAACGACTCTAAACGACATCAACTTCCAAGTCGTAAAGCGCATCGGGAAGGATTTTGAGATCAACGGCACCTTCGCCTACGAACATTGGAAGGCTCCCGTCTACCTTCCTGGTCAGCAGACTGTAACCACTACAACCATCCAACTCACATGGTTCCCCGGAAGGAAAGTGAGTTTCTAAGAAGTCCCGAGGCAGTTGCGGAGCCTTTTGGCGTGTGATTGTCCGTTTGCGTTTTCTTTTCTTAGTACACTTGTCAATATGAACAGCTTGATGATCAAGGCGCGATCGATCGCGCGGCGTGTGGGTCTTAAGCGGCTGTACTATCGCATTTTTCCACTAAGGGATTATGAGGAAGAATTCCACAATGCCATTTTCGAGGAACTGCATGCGGGTGACTTAGTGTGGGATGTAGGAGCGAATGTCGGGTTTTACACGAAGATTTGTGCCGAGAAGACAGGAGCCGGCGGCAGAGTCGTAGCATTTGAGCCGGCACCCGAGACTTATAGCGAGTTATGCCGTCAGACAAGTAAATATCCATGGGTACAGAATGAACGGCTGGCGCTGAGCGACTCAGACGGCGTCAGTCACCTGGTCGTCTACGATGCAGCGATTGACAGTACCTTTCACCATTTGCAATGGGACGCCGGTGAGACAACCTCGGCCAACTGTGTTGATGTCCCTGTGATGCGCGGGGATTCTTACTGGTCTCGATCAGGGAAGACACCCAATTTGCTGAGGATCGATGTCGAAGGCTTCGAAGAAGAAGTGCTGGCCGGGATGAACGGCCTGCTGGCTGCGCCGGAGTTGCGAGCTGTCTTTTTGGAGTTGCATTTTCAGTTTCTCGAAGAGCGCGGCCGCGCGGGAGCTCCTATACGCATCGAAGAGCAGCTTCGTGGCAAAGGTTTTCGACCGAGATGGGTGGATCGTTCTCACATAGCGGCGAAGCGCGATCGCTCATGAAACTTATACCAGGCGAAAGCGCGCCCCGTTATCCAAAGCCGGCGGTGGTTTGACCTACTCCATCAGCACTGTGGCCGCGAGCGCCTCCATTGCAAGCGTCCTCCGCTTTGACGCGCTGCTTGTCGCGTAACGAATGCGTTCCGTCCTCATGCAGTGTGCTGTGCCGCCCGGCGGATCATCGCCAGTTCTTCGGGCGAGAAGCGGCAGTGTTCCACTGCCTTGATGTTGCTCTGGAGATGCTTAAGTTGCATCATGGACGGGATCACGACTGAGATCCCGGTCTCGTTGAGGATGCTGTTAAGCACCAGCTCCGGCAACAGCGACTCATCGGCAGGGTCCAGCTTTTCACGCAGCAGAGCTGGCAGCTCGGCCGACGCGCGCATACGAGCAATCTGCTCGCGGCAACGGCTGACGCCTTCTGGCCCGCCAAAGGGATGATTCGCGACAAGAAACATTGATTGCGCGGCCCGAACGGTCTGCGCTGTAAAAGCCAGATTGAAGATGTTCAAGGCGAACTGTGCCGTTGTTAGCTGCGAGGGCCGGTTGGCGAAGACAGCGCCGATGACATCTTCTTCGCCGGAAATGCCTGCCATGCGAACTTTGCCTGCCTCGACAAGGCGCCCCAGCTCCTCCATCAAACTGTCCTGCTCGAGCGCACTGATCGGCGCCGCGTGCATGAGCAAAACATCAACGTAATCGGTTTTGAGCTCACGCAGACTCATTTCAAAGCTGGACTTGAGGATTTCAACCGTGAACTGTCCGCTCGCGAATTGATCCGCGGCTTGTTTTCTGGCCAGGCCGCGGAGCCCCGGAAAGAGCCGTATCGCTGCTCGTGCCAGCGGCTTTACGCGCTGCTTCCATCCGTTCGGGTTTGCCGGCACAATCCCAAACTTCGTGGATAGCACGACGGAATCACGCTTCTTGCCGGCGAAAAACTCGCCGAGTAATCCTTCACAGGCACCGTAGCCATACGAGCGCGCCGTGTCATAAAAGGTGATTCCAGCGTCGTACGCTGCGCCCAGCGCAGCCAGAGAATCGCGCCTTCCCGCGCGGCCAAGCATCGCGGCGCATCCCAAGCCGAGAACCGATACGCGAGGCAGCGGCGTCTGCGGTCCGCAAAGAACAATTTCACTGGTGCGCATGGCGGTAGAATAACATCGCTATTGCTTCAATCCAGCCAGCCGGTGCGCCAACCTCATGGCGAATGCGACGGCGAGCAGCGTCGAGTTAGCCTGGCCCGTGGAGGGAAAGACGGCCGACGAGGCGACGTACAAATTGGACAGCCCATGCACCTTCAGGTCTGGGTCTACGACGCTCTGAGCAGGATCTTCTCCCATGCGCGCGCTCCCGACTTGATGGAATCCATCTGAGGCCGTTTCCCAGATATGCTCGCGCATCTTCTGGGGAGAATCCCAGTACTCCAGGCGACCAATGCCATTGGCGCGAAGAGCCTGATCGAGCAGCCGGTGCGATTCCACCACGCTATCGATGTCCTGATTGGTATAGCGCAGATCGATGTTGGCGCGGCGAACACCGAAGGCGTCGGTGTCACCAGTGAGCCGAATGCGGCTGGACGGGCTTGGAACCTGCTCGGCATGGTAGTGCAAGGCGTATTTGCCGCCGCGGTTCGGTACCAGAAAGCCCGGTTTGCGAGGTTTGCGCAGGAAACGATCGCGCAGAATTCGATACATGTCTACAGCCCCGCGCGGCGCGCCCAGTATGGCGTTGCGCAGATGGGCGGCAATCTGATACGGCCGTGGACCGGTATGAGCCAGGCGAATCGCCTCAGGGAGCAGATAGCGCCCCGTGGGCGGAAAAGCTAGAGCCAGAAAGACCGAGGAAAGCACTCCGCTGCGATGGTTGGGATCGTAAAACGGCGGGTTGTCCGGCCAGAATGAAGTATTCAAAACACGATTCGCCGTCTGCGCATTAGTGGTCAGCATGAAGCGCCTGCGGTAAAAGGCGCCATTTTTGTCCAGCTTGAAGTCGAGGTCCGTGAAGGAGTCCGGCCTGTCGAGCTGAATGCTCGCGATCTTTCCGGAAAGATGCCCCATGTAGTAGCGGCCGAGCGGCCCATCGACACCACCGAAGTGGTGCGGGTGACTCTGTTGGAAGTGGAGCAAGAGCCGTGTTGTTTCAACTCCGCCCGCCGCCAGGATGACCTGCCGTGCCTTGAGGGTGCGGCTTCCGCTGGGCGTGTCAACGATCAGGCTTTCCACCGTCTGCCCATCTTGTGTGAGATTCAACCCGGTGACTGTGCTTCTCAGCGCGATTTTGACCCGCGGCGAGCGCCGCAATGCATCGCGATGCGAAAGGATCAGACGCGGCTCGGTCGACCAGCGCTCCACAAAATCGAGCGTTAACCCGTCGCTAAGCTTGCGCGCATAGGGAATCGCGAATGAATCGTCGCCGCACAGGAGATACTTGCTGGCGAGTTTGTACCAGGGCTGGATGGCTTGTTGGGTGACGGGCCAGTGCGAGTCTGGCACGAAATCGCGATCCAGGAAGTCCACTTCATCAAAGGCCACGCAGCGCCCGCCCCACGTCCATGACGTACCGCCGAGGGCGCGACAGACTGCCAGATCCATCTCGGCGTGTCGGCGCGCATCCGCAATTTCCGCGCGGGACGCCTCACCAATCGTGGGGTTAAGCTCCTCATCTCCGGATTCCAGGACCACCACGTCTCGACCAAGCTGTTCAAACTCCAATGCCAGAGCCATTCCCACAGGGCCCGAGCCAACCACACACAAATCAGCGATTGAGTCGCCAGGTTTAAGTTTTTCTATCATCAATCAGGCCAGTTGCACGGAATCCCGTCAGCATTAGGCCAGGCAATGTGCCCTTCACGACCGCACGGAACTACGGAGAGTGATGCCAAAATTTGGCTGGAGGTACTGAAACCTTTCGTGTGAAGACATTATATCCTTCGGCATCGGCCAGCCTGTTCGATTCGGCTCCCGCGAATGGACGAATGGAGAGGGTCATTCAAAGGCGCTCTCCTGTGGATTGAAGCCTTGCCGCTGCCGGCTGGATCGGCTTGGCAGCGAGGCGAAAACAACTTCAGACGCCGACTGGGGTTGATGAGGAAGTAGCCAAGAAATCGCTTCGGCATGCAACGATTCGTGACCTTTCTGGTCCTGGCAAAAGCCCCGCCGTGTACACCTGGGTTCGTGCCTCTGGACGGATGCAGGAAAGATCGTGATCCGGGTCATCGGGACGTATGTTTACAATCTGGACAGTGCAATGTGAAGTCTGGATCAAAGCCCAAAGGTGCGGGAAGCTTTCCGGAAAGAGCCGCCCCCGTAAGTCATTGCGGTCCTGCTGAGTTTCTGCCTTGCAACTTTGGAAAAGCAATGATGACTCTCCCCCCAAAGATGTATTGCTCCGGGGGGTGTGTTCGTCAACCCTCAAGGAGACATTATGCGTTTAAAGCTCCCCCCCAAGCTTATCCTCGCGGCGCTGTTTGTCGCCGCGGTGTTTCCCGTCTACTCCCAAGTCGCGCCAGCTGCCCACCAAGGTAATATACCGATCGTCATTGGCGGCGGTTTCTCCGATTTCAGCCTCGACTGGGGGCCCGGGAAAAGAATGGAAGGCATCTCAGCGTGGATTGACTGGTATCTCAACCGGATGCCGAAGGTTTTGAATGGCCTTGGTTTTGAGGCCGCAGGGCACGATATCAACTATGGCCGTCCCCCGGGATTCAGCAAAATGCGCCAGGATACCGCTGAGGCCGGGCCGATCTACGCCTGGAACCACTATCGCAACTTCCGTCCTTACGTCAAATATTTGGCCGGCATCGGCAGCATCGACTTCCCCCCGCCCGTACCCGATTATTCGCATGACACATTCCTGGTCCTGTCGCCCGCCGCAGGAGTGGAGTACCGTGCTTGGGGGCATGTCTGGATACGCGGTGATTACGAGTACCAGTACTGGCACCAATTCTTCGGCGGGCCTCACGACCTCAACCCCAACGGCTTTACCATCGGCGTCTCATATGACTTCAGACCAACGGGGCATGAGGAAAGATAGGCCATCGTATCGGTCCGAAAAGGTCAACAGACCCTTAAGCCGGTTCTTCTTCAGTCCTGGCCTGAATCTTTAGAGAGTGTGGGTTTGACACGCCGAAATCTGTGATCGAAAGCCCCGTGCGCCTTGTGCTGTGCTGGAAGTTCAGTGCGGGCAATCGTACCAGATTACGTCGGTGCGGTAGGCAAGAATCGGGGCGTCTTTGGCGAATCGTGCTTTCCACAGAGCAGCAGGGTCGGGAGCGGCGCGGTATTCGCCCAACACCTTGCAGCGCAGACGCAATGCATCGTTCAAGCCGTTCTGTTCCTCTACCTGCTCCGAGAACCCAGATCCGTTCACCAGCACGACCTTCCCGTGGAGTTTCCCAGCCCATGTCTGCCAATCGTCCGGCTGTAAAATGGCATACCCATGGGAGCGATAGATGGCCTCACCAAGGTAAGCCGTCTCAGCTGCTTTGGTGTCAGACTCAAGACCAAGCTGGTAATCGAGATAAAGAAAAAACGGCGGATTTACACTAATGATGGTCGCCCCACGGCGCGCATCCTGTGCCACGACCTCAGCAACCTTGCCCCAGGGCTCGTATAGGTTCGCGGTGGCATAGTGCTTTCCAGACACGATGCCTATCCAACCAGTGACGACCAGGACGGCAATTGCTACCACTGACAGCTTGGAATAGCGGGATGTGCGGCTCGCTGCGGAAATTCCAATGGCCAGAAACAGCCACGGAAGCAGAAAAAGAACCCGCTTGACACTCATGTGTCCGCTAAGTGCCAGCAAGACCATCGCCAGAATGAAATAGATAAGCCAGCGGCGGCCGGAACTGAACCAGATGGCCGCGAGTAGAAGAATCGTGCCCACAAGAATGGGGATACTAAGTGGTAGATACCACGGCGCGACGGCGACCGAGCCGAAGATGGAGAAGACCGGAAAGCCGAATGTGGCGAGCGCATTCTTCAGGTCGATAGCAGACGCGATTGGCGCGGTATTGTGCCGCAGGTCAAAGGTGGCAACGTTAAGGAGTGGCAAGAAACTGAATGCGACGAGTGTCGTTACCACGAGGAGTGAGCGGAGGCGCCTTGCAGCTAACTTCCGATGAAATATCACTAAGTCGGCAAGAAATAACAGGAGAAGAACGACCCCGAAGTAATTGGACCAAACCATCAATAACGCTGCGATCCCAAAGGAAACCCATGACCAGCGATCATGATCGTCGAGTATCCGCAGGTAGGCCCAGGTGAGCCATGCCACGAGAAACATGCAAAAGCAGTACCATCCGGTAATGCGCCCGTATTGAAACGCAAAGGGCCAGAGGAAGCCAACAGCAAGCGTGGCCCAATACGCTCCTTGTCCGGAGATTTTCCGCGAGGATAGACCAGTGATCAGGATCCCGGCGATGAAAAAGAGGTTGGCGAACACACGAAGCAGGAAGAACGAGTAGTTTGTCGCGGCTAGCCAGAAATGCAGGAAGATTTCCGACAAAGGAGGGTGCTCATTTGCGGGTTTCCCGGATACAAAGTCCTGCAGAATCGTTAAGGGCTGCCTGCCTGCGCACGCAACGATGGTGCTTTCGTCGTCCAGAATTGTAAAGTGGGTATTCGTCGAGATCATGGCAGCCGCGTAAATCACGACGATAACGAAAGTTCTCAGCCATGAGGACAGCCGAATGTGTCGCCGAGCCTGGACCTGTCTGTCTGCCATTCAGACCTACATTGCTTTTGCTTCATGATGCGGAAGATCTCTTTGTTCTGTTTGAGGGTGTCGTTAACATCGCGACCCATTGAGAGCATCTTGAAGGTCAATTATAAAGCGTCGGATCCATAAGACTTTGCGCCGATCACCGTGTGAAGTTGGTCAGGCAGGATTGCACGTACTTCCGCGACGATCGCATTAAACCACGCGGCTTGCTTTCACGGCCGAAACCGTTCGGCGGGGCTCGATTGCGAGCGGGAGCCGTACAGACAGAGAGCCGTCGACAGTACCGCCGCTCTCGGACTTTCGTCAACTGACGCTGTCGTCATCATCGACAAAATGACACACATGCGTCTTCTTGAGGACGAGCGTCACTCCGGGGTGTTTTCTTCGATCGTCTGATAAAATATCTATACCGTTCAAGTGTGGGGCATTTGTTGTGTTCGGCCTCTTTTGAGTCAGAATCGGTGGATCGCCTGGAAATCTTGATTGGCGCGCCTTTAATTTGAACGGGAGGTTTACCGGTTGAAGTCCCTGGCCCGCCATCCGATGCAGCCTGACACACCTCGCGCAATTGGGGAATCAGAACTGACAATCACGATTGTCATCTGCACGCGAAATCGTCCAACACTCTTGCGGAAATGCCTCGAAGGCATCGCTCACCTGGAACGGACACCAGATGAGGTGATCGTCGTCGATAACACTTCGGGAGACGAAGAGACAGAAGCTGTTGCCCGGGAATTTGCTGCAGCCTATACCTTTGAGCCAACCCAGGGCTTGAGCCGCGCACGCAATCGAGGACTCGCCGAAAGCAACTCCGAGATTGTCGCGTATTTAGATGATGACGCCGTGCCCGATGAGCGCTGGCTGAGATTGCTGCTTGAGCCGTTCGCAGAACCGCGTGTAGCCGTAGTGACGGGCAGGACCATCTCACCAGAGTCTCGCGCCGGCGACAGTAACCAAGAGCCAACGCGGTTCCTCAGCGACGATGACGGTCGATGGTTTGAAATAGCGGCCTTTGGCGGATTGGGCATCGGCGCCAACATGGCGATACGCAAAGCAGCGTGCAAAGGATGGAAGGTCTTTGATGAGCGTCTCGGCAGGGGCGCCCCGTTCCGCGGCGCGGAAGAACACCACGCTTTCGTACACTTTCTCTCGCTCGGTTACTGCGCCGCTTATGTTCCCGCCGCGATCGTCTTCCATACCTGTCAGAAGTCAGACGATATCAAGCTGGAAGCTCGCAATCAAATTGCTTATTCGATGTTGCTTTTTTCTGAGTATCCCGGCCACCGCCTGGATCTTCTGCGCTTTTTTTCTCGCCGTGCGCTGCGAAAGCCGCTAACCTGGCCGCGAGATTCTCCGGACCCCGGCGAAATTATTTCCTGCGGATGGGGTGTGCTGCTGGCAAAGAGCTTTAGCGCGGCCCTGCTCTTCTTCCGCACCAGAAAGCTCAGGGCCAAATAGCAAGCACGATTGAAACGGCCGCGGGACTCTCGCCGGCTGAGCACGACTCTACCTTGCCGCTACCCACGCGTTCACTGGCCTGAATGGCCGTCCATCGCAGTTGAATCCCGATGGCCAGCGCCCATCTCAAAAGGGGCTCACACTATTTTAAGGACGATGGCGAGCCAATGCGGAGGCCCCGCTTCAGCCGCGTGCGCAGGGCCAGCTTGATGCGCCAGTCACGCAGTCTTCTGATCCCGCCCCGGCGTACGCTCAGAGCAAATTCAAGATGCGAATCACCGGGACCAACATAACAACGTTTGAGAACGTGCGGATCGTATGAAAGATAATTCAACCCTTCCTCCACACTGAATGCCAGATCGAACTGTCCGCGAACCGAGTCGCAGACCTCGTCGTTGTATTCTCCGTAGGGATATGCAAACGCGACGGGAGGATAACCCAGAACTGCGGTAAGGTCGTTCTTGCCGCCGACCACCTCTGCTTCCAGGTCGGAAGCAGACAGTGTCGTCAAATGCGGGTGTGTTCGGCTGTGCGCACCAAACTCGATTCCCTGACGCGCCCAGTGCTGAATCTGTTCAGCGGTCATAAGTTGGAGCGTGCCACAGCCTTTCGCCTCGTCCCAGGTGTTGGTCCCAGCCAACCGTTTGGTCACAACAAACACGGCAGCGCTAAATCCATACTTGATAAGAATCGGCAGGGCATAATTAGCGGTGTCGGCATAAGCATCGTCGAATGTCACGAGAATTGGCTTCTTAGGCAGGCTCGCCCCGTTGAGAATCCAGTTGAGCCAATCGGAAGGCTTAATGCCGGTATATCCCTTGCGAGCCAACCATCGGATCTGATGCTCAAAACGCTCGGGCGATACGGTCAATTCACGATTGGTGCCGGGCTGCAGAGGACCAATGTGATGATAGAGAAGTGACGGACAACTCCGGCCGAATTCGTCTTCTAATGCCTTCCAGGAGCCGGTGTCGGCGAGTGCGCCTTCGAAGTGCGCAATGGTGTCCACCGCATTTAGATAGCGCAGCGCGAACTCTCGGATTGTTTGGAATCGATAAAAAAACCTTTCCAGACGAAGCGGCAGCGACAGAAGCGGAACGAACGACATGGGTGAGCTTGTTAGTGCTTCCCACAACCATCTCTTCCAGGCATGGCTTTCTGCCCACTTAGACAAACCACAGCAGGGACGGTACTCGTGATGCTTGCGGCTTGCAAGAAGATCGCCCGCCCCCAAAGCTCTTGCCTGCGACTGCAAGAAAGCTCCTGAAGACTTCACATAGTATTCGTAGACAATCGCGTCCGGCCGGTAACGGAACGACAACCCCATCTTCCACAGGCGCAAGCCTAAGTCCAGTTCTTCGGCAGCTAGAAACTGCTCATCGAACCCTCCGCATCGCACAAGGGCGTCCCTGGGTATTGAGCTATTCACGAGATAGGAGAGGACGTCGAGTGAGAATGTTCCATCGGGGTAGCGCAAATCCATGTCTGGACTCATGCGGTTATAGTAAGCATCCCCGATGCGTTCGATAGCAAAGCGAATGATCGTCTGCGAACTGTCGGGCGCGATGTACATGCGGCCCTGAACTACACATGGATCGGCTCCGGCATGTGCTGCACAGTGCTGCTCCAGGAGACCGGGCGTGGTGATGAGGTCGTCGTCAAGAAATAAAACGAGCTCGCCCACTGCGGCTCGAACACCCACATTCCGCGCGGCGCCTGCGCCACGGTGGTGCGATTCCAACACGCGCAAGGAACACTTTGGCTTCAGGTCGCGCAGCAGTTCGGTCGTACCATCGGTCGCCCCGTCCACCACAACAATCACTTCGTAGTCTTGCGGCGGAAAATCCTGCGCCAAAACTCCTGGCAGCGTGCGCTCCAGAACATGCCGCCGGTTATACGTGGGAATGATGACTGAAATCCTAATCATCAATGGCCTTCTCGGATCGTCGCAATGGCCGATGTTTGTAAGCGCGTAAATGCGATAAAGATGCTTTGAAATTCAACCCAATGCGTCATGTCCCTCAGCGTTTGGCCTTACGGCAATAGATGTTGGTTACAACGGGAAAGCGCGCATCGTAATCATCCAATTCCTCGGGCTTCAGTTCTTCAAGCGCCAGTCCGAGATTGATGGCCACGACGGCTAAGCAATTGCCTTCGGCCTCCACGACAACCGTGCAGTCCGGCCACACGCGCTGAAGCAGCTCCCGCCATCCGTCAGGTGTAGGGCGCCAGAAATCAAGACCCACCTTGTCAAGGCGAAAGAGTCCCGCGGCGTTGGCGAGAATGACACCGCCTGGCTTTACCACGCGAAGAACATTCCGCAAACAAAGCTCAAGCTCGCGGAAGTGCTGGAGAGTGCATGGAAGCAGGAAACAATCGTAGGCCTCCGAAGGCAAAATGTTCTCGCAATGGGCAATGTCGCAAAGAAACGTCGGGTCGGATTTTGGATCTATGTCTACGCTATGAACAATTCCAAGATCGTGACCGTATCTGTGCGTGTAAGTGTTCCGATCGATTTCCAGGACGTCCCCGGTAATGTCGGCCTGATGCCGCTCGAAGAACCGGTCAACATAATACCGATCAACTGGTGTACCCCGATCCCACCCGAAATCGTTTGAGAATGGCTTTACTCGCCGGAGGTTTCCCCACCATGGAAGCCCCCGTCCTTTAACAATGCAGCGTAGACGTGTCGTCCACGCCGGCCCAAACGCCCGCATCACCTTGTTGCGGAGCGGTTCCGGCGACGCGTTATTCCAAGGGCTTTCCTTCCTTCCCATACGTGCATTGTACCCTCTGAAAATGGCCAGACTTTTTCGCGCCACAGAAGAGTCAAGCAACTGCTCGACTCTCGAGGGTTTCTCCGCTCGATTAGCAATACACTTCTTATGGGGCACCTGTCATAACATCTCGCTAAGTCGATCGCACTAAGTCGTAAGGCACGCGAGGATATCTCGAAGCGCGTTGTGAATGCCAACTCCGCCTTTTGG
>Ga0208190_1000706_pt1 | contig 13354 bp, 14 predicted proteins | sample June2015DPH_13_1_FD_184708 | JGI IMG/M metagenome (GOLD analysis project Ga0208190, IMG submission 184708) | Peatland microbial communities from SPRUCE experiment site at the Marcell Experimental Forest, Minnesota, USA - June2015DPH_13_10... | ecosystem: Environmental > Terrestrial > Soil >... | reverse complement strand
GGCGCGCGCAACTACACGCAGTGCGACTCGCTGCTCATCGGCGATCGCTGCGGCGCGCACACCTTCCCTTACATCGAGGTACGCAACGCCTCGGCGCGCATGGAGCACGAAGCCTCAACCTCGAAGATCGGCGAGAACCAGCTCTTTTACCTCCGCCAGCGCGGACTGACGGCTGAAAATGCGGTCTCGATGATCGTGAACGGATTCTGCAAGACCGTCTTCAAGGAATTGCCCATGGAGTTCGCGGTCGAAGCACAAAAGCTGCTCGGCGTGAGCCTTGAAGGCAGCGTCGGATAAAAACCAACGAATCAAAGGAAATTGGAGAAAAAAGTCGGATGGCATTGTTAGAAATTCAAGATTTGCACGCGTCAGTCGAAGGCCACGAGATTCTGAAGGGCCTGAATCTGACGGTGAATGCGGGCGAAGTGCATTCCATCATGGGTCCCAACGGCTCCGGCAAGAGCACGCTGGCGGCGGTGCTGGCGCGGCGCGAGACCTACGAGGTAACGCGCGGCCGCGTTCTATTCAACGGTAGAGACCTGCTTGAAATGAAGCCGGAAGACGCTGCGTGCGAGGGCGTGTTTCTCGCCTTCCAGTATCCGGTTGAAATCCCCGGCATTGGCAACGCGTACTTTGTGCGCTCGGCCATGAACGCGATCCGCAAGTTCCATGGCCAGGATGAGCTGGACGCGATGGATTTTCTGCCCCTCTACAAGGAGCGGATGAGAATTCTGGAGATGGACGACAAGCTGGTCAACCGCTCGGTCAACGAAGGCTTCTCCGGCGGCGAAAAGAAGCGCAACGAGATTCTGCAGATGGCCATGCTCGAGCCAAAGCTCGCCATCCTTGACGAAACCGACTCCGGCCTCGACATCGACGCTCTGCGTATCGTGGCCAAGGGCGTGAATGCCATGCGCAGTCCCGATCGCGCCTTCCTCGTCATCACGCACTATCAGCGGCTGCTGGATTACATCACACCCGACTTCGTGCACGTGCTGGTGGATGGAAAGATTGTCCGCTCCGGCGGTCCGGAGCTGGCGCTGGAACTGGAAGACAAGGGATATGGTCCGGAAGCGGATGTGCCCCAGGCTTTGCCCGCATGAGCACAACGGCCAACAACACGGGAAACGAGAACGCAATGGCGACGACGACGGAAAAGCTCGGTACATATCTCGAAGCGTATAGCGAACTGATCGCCAACCGGCAGGAGCGCGACCCGGTGTGGCTGCGCCAACTGCGCGAGGATGCGTGGCAGCGCTTCTACGCCAAAGGATTCCCCACCACGCACGACGAGGACTGGCGCTTTACTAATCTCGCCGCGCTGGACCGGACGCCGTTTCAGCGCGCGGTGAAGGGAAGCGTTACCGTTTCCGCCGAGCAGATCGAGAAGTGTCGCGTGCCGGGCGCGGGCTGCCGGTTGGTTTTCGTCAACGGGCACCTTGCCGCGAACCTGTCTGAGCTCTCGAACCTGCCCAAGGGCCTGGAAATCTGTTCGCTGTTGGGCGCGATTGATTGCGGCATGATCGGCGCTGCGCCCGAAGACTGTGCGTCGGATGGCATCGAGCAGAACCTGGGCCGTTACGCCAACGTCCGCCGCGACGTCTTCTCCGCTCTCAACACCGCGCTGTGGGAAGACGGCGCCTACCTGCGCATCCGGCGCGGGGCGGTCATTGACCAGCCGGTGCACCTGCTTTACGTTTCGGCCGGTGCGGGCTTTACGTTTCGGCCGGTGCGGGCACCGAGATTATGACGCATCCGCGCACGCTGATCCTCGCGGAGCCCACGAGCCATATCTCGGTCATCGAAGACTACGTTTCAATCGGTGACGAGGCCGCTTTCTCGAACGCTGTTACCGAGCTGGTGGCTGGGCAAGATGCCGTTGTCTCGCACTTTCTCGTCGAGCGCGAGAACCTGGCGGCGTTCAATGTATCGACGCTGCGCTTGGAGCTGGCGCGTGGCACCAATGTTTCATCGCACTCCATTCTTTTGGGCGGAGGGTTGGTGCGCAACAACGTGCACCCCGTCCTCGCCGGCGAAGGCGCGGAGTGTCTCATCAACGGTCTGTTTGTGGGGGCCGGCCGCCAGCACCTCGACAACTACATGCTGGTCGAGCACGCGCAGCCGCAGTGCTCCAGCCGCCAGTTTTACAACGGCATTCTCGATGATCGCGCGCGCGGCGTCTTCCATGGCCGCATCGTGGTCCACAAGGACGCGCAGAAGACCGATGCCAAGCAGACCAACCGCAACCTGCTCCTCTCTGACGATGCGCGCATCGACACCAAGCCGCAGCTCGAAATTTACGCCGACGACGTGAAGTGCACGCACGGCGCTACCATCGGCCAGATCGAAGAGGAGCAGCTCTTCTACCTGCGCACGCGCGGAATCGAAGAGACCTCAGCGCGCAACCTGCTGCTCTACGCCTTCGCGGCCGAGTGCCTCGATCGCATGAACGATTCGCCGGCGCGCGAGTTCGTCGCATCGCTCATCGGTGATCGGCTCACCGATCTGGCATTGAACCATCAGGTCGCCCCCTCAGCCGCGGCGGTGAAAGAAGAAACGCAAAGCTGGGAGGAAGTGGGATGACCACAATCGCCCAACCCGTCCTTCACGATCCGCGGCTCGGAGCTTCGCGAAAAAGCACGTCCGGTCTCGATCTCGTTAAGATTCGCGCCGACTTCCCCATCCTCGCCGAGCGCATCAACGGCAAGCCCCTCATCTATCTCGACAACGGCGCCACTTCGCAAAAGCCTCAGGTTGTGCTCGATGCCATTGCGAATTACTACACCCACATGAACGCCAACATTCATCGCGGTGTTCACGCGCTCAGCGTGCGCGCCACTGAGGCGCACGATGCGGCGCGGCAAACGGTGCGGAAGTTCCTGAACGCCGCCGATACGCGTGAGATCATCTTTGTCCGCGGCGCAACCGAGGCCATCAACCTCGTCGCGCAGACCTACGGCCGCGTCCACGTCGGCGCTGGCGACGAAGTCCTTATCACGGCCATGGAACACCACTCCAACATCGTCCCATGGCAGATTCTCTGCGAAGAAAAAGGCGCGCACCTGAAGGTTGCTCCCATCAACGATCGCGGTGAGCTGATGCTCGATGAATTTGCCAGGCTCGTCGGCTCGCGCACGAAGATCGTCGCCGTCACCCACGTCTCAAACGCGCTCGGCACGGTTGTTCCCCTGCGTCAGGTCATCGACATCGCGCACCGCGGCGACGTCCCTGTCCTCGTCGACGGCGCGCAGGCCGTTCCGCACTTCGCCGTTGACGTACAGGCACTCGACTGCGACTTCTATGCCTTCAGCGGCCACAAAGTTTACGGGCCAACAGGCATCGGCGTGCTATACGGCAAGCGCGCGCTGCTCAACGCCATGCCTCCCTATCAGGGCGGCGGCGACATGATCAGCTCCGTCACTTTCGCCAAGACCACGTACAACGATCTGCCGTTCAAGTTCGAAGCGGGCACGCCCGACATCGCCGGCGCCATCGCGCTCGGCGCGGCGCTCAATTACATCACTAACCTGGGCATGGATAAGATCGCCGCGCACGAAAGCGAGCTGCTGGCCTACGCCACTGAAGCAGTCGGCGCAATTCCCGGCATTCGCCTCATCGGAACCGCCTTCGATCGCGCCGGAGTGCTCTCGTTTGTGCTCGATCACGTCCATCCACACGATCTGGGAACGATTCTCGACCGCGAAGGCATCGCCATCCGCACCGGCCACCACTGCGCGCAGCCGGTCATGGAGCGCTTCGGCATTGCCGGTACGGCGCGGGCATCCTTCGCCGTCTACAACACAAAAGAAGAAGTCGACGCGTTGGTCGCGGGAATTCGCGCGGCGCGTGAGGTGTTTGCGTGAGTACGGGAAACGGCGAACTCAGCGATCTCTATCAGGAAGTCATCCTGGAGCACAGCAAGGCTCCGCGCAATTTCCGCAAGCCGGCTGAGGCTAATCAGCACGCCGAGGGCTACAACCCTCTCTGCGGCGACCGCTGCACTGTCTACATCAACATGGACGGCGACGCCATTCGCGATATCGCCTTCCAGGGCTCCGGTTGCGCCATCTCGCGTGCTTCCGCGTCCATGATGACGCAGATCCTCAAGGGAAAAACCAAGGCCGAGGCTGCCAAGCTCTTTGAGGAGTTCCACGGCTTGGTCACCGGCAAAGAAGCTCCGCCCGAAACACAGGATCTCGGCAAGCTGAAGGTCTTCTCCGGCGTCTCCAAATTTCCCGCGCGTGTGAAATGCGCCACCCTTGCATGGCACACGCTGCAATCCGCCCTTGAAAACAAGGACACACCCGTTTCCACCGAGTGAGTAGCGCATTCACTCACTTACGCATTTATATGACAGCTCCGGTCCCAACCAACCCAAACAGTGCGCCAATCGCCGGACCCTTCCGCGAGGAAATGATCCTGCAGCAGTTGAGGACCGTGCGCGACCCCGAGATTCCCGTCGACATCGTCAACCTCGGTCTCGTCTACGCGGCCGCATCTTCTCAACTTGACGCCGGCGGCCACCGCATCGATGTCCGCATGTCTCTCACCGCGCCCGGCTGCAGCATGTCCGATGTGATCAAAGTGGAAGTAGAACAAAAACTCGCGGCGCTGCCCGATGTTCGCGAAGTCCGCGTCGAAATTGTCTTCGATCCGCCCTGGAATCCGGGCATGATGTCCGAAGGTGCCAGGCTCCATCTCGGCTTCGATTCCGACTACGGAGCGGCGAATGAGAAACCCGGGCCGCCAAACTCCGGATCCCCCAACTCCGGATCGTCGCCCTCCGGCCCCTTCAAAGTTCTTCGCTGACCCTCGGCCGTTTTTCTTCTGTTCAGCTGTCTTTGTTGCCCTGCTCGCCGCCCAACTTCTCCAACTGCCTGCGCCAATCGAGCGAATCGACGAAGCCACTCGAATCGCGCCAGCCGGGCTCGACGATCACGCGCAGCTCGAGATAGACCTGAGTTCCCAGCAGCGACTCGATTTTCCTCCGCGCTCCCGTGCCGATGGCCTTCAGCTTCGTCCCGCCCTTGCCGATCAGGATCGCCTTCTGTCCGTCGCGCTCGCAGTAGATGGCCGCCGCAATTCCGGTCAGCGGTCTCCTGCCGGGCCTCGCCGGCGCTTCCGGCTCTTCAAACTGCTCGATGACCACCGCCGACGCATACGGCACCTCCTCGCCGGTCTCGATCAAAATGCTCTCTCGAATGAGCTCGGCCACCATGAAGCGCAGTGGCTGGTCGGTGTACTGGTCCTTCGGATAAAAACGCTCCCCCTTGGGCAGAACATCGACAATCTTCCGTATCAGCACGTCGAGTCCGTCGCGCTTGCGCGCGCTCACTGGAATCACCTGCGCAAAGCTGTACTGGTGCGTCAGCGATTCGATCAGCGGTAGCAATTGGTCCTTGCGCACCAGGTCGATCTTGGTCAGCACCAGAAATACCGGACAATCGAGCTTGCGCACTAGCGAGAAGAGAAAATCGTCCTCGCTTGCCCAATTGGGCTTTCTAAATCTTCCAGACCGTCGAGTTCCAATAACCGCGTTGTCATCCTGAGCGGAGGCCGCCACAGCGGCCGGAGTCGAAGGACCTGCGGTTCGGGATGCGGCAACCAACGAACCTGCTTCATCCAGATGGACCCTCCGCGTCGCGTCAGCCAACACGAGTACCAGGTCGCGCGACTCCAGCGCCTCGTGAACCTCCTGCAGCATGCGCCGGTCGAGCTGCGATCCTGGCTTGTGCACTCCGGGAGTGTCCACAAAAACGATCTGCGCGGCCGGGTGAGTACCCTTGTGCGCAGGCACTTCCACCACGCCGATGATCCGATTGCGCGTAGTCTGCGGCTTGGCTGTGACAATGGACACCTTTTCGCCCGTGAGCGCATTCAGCAGTGTGCTCTTGCCCACGTTTGGCCTGCCGAGAATGGCGACGAAACCAGATTTCACGCCCCTGCTGCTCCTAACTGAACACTCCTGACTCAGTGTAGGCCATCTCGTGTCGAGTGGGTGCCCCACCCTCGCCGCGTGTTTGCCCTTGCGGCTAGGGTGGGCTTAAATGTCAACGCGGGCTCTGCATGATCTCAGTGCTTCACCCGCCCGTGCATCCCCGCTTCAAAGCTGCGGCGGTCGAGCCGTGGCAGCGCACGCGCCACCTTGTCGGGAAACAGCGCGTAGTGCCTCGCCGCGATCAGCAGTTCCGGCACCGACCACACGTCTTCTTCATCGGTCATCCAATGCTGGCTGTCCAATCGAGCCAGATTGACTGGCGTCGAGTGGGCGCGCAACGTGCGTTCGCCGCGCAAATTGTAGTACTGGTCAAAGTAGCTGAGCGCCAGCTCGCGCAGCGTGCGGTAAATCGGCGCTCGAAAACGTAGCCCCGCAAAATTCGATTTGGCAATGCCTCCCCACAGGCCGCGTTCGCGGTAGAGAGCCACCACGTGGTCGTCGTCGCGCACCGCCTCAAGATCCATCAACAGCGGCGGATGGCCGTTCACGCGCAGTGCGGCAGCGGCCACCAGTGCTCCCTCAAGGCAGTGCCCTTTGCGCTCCCGCAGCACGCGCGCAGGCGACCACGCCGTGTCGGCGTACTGGTACTCAAGCGCGTCGACAAACCGCTGGATCTGCGCCGGCGTCTTCAGCGCGCGCAACGTGCGCAAATCGGCCGCCGACAGGCCGAACCTCTCGCGCTCACCCCGCCGCACTCCGCCTCTCGGCAACTTCCCACTCTTCAAAGCCAAATCCGCAACTCCAATTGCCAAGTCCTCGCGATTATACAAAAGTGTGTTCTTAATCCCGTTCCCGCTGGCCGATGGCTCGACAGGCCGGGAAAGACCGAAAGCTTCCCCTGATGCCAGCGTCGTTTTCTGTGATTTGCGACAAATTGGGGCTGCTTGGTGTAATTCTTATTGGCAGTGCAAGAATTTGGCGTGCCTGAGCAGCGAGCAACCGCGTCCTGCGCATGACCAGCTGCGTGAACAAAAGCGAGGATAGTTTGAGCCTGTGGTCCGAATTCGTCAATAACAAGCAGCGAACCATACACAAGTGGAAGCACTATTTCCCCGCCTATGAGGCTCATTTCAGCAGGTTCGTCAACCGGCCCATGGTTTTTCTTGAGATCGGATGCGGCCGGGGCGGGTCGGCGCAAATGTGGAAGCGCTACCTTGGTCCCCATGCGCTGATCGTTGGAATTGACGTGAAGCCCGAATCCGGCCCATGGTTTTTCTTGAGATCGGATGCGGCCGGGGCGGGTCGGCGCAAATGTGGAAGCGCTACCTTGGTCCCCATGCGCTGATCGTTGGAATTGACGTGAAGCCCGAATGCAAGACCTTCGAGGAAGACCAGATCAAAATACGGATCGGCAGCCAGTCCGACACGAGTTTTCTCGAGGATGTCATTGCGGAATTCGGAACGCCCGATATAGTCCTGGACGACGGCAGCCACCGGATGAGCGACGTCGTTGAAACTTTCCGGTTTCTTTATCCGCGCACCTCTCCCAACGGCGTGTACCTGGTGGAAGATCTTCACACCGCCTACTGGGATGAATTCGGCGGCGGCCTGAAACGCGAGGGCACATTCATTGAAGTCTGCAAAGGGCTCATCGATGAATTGAATGCAGAATGGACCAGGGATGCGCTGCCGGCGACTGAGTTTACCCATTCCACCTTGTCAATGCACTTCTATGACAGCATGGCCGTGTTCGAGCGAGGCCGGCGCCTGCCCCACAGTGACGTACGAATCAGCGGAAGGGCGGCTATCCTCAAAGGCCTGACCCGCTAACTTTTTGCTCATCCTTCGGGAACGGCAGCCGCGCCGTCGGCGGAAACAGCCGCACACGCTCCACCCGCCTCCCCGTCGAGGCAACAACTTCAACGCGCAGCCCAAGCGGCTCGAGCGTGACCACTTCGCCGACCTTGGGAATGCGCCCCACAATCTCGCTTACCAGGCCGCCGACGGTGGCGGCTTCATAGTCCCCGCCTTGCTCCGCCGGCTCGCCAATTACGTCGCCAAGCTGATCGGCGGGAAAGCTTCCCGGAATCAGCCACGACCCCGAAGGCTCGCGCTGCGGCTCCTCGATCTGCGTGTCGGTCTCGTGTTCGTCGCGGATGTTGCCGACGATCTGCTCCAGCAAATCCTCGATGGTCACGAGTCCTGCAACAGCGCCGTACTCGTCGATCACGATGCGCATGTGTTGCTTCTCGCGCTGCATCTCGCGTAGCAGCTCGTAGCCGCGCTTGGTCTCGGGAACGAATGCGGCGGGGTGCAGGATCGTTGCAACTGTCCGCGTGCGCGCTTCGTCGTCGGTAATTTGCAGCAGGTCATGGGCAAATGCAAGCCCCTTGATGTTGTCGAGCGAGCCGGAATAAACGGGCACGCGCGAGTAATTCTGTATGCGCAACATCTCCAGGAAGTGCTCGATCGTGGTGGACTCGGGAACCGCGAAGATCTCCGGCCTCGGCGTCATCACCTCGCGAACCAGCATGTCGCCGAATTCGACCGCCGAACGAACCAGCTCGAAGTCGCTCTGCTCCAGAATGCCTTCTTCCTCGCCGGCTTCGATGAGCTCTTCAACGCCGGGAGCGGGCTCCTCTTCTTCCGGCCCGGCCGGCGCCTCGGCCAGCGCGGCGACGGAAGAAAAGAATCGGATGAAGACCGTGACCGGCGTGACCAGCCACAGCAGCAGGCGGATGAGCCAGAGCAATCGCGCCGCCCACAGCCCGCGGGTACGGTTGAAGAGCAGCGAGGGGATGAACTGGTACGCGAAGATGACGACCAGCGCAACCGCAAGGATGGCCTGTGCGATCTCAAGAGGCGTGGGCGGGCCGGGGTGCGTGGGGCGGATGAAAAGCAGCGCGCCGAACCCAAGGGCGATCGCGCCGAGAGAGAGCTCTTTCAGCACTGAAGCGCAGAGCGCCGCATGTTCGCGGCTCAGGCCGAGATGCGGCTCGATCCGCACCTCCCATGCATCAAGATTTTCCTGCACTTCACGGCTCAAAATCTTTCCGAACTCGGAGTAGACGCGCTGAATATAAGAGGCCAGCGTAGCGACCACGATGAGCGCGATGAGTGCAACGATTTCAAGGGGCGTCATGGCTTGCGCCTCGGCGTTCTCGTGCGCTTGGGCGCCGTCCGCTCAATCAGCCCTTGCGGCAGCCCAAGCTTTGTACGCAGTTGGCATTCGCGTCGCTGCATTCTGCCCGCGTCCGCCTCGTGGTCGTAGCCGGCCAGGTGCAGCAGACCATGAAGAATCAGAACCCGCAGCTCAACTCCCAGCGCGTGCCCTTGCTCGGCCGCCTGCTTCCTCGCCGTCTCCACGCTGATCGCCACATCGCCTGCAATCCGCTCCGCGGGCTTTGTGTTTTGGAGCCGTTTGGCGGGAAATGAAAGAACATCGGTCGCCTCATCCTTGCCGCGGAAGCGCCGATTCAAATCGCGGATCGTCGTGTCGGTCGTGAGCAGCACCGTCACCTGGCCGAGCAGACCGACAGCAGCCTGCGCCTCGCTCAGGTACGGTCCCAGAGTGCGCTTTGAAGGGATGCGGAGACTTCTCGGGGATCTGGACGCAGCTGACCGCTTCGCATGGGCGGACGCCAATGCTGAGTCAGGCTCCAGTTCTGGGTCAAGGAGAATCATCGTGCTGCGGCCGCCACCAGCGCGGCCAGCGGTGACTTCGATTCTATCCTCTGCAAAGGGTCGCTGATACACTGGCCTTGCAAATTCCCGGGCCGGCTCGCGCACGACCTGCAAGTTTCTCACTTGATGCCGGCGATTCCGCGCCGCGACGCAACCATGCCCAAACGAACTCTCCTTTTCGCGCCCTGTGCATTCAACCTGGCCGAAACCAGCCGCATGGTCGAGATCGCCAAGGCCGTCGCGCGCCATCCAGTCGCCAGCCGGGTTTTTGATATCCAATTCATCTCCGATGGCGGCGACTTCGAGCCAATGATTGAAAAGCACGGCTTCGCCCTCACGCGCCTTGAACCCCGACTGACAAAAGAGAAAATTGAGCTCATCGCCAAGGTCGATCGCGGCGAAAAGTTTACGCCCGCTTTTACCGATGCGGAGCTCATCGCGCGTGTCAACAGCGAAGTTGCCTGCCTGAGAGAGCTTAAGCCTGTCGCCGCAGTTACCGGTTCCTACGTCACCATCCCGGTTACCTGCCGCATTCTTGGTGTCCCGCTCGTCTGGGTGGTGCAATCCACTTGGCTCCCGGAATTCTTTTGCCACGGTGCAGGCATGACAGACAAGTTGCGCCCTGCCGCCGTCAAAGCGGCGGCTGACTGGCTCGTCCTGCGCTTCATCAATTTCTGGATCAGGTATGGGTTTCTCAACGGTATCAATCGCACTGCAAAACATTTCGGCGTCCCGGGTTATCAATCGATCTTCGAGTTCTGGCGCGGAAACTTCGCGCTGGTCGCTGAGCCGCCCGAATTCTCCGGAATCAATCTTCCACCCAACCACGCGTTCATCGGACCGCTGGTTCCCCAGGACGAGTTTCCCATTCCCGCTGAAATCGCTGCGATCCCGAGGGACGAGCCGCTGATCTACTTCGCCATGGGCAGTTCCGGCAAGCCGGAAATCGTGGCGAAGATTCTCGAGAGCTTCGACGGTACCCCCTATCGAGTGATTGCTCCGGTCAAGTTTCTGCTCGCGCAAGTCTCCGGCGTGCGTATTCCTGCTAACGTCCTCGTCACCGACTGGGTGCCTGCCGTCCAGGTAAACAAAATGGCCGATCTCGCCGTCATCCACGGAGGCGTGGGAACGGTATTGGCCGCCGCACTTGCGGGCAAGCCGGTCGTTGGCGTCGCCATGCAGATGGAGCAGGTCGCAAATCTGGCCTGTCTGGAACGCCTCGGCTTCGCCATCCGTGTTGGCAAATCAAGGAACCCGTCGCGGAAGGTTCAGGCCGCGATCGAAAAACTGCTTTATGATGACCAAGCCAAAGCGAAGGCAGCCGACTTCGCGAAAGTGATTGCTAAGTGGAACGGCCCGGAGCGCGCAGTAGATATTCTGCTCGAGCGCTTTGGCGGTGAACCGCCCTCGCTCCCAAACGATCAACGCCCGGCAGCCAACCGTCTCGCCATCTAATTAAGTCGGAGCAATGGTCGGAGGTTGAACATTGGAAAAGGACTCATCCACGTCCGGTCTTCAGAAATTCGGCGAGAACATATGGATCATCGATGGCCTCCCCGTCCGCGACATGGGCGTCATGTTTACCACCCGCATGGTCGTCGTGAGACTGTCCAGCGGTTCATTATGGGTGGATTCTCCCGTGGCATTGCCGCCCGACACGCTCAAACGCATCGCTGACCTGGGGCCAGTTCGGTACATTCTTGCAGCCACTCCAAGGCACGTTTGGAGGCTGGCGTTGTGGCACGCGCTATTTCCTGATGCGGAGCTTTGGGCGTCGCGACGGACCCCTTTCACTCTGCAGAAAGGCAAGCTGCCCCTCTCCGGTATTCTGGGCGACGAGCCGCCTGAAGCCTGGCGCGACGACTTCGACCAGCTTGCGTTCAAAGGCAATCCTCTTATCGAAGAGGTCCTTTTCCTTCATAAGCCTTCGCGCACGGTCATCCTGGACGACTTAATCCAGATTCATCCACGAGTGAAGGGTAGGCTTTTTCGAAACGCCTTGTTCAAACTGGAGGGTGTTGAGGCTCCTCAAGGCGGCGTTGGGCTCGATATCCGACTGACATTCATTCATCGCACCTTGGCGCGACGGTCGCTCGAAAAGCTGCTTTCGTGGGATTTCGACAAGCTGATCATCGCGCACGGCCCCTGCATCGAGAGAAATGCGAAGCCATTCGTCGAGCGGGCGTTCCGATGGCTCGATCGACCGCGCCGCTCCAATCGCGCCTCTGAATAGTGAACTAACCGGAGCGTGCGAAAGCAGACCGCAGCGTTACTGCGGCTTCGCCGGATGCTTCGCCTGTTCCTCTGCGCGGTCTTCGCTCTCCCGCACACCGGCCTGCATCCCGTCGCCCATTGTGAGCGGTAGCTCCTGCTGCCGCGGCTTGGCGCTCTCATACGCGCGCACCACGCGCTGCACCAGCGGATGGCGCACCACGTCACCGTCGTCAAAGTGGCAAAACACGATGCCTTCCACGCCGTTCAGCACGTTGATCGCGTCCAGCAGCCCCGACTTGCGCGGATTCGGCAAATCGATCTGCGTGATGTCGCCCGTGATCACGGCCTTCGAGTTGTTTCCCATGCGCGTCAGGAACATCTTCATCTGCTCGACGGTCGTGTTCTGCGCCTCGTCCATGATGATGAACGCGTCATTGAGCGTGCGCCCGCGCATGAAGGCCAGCGGCGCAACCTCAATGATGTTTTTTTCCAGCATCTTGTCCACGCGGTCCGGATCGAGCAAGTCGTAGAGCGCGTCGTAAAGCGGGCGCAGATACGGGTCCACCTTCTCCTGCAGCGTGCCCGGCAAAAATCCCAGTCGCTCTCCCGCCTCCACAGCCGGCCTCACCAGCACGATCCGCCCGATGCGCTTGGCGTTGAACGCCGCCACGGCCATCGCCACTGCGAGATAAGTTTTGCCCGTGCCCGCCGGCCCGACGCTGAAAACCATGTCGCTCTGTTCGATCGCCTCCACGTACCGCCGCTGGTTGATCGAGCGCGGCTGCACAGTGCGCTTAATCCCGACCGACCGCTGCTTGCCGGCTTCGGCCACCGAGCGCAGCGTCGCCGCTTGATCTGCCACCACCAGCCGCAGCATTCCGTTCAGTTCGCCATTGTGCGGGTTAATGCCCTGGCGGCGCAGCGTCTCAAAATCCTCAAAGATACGTTGCACGCGCGCCACGCCCGCCTCCGGGCCTTCCACATGCACGGCGTCGGAGCGCAGGTCGATGTGCACGCCAAGCGAGTCTTCCATCAGCCTGAGGTTTTCATCGCGGGTCCCAAAAAGGGGCTCAAGGTTGGGTGTGATCTCCAGGGCGATCTTCAAAGGGTTTTGCGTCCTCCGGAACTGTTCTTTAAGGTTGTCCGGCAACGGTCCCGCAGGGCTGCTCCCGGAGGGTCTGTAATCAAGTTATCGGCGACGGGCGCCACGTTGATCCGCGTCACGACCGCCAGAATCGGCCGCTTTAGCGGCCAATTGCGCCTCGATCCGCGTCGCGACCGCCACAATCGGCCGCCTTGGCGACCAACTGCGCCTCCGCGCGCCCCGGCAGGGCGCTTTAAGGCAAACGGCTGATTTTCGAGGGTGTCTCAGAACGCGAGGCAAATCCAGGCCGTGCTTCCTGGCCGCCTTGCTGATCCGCGTGTTGGAGTCGCGTACCAAATCCGGTATTGCGAGAGTAGCTCTACTCGCGTGGCGCGTCAACCGGCGCTCCATTACTTTTGATGCAGCGGTTGTCT
>Ga0208190_1000701_pt1 | contig 13400 bp, 8 predicted proteins | sample June2015DPH_13_1_FD_184708 | JGI IMG/M metagenome (GOLD analysis project Ga0208190, IMG submission 184708) | Peatland microbial communities from SPRUCE experiment site at the Marcell Experimental Forest, Minnesota, USA - June2015DPH_13_10... | ecosystem: Environmental > Terrestrial > Soil >... | reverse complement strand
GTCAGTTGCAGTTCGGTCTGAAGCTGAGCTTCTAGCCAAACTGTTACCTGATTCAAGGGCTTGTTTCCAATAACGGAAACAAGCCCTTTTTCCTTTCCGGTGGTACTCTGTACCGCATGGGGTTGAGCCATGGAGCGTTGTTTCCGCATTCTATGGTGGTCGGTACTTCTGACAGCTATTCTTTTTGCGCGCCCGCTTGTTTCTCAGCAAAGTAATCAGACCGGCAGGATTATCGGCTATATCCGTGTCCTGAAGGGCGATTTCCCGCCGCACCGCATCTTGGTTTCACTGGAGATGCGGGGCGCTCCCATCGCCAGCGCCTACTGCGACGACCAGGGAGGTTTCGGTTTCGGCAACCTGATCGCCAATGTGTACAAAGTAACGATCAACGACGACGACTACGAGCCTGTAAGCGAGGCGTCTGATCTGAACCCCGACACTTCGGCCACGAACGTCGTGAATGTCACGCTGATTCCGCGTAACAAAGAAAAGAAAGATGACCTGTCGCGGCAAGTCGGAGGCAGCAACCCTTACCTCGTCGATCCCGCCGAGTATTACCGGCACTTCCCCAAGAAGGCCGTGAAGGAATTTGAAAAAGGAGTGGAGGCAGACCACAAGGGAAAAACCGACGAGGCGATCGAGCACTACGAAAAGGCGATCACGTATTCGCCGGAGTTTTATCCGGCTCATAACAATCTCGGTTCAGCCTACCTGGCTCGCCAGAAATTCCCGGAGGCGCAATCGGAGTTCGAAGCCGCGTTGAAAGCGAACCACAACGACACGGAAGCATATTTCAATCTTGCGAACGTCTTGCTGACGACCAAGCGCTACTCCGAGGCCGAACATCAGCTTGAGGAAGGATTACAGCGCCAGCCGGATTCTGCCTTCGGTAAATTTCTGGAAGGGCGGCTGTACTCCGTTACCAACCGCCCCGAACTGGCCGAGAAAAGTCTGCTCGCCGCCATGCAACTCGACCCGAAAATGCCGCAACCGTGCCTGCAACTGGTCAATCTCTACCTGCAGCAGAAACGCACCGCCGACGCAGTGGGCCAACTGGAAACCTACCTCAAGAACTTCCCCGATTCGCCCTATTCTCCCAAGGTGCGTGATACCCTGAAGCGTCTGCAACAGAACACCAGCGTTGCCGGTCCCCACTAGGCGCGTATCCAGCTTCCCTGGCGCCATTGCCGCTGGTGATAAACTTTCAGTACTCTATGTTCCTTCCTGGCCGTTTGCTGACCGTTCTCTTGTTGGCCGCGAGCGCAATGGCCGGGACGATCGCCGCCCCGCCAAACGTCATCCTGATCACGCTCGATACGACCCGCGCCGATCGCATGGGATTCCTGGGCTCAAAACGCGGACTCACGCCCAGTCTCGACGACTTGGCACTCCAGTCCGTGGTTTTCACTCATGCCTACTCGCAGGTACCGCTGACGACGGCCTCCCACGCAACGATTCTGACCGGGACGTATCCGCAGTTTCACCAGGTCAATGATTTTGGTGTCCCGCTGGCTGCCGATCTGCCTTACGCGCCCGACATTTTTCGCGCCAACGGATATCGCACGGCGGCTTTCGTGGGATCGCTGGTTCTGGACCCGGAGACGCGCTCGGCCCCCGGTTTCGATCGCGGCTTTGACCACTACGAGGCCGGGTTCCACCGCCGCCGCGTCGGAGAAGATCGCTACGATTCCGTCGAACGCCGTGGCGGCGAGGTGATCGGTCGCACGTTGGAGTGGTTAACCCTCCACCACGACGGCCCGTTCTTTATCTGGATCCATCTCTACGATCCGCACGATCCCTATGATCCGCCCGAGCCCTATAAGTCCCGCTATGCGTCCGCTCCCTACGACGGCGAGATCGCCTACGTCGACGCTGCGGTCGGCAAATTCATAAGCTGGCTGCGGTTGCGCGGTCTGTTCGACGACTCGCTCATTGCTGTCATGGCCGATCACGGCGAAGCTCTTGGGGAGCACGGCGAAACCACCCACGGCATTTTTCTCTATGACGAAACAATACGAGTGCCGCTACTTTTCAAGCTGCCGAAAGGACGCTTTTCCGGAGCCAGAATCGATACCCGCGCCCGCCTCGTCGATGTGCTTCCCACGATCCTGCAAGCGGTGAATATCCCAGTTCCGCCCGCTGTGCAGGGTGAATCGCTTCTGTCTTTGATCAAGCCCGCAGCGACCGGTCACCCGAAAACCTTGCCTAGCAAGCCTTCCGGGGCGCCTCTGGATCGTCCCGCCTACGCCGAGAGCGACTACCCGCACCGCACGTTTGGGTGGAGTTCCCTGCGTTCGTTGCGCACCGGGAAATATCTATTCATCGAAGCGCCCCGAAAAGAACTCTACGATCCGTCGACCGATCCGAAAGAGGAGCACAATCTGGCGGCCACCTCCGCAGCGGTAGCCAGCACGTTGGACAGCCAGATCGAAGCGCTCCGCCAGAAGACAACGTCGGTGAAAGAGGCTCCGAAAGTCGCCTCTGATCCCGGACTCCAGGAGAGACTGAACGCTCTGGGATATGTTGCTACCGACAGCAGTTCTTCCAGCATGCCCGGCATCAAGGACACGGGCGCGGATCCCAAAGATAAAATCGAGATCGTGAACCTGCTGCACCGCGCCGAAATGGCCAACGAGAATACGCAGTTCGCGGAAGCAGTTCCTCTGCTCGAAAGAGTTATTACACTCGAGCCGAACCTCCCGATCACTTATGTGCAGCTCGGTGCGGCTCTGACTTCCCTGAAAGATTACGAAAAAGCGGTGCCCGTTTTGCGGAAAGCTGTAGAAATGCGCCCCGATCTGCCTATGCCTCGCTATGAGCTCGGATCCGCGTTTTTTGAGACCGGAGACTTCCCCGGCGCGATCGCACAGCTCGAAGTTGCTACGTCTCTCTCGGCGGAGTGGCCAGAGGCCTTGTACCTGCTCGCAACCGCGTATGCGCGCGCCGATCGCCTGCCCGATGCCATCCGCGAATACCAGAAACTGATCGAAATCCGCCCGAACCACTACGCGGCGCACTTGCTGCTCGGCCGCGCTCTCACTCTGACGGGAAGTCCGCAGGATGCTCTGGCGCATCTAGGCAAAGCCGCGGAACTTCAGCCTGCTTCTCCTGAGCCCCACAGATTCCTGGCCGACGCCTACACTCAACTGGGCCGCCAAGCCGATGCGGATCGTGAGCGCTCGGAGGCCCAACGCCTGCGCGCGGCCAAGAAACAATAGTCCGGGAGAATGTAAGCCGAGAAATCCTCGGTGCATCCGTGGTTCGATGGTTTCTTTCGCAGCGAAAGAGACTTGCGAGAACTGGAAATTCATTCCGCCGGCACGTACTTACAAAACTGCGGATCCAGCTTGCAAGCCGTCACGTACTCCTCCCGAGCGGCCTTGTCCTGATGCAAAAGCTGCCGGGCGAATGCCAGGTTGAGGTGCGCTTCCGCCAGCCTAGGATCAAGCTTGATCGCCTGCTCAAACTCCTGCAGGGCCTTCCCCGTCCGACTGGTGTGGTTGTAGCAGATTCCCAGAAAGTTGTGCATGCGAGCGTCATCCAGTCCCAGGTCAATTGCTTTTTCCAGATGCGGCGCCGCCGCGCGATAGTTCTTTTGCCCGAAAAACAGCATTCCGATTTCCCGCTGTCCCGCGGAAAAATTGGGCTGAATCGCAATCGTCTTTTCATACGCTGACTGCGCACCCGCCGGATCGCTTCCTCCGGCGACCAGTCCCTTCTGATACCACGCCATGTAGTTCCGCGGATTGCTCTGCAACGCCTTATCCAGCCAACCCTTCGCTTCTTCGCCACGTCCGAGCTTCGCCAATGCCCGCGCCAGCCCGGTCATCGCGTTATCGAAATTCGGATTCAGTTCCAGGCAGCGTTCCAGTTCCGCCGCGGCCTTCTCCCAATTCTCGCGCCGCAAATCCGACTCCCCCAACAGGAACGGAATGATATAAATCTGTGCGTCCTGTTCCTGCACGCGCAGCAACATCGCCTCCGCCTGGTCGTCGTGCTTGCTCTGAAACGCATCCTCCGCCTTCAAAATCAGGTTGAATTCCCACAGCTTATCTTTCGGATCGGCTAAGCCCTTCTTCAACGCCTCCGAAGAAACCGCCGCGCGAAATCCAAAATATCCGAGCGCACGCAATTTAGCTTGCGCTTCCGGGCTCAGGTTCCCCGCCGGTTCCTCTTTGCCGCGAAATGGATCGTGTGCCAATATCACCTGCAACTTCTCCTGCAGTACAGCGACCGTAGCCGGCTGCTCGCTTGCGATGTTGTGTATTTCCGACGGATCGCTCACCAGGTCATATAACTCAGGTTTGGGTGCGTCGATAAAATGAAACCGTTCGCTCTCCAGCGCATGCAGTGGACTCCACCCGAACGAACTGAATGGATAGAACGTCTCGCTATAGGCCGGGTCTTTCCCGGCCTGCTTCGATCCCGGTTTTCCTCCCAGCAAAGGTGGTGATTGAAATTGTCCATCGATCGCATCCCTCACCCCCGCCAATTGCAGCAATGTGGGCGCGACCGCTGTTGTCTCCACGGGATGACTCTCTCGCCCAGCCGTAATCCCGCTCCCAACAGGCGGTTTCACGATCAGCGGCACATGCACGGTCGCGTTGTAGATGAAAAATCCGTGCTCGTCTTCTCCATGTTCCCCTAATGACTCGCCGTGATCGCTGAGCATGACAATCAGCGACGAATCGTAAAGATGATTCTGTTTCAGCCACGTCATCAGCGCGCCGAGTTCGTGGTCTGCGTAGGCAATCTCGCCGTCGTAGAGATGACTGCTGTACTCGGTGCGAAACGGCTCCGGCGGATCGTACGGGTTATGCGGGTCATAAAGGTGCAGCCATAGAAAAAACGGACGCCGCGGTGTCTTCTTTAACCAAGTGATCGCGTGCGCCACGCTTTCCCCGGCACGGCGATCCACCAGCCCTGTATCTTTCTGTTCGAACGTCTTCGCCGAAAACGCGTCGTCGTAGAAGTCGAAGCCGCGCGCCAATCCCCAACTGCGGTCGAGCACGAACGCGCTCACGACCGCGCCGGTCGCGTATCCGGCTTTCTGAAAGGCCTGCGCCACGGAGCGAAACTGCAGCCCGAGAGGTTGCCCCGTGAAGTCCTGAACTCCGTTTTGAAAAGGATACGTTCCGGTCAAAATCACAGCGTGCGAAGGCCATGTGAGAGGAACTTGCGAGATCGCGCGTTCATACACCACACCATCTTTCGCCAGCGCATCGAGCGTCGGCGTCTTGACGTTTTGCGCGCCATAGCACCCAACGTGGTCCGCGCGCAACGTATCGATCGTGATCAATATAACGCTGGGATTACTTTGCTTCGCCGCCGTTGCGTGCGACATTCCCGGCTTAGGCAAGCCCTGCGGCGTCCTTGCATTCTGCCCACGAGCCGCGGCGCCGGCGGCGATGACCAATAATGCGATGCAAGCGATTCTGGGTGGGCGCACCATCGTTTATTGTGGCGCCGCTTGCTGTTCTTGCGCCGCCAGTCGCCTTTCCTGGGCCGCTTCGCCGGTCATTCCCTTTGCTTCGAGCGCCTTCGCCAGCGACTCATGCATCTGCGATTCATGGGGCGCAAGTTCCACCGCACGCCGTAACTCTGTAATCGCGTCGTCGATCTTCGCTTGATAGAGCAGCGTCTCTCCCAGCGCCCGGTGTCCGCGCGCGAACTCCGGGTACACCGTCACTGACCCCCGAAACGCTTCGGCTGCCTGCTCCAAATCGCGCTTCTGTAGAAACGCCACTCCCAGATTGAATGCTGCCTCGAAATTGGTTCCATCGAGTTGTATCGCACGTTGCAAGGTTGCGATCGCTGCGTCGATCTGTCCGGCGTGCGCCTGCGCCATACCAAGATTGAAAAAAGCGAACGCATAATCGGGGCTCAACTCAACCGTCCGCTGCAACTCCGTCACCGCCTCCGGATACATCTTCAGGTGGTAATAGTCCAGCCCTTCCATGTAATGCGCCGAAACCGAGTTCGGTTCAACCTTGATCATGCTCTTCAGCTTTTCGATCGACTCCTCATACCGCCCGTGCTGGCTCGCCGCCATCGCATCGGAAAACAATTCATAGGTTTCGATGCGATCTTTCGGATCCGGCAAATTCCGGCTGCTGATCGTCGGATCGCCTCCGCCCGAAAAGGCGGCATACCCCAAAGACTTCAAGCGATCCATCAGCGCCGGATCGAGCCCGGTCTTCTCCGCCAGTTCCTTGCCCGCGCTGTAATCGCGAATCATTGCGGCTAGCTTGGCCTGCATCTCTTCCGCGACCGCCTTCTTCTCGGCAAGCAGATTGTGGACCTCTCCCGGATCTTTCGCCAGATCGTACAGTTCTGGCCTTGGCGCGTCGATGAAGTGATACTTGGCATTCTCCGCCCCGCGCAGTTCGCTCCAGTTGAAGTGAATTCGTGGCAAATACGTTTCCCCGTATACGTTGCGGTCCCGCTCAGCCGTGTCGCTCTCACCGCCGCGAACGAGCGCCAGCAGGCTCTTTCCCTGCACCTGGGTTGGAACGGCAATTCCCACTGCACCCAGAACTGTCGGCATCAGGTCGACCAGCGAAACGGTATCGGACACCGTTCGTGCTCCCGTGCTTTCCGGAACGCGGACGATCAGCGGCACGTGCATGGTCGCGTTGTAAATGAAGAATCCGTGTGTCCTCTCGCCGTGCTCACCCAGGCTTTCGCCATGATCGCCCGCCAAGACGATCACAGTGTTCTGGTAAATTCCCTTCTCTTTCAAATAGCGCAGCAGGCGGCCAACCTGCTCGTCGGCAAATGCAATTTCTCCATCGTAAGGCTGGGCTGCATATTCATGCTTGTACGGCTCGGGCGGGTTATAGGGATAATGCGGATCGTAGAGATGCATCCACAAAAAGAATTTCTTCTGCCAGTTCTTTTCCACCCAGTCCAACGCAACATCCGCCACCACGTTGCCGGGGCGTTCCATCTCATCCAGATTCGCTTCGTTCAGCCGGCTGAAATCAAAGTGGTCATAATAAAAATCGAATCCCTGATTCAGTCCGAAGCGCGAGTCCAGCACGGCCGCCGCGATCACCGCCCCGGTCGCGTATCCCGATTGCTTCAGAACTGAGGCCATGGTCGGTTGCGTCGAACTCAACTTGTTCGCACTGAAGTCATGCATCCCGCTCAACATCGGATACGTGCCGGTGAGCATCGTCGTGTGCGACGGCAACGTCACCGGGACCACGGCAAATGCCCGCTCAAAGCGCGCCCCATCCGCCGCCAGCCCATCAATATTCGGAGTCTTGATTTTTGTGTACCCGTAGCAGCCCACATGGTCTGCGCGCAGCGTATCAATCGTGATCAGCACCACATTCGGAGCCGGCTTGGCGGGTGTTTGCGCGGCCGCCTGAAGCGCGGTGAGAGCTGTCAGGGTGAGAATGAGTCGACGAAAAGGGGGCGCCATCGGTGAGTTCAGTTTATCGTATGGAAGCGGCCTATATCGCGCATCTTGCAATGCTACTTTCTTTTGAACGTGTCGCTGGGCACGGACCGAAATGCGGACTTATCGTCGGCATATTTGCGCACGAAATCTTTCAGCTCCTTTGACGACGCCGTCAACACTATTTCAGGACGATCGGGCACGGTCTGGATAATCACCGTTTTCTGTTCGATGGACTTCTTCAACCAGTCATAGTCGATCGGCGTGAGAGCAAGTGAGTTTCTTTCAATCTTCACCAAGAAAAACTGCCGGAGCGGGAGGCACATGACGCAAACTTCCTCCTGCTGTGGCGCAAGATCCAGAAAGACATGGCTGTCGAGCTTAACCAGGTGCCCTTCGTATTTGAGAATCTTTTCGTCGCGCTTGCACTGTGGGGAGGGCGTCATCGTCAAGTCATAGGCCCCTTCCTCGGCTTCGATCTTCAAAGTCCCCGGGCAGTCTTCGTCGTCGAATCCCCAAGTCCCGACAAGGTTCTGGTCAAAAATAAGGTCGGGGTCGGGCTTGGAAACAAATTTGTCTTCGTATAAAGGATTCACTGAAGTCACCCAGCACCCGGACAGAGCAACCAGTCCCGCTAGTACAAGGAGAGTCTTCGCAATTCGTAAGGCGAAGCAAGATGGGACAAGGGCAGAGCGGCGCATAAAATCCTCCTGCAACGGACGCGCAAGCGACGCGAGGCTCGCAAAGAACGTCACCAGATGATACGCCTCGCCGAGCAGCCATCGCAGTGATCGCTATCCTCAGCCCTAACCAACCGCTGGAAGAAATTGTGCTAGGCTTGACGCGATGAAACGACTCGTAATTTTTTTTCTCGCCGTCATCATTCTACCCAGCATATTTCTCCAAACCGCTCTCCACGCACAGCCTTCGCCTGCCGCCAAGCCCGATGTCTTCCTCATCACCATCGATACCCTGCGCGCTGACCATGTGGGCTGCTACGGATATAAGCAGGTCGAGACACCCACGATCGATTCAATCGCGGCTGACGGCATCCGTTTCACCGAGGCCTTCACCCATAGCCCGATCACGAACACGTCCCACACCAGCATCCTGACAGGCCTTCTGCCGAGCGTTCATGGCGTCACCGATTTTGGAGTTCCTCTCGCGCCGGAGCACGTTACCTGGGCCGAACTCCTCAAAAAGCAGGGATACCAGACCGCGGCCTTCATTGGCGCCGTCATTCTCGACGCCAGCACGCTCGCTCCCGGCCTTGACCGCGGCTTCGATTTTTACGACAACTTCCCCGCCAAGGCCGACACGAAAGAACGCTGGGGGCGGGTCGAGCGCCGCGCCGGAACCGTCGTCGAGCACGCCGAAACCTGGCTCGGCCAGCATCCCACCGGTCCCCGTTTCATGTGGATCCACCTCTTTGATCCGCATGATCCTTACGAGCCGCCTCCGCCGTTCTCGGAAAAATACGGGTCTCATCTTTACGATGGCGAGATCGCCTATGCCGATTCCGCGCTCAGCCACTTCATCGCAACCCTCAAGAAGTCCGGCGCTTATCAGAACGCCATCATTATTATTTCCGGCGATCACGGCGAGGGGCTCGGCGAGCACGGAGAAGATACTCACGGACTTTTCTTATACGACTCCACACTCCACATTCCACTCATTCTTAAGACGGCGGGCGGAGCGCATCACGGATTGGTCGTAGACTCCCTAGTTCGCACCACGGACATTCTTCCTACTGTTCTCTCCATGACCAACACGCCTGCGCCCGCAGAACTGAACGGCGATTCCCTGGTTCCGCTCATCAATTCCGAAACTCAACCCGCACGCTCGCTGCTCGGCGAGACTGACTATCCGCTGCGCTGGGGATGGGCTCCTCTGAAAGCCGTGCGGGAAGAGAAAGGCAAGTTCATCGAAGCCCCGCGGCCCGAATTCTACGACCTGCAGGCCGACCCTCACGAACTGAAGAATCTGTACATAGCCCAGGACGCGAACGCACAGAGCTCCGCATCGCCCGCACAATCGCAACTGCAAGCCGAACTGGCGAAATGGAAGGCCAAGCTGCCGGCCCCGACCGCGGGCTCGCAACCCGCTGCGAACCTGCCTGATCCCAAGGATAAGATTGAAGTGCAGAACCTGCTCCACAACTCGATGCTGGCATCGGACGACGGGCGCATGGCCGAGTCGCGGCAATATTTGGAAAAAGCAGTCCAGATCGATCCCGACTCTGCGACGGCTCTCCGCCAACTGGGCGAACTGGAGCTGGCGGTTCAGGACTACGCGAAAGCTGCGGCTCACCTGAAGCGCGCACTCCAATTGCGGGGCAACGACTCGACGGCGGCGTTTGAAGCGGGTCAGGCGCTGGAAAAAAGCGGTGACCTGGGTGGGGCCCGGGATGCTCTCGAGGCGGGGCTGAAACTCGCTCCGAGCCAGACGAGCGCGAGGATCAGGCTCGGCCAGGTCTACCTCCGTCTCAACGACGCACACAACGCCGAAGATCAATTCGAAGCCGCGCTCCTAGCCGACTCGGAGAACGTCGACGGACGCCTCGGCCTGGCCGAAGCGCAGATCCTAAAGTCCGACTTTGCTGCCGCGCTGCCCGACCTTGAAGCGCTTACCAAGTCGGATCCCAAGAATGCCGCCGCCTGGCGGTTGCTGGCACGCGCCTATCGAGGGTTGCACCGCGACGCGGATGCCTCACGAGCTGAGCAAAGGGCGGCCGCGCTGGAAAAGAGGTAGTCAAGGCCCCGATCTGCTTCCGCTACGATCACGGCCACGGTGAATTAACGGTCGTTTAGCAATGGCAGGACCGTGGGGCTGGTAAACTCAACCCACGGTCTTTTGTCCTGGCTCTTCTATGTCCACGAAACCCAGAACCTCTGCTACGCGCTCTGGAAGGCGCGCTACTTCTTCCACAACGTCCTCTTCAAGCCCAGCGGAGGCGCGTACGCGGAATGCTGGTCCGGATGTTGAGTTCGAGGAAAACGAGCTTCCGGGGCTGGTCTTGCGCGCCTGCTTGATCGCCCGCGACGCAGTTTTTAATGTACGCGACTCCCTCGCGAACGGATCGCGGCTAGCGGTACTCGCCATCAAAGATTGTGAGAAAGAGCTGGATCAGATCGAACGCAGGATCGATGAGGAACTGCCGGGAGCGATTACGCGGGTCGGCGAAGCCAAAGCGCGTGAACTTCTGGCATGCCTGAAGTTCATCACTGACTTGGAACGCATTGGCGATCTCGCATATAGCGCGATCATGCAACTGCAGGCGCGGCGGGGAAAATTGCCGGCGGCAGACTCGCACCAGTTGATCGAGATGGCATCGCTGCTCTGCGAAATGCTGGAGCAGGTTCATCAGGGTTTTCAGACGCGGGATCTCAAGTACGCGCAAAGCGTCCTGCGCTCGGATCCGGAAGTCGACCGCTTGTGTCACGCCTTGTTCCAGAGACATCTGGCGACCCCTTGCGGGCCAACCGGTCAGCAGAATTTTGACATCCTGCTGGCGGCTCAGGCGCTGGAGCGGATCGGCGATCACGCCAAGAATCTGGCAGAGGAAGTCTACGGTTTGGCCGAAGGCCGATCGCTGCGGCACAACACGAGAAAGCTAGCCTATTCGTAAGACGGAAGAAGAAGGCGGGGCGCTTTGTTATAATCGTGGTTTGTCAGAGGGCGAAATTCGCTCCTGGAACCCACGTGGCGCTATCGTCTAGGGGTTAGGACGGAAGATTCTCAATCTTCAAACCCGGGTTCGATTCCCGGTAGCGCTACCAACAAGTCTGAAGTGCAGAGAAATCCGCCTGGATTGCTCTGAAACTCGCTGGAATTCGCCGCAATTCAGCGAGTTTTGCTTTCAAACCGAACCAGAGAAAGTGCCCCCCTTCGTGCTGCCGGCTGGTGTTTCTGCCATTTTCTCCGCAGGGCATCTGAGCAGTCCGGTTTCAAAGACTCCGTCCGGCGAATGGAATGCGATCACAAATCGATGATTTGGCGAAAGCGCCCTTGCCTTGTGTCCGCCTTCGGAATCGCCAGCGCTCACTACAAGCGCGTTTATCGGGACCTATACTGCGATCGTCCCTTAAATCACGCTCGATGAGTAATCTGACTTAAGGTTATCGATAGAGGTGTGTAGCCCGCTTTCGAATCGGCGTTCGCTCGGCTAGACCACTTGTGTCTTTGGTCATTTCTCTATGTATCTCTTAACGAGCGCCACTATGAATGAGCTTGCCGCGGCGAGCCCCAATAGCCCTCCTGACGCCGCCAAAAATCTCGTGATTCCTAATGGAGCAAGATCGCCATACCCTATCGTGGTAAAGGTAATGCATGAAAAATAGAACGCTTCTGGGAAAGGGAGTCCCCAGGATACGTCACTGTGAACTTGGTAGCCTCCGTTTTGGAGAACAATGTGAGAGTTGTGCACAAATCCACACACTGTTGTTGTGTAAATCAACGCAGCACTCAGCAGTATCGCCGCACCATACATTGCGAAGAGCAATGGACTCTCAAATCCGCGGGTCAGTCTCACAAAGATTCTAGATACTTTGCTCTGTGACAGTAGTGCGGTTCGATACCCAGCTCCGACAGACTGCGCTGGTCGCCACCGATGAACGTCCTATTGCGGAGAAAGGCGAGGGTTTCGAAAATGGATTGGGACTGAAATGGAGTACCACATTCGTCCCATGGACGCGAAGCATGCGGTACTTTTGCCCATCGGACACGAATCGGAATTCAACATTAAGAAGGATCGCCTCTTCCTGAAGGTGGCAGATGGCGACAAAAAGGTGCGGCCGTTCCAGGTAGTTTCCATGGAGCCTTTGGGGTCGGGAAACAAGGCGGAGAACACGGAATATCATCCGCCGCCCGCACCGGTCGATTCGCGGCCGCCTGATGTTCGTCCGGCACAGCAGCAGCCAGCCCCAATGGGATCCAGCCAGGCTGCTGTCCCGCCGCCGCAGCCGGCACCGCCTCCGCAATAGCGGTCAGGACAACCTTGGTTTCCCGGCAGGAGCGAGGAGGCTTCTTACTCCTGCCCTGTTTTTCGCAGGAACTAAACACGGGCCTGACCCTGGTTTGAGTCAGGCCCTCGGTCCAACTACAGGACGTTCTAAGGCTTGATGGTTACGGTTGCCTCGAACGCCTGGTTTAGCGCACCTGGGAGCGAGTAATCGCCGACGATTCGCAACTTGCTGCTTTTCTTACCGGCAACTTCGTCGTTAATGCCGAAGGCCTCGGTCACGCCCGGCCCGTTAGGATCGTCGAATTCATAGAATTGCCCGGTGCTCGCCAGGTAAAGAGCCCCGTGGCTCCTCAGGTTGGCATCGAGAAACGTATAGACGATGTCCCCGTTATTGTTGATGCCGTGCGCATAGCTTGAAAGCGCGCCCGGAACGTTGATCTCCGTGTAAGTCCCGCCGCTGTAAAACCAGGAATCAATAAGCCCGGACGCCGGATTAACAGTCTCCAATACCAGCGCTCCCGAATTGTTGATGCCCAATGGATACCAGGGATTCGGCACAGGCTCATAAACCTGTTCCGGTGGTGACAACTGGGTGAAGACGCCGCTATTCACACCGAAGGTTCCGATCTGCGGATTTCCGTTCTCATCCTGGAAGAGCACCATCAGGATTTCGGGGTCATTGATGGCGACGCCCTCCGGGTTATTGCAGATACAGACCTTGCTGAGCTGGTTGAGATGTCCATCGAAAGCAAGATAGATCTGCCCATCCGGTCCCGGCTCTCTCAGCGGATCAGCACCTGCACAATCGGCGACGCCGATTTTCCCGGAGTTCACGCCCAGGAGGACCGTCTGCGCTCCGTCTGGACATGAGTACGAGGTTACCTTACTGCCTTTGAGATCCATCCCGAGTTGCGCGCCGGCGGCGTTGATGTAGTCGCCGACGATGAGGTTCTTGTTGTTAATGCCGTAAGCCTGAGTTGCCGCGGCTCCCGGAACATTTACCGGTTGAAAGCTGATGGAGACTTTTTGCTG
>Ga0208190_1000692_pt1 | contig 13545 bp, 11 predicted proteins | sample June2015DPH_13_1_FD_184708 | JGI IMG/M metagenome (GOLD analysis project Ga0208190, IMG submission 184708) | Peatland microbial communities from SPRUCE experiment site at the Marcell Experimental Forest, Minnesota, USA - June2015DPH_13_10... | ecosystem: Environmental > Terrestrial > Soil >... | reverse complement strand
CCCTTGGCCAGAGCCTGGTAATAATGCACCGTCGCGCCGACCCCGAGCCCTCCGATCAACCCCAGGCAACTAGTCTCAGCTTGGCTCAGAGCTAGCTCCTTAGAAAATGGGGTTAGATCCCGGAAACGCGGGTAGATGTCGACTGGCCGGAGGGCTCGGGTTGCTCCTCGGTATTCGCATTGTGGCGGACGTCGGCGCCCTGCACCCAGAAGATGACATCTTCGGCGATGTTAGTGGCGTGGTCGGCAACGCGCTCCAGATTGCGGGCTACGAGCAGCGCATCGAGAGCCTGCCGAACCACTTCAGGACGCTGGTTCATCGTCTTCACCAGCTGGATGAAAGCATCGTCTTTCATGCGATCAACCACGTTATCCATTTCGAGCACCGCCTGGGCCAGTTCCGCCTTGCCTTCGATGAATGCCTCCAAAGCCCGGCGCACCATGGCGCTGACGGCGGCTCCCATGCGGGCAATGTCCACGGGCAAATCCGCCGCTGGCAGTTCCACCATGTCCATCACACGCTCCGCGATGTTGACGGCCTGGTCACCGACGCGCTCGAGATCGGAATTAATCTTGGTAACGGCGAGGATGAAGCGCAGATCCACGGCCATGGGCTGCTGCATAGCCAGCAAGTCGAAGGCGGCTTCGTCGATCTCGCGCTCCGAAGTATTAATGAGGGTCTCGCCTTCGAGAACCATCTGGCAGCGGGTGAGATCCCGATCGATGTAGGCTTGGCGGGCGCGATCCACGGCCTGTTCCGCCAGTCCCCCCATGCGGAGCAACTTCTGGCGCAGATCGTCGAGTCCTTGCTGAAAACGCGTGCGCATTATCCGAACCTTCCTTAACCCAGTCTGCCTTATCCGAATCTGCCGGTAATGTAGTCTTCCGTCTTTTTGTCCGACGGTTTGGTGAAGATTTTTTCCGTCTTGTCGAATTCAATCATCTTACCCAGCAGGAAGAATCCGGTAAACTCCGCGACCCGCGCCGCCTGCTGCATGTTATGAGTCACTATCACTATCGTATACCGCTCTTTGAGCTGAAAGATCAACTCCTCAATCTTTCCGGTGGAGATGGGATCGAGCGCCGAGCAGGGCTCGTCCATTAGTAAGACCTCGGGCTCGACCGCCAGAGCGCGAGCAATGCAGAGCCGCTGCTGCTGCCCGCCGGAAAGGCTGGCGCCTGACTTCTTGTGAACGTAATCCTTCACCTCGGTCCACAAGGCGGATGCCTCCAGCGATCGCTCCACGATCTCGTCGAGCTTTTTGCGATCGTGGAAACCATTGAGTTTCAACCCGGAGGCAACATTGTCGTAGATCGACATGGTGGGGAACGGATTCGCTTTCTGAAACACCATGCCGACGCGGCGGCGAAGCTGCGTGGCCGAAGTGCCGTTGTAGGCGTTAATCTCCCCGATGCGGACGCTGCCCGTTACGCGCGCCTCGGGGATAGTCTCGTGCATGCGGTTCAGGCAGCGGATGAATGTGGACTTGCCGCAGCCCGAGGGCCCAATCAGCGCGGTCGCGTGGTTTGCCGCCATGGTTAGCCGGACGTCATACAACGCCTGGGTCTTGCCGTACCATGCATTCAGGTTTTCGACCTGGATTCCAACGCCCATAACTATGCGGCTCCGAAGGTGCCGCGGCGTACGGCGAAGCGCACCGCCGCGACCGCTGTAACGATAAGAATGATGAGCACCAGCGCTCCCGCCCACGCCTGGCGGTGCCATTCGTCATAAGGAGAAATGGCATAGGTAAAGATTTGCAGCGGCAGCGCGGCGGTCGGCTGGTTGGCCCGCAGATTCCAGAATTGATTTCCGAACGCGGTAAAGAGCAAGGGTGCAGTCTCGCCCGCAACCCGGGCAAAAGCCAGCATGATTCCAGTAATCACGCCGGAGGTCGCGGTGCGCAGCGTGATAGAGAGAGTGGTCCGCCAGCGCGGAATGCCCAGGCCATAAGCAGCTTCGCGCAAAGCCTGCGGCACCAGCAAAAGCATTTCTTCGGTGGTGCGCGTGATGGTGGGGATCATCATGATGGCTAATGCTGCTCCGCCAGCCAGCGCGGAGAAGTGTTTCTGATAGAGGACCACGATAGAGTAGGCCACAATGCCGATGACGATCGAGGGCACTCCGTTCAGCACATCGGCCGTAAAGCGAATGACGTCGCCGAAACGGTTGCGTCCATACTCCGCCAGGTAGATACCGGCGCCCACTCCCATAGGCACTCCCAGAATGCTGGCAAGAGCTAGGATGAAGGCCGAGCCCACGATAGCATTCGCCATTCCGCCGCCAGCTTCGCCCACCGGTTTTGGGGTTTGGGTGAGAAAAGCCCAGTTGATCGAGCCGACACCGCGGTAGACGAGATAGGCGAAGATCGCGAACAACGGCACCAGCACCAGGATGACCGTGAGCACGGCCACGCCGGTCATCACATGGTCAGTGACGCGGCGCCGCAGAGCGATGGGCGGGACAGTGTGGAGCGCGGAAACCTCGCCAGTATCAGGCATTCGCCCTCGAAGGCTGGCCGCGGGTGACGGTCCAGACCAGCAATCGCGCTAAAGCGTTGACCACAATCGTCACCAGGAACAGAGCCAGACCAATCTCGATTAGGGCCGAGAGGTAGACATCGCCGGTGGCCTCGCTGAACTCATTGGCCAGCACACTGGCCATGGTATACCCGGGGGCAAACAACGACTTCGCAATCTCCGGCCGGTTTCCGATCACCATGGTCACGGCCATGGTTTCTCCCAGCGCGCGGCCCAGGCCCAGGATGATGCCTCCCATAATGCCGGCGCGCGCGTTGCGCAGTACGCCGACGCGAATCATTTCCCAACGGGTGGCGCCCAGCGCAAGTGCGGCCTCCCGCTGGTGCTGTGGCACCACCATCAGCACTTCACGCGTGATTGAAGAAATAATCGGGATGATCATGATCGCGAGAATGATTCCCGCTGCCAGCATGCTGATGCCATAGGGAGGACCGTCAAAAAAGCCACTCCAACCTAACGTGCGGGAGAGGAACGGCTCGACGTAGGTGCTGAGGATCGGAACCAGCACAAAGATCGCCCACAGCCCGTAGACTACGCTCGGAATCGCGGCCAGCAATTCGACGAAAAACGAAAGCGGCCCGCGCAATATTTTAGGGCACATCTCGGTGGTGAACACCGCGACCCCGATCGACAACGGCACCGCGATCAACAACGCGAGGAGTGAAGAGACCAGGGTTCCGTAAACGAACGGCAGCGCGCCGAATTGTTCGCTCACCGGATCCCAATCGCGCCCCGCGAAGAACTTAAATCCGAAAGCGTGCCACGAGGGCCCGGAGCGCAGCACCAGTTCGTAAACAATCAGAACCAGCATTCCCAATACGGCCAAGCCGCACACCAGCATAGCGAATTTGAAGACTCGGTCGCCGGTTTCGCCGCTGGTCCCGCTAAGCACTGGCGCCGCCTCGCTTCCCGCGGGGCGGAGGTCCTTAACCTTCGTGTCTTCAATGGGTTGCGGAGCAGGCATAGCATGCCGAGGTAGTGCCGGTAAGGCCATTCCGTTTCACCCTAACAGAATCCTGTTAATAGGATGTTAAAATACCCGCAGTTCCGGGATTGCCTTTTCCCGCGTGGGCCTGTATTTTCATCTCCCCGTTTCGATTTGATTTTTTTATGTCGATCGCGCCAAAGCGCAGCCGCGTTGTATTCCAGAAGCTTGAGCGGGACTTGGTCAAGCTCGGCTCGAAGTCGCGTGCCGAGAATGTACACCGCTTCCGTACGGGTACGCGCCGCCTGCAGATCTTGCTGGACGAGCTTTCTCCAAAGTCTGACCGCAGCCAAAAGAAACTTCTGAAGCTGCTGGTTCGAATCCGCAAGCGTGCCGGCAAGGTGCGGGATCTGGACGTGCAACTGGCCGCATTGCGCAGCTTGAAGATTCCTCAGGAACCACGGCGCAAAACGCAACTCGTGCACCACCTGATCGAGTTGCGCGGCCAGCAGGAAAAGAAGCTGCGGAAGGCTGCCGACAAAGCCACCGTCCGCGAAATTCGCCAGCGCTTGAAACGGGCCCGGAAGAACTTTAATCCGGACTTGAGCCGGGATCCTCTGACGGTGGCGAAAGCAATGCTGCAACGGATTGACCGCACGAATGCGCCTCTCACCGAAGCCGTGTTGCACCAATACCGCATCCTGAGCAAGCGAGCCCGCTATGCGGCGGAGTTCGCCAACGAGTCGAAAGAGGCTGCGAAATTCATTGCCAGCCTCAAGCGAGTGCAAGACGCGCTAGGGGATTGGCACGACTGGCTGACTCTGACGCAAACCGCTCTCGATCATGTCGGCGAAGTGCACCAATCCCCCCTGGTAGCGGAGCTGCACAACGTAACCGGAGCGAAATTCCGCCAGGCGGTTGCAGTGCTCTCGCACTTGCGCGCCGAGCTGGTGCCAGCTCGTGAAAACCGTGCTCAGACTCCGGCTCGATCCCCGGCTGGAGCAACCCGCTCGATGGCCCCTGCGGCCTAATCGCTGGTTCCGCTCGTGATCAGCGGCGCTTTAGGGCCTCCAGTTCTTCCAAGGTCCGTGGCCAGTCCGATCCCAATAGCCGAGACAAACTCCGATCCGCAAGAACTTTGCCGCCGGTTTGGCAGCGCGCACAATAATTCGTTTCTTTGTCCGCATAACGAATCCGCAAAACCTTATCGCCACATCTCGGACACGGCTCTCCATAGCGTCCGTGAACCGCCATTCCGTTGCGAAACGCAGTAACCTTTTCAGGGAATTCCGTCTTCGCCTCGGCGCCGAGCCGGTCTACCCAAAAGCTGAGCGTGTGCCGGGCCGCGGCGAATAGTCTTTCCCACTCGCGTGCTTCCAGCTTCCGCGTCAGCGTGAGCGGGGAGAGTTGCGCTGCGTGCAGGATCTCATCGGAATACGCGTTGCCAATACCACTCAACAGACGGGGATCGGTAAGAGCCCTCTTGAGCGTGTGGTTTTCGGCCGTGAGCACCGCGCGAAAGGAATCGAGATCGCTGGAGAAGATGTCGATTCCTCCAGCGTCGAAGGAACGCAAACTCTCCTCGCCGAGCACTATGTGCAAGGAAGCGCGCCGCTTTGAGCCGGCCTCGGTAAGAACCAGAGAACCATGGGGAAAATCGAAGGCCGCCAGACTCTGACGGCCGGCTAGCTTGGCTTCCGGCGCACGCCAGTGCAACCGGCCGGCAATCATCAAATGCAGGACCAGCCAAAGATCGTTCTCTACGCCGATTGCGATGCGCTTGCCCACGCGCCGTAGTTCGCGGACAACCCGGCCCTCCACGCTCGCAACCGGCGGTTGCGCGGTTCGCAACAGAAAGGCGCTCGCTAGCCTTACGTGCTCGAGCGGCTGGCCGACAATGCGCGTTTCGAGTGCGCCGATGTAGGCGGCAATATCCGGCAATTCTGGCATTGGTATCAGCTTGCACGCTGGAGGCATTGTCTTGCAACCTCGCCGTTGGCTGCGGAATAGCAGCGATACACAAGTCTGATGACCTCGCAACTTTGGGCATGTAAACTGTTGAGTTCGCCCCATGCCAACTTTTGCCGCGGTTGATATCGGTTCTAATTCTGTCCGGCTGAAGATTGCGCGCCTCACGCGTGGCCGCCTTCGTGCCATCCACGAAGATCGCGAGGTTACGCGCTTGGGCGAAGGCGTGTTTCGCTCCGGCTTTCTCACCCCCGAGTCGATGGCCGAGACAGTCAAAGTGTTGCGCCGCTTTCACCGCGCCACGCAACAAGTAGTCACGGACCCAGTCCGAGTGGTTGCCACCAGCGCTCTGCGAGACGCCCGCAATTCGCAGGCTTTTCTGGAATGGGTGCGTTCCGCCACCGGCTGGCAAGTCGAAATTATTTCCGGCCTGGAGGAAGCGCGTCTGATTCACCTCGGTCTCGTCTCCAATCTCCGCATCGACAGCTCGCCCGCGCTGATGATGGATCTGGGGGGTGGAAGCTGCGAACTGACGGTCTCCGGGCGCGGTCACATCCGCGACATGGTAAGCCTGCCGCTAGGGTCCGTCCGCCTCACCGACGAATTTCTCGGCCATGATCCTCCACGCAAGGGCGAACTGAAACGGATGCAGGGGTTCGTGACTCGCGAAGTGAACCGCATCGCTGCTCGCGTGGTGGCGGCAAAGGTCAAGAACGTGATTGCCACGTCAGGAACCGCTGCCGCGTTGGCAGCGGCGGCCAGCCATCTGCGAAAAAACGGAAGCCGGCAGCGCACCATGGTCTCCCGCGCGGAGTTGTCGCAAATCGCCAAGCGGCTGGCGCGCTTGCCGGTGGAAGAACGGCGCCAGCTTGAAGGCATCGGTCCCCGGCGGGCGGAAATCATTGTGGCCGGGGCCATGGTCTATCACGAACTGCTCGAGCGCTGCCGTCTCAAGGGTTTTCGCTACTCGGCGCTCGGCCTGCGCGACGGCCTGCTGGCACAGATGGCGGCCGAATACGACCGCAGCACGCGCTCGGGAAAACAGGTTGAATCGGAACGCTGGGAATCGATTACCCGCGCTGTCGCTCACTATCGCGTGGACATGAAACATGCCCTCGACGTACGCGAGTCCGCCATGTTTCTGTTCTCCGCGCTGCGTTCGGTGCACGGATTGGCGCCGGAATACCGCGAGTGGCTGGCCGCCGCCGCCATGCTTTACGAGGTCGGAGATTACCTCAACCGCAACGGCCATCACCGGCACACGTATTACATCATTGCGAACTCCGAAATTCTCGGCTACACGCCGCAACAGCGCCGCATGATCGCGGCCATTGCGCGGTATCTGGGAAAATCTCGCCCCGCGCTGGACGAAGCTCCAATGAAAGCGCTCGATCCCGCGGACCGCGCCGGAGTGCAGAAGGCGATTCTTCTGCTGCGGCTGGCGCGCGCCCTGAACCTGGGCCGGAGCCGCGCCGTGCAAAAGGTGCGCGTCAACCATCGCGCCGCCGAGGTACGCCTGACCCTGGTACCCCGTCGGCGCATGGGAGTGGACCTGGAACTGTGGGCGATCGAGAAGGATTGCGCTTATTTCCGTGAGGTGTTCGGGCGAGAACTCTCCACCGCGGTGGCGTAGAGAGTGCGCAGCGCTTTCGGGGTCAAACACCATTGCAGCGTGCCGGAGTTCCGCCGCATATCGACTCGGGCCACGGCTCCCTTCTTCAGTTCCACCGAAGCTTCGCAACCGGACTCGCTGATCACCGTGCCCAGGAACTGGCTAAGGTTGGGGTTGTGTCCCACGACCATGATCGATTCCTGGCTCGCGTATTTTTCGAGCAGCCGGCGGAAGTCGGCGAAAGTCGCCGCGGGACGCAGCCCGGCCTCGATTTGCAGCTTGCCTTCATAGCCCATCTCGTTTCCCACCAGCGAAGCCGTCTGCGTGGAGCGCTTCAGCGGACTGGAAATGATGACGTCCACCTGCGCATCCATCGCGGCCAGCGCCCGGCCTACGTAACCGCATTGCTCGATGCCTTCCTTGTCGAGCGCGCGCTTCTCGTCTTTCTTGGGATTCACGAAGTGCTCGCCGGCGCTGGCGTGACGAAGAAAATAAATAATCATGGCGAATTATCGCTCCCTTCCAACCGGAGCCTTGCGCTTTCTTGCCGGCAGCTGCGGCAGAACAAAGCCCGCCGCCTGCTTGCCTTCGGCCACACTGATCAGATAATCCTGCGCGCTAAAGGCGGCTGCTCCAGTAGGCGGTTTGCGTTTCCGTACACCGTGCACCGGCTGCCATGCCCGAATGTAAGTCGCATCGCGCAGCAGGATGCGAGCCTTGCGGTTATCTGCGAGATACGCGTCGAGAATCTCGCGCCGTACCCGCTCGCGCAGAAATTCATCGCGCAGGGGTACCAGCACTTCCACCCGTTCGTAAAGATTGCGCGGCATCCAGTCGGCGCTTCCAATATAGATTTCCTCCTCGCCGCCATTGCCGAAATAGTAGATCCGGCTGTGCTCCAGGAAGCGTCCCACAATGCTGCGCACACGGATGCGATCACTGAGCCCGCGCACGCCCGGCCGCAAAGAACAAATGCCCCGCACAATCAAATCGATCTCCACCCCAGCCTGGGAGGCCCGATACAAAGCGTGCACAATGTTTTTGTCGAGCAGAGCGTTCATCTTGGCGATAATGCGTCCGGGCCGGCCCTGGCGCGCGTGTTCCGCCTCGCGATCGATCAGCGAGATGCACTTTTCCGCCAGATCCAGAGGCGCCACTAGCAGCGGGTCATAGCTGGGGTTCTCGGCGTAAGCGGTCAGGAAACTGAAGACGTCATGCACCGCGCGAGTGATCTCTGGATTCGCCGTGAACAGGCTGAGGTCGGTATAGATGCGCGCCGTGGTGGCGTTGTAGTTGCCGGTTCCAATGTGCGCATAGCTGCGTACGCCGTCCGGATCCCGGCGCACCAGCAGCGAAAGCTTGCAATGCGTCTTCAGCCCCACCAGCCCGTGGAACACCTGCACCCCGGCATCTTCCAGATCGCGCGCCCAGCGAATGTTGTGGGCTTCGTCGAAGCGCGCCTTCAACTCCACCACCGCCGTGACTTCCTTCCGCGAAGCCGCATCCATCAGCGAAGGAACGATCGCGGAGTGTTCGCTGGTGCGGTAGAGAGTTTGCTTGATCGAGAGTACGTTATCGTCTTCCGCTGCCGATTCGATGAACGACACCACCGCGTCGTAGGAATCGTAGGGATGGTGCAGCAGCACGTCATGCCGCCGCAGTTCCTCGAAAAGATTTTGAGATTTCGCCGTAAGCCGCAACTCTCGCGGGGCAAAGGAACGATATTTCAGGTCCGGACGCTGTGTCTGATCGTAGACATTAAACAGCCGCGAAAGGTTGACCGGGCCATTCACCGGAAAAACCTGCCAGGGATCGAGCTCGAACACCGTCCGCAGGCGGTCGATAATTTCAGGATCGGCGTCGGCCTCAATCTCCATGCGCACCGCGTCGCCCTTGCGGCGGTTGTGCAACTCCGCCCGCACCGATTCGAGAAGATTGCGCGCTTCTTCTTCCTGCAGATAAAGATTGCTGTTGCGGGTCACTCGAAATGGAGCCGACGAAACGATGTCGTAGCCGTGATACATGTTCTGCGCGTGGTGCGCCACCAGGTCGGCAAGGAAAATGAAATCGGTCGTGGTCTCGGAAGGCAGACGCACCAACCGTGGCAACGCTCGCGGCACAGACACCACCCCGGTGTAGGTCAGCGCCGAGCGCCGCCTCCGCCGCAAAAGCAGCCCGAGGCACAGCGCTTTGTTGATCACCCGGGGAAAAGGATGAGTAGGATCCACCGTCACCGGCGTGAGCAGAGGATCCAGTTCCTTCTCGCAGTATTCGTCGACGAAGCGCCGGGCATCGGCGTCCAACTCGTGCAGGCTCAACAGACGAATACCGTGCTCCGCCAGCGCTGGGCGCAGCGCGTTCCAACAATCGTACTGATCGTCCACGAACTTGTGCGTCAGGCGGGCCAGCACGTCGCGCTTCGCGGTCAGCGTCAATCCATCGGGGCCGGCTTGGTTGTAGCCGTCTTCAATCTGCTGCATCATGGCGGCTACGCGGATCTCGAAAAACTCATCCAGGTTGCTCGCGGAGATGGCCAGGAACTTCAGCCGCTCCAGCAGCGGGTTGCCTTCATCCTCGGCTTCTTCGAGCACACGACCGTTGAACGCGAGCCATGAGGTATCTCGGTTGAGGTAATACTCAGGATTGTCCAACGAAAGACGAGCCATGTGCGAGGGTATTACGCGTTCATTGGTACGACTTTTCTTTGCCGACGAGGATCCCGTTCACGGTAGTGAACCCAATCCGGTGCATTCGGACCGCACCCGGAAGAACAACTGTGGCGGGACATCTGCAAACGTTTAGTATAGAACATCCTCGCGCGGACGGCGCAGAACGGCGAACCAAGGCCGGCAAGTGGCAACCCGAGTCCGGAAAAGCCAGCCGGAAAAAAGAATCCGGCGCATCGCAACGGCGGGCTTCGTCGTTCGATGCGCCGGCAGAATTCGAAGTGTGCCGCACTCACCAACCTCGTGGAAATAGATCGTCCCCCGCTTCCAGGAGGCTATTTGACTTGCTTGATAGCCTCTTTCTCTTTTTGAACAACACCCTCCGGCAGCGGCGCATAGGAAAGCGCAGCCGTCATCTTCTGTCCGTCCGTAACCATCCAGTTCAGAAAGTCGGCTAGAATCTTGCCCTTCGCGCCATCCTGCGACTGCTGAGGAATCAGCAGCCAGGTAAAACTCGAAATGGGATAAGCGTCTTTGCCCGGCGCATTCGTAATGGAAACGCGAAAATCCGCCGGCATTTTCGGAGCCGACGCGGCCGCTGCAGTCACTCCTTCCAGAGACGCTTTCAGAAAGACCCCCGCGGCATTTCGCACGCTGCCGTACGGTATGTTGTTCTGCACCGCATAGATCAACTCAACGTAGCCGATCGCTCCCTGTAACTGTCGAATCGAACCCGCGACCCCTTCGTTACCCTTTCCGCCCAGCCCGATTGGCCACTTGACGCTGGTGTTGCTGCCCACTTCGCTCTTCCAATCCGCGCTGACCTTCGACAGATAGTCGGTCCAGATGAACGTGGTCCCGCTGCCGTCGGAGCGATGCACCACAATGATGTCCTTATCGGGGAAGCTGACGCCCGGATTTACGCCGGTGATGGCTTTGTCATTCCACTTTGTAATCTTGCCCAGAAAAATTCCCGCCAGGGCATCGGGGGTGAACTTCACCTCCCCGCTCACTCCCGGAATGTTGTAGGCCGGCACCACCGCGCCCAGCACGCTCGGAATGTTGAGAATCTTCGTCTTACGCTTGGCTTGAGCTTCCGTGAGCTGAACGTCCGTCATCGGCATATCGCTGGCGCCGAAATCTACCGTGCCTTCTGTCACCTGACGGATCCCGCCGCCGCTCCCAATGGATTGGTAGTTGATCTGAACGTCGGGGTGCAGCTTTTTGTATTCGCTGAACCACTTCGAGTAAATGGGATTCGGGAACGTGGCCCCGGCCCCGTTCAGAGTGGTCTGGCTCACTGCCGGTAGAGCTAGAAATGCACACACCCAAAGCAACACGATTCGTCGCATCACTCGATGATTCCTCCTAAGTATAGATGTCCTAACTTCTATCGGCGCTGTGTTACAGGATAGTTACAAACCAGTGAATTTCTGATGAATGGGATTGTGTCGTCAATGCGCTGAGGTTACGGAGGGCTGCCAGCGCGCCCGCAAAATCCAGGTTATAGAGTCCCACAAATCCGCGGTCCAGAGACGTGACCAGTCTGCCATCGGGCGGCGCAGCGGCACCCGCAGAAGCATACCGCCCCAGCACCAGACAGAAGCCTGCTAACATACCGAAGATTAAAACCCTGCGAAATTGGACGGTGCTTAGCATGCCCATAAGGTCGAATCTGCCTGTTATGCCGCATCGGCCCCATAGCGCAAGATTACTTTTCCACTTCCCTCTTCGATGCAACTAATTGGTCTTGCGGCCATCCAATTGTGCTGGGGCGATTCACCCGGAGGCTCTTCATCCCGCCAATGCATCTTAATCTCGATCTGCTTCTACTCCCCAGGACGAAAACTTCATGAACGATTTTATACACTATGCCCCCGGTTGGCCCGGCATTCCGCCGCGCTGGACCTCAAGCGCCAAAACCGGAGCCGGCACGGCCCTAAACCAGCACAGCAAGGTCTGGTTCACCACCAGCCACGGCATTTTGAATGAGGTTTACTTCCCGCGGGTCGATCAGGCTTGCACTCGCGACCTCGGCTTCATCGTCACCAACGGACGGGACTTCTTCTCCGAGGAAAAACGGCATTGCACCTTCGAGAACAAGCCCTTCGAGCCCGGCGTCCCCGCCTTTGAACTGACCAACACCGATGGCAGTGGCCGCTACCGGATTTACAAGGAGATCCTCACCGATCCTTACCGCAACGTGGTTCTGCAGAAGATTCGCTTCGAACCGCTGCAGGGACAACTCTCCGATTATCGCCTCTACGCCCTGCTCTCGCCGCACCTGGCCAATTGCGGAAACGGCAACACCGCCTGGGTGGGTGACTACAAAGGCGTACCCATGTTCCTCGCCGAGCGCGACGGCACCGCGCTCGCCCTGGCCTCATCCGTGCCCTGGAAAAAAATGTCCGTCGGATTCGTCGGTGCCTCCGACGGATGGCAGGATCTTTCCGCTCACTTCCGGATGGAGTGGGAATACCAGCGCGCCGAAAATGGCAACCTCGCCTGCACCGGAGAGATCGATCTCGCCGCTTGCAATGGAGAGTTCGTCCTGGCCCTGGGTTTCGGCTCGAAGTGGACCGAGGCCGGGCAGCAAGTCCGCTCCACCCTCCTCGAAGATTACTCGGAACTTCGCGAGCAGTACGTCTTCCACTGGAAAAACTGGCAGAACACGCTGCTCAAACTCGATGAACCCCCGCGCCAGTACGATCTTTACCGCTCTTCTACCGCGGTCTTACGCACTCACGAGTCCAAGGATTTTCTGGGCGGCATCATCGCCAGCCTTTCCATCCCCTGGGGATTTAGCAAAGGCGATGAAGACCTCGGCGGCTATCACCTGGTATGGCCGCGCGATCTCGTCGAGACCGCGGGAGCGCTGCTCGCCGCCGGCGCCGTCTCTGACGCAGTTCGAGTGCTCCGCTACCTCGAGGCCACGCAGGAGGCTGACGGCAACTGGGCGCAGAATCTCTGGCTCGATGGCCGCTCCTATTGGGCCGGCGTCCAGATGGACGAAACCGCCTTCCCCATCCTGCTGCTGGATCTGCTGCGCCGCGAATCCGCGCACGGTCTGGGCAAATTGGAGCGCTGGTGGCCCATGGTGCGCAACGCCGCCAGCTATATTCTGCGCAACGGCCCGGTTACGCAGCAGGATCGTTGGGAAGAAGATGGCGGCTATTCTCCCTTCACGCTCGCCGTGGAGATCTCTGCGCTCCTCGCAGCCGCCGACATCGCCGAACTCACCGGACACAGCGACGCTGCCTCCACTCTTCGCGACGCCGCCGATGCCTGGAACGACAACATCGAACGCTGGGTTTACGCCACCGGCGGCGATCTCGCCCAGCAAGTCGGCGTGGAAGGCTACTACGTGCGCATCGCTCCTCCGGACACCGACGACGCCGCGTCTCCCACCCAGGGCTTCGTTCCCATCAAGAATCGTCCTCCCGGCAAAGACGGACAGAACACGGAGCGCGCCTTTCGCATTATCAGTCCGGACTCGCTGGCGCTTGTGCGTTTCGGACTGCGCGCGCCCGATGATCCCCGCATTCTAAATACGATTCGCGTCATCGACGCTCTGTTGCGCGTGCAACTACCGCAGGGCCCATGCTGGTACCGCTACAACGGCGATGGTTATGGCGAGCACGAGGATGGCTCGGCTTTCGACGGCACCGGCATCGGCCGCCCCTGGCCGCTGCTCGCCGGAGAGCGCGCTCACTACGAACTCGCCGCAGGCCGCCCCTCCGCAGCCGAAGCTTTGCTCTCGATGATGGAACGATGCCCCACCGGCCACGGCCGCCTGCTGCCCGAGCAGGTCTGGGACGCCGCCGATATTCCCGC
>Ga0208190_1000682_pt1 | contig 13632 bp, 11 predicted proteins | sample June2015DPH_13_1_FD_184708 | JGI IMG/M metagenome (GOLD analysis project Ga0208190, IMG submission 184708) | Peatland microbial communities from SPRUCE experiment site at the Marcell Experimental Forest, Minnesota, USA - June2015DPH_13_10... | ecosystem: Environmental > Terrestrial > Soil >... | reverse complement strand
GCTGCCATTTTTACCAATCTGGAATTTATCAGTTAACAGAGTACCACTGCCATCCCCGACTGTATCCATATAACCGGCGTTGTTTGTTTTGCTATCCTTAGCCGTTACCGAAGTAGAGGCGTCGTTGGTTTCGACGGTACCCGGGGTATTACTGCTTCCGGTATTTGTGCTGCCTACCGTCATTACGCCCATATTAATGGGTGACGGCGCGGTAATGGTGATATAGCCGCCCACGGAAAAAACTACGGTTTCAGTACTGTCTCTGCCGCTTTGATGCACATAAACATCCCGGGCTCCGGATGTTGTTGCAGGGCCGGCAGCCAGATGGAAAGTAGCGGTAATCGACGTATCCGATGCCACTGTCACATTATCCGCTGTAACGCCAACGCCGGAAATAGTAACAGTAACATTCGCCGCCGAATCAAAGTTACTGCCGGTAAGTGTTTCGGAGATGTCTACAACCCCGCCGGTCGACGCATTAGGAGTACCGCTGGTAATTGAAATGCTGGCTAATGAGGGTGTCGGCGCAACATCACCGTTAACGCCGGCGGTACCGGTCGTATCGGCTAAAACCGCAGCGGGTAAAGCGATGACCAGTATCAACACAAGAACGAGACACATTGCTAAAATTCTTTTCATTTTTTCTCCTTTTAAGTTCTGCCGGAAAAGCTCCGGCTTCGCAGGATATATTTTTATCGGTTACTTCTTATTCTGTGGCTAATTTCAAAAGAAAACTACACTTAACGGTTCATTTTTATGAACTTAAAGTATTGAATCACAGAAAAAACCGGGCAGCCCTGCCCATTAGTAATTCTCTCATCATCTCTTACAAAGGAGAGAAAAGGGGTATCCTGGTTTTGGGATTTTTATTGGAATTTTTTACAGTCTGCGGGCTCAGGGTGCGTATATATTATTCATTATTTGGATTTTGTATTCGGGAATTTAGTATTTTTGATATTGTTTAGCAACTGTGTTACTTGTCAAGGACTAATTGATTGGTTAACACTATAATTCCAAGGGGTACGATTTTTAAGCATTGCATTCAATACGCAAAGCAATTTCCGCATGCACGCTACCATGGCTACTTTAAATTTTTTACCGGCAGTAATCAGCCGCTTATAAAAAGATTTGAACAGAGCATTGCATCGTATTGCTGAAAAAGCTGCCATGTAAGTGGCAGTTCGTACGCTGTCGCGTCCTCCCCAGATCGTTCTCTTCCCTCGCATCTTCCCGCTATCACGATTAAATGGCGCTACTCCACCCAGAGCTGCAATTTGCTTGCGATTCAAATTTCCCAATTCAGGAAAATCTGCCAAAAGCGTAATAGAAAGATTGGGTCCTACACCTGGCACACTCTGTAGTATTGCGTCCTTTTCTTTCCAATCAGGATTATCTTGTACTTTTTGCTTCAGTTCCTTATTAATATCATCCAGTTCTTGCTCCAACCACTTAATATGAAGTTTAATTCGCGCTTTTACTGCCGGATCAGCAGTCTGAAAACGGTTGTTTTCTGCTGTCAGCATGGTTGTTATTTGCCGCCGACGCATTATTATCACTCCCAGCTTACGCGTCTCTTCCGACGGCAAGACGCGGGGAGCCGGCTTCACCGTTGCAGCATAGCGAGCAATCACTTGGGCATCCAGAATATCGGTTTTTGCCAGTATACCTGTAGACTTAGCAAAATCGCGAATATACTTGGGATTTACTACAGCCACGGGGAAACCATGGGATTGAAGCTCTGCAGCCACGGTAATTTCGTAACCGCCGGTAGCTTCCAGTACTATTAAACAGGGAGACAATCTTTTCATTTTCGCCAACAATTTAGCAAGCCCTTTTTCATCATTGGTGTAAGCCCAGTGCTCTTTTCCTTCGTATACCATCACCTCCATAGATTCTTTGGCAATATCTATGCCTATGTAGTTATTTTTCTCCATGTATCTCCTTCTTCCTGTATCCCATCCTTGCAGATACGAGTTTGGTTAACTCATGCAACTGTTCGGGCTTTAGGAATCTTTCAGGAGACGACCTCGCTAAACAACGGTGTTATCCACCAAGTATTTGTCGGTCTGTCTCCCGTTTTCAATATTATTATTTTTAAAGATACAAGTATTTCGTAATTCGGATTTGGAGTTTGAATGTTGAAATGTTTCTGAAATCTTTCAAATTTACGTTGAAAGCGGATGCGGACACAGGTATAATGTACAATGTAAGTTTGAAGTCTGTGAGTGGGACGAGCCTGTCAGGCTCGGGAAAATGGTCGGGGCGAGAGGACTTGAACCTCCGACCTCAGCGTGATGATATTGACATTATAGCATAATTCTGGTATGCTTTGGCCATCATTACTAAAAGGAGTGGTGGCCTTGGCTACAGATTCAGGTTCCAGCAAAGCTGTAGGGTATCTACGAGTATCCTCCGTTGGGCAGACGGGAGAAAGGCATAGTTCACTGGAAACCCAAGAAGCCCACTTTCGGCAATATTGCCAGCGACGGGGTCACGTACCGGTTACCACTTTCACCGATGTAGTCACTGGGCGCCGTGATGATCGGAAAGAGTACCGTCGCATGGTGGAGTATGTCCATGGGGGTGGCGCCAACGTCATAGTTGTGCAATTTCTGGACAGGTTTGGCCGGAACCCCCGGGAAATCCTGCGACGATATTGGGAACTGGAGGAAGCTGGGGTCAAGGTTGTTGCCACCGACGAAGATATCGGAGAGGAACTGGTTCTACTCCTCAAAGCTGGTATGGCTGGCGCTGAGAGCCATCGCACGTCATTAAGGGTGAGAGCTAATATGGGCAGAGCCGTATCCAAAGGTGTTCATGCTGCTAGACCTCCGTACGGACTAAGGCCGGTACGAGCGATAAATGATGGTAAGGTTAGCGTGCGCTGGGAACTGAATCCCGATGAAGAACCGGCAGTGCGAGAGATGTGCCGCCTGGCAGTGGAAGAGAATCTGGGCTATAAGGCTATAGGGGATAAGATAACGTCAATGGGTTACCGCGCTCGTGGCGGTCGACCTTTTGCCGCTTTCACCGTGCAAAACATTCTCACTAACCCGGCTATCTCGGGTAAACTAGTGTACGGTAGAAAGCCGCGGAAAGGGAATCCGCACACTGAACTGGTGGAAGTGGCCAACTTCTTCCCCGCAATCCTCTCTCAAGAGGAATGGATAATACTTCAGGAGCGGCTGAATATCAGGAGGGAGTCGCCCAGAGGCAGAGCCCATTCGAGTGTATATTTATTGGGTGGTATCGCCCGTTGCGGTCACTGCGGGGGTCCTATGGTAGGGAAGGCAGGATATGCCCACAAAGGCAAACATTATCGTAACTACTATTGCTCCCACGCAATGCGTTCGCGAGAGTTGTGCTCCATTTACAACGGGCATTCCGCTCCCAAATTGGATAAGGCGGTAATAGAATACCTCGGGCAGTTTTCAGACCCGCAACTGGTTAAGGAACATCTAGCGGCAATAGACCAGAAAGAACTGGAGCGCCGCGAGGCAGAACTGCGCGATGTGGAAAAGCGACTGGCGAATTCAGAAGCCCAGTTTATGACAAGGCTTGACGACCTCTTGAAACGCAAGATTTTAAACGAACAGGAGTTCGCCAAGGCTAACCAAGCAGCGCGAGTTGAGGTGTCCACGTTAGAAGCCCGAAAAAAGGAACTTAAAGATTGGACAGAAGAAGTGCGTGCTAGGACGAGCCTGGCTGACACATTACCACAGTCGATAAAGACGTTTGTTGAGGCGTTCGATGGCCTGGATGTCCGCCAGCAAAAAGCACAGTTACAGATGATTCTTAAAGCGGCACATGTTTATCATGATGGTCGTATTGAACTGGAATTCAGGCAATAGAAAGATAATAAAGAAGCCTTTAAATTCACTTACTTTGAACTCCTGACTTTTGCATCGAGAATTCACGTTCAGACAAAATGAGATTCTTGTTGATCACTTCTGGTTCAAATCTTTCTTGATTTGGTCGAACTGCTCCTTGGTTATCTGGCCTTTTGCATAGCGCTCTTTGGCAATATCAAGTGGTGTCTGTTTTATGGCGGTTGTTGGTCGAGAGTCGGCATGTCTGATTAAGCTGACAATGCCCCAAACCACCAAAACGATAAGCGCTATTGCGATAAGAGATTCCAATAAACCGCCGCCAAAACCCCAATACCACCCCCATCCACTAGGCCCGATCATTTATTTTACCTTTGCTTGATAAGAATTCGTTAAAAAACCATATGGTTAGCCCACCAGGGAGTCTATTTTCTTGGCTATCTTATTTTCGATCTCAAAGTTCCATAAGGTTTCCGGCACATCGACCAAAAGGAATAATTCAGTTAATAAAAGAGCCTCCGCAGCTGTAATTCCAAGATGTTTTAACCACCTTCCGATTCCCACCCTGATGGTGAAGTCATTGGGGTCACCGCTAATCATGATGGTTAATGCCCGGTCAGCTGTGATAATTGAACTCAACCATCCCCCTTTATGTGCCTGAATTACTATCCCATGAGGGCTGGGTATCGAGGACTGCACTTTGAATTTGTCATCTGTTAGATATGCTTCGATCTGGCTCTTTAGACTAGCCAAGTCAGTGTTTTTGCCCTGGTAATGATTTACTTTTTCGCCAATCATGTTGCCTCCTTTTTTCAAATAGTCTGAGAATAATGCTTCCAAAGTTTGGTTGTATTTAGAGATAGTTCATTCATTTTTATCATACCACAGTTGATTCACACACCATCGCAGTTAGTTTGTGAAATATGTGCCATAATAGCATTAATGTTCCTACTGGGTTACATAGTGAGCGATAAGAATGCTTACAAAAGGGGGTAAAACAAAAATGGCGGCGGTTCAGCAGTTCAAAAGGGGTTCACATTTAGTTAAATCTCGGATAAATGCGAGGCATAAAACGAGAAGAAAGGCCAGGAAACTCGGAAAGGAAGTTATAAACTAGAAACGGTAGGTTTGCTTGATTTGTTGGTGTCATAAAGTATTAATGTCTAATGAGAAGATAGGTTATGGAAAAAAGAAAGTTTCCAAATATAATGGTTACATTAGTATTACTGGCGACCTTCAGTTTAGTGGCAGGCTGTTCATCTACCAACACCTCCAACGCTTCAGCTAGCAGCTCTTCAGGAACCTGGTTGCTATTAATTATTTTTATTGCAGTTATCTTCGGGTTCATGTATTTCTTTACAGTCCGACCTCAGCAGAAGAAGCAACAAGAAAAGCTAAAAATGTTGCAGTCACTTCAGATAGGGGATATGGTTATCACCAATGGGGGGATTTACGGAAAGATTCAGAATATATATTCTGAATCTTTCATCATTAAGACCGATTCCGGAGATACAATGAGGGTTGCAAAATGGGCCGTTATTGGCAAGCAATCTGGAGAACCTGGGAAGACAGACTGATAAAAGAATGAGCAATTGAATTTGATTTGTTAAAAATGATCGATGCAGGCATGAGTGAAATCTGGTCGGGCTCATAAGGGCGAAATGTCTTGCTCACAGTGTACCTCTTCGCCAAGATCACCCTAATTATACCGGTTACTCACTTTTGAGGCCATTACTCAGACACACTCCTAGAACATTAACATGTCACTCATGGATTCTTGACAGAACCTATCATGGTATGTTAAATTACGTAATAGTAAGTTTCAAAGAAGGGTTTGCCAATGGCTTCAGAAGATTTGCAAGATCAGGATTTGACTCTGCCCGTAGAGCCGCTCTTCAAAGGTATATTAAGTATTGCCATCATAAACATTATCAATAGAAAGCCCATGCATGGAGGCGAAATTTCTCAGGTTCTTAGGGAAAAATTCCAGATTGGCACTCCCAGAGCAATAATTTATGTAGTCCTAAGAAAACTGGAGGCCGATGGATTATTAGTATCCAATTGGGTTATCCCAGAAAGCGGCCCCGCCAGAAGGATGTATCAAATTTCTGAAGAAGGTCTTCAATATCTAAAATATGCTCGAGATAAACTGAAACGATCAAATGAAATAATAAAGATTCTATTAGATGAGAAATTCTAACTTAATAAGCTGATAATTATATTCACGATAAATTCGTTGATAGGCTGAATAATTAGGCATGCGGATTGTTTCTAGGTTAGTTGGACTTACAAAAAAATACTGGAAAAGGCTCATTATTGCCTTTACCTGTCTTTTGTTAGCCACGGCCGCCAGTTTGATTGTGCCGATATTAATTGGTGACGCGGTCAATAATGCACTACACATTGACGCAACGACGTTGAAAGTCAGCGGTAATATGCGGTTGCTCGTAATATACGGCATTGGCATCCTGGTGCTCAGTCTACTCCGCGGGTTATTCACTTTCGGGCAAAACTACTTTGGCGAATTCATTGGTCAGGGTGTAGCTTATGACCTTCGAAACAAATTGTACGATCGCATTCAGCATCTCAGCTTCTCTTTTCATGATACAGCCCAAACGGGACAACTGATGTCCCGCGCCACACAGGACGTGGAAGGTGTACGGTTCTCCCTTTCCGGCGGCATGGTTCGCATGATTTATATCATCACGCTCTTCACCAGTATCTCCGTCATTATGTTCACGATTAACTGGAAACTGACACTGGTCAGCTTTGCCTGCCTGCCGTTCATCGGCTATCTCGCCATCAAGCTTGTTACAAGATTACGTCCTTTATGGACCAGAATCCAGCAGCAAATGGCTTCGATGGGCACGGTTTTACAGGAAAACCTTTCAGGCATTAGAGTTGTCAAAGCCTTTTCTCGTCAGAATGCCGAGACACAAAAATTTGAAAAAGAAGCACATATATTATACGACGACCAGATTCGCGTCGCCAGAATTCAGGCCTTTGGTGGTCCCACCATGACGTTCCTCACTACGATAGCGAGCTCCCTTGTGCTTTGGTACGGCGGGTTACAGGTCATTCAAGGGCATTTAACTGTCGGGCAATTGACCACGTTTTATATTTACCTTGGATTACTTATTCCACCAATCAGAATGCTCGGACCAATGGTTGATCTGACCAGCCGCGGCATCGCTTCAGGACAGCGTATTTTTGAAATCCTGGATACCCAATCCGCGGTACAGGAAAAACCCAACGCTCTGGTTCTGGCGAATATCAGGGGTGACGTTAGATTCACTGGCGTGAATTTCAAATACGAGGGAATCAATCTACCAAAAACAACGGGTAACATCTTGGAAAATATCAATCTGGAAACCAAATCCGGTGAGATGGTCGCATTACTAGGCGCCACCGGCAGCGGAAAAACAACGCTGGTCAATCTCATTCCGCGGTTCTACGACGTAACCGCCGGCAGCATCACGATTGACGGCATCGATATCCGTGACGTAACGTTGGATTCTTTGCGAAAGAATGTCGGTATTGTCCAGCAGGATGTTTTCCTTTTTACCGGGACAATCCGTGACAATATCGCTTACGGTGCGGTGAATGCCACCGAACAAGATATTATCAACGCCACCAAGAGCGCGCAGCTCCACGATTACATTAAATCCCTGCCAAAAGGTTATGATACCTGGGTTGGCGAGCGTGGCGTCACTCTTTCCGGCGGGCAGAAACAAAGACTGGCCATTGCACGTACTTTATTGATTAACCCGCGTATACTGATTCTGGACGATTCAACTTCCAGCGTCGATACGGAGACCGAATATCTGATTCAGCAGGCACTGCGGGAATTAATGAAAGGACGCACGACATTCGTCATCGCGCAAAGGCTGCAGACCGTGAAAGATGCTCAGCAGATTTTTGTGCTGGATAAAGGCAGAATTGTCGAACACGGTACGCATTTTCAATTACTGAAAGAAGGTAAAATATACGGTCAAATCTATGAGCTGCAGTTACGCGCTCAGGAAGAAGCTCTGGGCAGTGAGGTGACAATATAATGTTCGGCGGCGGAGGAATGGGTGGTCCAGGTGGTTTTATTCGGGCGCCTCAGGTAGGCGGCGGCCCCGGAGGACTGACACGCGGCTCAGACCTCACGGATGAAGCAGTTTTCGGCAAAGTCTATGATAACAAAGTTGTCACGCGGATGGCACGCTATCTCAAAAAATACAAGAGTAGCGTCACTATTGCGTTTATTTCAATGATACTAGCAACTCTTACTTTGCTTTATATGCCACTTTTATTCAGCGACGGCATCAACATAGTTCAAACAGGTAACCCCGCAACAGTTGATATTATTATGAGATACTTCGTGCAAAGATTTAACATACAGGGCAGTTCACATATCTTGACGGCCATCTTTATAGTCTTTGTCATCAACGGCTTGATTGCCTGGGGCAGCCAGTATGTTCAGCAATACTCAATGTCTAATGTGGGTCGTGGCCTTTTGTTGACTCTCCGCTTAGAAATGTTTGAACATCTGGAGAAATTATCACTGGGCTTCTATGACCGCAACGAAGTCGGCCGGATTATGTCCCGCCTGCAGAACGATGTGGGTCAGCTTCAGGAAATTTTGAGCAATGGCGTCCTGCTAGTTTTTGCCAGTTTGATAAGTCTTATCGGTATCATCATTATTATATTGTACATGAATGCTAAACTTGCGCTCTTAACAATGACAGTTATCCCTGTGCTGTTAATCGTGATGATGGTCTGGCAAACTTATTTGAAGAAAACCTTCATCCGGGTGCGGCAGGCGATTTCGATTGTTAACGCCGACTTGCAAGAAAATATTTCTGGGGCAAAAGTCATTCAAAGCCTGTCCCGTGAGCAGATTAACTATCAGCGTTTTGATAATCTAAACTGGGAAAATTTCAATGCGAACATAACAGCAGCCCGTCAGGCCACCGGGTTGCAACCTGTAGTTGAACTACTATTGGGAGCGTCGATTGCTGTGGTAATAATTTATGGAGGAGCACAAGCAATTGATGGTAAGTTACTGCTCGGGTCGCTGGTGGCCTTTGTCCTGTACGTGCAAAACTTTTTCAACCCCATCCGTGATTTGAGCACGCAATATGTTGAACTGCAGAGGGCCATGGCCAGCTGCCAGCGTATCTTTGAAGTTCTGGATACCAAAATCGAAATGGTGGACGCCCCGGACGCCATCGAATTACCCCGAATACAGGGCAAAATCGATTACAACCATATTTCCTTCCAATATATCGAGGGTAGAGAAATAATTCACGATATTGATCTTCATATCGAACCAGGTGAGACAATTGCCTTTGTCGGCAGTACCGGCGCAGGGAAGAGTACCATGGTTGCGTTAGTCGATCGGTTTTACGATGTCACCAAGGGTAGTTTAACTATCGATGGTTATGACGTCCGCAAAGTTACACAAGACTCATTGCGCAAGCAAATCGGTGTGGTTCTTCAAGATCCATACTTATTCTCTGGGACGGTAAAAGAAAACATAACCTATGCACGTTCGGATTTCACTGATGATAAGATGATTGAAGCCGCCAAAGCTGTGGGCGCGCACGATTTTATCATGCGGTTGGATAAAGGTTACGACACGATGCTCCAGGAAAGGGGCAGCAACCTGAGTCAGGGGCAGCGGCAGCTCATCAGTTTTGCCCGGGCAGTCCTCTCCGACCCGCGGATTCTGATTCTCGATGAAGCTACGGCCAGCATTGATACCCAGACCGAAGTCATCATACAGCAGGCATTGAAGCAATTGCTCAAAGGGCGCACCTCGTTGGTGATTGCCCACCGGCTTTCTACGATTCATGACGCCAACCGTGTGGTGGTGATGGAAAACGGCAGAATTGTAGAAATCGGTAACCATAAGGAACTCATCGAAAAGAAAGGCGTCTATTATCACCTTTATACGATGAGCTACGCCTACAATGATGAAAATGGTCCACCTCAGGAAAAACACGGGACTACCTAATCCGGTATTTAATAATGGAGTATTGCGATGGCTAAAGTAGCTCTTGGCGCCCGGACACTGCTTTTACCGCTGCCTTCCGTGCTGGTCGGCGCCGATGTGGACGGCAAACCGAATTTTTCCGCCTATGCCTGGTGCGGCATTGTCAACAGCCGCCCGCCGATGCTTTCAGTGTCTTTCCGCCCGCAGCGTCATACCCTCAAGGGTGTCAAACAGAACGGTACTTTTTCGGTGAATATTCCTTCCTGCGAACAGGTGAAGGAAACCGATTACTGCGGCACTTTTTCCGGGAAAGACCGGGATAAAACAGCAGATTGTAAATTTGATATCTTTTACGGCAAGCTGCCGCATACGCCGCTAATCAGCGAATGCCCCATCAACATGGAATGCCGGGTTTTGCACATGCTGAACCTGGGCAGTCAGGAAATGATGGTAGCGCTGATTGAAGAAGTCTATATCACGGACTCCTGCCTCACCGACGGCCAGCCGGATGTCGCAAAAATCAATCCCTTCCTCTGGGTCTCCCGCCCTTCGAATAAGTACTGGTCTTTCGGCAAACCTATCGGCGAGGCTTTCGTTACCGGGAAAGAAATCAAGCAATGATCCTTTTATATAAATCTGTAATATCAAGCGGAGGATGAAGCTACTATGGGGAAAACCGAACCACTATTACCTTGAATCACCGGTAGCTTTTTAATTATCGAGAAACAAGCTAAAGAGGATTAGAAATTACCCTGAAAATTGAGGTCTCTATGACCTGATAAAGTGAACGAAAAATGAACCAGCTAGAAGTCTAGAATTAAGTTATTGCAGGAATAACAAATTACTCTCTGGATAGCCTTATCTAAAATTTTAAATCGCATATTTGAAGACGAAAAAAGTGTATCCATTTAATTACGAGGCCATTTAAGACGTGGTTGATTTTGTTGCATAGATTGGAATAAAATCTGCTCTCCTATAGGCGTAAATCAGGTTAAATGAAAATTGTCCTACGTTTAATGGATTTTCTGAAGAAGTACTGGGCGATGTGGCTGTTAGCTTTCGTGTGCCTTACGGCCAGTACCGTCTTTAGTCTGATAATTCCGAAAATGCTGGGCAACGGCATTGATACAGTGCTCAATTCTGGACGCTCCATCACCCTGATTATTGCGGCCGGCGTCATTATTGGTTCCAGCGCTCTCCGCGGCATCACCGGCTACGGCAACCGTTATTTCACCCAGGTCATTTCGCAGCATGTGGCTTACGATATCAGAAATAAACTCTACGATCATCTGCAGAGCCTTAGTTTTGCCTATTTCGATAAGGCGCAGACCGGTCAGTTGATGTCCCGCGCCACTGTCGATATCGAAGCAGTGCGGACATTCATCAGTATGGGCTTACTGCAATTGTTCCAGACGGTTTTTCTGATGGTGGGCGTTTCCTATCTTCTGCTTTCGTTAGACTGGAGATTGGCACTCATGACTCTTGCCTTCGTACCGATAATGGCGTGGCGAACTATTAGTACGAGTCGCCGCCTTAGGCCGATTTGGCTTAAAGTGCAACAACAGATAGCAGCTGTCGGCATTACACTCCAAGAAAGTCTCACTGGAGTCAGAATCGTCAAAAGTTTTGCGCAAGAAAAGGAAGAGAGTAAAAAATTTGATACTGGTGCTCGTGATATTTACAACACACAAATTGATGCTGCGCGCATTGTCGCTTTTAACACCCCGCTGATGGTTTTTCTCATCGGAGCCCCGACTGCGCTGGTACTGTGGTACGGTGGCCGCCAGGTCATTGCCGGCAATTTGACTATAGGCGGAATCGTCCAGTTCATCATGTATCTCGGTATGCTCGCTATGCCCATTCGGTCTTTGGGTGCAGTCACTAACATGTATTCCCGATCGGCATCCGCTGGCGAGCGTATATTTGAAATTCTGGACACCAAATCGCCCGTTAAAGACAAACCGGATGCCATTGTACTGGATAAATTAAAAGGCCGGGTCGCCTTCGAAGATGTCAGTTTCAGTTACGCGGAAAATGCGCCGGCGCTGCACTCGATTAATTTCAGTGTCGAGCCGGGGCAGCTGGTGGCGCTGGTCGGCGCTTCCGGCAGCGGCAAGAGCACGATTATCAACCTCATCCTCCGGTTCTACGATGTTTCCGGCGGCCGCATTACCGTGGACGGCATCGATATCCGAGATATTGCCCTCTCCTCGCTGCGGAAAAATATCGGCACCGCGCAGCAGGATGTTTTCCTCTTCTCCACCACCATCCGCAATAACATCGCTTACGGCATGCCGGATGCGACCATCGAACAGGTCACTGCCGCCGCTAAAGCCGCGCAAATCCACGATTTCATTATGAGCCTGCCGGACGGTTATGAGACCTGGGTAGGCGAACGCGGCCACACCCTTTCCGGCGGGGAAAAGCAGCGCGTCACCATTGCCCGCGCCATTCTTAAAAATCCCAGCGTGCTGATTCTGGATGAAATTACGTCCAGTGTCGACGCCGAAACCGAACGTCTTATCCGGAAAGCCGTCGATGAGCTCATCAAGGGACGCACTACGTTTATCATCAGCCACCGCCTGCCGATTATCACAAATGCCGACCTGATTCTGGTCATTAAAGACGGTCAAATCGTCGAGCGGGGAAAGCATCAGGAACTGATGGCCACCAGCACGCTCTATCGCCATACCTACCTGTCACAATTAGCTTCGCCTGAAGATTAAGGCGCCAAACCGAAGGAGGCATAAGCATGTACAGCCCCGGCACCGGCGGTTTTTACGGCGGCGGCCAACCTGGCCAAAGGCCGCAAGGCATGGTCGGACGGTTACGGAGTTCCCTCGACGCTGCTGATCGGGACGACGTTCTTGGGAAAGTCTATGATACTAAGGTTGTCAAACGGCTGCCTAAATACATCGCCTGGGTGAAGAAATACCTGGCGCTGGCCGGTATCGGCACGATTTTCCGCACCTTTACCAATATTGCGATACCTTTCGTTGTGGCAATTGTGACCAATAATTACATCCAAAACCGTAATTTGAATGGACTCAATATAGCCGTGCTGATTTATGTCGGACTGGCGTTACTATTGTTTGGAGGACAATATCTGGAGACGCTGTTCCTTTCCTACGGCGGTCAGAGCATCCTGCTCAAGATGCGCACCCAGATGTTCGACCATCTGAATGAGCTTTCGATGAGTTTCTTCGACCACAATAAAGTTGGCAAAGTGATGTCCCGCGTGCAGAATGATGTCGACGACCTGGAGACATTACTCACTCAGGATATTATCTACATCGCCGCCGATGCGATAACCCTGGTCGGCATTGCCGTCGTGATGCTCATCATGAACACGAAACTGGCTTTAATCACACTCAGCGTGGTGCCAGCGCTAATCATTGCCCTGCTCATCTGGCGGCGGCATGCCCGCATCGCTTTCATTAAGGTACGCCAGGCAATTGCCGTGGTCAACGATAATCTGCAGGAAAGTATCTCCGGAGTGCGCGTCACGCAGGCGATGTCCCGCGAGGGCGAAAACTCCAAACAGTTTAACGCGGTCAATAAGGCCAACCTGGATGCCAACATCTCCGCCGCTAAAATGCAGGCCTTCATGATGCCCATCGTGCAAATACTGACCGATGCCGGCTTCTGTCTGGTGCTGGTTTTCGGCGGTCTGGAAGTCCTGCACGGACAGACCACGGTCGGCGTGATGCTGGCTTTCTTATTGTACATTCAGCGTTTCTTCGCTCCCATTCAAGATATCACCAGTCTGTATACCGACCTGCAGCAGGCGATGGCTTCCGGCGCGCGTATTTTTGAACTGCT
>Ga0208190_1000681_pt1 | contig 13634 bp, 11 predicted proteins | sample June2015DPH_13_1_FD_184708 | JGI IMG/M metagenome (GOLD analysis project Ga0208190, IMG submission 184708) | Peatland microbial communities from SPRUCE experiment site at the Marcell Experimental Forest, Minnesota, USA - June2015DPH_13_10... | ecosystem: Environmental > Terrestrial > Soil >... | reverse complement strand
CCATTTCGCAAGTCACAGCAGAACGAGTCTCGCGCTGGCTGGAGAACCGGAGCGCCCCGAAGTAGTTGATTACACTTTAGTAACACAACTATATGGTTATCTAAGTTCCATACTGACCCATAAATGGTTACCATCGTCCCACGGTAGCTTTATTTGGCAGGCAGCCGGAGCTTGACGCTCGCGTTCAAGGTTCCCCCCGAATTGCCGACATTTGTTTGTTATGGGCGGAAGAAACCAGCGAGTTCGGCTCCCCGGCGACATGTCGAATTGGGATTCGAGCGGAAAGAGGGGCTGGTTCCTCAAGGAGCATTTCACACCGTGAGTACAGCAGGTGTATCACCTAAATTCGAGACGAAGCAAGCCGACATCATTGGGACCAAACTCTTGTCGGTTGCCTTGATTGGCCCCAACGGGGAGCGACGTTCGGTCATGGCCAGGGCTCTTGCCCAAACTCGCCGGGCCAATGTCCGCGAATTCGATTCCTACCCGCCGAAACGCGAACACCTGCATGGATTGCTGGCATCGTTCGAAGTTGTCATCCTTGACCTGGATAGTGACCCGGATGTCGCTCTGGAATTAGTGGAAAGAGCCTGTACCGACGAAGCGGCGGCGATTATGGTCTATTCGGAGAAAACAGATCCGAAACTCGCCATTCGCTCCATGCGTGCAGGTGCTCGTGAGTTCCTCCTTCTGCCCCTTGAGCAAGGTGCTGTGGCGGAGGCTCTGGTTCGGACCACAGCGACCCCCCGCGAGAAGGCTCCTCCCGCTCGGAAATCCGCAGGAGGGTTGCACGTTTTTGTCGGGTCCAAAGGAGGATCCGGCGTTACGACGGTCGCCTGCAATGTTGCCATCGCCCTGGCGCAGAGTTCCGGCCGACGCATCCTGCTCATCGACCTCGCTCTTCCCATTGGAGACGCGGCACTGTGCCTGGGGATAACCGCGGGTTACTCGACAGAGGACGCACTTCGGAGTAGCGACAGGCTGGACGCGGGTTTTCTTCAGAATCTCCTGGTCAAGCACCGGTCTGGAGTATTCGTACTGGCGGCTCCCACCAATGTTCCCGACATTGATGTTTCTGAAGGCGCCATCGACAAGCTAATCGCGATCGCGCGGCGCGAATTCGATCATGTGATCGTGGATGTGGGATCGAGGATCGATGTGGCGGCCAAGGTTCTCTTCGAAGACGCCTCAACGATTTACCTGGTCACCCAGACCGGAATCTCCGAACTGCGGAATTCAAATCGCCTTATTTCGCAATTCTTCGCCGAAGGAGGCCCTAACCTGGAGATCGTAATCAACCGGTTTGAGTCTCGCTTCCTGGAACCGGCGAACGAAGATGTCATCGCCAAGGCTCTCGGCAGACCGGTGCGGTGGAAGATTCCCGATGATCAGGACGCCGCGCGGGCGCTCCAGTGCGGCGACTCCGGGCTTCCTGAGACACGCATTTCGCGCATAAGCCTGGATATGGCCGGCTCGATTACCGGACACCCGATTCGACAAGAAGACAAAAGGGATTTTGACGTTGGAGGTCTCGGTAGGAATATGCCCCAAGTAGACATTGGAAGATATGAAGCGGCGAGCGCCACGATTCTGGCTTCGACCGATGCGCGCACCACTCCAACCATCAAGTGGCCGGCGCCCGACCCGATTACCTACGGGAATAAGCTCACCTTCGACCAACTCAATGCCACGGCCTCGGTTGAGGGAACTTTGGTCTACACACCCGGTCCAGGCTATGTGTTGCCGGTCGGAACACACTCGCTATGGGTCACGTTCACACCGGCAGACTCCAGCGATTGCGCCCCGCTGCAGGCTTCAGTTTCAATCGTTGTGTCCAAGGCAACACCAGCGCTCTCCTGGCCAACTCCTGCCAAAATCGTCTACGGTACCGCATTAGACGACGCACAGCTCAACGCCTCGGCGTCGGTACCTGGAAGATTGGATTACTCTTCCGCGCCAGGCGAAGTGCTCCCTCCCGGAATGCATACAATCTCGGTAACCTTCACGCCCGCCGACGGCGCGAACTACACAACAGCAAAGGCTACCGTGTCTCTGCCTGTGGCCAAGGCAACGCCTGAAATCCAATGGCCGGCGCCCGATCCTGTGACTTACGGGACAAGGCTCAGCCCCTTGCAACTCTGTGCCATGGCATCGGTTCCAGGATCGTTCGAGTACATCCCTGGCTTAGGGGCGGTGCTTGCCGCTGGAGAGCACAAACTGTCCGTTACTTTCACCCCGGCAGATACGGTGGGCTACTCGTCATCGCGGACCGCCGTATCAGTGACCGTGGCCAAGGCAACTCCTGCCGTCACGTGGCCAACGCCGGATCCGATTGCCTACGGCGCCGCCCTCAGCGCCACTCAGCTCAATGCCAAAGCTTCAGTTCCGGGGTCTTTTGCTTTTGCACCCTCCGCGGGCGAGATACTTCCGCCGGGAGAGCATGAGCTCTCAGTAACATTCACTCCGACCGACACTTTGAATTACTCAAAGGTGCGTGCAGTCGTGTCGCTGACTGTCGCCGAAAAGGCGCCCACCCTCATCACCTGGCCGGGACCAGCCGCAATTTCTTATGGCACCGCGCTGAGCGCCGCTCAGCTGAATGCAACGGCATCGGTTCCGGGAACATTTACCTACACTCCTTCCGAAGGAAACGTACTCGCGCCCGGCAAATACACCCTCTCCGCGTCGTTCACTCCATCGGACACGGAAAAATACGCGATGGCGCAAGCCGAGGTCGAGCTTGAGGTGGAAGGATCGCCGCAAATTGCTTCTTTACCAACCGCAGCCGCTGAAACCCCGTCCGCGTGGACCTTCACTGCAACCAAGCCTGCAGCCGTGGATTCGGTACCGGCGGAAGGTTCAGGCGAGCGCGCCGCCACCGAGGCAAACCCGCGCGAAACGCGCACGTACAAAGGCGCTGTCTACGAGAAACGTGAGGATGGTCAATGGCATCTCCAGAAGAGCTAACTCCGCTGCTACCTGAAACGCTTCCCGAGGATTTCGGCGATTGGGATAGCGAAGCTTCTCCTGCGCCCTCTTTGTCTGTTAACTCTGATGAATGGGAAGCATGGGCAGCCGCTCATCCCTTCAGCGATACTCCAAAGCCGCTTGGGCAATCTCTTGACCGCGATGCCAAGGCGTCCCCGGCAGACAGGCCGCGTGTCGCGGGTTCAGCCCCGCCCGCACCGGAGGTTGTCAAGCAGGAAGTGGTCTTCAGCTATGGGAATAGCGAAGCATCTCCAAAGGCTAAGCCCGTCAACTCTCGCGAAGAATGGGAAGCATGGATAGAGTCTCATTCCTTCAGCGAGACTCCAAAGCCATTTGGGCAGTCCGCTGAGCGCAAAGCAATCTTGTCGCCCGTGCGCGAAGCAGGCTTGCCACCCCGCGAAGCAGGCTCGTCAATCCTCGAAGCAGGCTTGTCAGTCTTGGACAGGCCACGTGTTTCGGGTTCAGCCTCGCCCGCGCCGGTCGTTGTGAAGGAGCAAGAGTTGACCGGCAATTCGGCGGTTGGATCGCCCAGCCGCACTTCGCAAGGACCGGAGGCTAGCCGTACTACGACTGAGGTTTTCGCGGTTCAGGGTTTGCCAAACGCCGCTACGGCGGATGGAACGCGTAACCTGCCCAATCCCGCGGCGGATTTGAAACGCGAAGCTGACGAGGTTCTCTTCCAGTGGTATTCATCGAAGGATATCGAAGTGAAGGCGGAGCAGGCGACGGCGCAGCAGAAGACGGCTAAAAAGAAGTGGATGATTGTTGCTGCCGCAAGCGCCAGTTCGATTCTGCTGCTCCTCATGATCCCGCTGTTCTATCACGGATCTATGTCCGTGGCGAAACCAGCTGCTCAGACTCTTCCGGTAGCAACCGATAATCAGCAGGTGGCGCAGGCGCCGAATCCGCCGGACAGCGAACCGCTAGCTCAGGATAAGCCGCTGCCAACTGCCCAAAATCAAGCCGCAAAGGAAAACCAGCCGGCCAGCCAACAGGTGGCAGCAAGTCCGTCAAAGGCGCCGACGAAACTGCAGGCGAAAGTCATGGACGATCAACTCACTGCGCCGGAACTCATTCCGCAAGGCACTGAGAAGCAAAGCGAGGAAGATGCGCCACCCCCTGTGAGCCTTGACGCGGCCGGTGCGGATGGTCTGGGCCAACGCGGTGCGAATGTCAGCGTCTTCAATGGGCGCGCACTGCCCGCCGTTAAAGTTGTGTCTTCCAAACCGATTGTCGTTTCATCCGGCGTCGCAACTGGAATGCTCATTCAGAAGACACCGCCCATTTATCCGCCCATTGCTAAAGCAGCCCGCATGGCCGGCACCGTGGAGCTGCGCGCCACGATTTCAAAGAACGGATCGATCAGGGATTTGCACGTTGTGAAAGGGCCGGCCATGTTGCAGCAGGCCGCCGTCGACGCCGTGCGCACCTGGCGCTACAAGCCGTACAGGCTCAATAATGAGCCGGTAGATGTTGAAACAACCATAGACGTGGTTTTCTCCCTTGCCGGATGATCTACTGAAGCGCTAACGGCTCGCTGGCAGCGCTTTCCATCGCACCGGGGTTAAGAGCCGGCTCGCGGGACATCGGCTTTGGCGATTGCGTCAGCCACGTCCGCTTCGCGCCGATCTAAAGCGCAGCGCACCAATCTTCCACGGCCCTCCATCTTCTCTTATTTGTTTGCATTTCCGTGCAAATGTGAGCCTGAACACACTCGCGGCCATCGAAGAATTTCGTTCTGCACCAACTCTGGTGAAATTCACATATTTACTTGACTTTTGCACTTGCATCCACAGATTCAGTGGACGTACTGTCACAACAACTGATGAGCCTGTAGGGCATCGGGAGTTGGTCGCCGGAACGGTTGGTGGAACGAAAGGCCGATGAGAATCGGAAAATCGCCGCCAGCCCAGCCAGAGGGTGAAACCTGGGGCGAAAGCCCGAGAGGGATCGCTGGCTGCGCCAGAGATTACAAAGGCCGACGCAAGTCGGAAGTTGTCAAGCTGGCAGATCCGGAAGGTACGCGAACCGGCGGAAATTGAATACTCATCGACGGCTCTGCCGGCGATGCAAGGTTCGGTTGAAGTTAGGGGCGTATCAAAAGCCCAGCCGGAGGTAGAGACGCCAGGCGCAAGCCGGGCGAATTGAAACCGGTGAAGCCGGAGGGTGGAACAGCCGATGCGAGTCGGAGGTTCGCCGCCGGTGTGGCAAAGGGGGCAACAGCCAGCGCGAGCTGGAGGTTGCAGCAGCGGACGGCGCAAGCTTGAAGCTGCAACAACAGACGGCGAAAGCCGGAAGTTGTTCTGCCAGCCGAGCTAATGGATCAGAATCCGGTGTGAGTCGGCAGTTGATCGCCGGCCTTGCCGGTGGAGGGGTCGTTCGGCGCAAGCCGGATGGATTGCCATCGGTCGATCGGAAGCGCGCAACAGCCGATGCGAGTCGGAGGTTAGCCACCGGTCGAGCTGAGCGGAACCACGCCGATCCGAGCCGGGGAAGTCGGCCACCGGTCGAGCCGGAGTGCGGGGCAGTAGGCGCAAGCCGAAAGTTCCGTGCCGGCGCAGCCAGAGGAGGGAGCGGCAGCGAAAGCTGCAGGTTCGCCGCTGGGGGAGCCGGAGGACGCGACAGCCGGTTGTACTACGCGACCATCAAGATTGAAACGCCAGAGGCTTCGGTCTCTGGCGTTTTCAATTTGTGCGTAGTTTTTTCCCGCTTAGACCATCCGCCGCTACTGCTCACCGGCGCCGAAACCCGTCAGCTCTGCCGTCGAGCTACCGTTGCTATGGTTCGTGAGTTACCGCAACCCAACCAGTCTCGCCGTTGCCTCCCGGAACCGTAAGAATGTCAAACGGAACGCCGGAAACAAAACCGCCATGGATTGGAATTGGATCAGTGGTGTAACCGTGATCGCGGTAGTTGATTTGCACCGTTAGACCATTCTGCACGCCGATATTGATGATCACCGGTGTTCCGTCTGGATAAGGGATATTCGATCCCGGTGTCGCAAAGAGTGAGTACCAGACATTGGGAGTCACAGGGCCGGCGGCACAGAAGACCGAAACATCTGAGAATGTCTCCGTACTTGTATCCAGCACCAGCGAGCCCCCAGCTAAAACATTTCCGTGTGCGAAGAAACTCAGGCGAATTCTGCTCATGATGTCCTCCTCTGCATGACCTTAGTATCGCGCGCATCACCGCTCGTCAATCAATCCAGTCCGCAAATATGTTATCCATTCACAATTGAGATTGTGTTCAGCAGCCGAACCCGGCGCGCGCAGGCCGGGTAAGCGGATTCGCCGGCAGGCAAACCGTGCTCAGCGTAAGACCCGAGCCTTGGGCTCAGCCCCTCACCAGCGGCAGTCCCGCGCGCTTCGCGATCATTCGGGCAACCCTCTTTGGCCGATAGAAGGCGTGTGAAGTGAAGGTCACCGTGCTGGTGTCCGTTCCCAGAACGATGAATTTTTGCGCATTCGGGATCCGCTTATAGCGCACGGCCTCGATCCCGTTCCACGGCATAAACACCTCTTTTTGGTCGTTGGTGTCGCCGAGTTTGAAGTGCACCCCGTAGTTGTCGAGCAGAACCGCGCAATGCGCCATCAGTTTCCCTTGCCGCCACAGGAAGACCTGCGACATGGCCATCAGCCACGCTCCCAGCACCCACAACGCGCCGGCCGCGAACCTGTCCAGATTCATCGCGCTCAATGGAAATAGATTCGTGAGGGCGAGAAACCCCATGCTTAGGGAGAGGATCAGCGAGGCGACGCTGCCCGTATAGGTGAGAAAAATCAGGACCCGGTTGTTGCGCAGCAGCATCGGGCGCGCGCCAGGCAAATCAATGTGTCGGCTGACCCCAGTGGCTGGCGCCAGAATCTGTTCTTGAGATTCGTACACAAACCCTCCTCCACGATGGCATCGTTCGGCCTGCAGGGGAATGCAGCCTTGCTGATCGTCCCTCGTGCATCTCTTCAATTCGTCGAGCCGGTTGCCAGGCATTTCGCGCCCTCGGCGCGCAGCTTGATTGTCCATCCGGATCGCAAACAGGGAAGCCCCGGGTGGAAGCACTTGCGAGGGGCAACGACGGCAGATATGAAACTTTACATCAACAATGAATCAAATTCGCGGCCGTTTTTTGTGGAATTCTCGTCCTTTCGCCGGTCATTCGCTGCGGATTTTGTCGGCTGAACTACACCAGCTCAAGGCGAATATGAAGATCGGTCTGAAGCTCTGCCCGGCATATCTCGATTCCCACCCAGATCTGAGGCGTCGCTTGAGGCAGCCTCCGCACCGGCTGTGCAACTAGGTCGAATTCAGATGAACTGAAGCAGTGGGGCAATGAGTGCTGAGCTTCTGCTCGAGCACGGCCAAGTCGGTGATATGCCCGTCAGGAATGGCTATCCGCTTCGTAATTTCGATCGAAGTAGTTCCGTTGAACGATTCAAAAACCAACATCAGTCGAGCCGGTTGATCCATCGCGGCGGTGGCCTTCAACAGGTACCTGCCAGTGAGAATCCACGGCATGTACGCTCCGTTCGAGAACATGCCCTCGTCGCCGAACCACGTTTCCGGCGTAGCCGCGAGCAGTCGCCGATAGCGCCGGTCAAAGTTGGTGCGTTTGAACAAGTACGCCACCGCCACGAGCAGGATGATAAAACCCGTCAAACCGCCCACGATGATTTCGTTCTCTTTGAGGCTTGCGCCGGTAAACAGAGCGCCCAACACGAAAAGCCCCACGCACAACAAGACGAACAGCGAAACACCCTTCCAGCTCCACGGGCCCTCCTGGGCCATCTCCCACTCGCGTTGATTCGCCGCCCATTGCGCCCATTTCTCCTGCGTGTATTGCCAGTGCGCCCATGGATTGGCGATCACCGCCGACATGCCGCGGTCGTTTCGCCGCGCCATCATGTAGCCGATCGACAGCATGGGGCCGCACAAGAACAGCACAAACCCGCCCAGGGCCACTGGCAGCCATTTCCATGTAGATGATGGGAGCACCAGGGAAACGGCTGTGTTGATGAGCAGGAAGACTACGAGACGCCAAATCCACTGGTAGACCTTGTGTCGATTGAAGCTGACCAGCCGGGCCGACGGAGGCAGCGCGGCAACATGTGCGTCGGTGATGCGGACAATAAAAATACTTGCTCCGCACGCCACGGCCATCAAGGCCACGAAACCTGCAATTCCTTGCGCAACCGGTGACCGGCTCACCGTGCCATTCACAATCACATATGCGGTGCCCGCAACAACCGCGACGATCAGCAGAAACCCGCCCACCAGTTTCAATGTGGTCTTGACGGAATAGAGCGGGCTCTTTCGCCATCCGGCGAAAGCGCCGGCGATGGTGAGAAAGCAGAAGATCAGCAGAGCAATTTGCATCGTGTGTGCCTGGCGCGGATTCGGAGGCGATCAGGCTTCTTGTATCGCAAGACCTGTGCGCTCGGCAATCAGGCGAGCGACTTTCTTGGGACGGAAAAACGTGTACGACGAGAATCTTGCTTCACTTCCGTCTCTTCCTTGCACGTAGTACTGCTGCGCATTGCCCACGCGCTTGTGCTTGATCGCGGCGATCTGATCCCAGGCTAGAAACAGATCGGAAGGTTTCTTCTTCGTGCCCAGGTTGAAATTCACACCCCTGCTATCCAGCGTGACTCTGTAACCTGCCATGGCGCGGGACAGTGTCCACAACCACGGGCAACCATAACCGAAAGCAAACGCGCCAAAACCCCACCAGAAGGCGTTATACAAATTCCCGCCGCTGAGGCCGCCGCCCGAAGAAAGAACCGAAAACACCATCAGCACCATGCAGACCGCAAAGAAAGCGGCGATAATGCTGAAGATCATAGTCACTCCAATAAGGAGCCGGCTATTGTGCAACACCATCGGGTTGGCGCGATTCATTTCGATCTGGGAAGTGATGCCTGCACCCGGCCCTGAAGCCGGATACCCTGAAGTACCCATAACGCAATCTCCTCGATTGACTCATTGTGGCCGGTCAGTTCTTGACTGGTGCGGCGAAAGTCCTTCACGCCCGCAACTGCTGGATCGTACTTGTAGATATTCTCGCCTGTCTGGTCAGTATCGTGCGCACTCTTTCAGGGCCTCCTTTTTGGACGGCCCCGGAGTGGCAATTGTACGCGACACACCGGCCCTTGAGATGTCTTTTGCGCTCTCCCCACCCCGCTCGCACATAATAAAGACAGCAAGACTTGCGGCGCGACACAAGCCGGAAAGGACTCTAGCCCCTGACCTCCCAGGAAACAATCCTCGATCAGTTCAGCCTCAAAGGAAAATCCGCACTCGTCACGGGCTCGTCCCGCGGATTGGGCGCTGCTATCGCAGTCGCTTTTGCTGAGGCCGGCGCCAACGTTGCCGTCCACGGCTCCAGCGCCGCTCCCACAGCCGCACAGCAAAAGCTGCTCGGCCTTGGTGTCCGCTCCATCGCGCTTGTTGGCGACGTTGGCGACGCGGCCGTCTGCGCGCGCCTCGTAGAAGAAACCGTCCAGCAACTCGGCGCCATCGATATATTAGTCAACAACGCAGGCATCATTCGCCGCGCGCCCGCCGCCGATCATTCCGAAGAAGACTGGAAGGCGGTCATCGACGTCGATCTCACCAGCGTTTTTCGCCTCACCCAACACGCCGGCCGCCACATGCTCGCGCGCGGCTCGGGCAAAATCATCAACATCGCCTCGCTGCTCAGCTTTCAGGGCGGAATTCTGGTTCCTTCCTACGCCGCGGCAAAGGGCGGTGTCGGCCAGCTCACCAAGGCCTTCGCCAACGAGTGGGCTTCGAAAGGCGTCAACGTCAACGCCATCGCGCCGGGCTATATGGATACGGACAACACCGAGGCGCTGCGCAATAATCCGGAGCGCGCCCGGCAGATTCTCGAGCGCATTCCCGCCGGCCGCTGGGGCAAGCCTGAAGACCTGGCCGGCGCTGCCGTCTTTCTTGCCTCCGCGGCCAGCAATTTCGTCCACGGTCACATCCTCGTAGTGGACGGAGGCTGGCTCAACCGGTGATCCTATCCATTGCGGTTCCCCGCCCACGCGACGGCTGCCCATGAGACAAACCCCCATGAGACAAAATCGATGAGCGAATCCGGAGTCATTTACGCGGCCACCAACGCAACCAGGACCACCACCCCCGAGCCGGGCATGATCCGACAGATCCTCGCCTACAATCCGCACCTCATGCTTGTGCGTCACACCTTTGAGAAGGGTTGGAAGGGCGCGCGCCACAGCCATCTCCATCATCAAATGGTTTATGTAGTGCGCGGACACATCCTCTTTCAAGCTGAAGGCAAAAACTGGGAGATGCGCGCCGGTGACAGCATCGTCGTCGAAGGCGGCATCGAGCACGAGGCCTCAGCCGTAGATGCTTCCGAGGTTCTAGACGTCTTTACCCCTTACCGCAAGGAATATGCATAATCTGCGGCTGCTTTCTTTTGCTGCCTGGTCTGCCCCCATCGGGCTTTGGAGGTTTTTTTTGAGAATGACGACGAAATTTCGTTGGCTCTTGTCACTCGCGATCGCAGGCGTTTGCTCGGCAACCTTGATCGCCCAGCCGCCCCCGCCAGCTTCCGGCATTATAGGCATTGCGCACATTGCCTTCCGCGTCAGCGACCTCAATCGCGAAATCGCCTTCCTCGGCAAGCTCGGCTACCAGGAGTCCTTCGCCATGACCAATGCCGGCAAAACCACCGAGGCCTTCATCAAAATTAACGACCGCCAGTTCATCGAGCTATATCCTCAGGCCGATCCCTCGCAGCCTCTCGGCTGGATGCACGTTTGCTTTGAGGCCGGCGACCTGAACGTGCTGCAGCATTACTACGCCTCCGAAGGGCTCAACCCCTCGCCCGTCCGCAAGGCCGCGGCCGGCAATCTCATTTCTTCCTTCAACGATCCCGAAGGCCGCGTCACTGAATTCACGCAGTACATGCCCGGCTCGCGCCACACCCTCGACATTGGCCAGCACCTCGGCGCCGCCCGCGTATCCGCTGAGCTGATGGGAATCGATCTGCCCGTAAGAGAAGGCGCCGCGATGAAGGAGTTCTATACCGACCTCGGGTTCGAAGCCGAAAACACGAACGGCAACGTGCGCCTCACCACCCCCGGCGCGCCTGACCTGCACATTGAGCTGCGTGCTGCCGCTCCCGGCGCGAATCCGGAGTTTCTCTTCCTCGTTCCGGACGCCAAAAAAGCATATGAAGCGCTGGAGTACGCGGGCGCCAACGCGCAACGCAACGGCGGACTCGTCTTCGCCCGCGATCCCGACGGAAACCTCTTCGTCTTTCTTGCAACCGGTCGTTGACGAGCAGAAGGAAAGCATTCTTTCCTTGAAGCGCAAGAGCCAATAGCAAACGGCGGCGCGCTCAGTGGATCGTCTTCGACTTCCGCTGCATGTAATCCATCATCACGTACTGCCCCAGCGTCGCCGGCGTGGTGAAGTATGCCTTGCCGCGGCACATCTCCGACACCTTGTGTACGAACTGCACCAGCCCGTAATCCTGCGCCAGCATAAACGTGTTGATCATCACGTTCGACCGCTTGCAGCGCGCAACTTCTTCCAGCGTCTCGCTCACCACAAGAGGATCGAGCCCGTACGCGTTCTTGTAAATTCTTCCGTCGGGCAGCGTCAGCGCCGAAGGCTTCCCATCGGTGATCATCACAATCTGCTTCATGTCTTTGCGCTGTCGCGAAAGCACGCGCTGCGCCACGCGCAGCCCCTCGCGCGTATTGGTGTGCCAGGGCCCCACCTTCACCCGCGCCAGATGCGACACCGGCATCTCCTCTGCCGAATCGTGAAACAGCACCAGCGACAAGGAATCGCCCGGGTACTGCGTGCGGATCAAATGCGACAGCGCCATCGCCACGCGCTTGGCCGGCGTAAACCGGTCCTCGCCGTACAGAATCATCGAGTGCGAGCAGTCCAGCATCACCACCGTCGCGCACGAGCTCTGGTAGTCGCACTGATGCACTTGCAGATCGTCGTACTCCAGATTCAGCGGCAGCTCCAACCCTTCGCGCGCAATCGCCGAGCTAAGCGTTGCCGTCGTGTCCAGATTCAGCGTGTCGCCGAATTCGTATCGCCGCGATCCGCCGCTCGTCTCGATCCCCGTCGCCCAGTCCCGCGTGTCGTGCCGTCCAAAGCTCGATTTGCCCAGCGACCCCATCAGATCGCGCAGCGTTTTGAAGCCCAGAAAGTCCAGGCTCTTGTCCGTCACCTCGAAGCGGACGTTGTCGCGGTCGCGGCCATTCCCCGCCTGCCCGTTCGTCTCGTCAATCCGCGTCGGGCCATTCTGCGGCATCGAGGAGATGTAATTCTCCCGTTCCATCCGCTCCATCAGTTTTTCAATTAATTGGTCCAGCGTGCCTTCGGCCATCATCCTGTCCAGCAGTTCGCGCGTCTCGCCATCGAAAAAGTCGCCGCTTTCGAGCACTCGCCGCAGCGCCTCGCGCAAATCGTCCAGCGTGTGGTCCAGATCCTGAAAGCCATTGAACGAGTCATAGTATCCCGAGTCGAGCAAGTAGTCAGACAGCGCATCCAGCAGGCTCTCAAGATCGATCTCCGAGGCCAGATCACCGTTGTACTTCGTATATCGAATGCTCTTCATCCCGCTCCTTAGTGTTGAAATGGGCCGAAAAGCTTGAGTGTCCCCGGATCCGTCCTGAGGGCGAGCAAGATAATCAGACTCGGGAGACTTACAGAACCGAAGAGGATTAGCTTTCTTGTAGTGCCCTTTTCGGCAAGCACACGCACACTGATCAGAACGAGGAGAACTGCGCTCAGGATGGGCATTATGATGAAGTGCAGAGTTACCCACATGAACGGGCCAAGGTTGCCTCCCATGAAGCGACATGTCCATTCAGCGACACAATCTGCAGCGAACAGAGCAATCGACGCTGGCCATCCGATGAACGGTTTCAGAGCATTCTTAAACATAGTCCCTATTTCCTTGCCTTAATTCAATCCGCCGCCCCTGCGCGATCGCCGCGCGCGTTGCCAGTCTTCGTACTCCATCTCCAGTTCTTTACGCTCGGGCGGCGCGTCTTCCCGTTCATGCCGTCGTACACTTTTCTCCGCGGCGAATCCATGCTGCTCATTGCGGCTCAGCTTGCGATGCGCAACCAATCCCTCCAGCAGAAACTCCGCCGCGGCCACTACCTTTGGCGCAGCATCGCCGGACTTCACGCCCAGCGGCGGCAATTTTTCTACGAGCCCCTGAATCCCCTTCAGTTCCTTCAGGGCCGCGGCCGCCGGTTGATCCTCGTCCAGCTTCACCGTCCCGCCCAGATTGAACCACTGCTCGATCTGTTCAGTGTCCACGCCATTAAAGTAGCGGTCGTAGACCTTACCCACTGCCATTCGAATCAGCTCGCGCACCACCGTATTCGCGCCGCGCATCTCGCCCTCATACTCCAACTCCAGCTTGCCCGTGATGCCCGGCATTGCGGCGTAAATGTCGCTCACCCGTGGCAGCACCGTTGCGTCACCGGTCGTGAGCGCGCGCCGCTCCGCGTTTGACACCACCAGCTCCAGCGTCGAAATCGGCAGCCGCTGGCTCACGCCGCTGCGCTTGTCCACTTTCTTGTCCTCGCGCGCGGTGAAAGCCACCTGCTCCACGATCTCGCGCAGGTATTGCGGAATTT
>Ga0208190_1000679_pt1 | contig 13643 bp, 12 predicted proteins | sample June2015DPH_13_1_FD_184708 | JGI IMG/M metagenome (GOLD analysis project Ga0208190, IMG submission 184708) | Peatland microbial communities from SPRUCE experiment site at the Marcell Experimental Forest, Minnesota, USA - June2015DPH_13_10... | ecosystem: Environmental > Terrestrial > Soil >... | reverse complement strand
ACCGCCCACGCTTCACGATCCACGGCTCACGGTTCACTACTCACTGTTCGCTTCACACCGTCCACTTCACACTGTCCGCTTCACACCGTCCACTTTCTTCCGCGCAGCAAAAACCCCGGCCGAAGCCGGGGTTCTTCTTGCCTTGCAAATTGTCCTTCACTTCCCAGGAATCCGGGCTAACTGACCCCTGACACCTGAAACCTGACCCCTGTCTCTACACCCGCACTTTGCCCGTCGCGCGGTCCACTTCCCTCAGCCGCGCCGCCTTGCCGCGCAGCCCGCGCAGATAAAACAGCTTCGCCCGCCGCACCTTGTAGCTGCGCACCAACTCCACCTTGTCCACCACCTTCGAGTTGAAGGGGAAGATGCGTTCCACTCCCTGCCCAAAGCTCATCTTGCGCACGGTGAACGTCGCCTGCGGTCCACGGTTCACGGCGATGACCAGGCCCTCGAAGGCCTGCAGCCGCTCTTTGTCGCCTTCCTTGATCTTCACTTGAACGCGAATCTGGTCGCCGGGCACAAACGCCGGCAAATCGGTGCGCTTCAGCTTGTCAGCCAGGCGCTGCATTACGGGATGGATTGACATGTTGGTTTCCTGCGATTGAAGTCAGCGATTGAAGTCAGAATGTTTAGTTTATCAAAGATCGCCGCCATCTGCCTCACGCGCCGGCCCCCGCCTCAATATTTGAGAGGTGTTTCAGCCCCCGCTCCATGCGCTATATTTCCTCAATGGACGAAAAACGAGATCTCCTCCGCCACACCCTTGCCACACTGGCCTATCGCACCGTTCGCGCCCTGGAAAACGCCCCCGGCTCCTTCGCCAACTTCGACAGCGCCGGCCGCCGTCCCGTGCAGATCCTCGCCCACATGGGCGACCTCTTTCACTGGGCGCTTTCCATGGCCCAGGGCAACCCCGCCTGGCACAACACCCAACCCCTCGCCTGGCCGCAGGAGCAGCAGCGTTTCTTCGCCGCTCTCTCCGCATTCGATGCATACCTCGCCTCGTCCTCACCCGTCCAGGCGCCCATCGAACGCCTCATGCAGGGCCCCGTCGCCGACGCCTTCACCCACGTCGGCCAGCTCGCCATGCTCCGCCGCCTCGCCGGCTCACCCACTCGCGGAGAAAACTTCTACGTCGCCGCCATCGCCATCGGCCAAATCAACTCCGTCCAGCCCGAACCCGTAAAGCCCTTCTAACTCTCCCCGCCGGATCGCACAAACCCATTCCTCCGCGCTGTCATCCTGAGCGAGTCCGCCGCGGCGGACGAGTCGAAGGACCTGTGGTTGTTTTTCGTCTCTTTCATCCGCCACGAAAATGGGATCGCACAAACTCTCGCCGCGCTTCTCTGCGACCTCCCACGAAAATGGGTCCTCCCGGTCCCTCGTCGGCCGCGGCGGAGGCACCTGGGATCGCACAAACCCACTCCTCCGCGCTGTCATCCTGAGCGAGCGAAGCGAGTCGAAGGACCTGTGGTTGCTTTTCGTCTCTTTCATCCGCCGCGAAAATGGGACCGCACAAACTCTCGCCGCGCTTCTCTGCGACCTCCCACGAAAATGGGTCCTCCCGGTCCCTCGTCCGCCGCGGCGGAGGGGCCTGGGATCGCACAAACCCACTCCTCCGCGCTGTCATCCTGAGCGAGCGAAGCGAGTCGAAGGACCTGTGGTTGTTTTTCGTCTCTTTCATCCGCCGCGAAAATGGGATCGCACAAACTCTCGCCGCGCTTCTCTGCGACCTCCCACGAAAATGGGTCCTCCCGGTCCCTCGTCCGCCGCGGCGGAGGCACCTGGGATCGCACAAACACTCACCAAGCTTTCCGCCCCCACCGCTAACGGGTTCTTCCTGTGGAAAACTTTACCTATTTCGGAATTATTTGTAACAATCAGGCCATTCTAATCAACTTAAGTCTCTGTAAATTTAATATTTGCTGATTTCAATTGACAATCGTTATCGTTGCGGATAAAAATGATGAAGGTGACTATCGTCGCCATGGAGGTACTTTATGCGCCGTATACTCGCGACCAGCATCATGCTCCCCTCGCTGATTCTCCCCGCAGCGGCATTTGCCAGCACGCCCGTGGACGACGCCACTGCCCCAACCCCCATTCGCGTTAGCACCGGCGTCACTCAGCCGGTCCTCGTCAACTCCGCTTACCTCGAAATTCCCGATGGCTACTCGATCGACGCTATTCCCAACGACGCTCAAGTTGCCCTCTCCCTCACCATCAACGAAAAGGGCCAGCCTGAAAACATCCAGGTCACCAAGTCCTTCAACAAGTTCTGGGATGCTCGCGTCATCGAAACCGTCCGCGAGTTCCACTTCAAGCCCGGTACAGTCGACAACCAGCCCACGCCCGTCGACATGAACCTGGTCGTCAACATCAGCAAATAAATCCGCCAACCCGTCGGGATGCTGTGCCTGAGGATCTCTGCGGTCGAGCCAACCAAGCTCGCCCACAGGAAAGCTCTACCTTCAGCTCAGCATCCCTTCGGAACGAGTCTCCAGTCTCTCAAGCTCGCAAAGTAATTGACCTGTCATCTTGAGCGGAGGTCGCCGCGGCGGACGGAGTCGAAAGACCTGTGGTTGCCTCTTTGCTGAAGCTTGCAAAGTAATTGACCTGTCATCTTGAGCGGAGTTTGGCGGCTTTTGGCCAAACGAAGTCGAAAGACCTGTGGTTGCCTTTTGCTGAAGCTCGCAAAGTAATTGCCCTGTCATCTTGAGAGGAGTTTGGCGGCTTTTTGGCCAAACGCAGTCGAAAGACCTGTGGTTGCTTCTTTTGAGCTCATTCCACGAACTTCTGAAACCCTACATGAGGGCGTGTCGACATCAGCAGGCGGGCAGCATCAGGACCGCACCCCTCACCCGCGCCGCATCTCCTCGATCATCCGCAAATCCTCCGCGCTCAGCGCCGCCCGCTCCAGCAGCTCCGGCCGGTTCTTCAGCGTCTTGCGCAGTTGCTGCTCCCGCCGCCACCTTCTGATCTCCGCGTGATCGCCGTTCATCAGCACCTCCGGCGCGCGCAGCCCGCCAAACTCCGCCGGCCGCGTGTACTGCGGATAATCCAGCAACCCTCCCGCTCCATGCTGCGATCGCGGAACCCTCGTCACATCCACGTCGATCCCCGCTTCGATTTCTGCTGCGATCTCCGCGTCCGCCGCGCCAAAGCTCTCATACTGGCCTGAAGCCTCGTTGCCCAGCACCCCGGGAATCAGCCGCATCGTGGCATCCACCACCACTGCCGCCGCCAGCTCGCCCCCGCTCAGAACATAATCTCCAATTGAAAGCTCCATGTCGCAGTAGAGCTCATTCACGCGCTCGTCCACGCCCTCATATCGCCCGCAAACCAAAACCACGCGCTCCAACCCCGCCAGCTCCCGCGCCACCGCTTGCGTAAACATCCTCCCCTGCGCCGACAACAAAATCACCCGCGTCCCTTCCACTGAATTGTCATCCTGAGCGACCGGAGCCGGGTGCCCCCGGTCCCTCGCCTTCGGGGACCGGGGATAGGACGCCACCTCGCTGACCCGCTGACCCGCTGACTCGCCGGCTTGTTGACTTGCACCCTCGCCCCGCTGCTCCCTGTCTTTCTGAACCCTGACCCCTGAACCCTGAACCCTGCCTTTCACCCCCAACGCCCCCAGCGCCTCCGCCAGCGGCTCCGGCTTCAGCACCATCCCTTCGCCGCCGCCAAACGGACGATCGTCCACTGTGCGGTGACGGTCGTGCGCATACTCCCGAAGATCGTGCGCCTCCACCGTCACCAATCCATTCTTCAGCGCCCTGCTCGCGATCCCCTGCGCAAACACGCCCTCAAAGAAACCCGGAAAGATGGTCACAATGTCGAACCGCATATTTCCGATGATAGTTGCTGAGCGCCCCAACGATCGCTGGGTGCCCCAGAGCCTGTCCTGAGCGAAGTCGAAGGATCCCGATTTTGGGACCTGGGAAAGCGGGTGCCCCCGGTCTCGATTTTGAGACCGGGGATCGCTGGGTGCCCCAGGTCCCTCGCACTCGGGGACCTGGGAGAGCACTGCCTCGTGCCTCCGCACGAAATGAGCTGATACCTGAAGGCTGAGAGCTAGGAGCTGTAAGCTGTCCTCCGCTTCCAAAGCCGCGCCGTCACCACTCCAAAAACAAATCCGCCCACATGCGCCAGGTAAGCCACCCCTCCCGTCTGCACTGTCGCCACCGATCCCACCACGCTCAGCAGTTGAAACAGAAACCACACCCCAATCAGCACCACCGCCGGAATATACGTCACTCGAATGAAAATCAAGATCCAGACAAACGTTCGAATCCGGTCTCGCGGATAAATCACAATGAACGCGCCCATCACCGCCGCGATCGCCCCGCTCGCACCGAGGCAGGGAACCGTCGACCCCGGGCTTCCCGCCACCTGCGCCAGCATCGCCACTACGCCGCCCACCAGGTAGAACGCGAGGTACCGAAATCGGCCCATCGCGTCCTCAATCGCCGGCCCAAACGCCCACAGGAAAACCATGTTCCCCAGGATGTGCAGCCATCCCGCGTGCATGAACATCGCGGTCACAATCGTGATCAAGTGGTGGCCGTGCTCAATCCGCACGGGAATCACTGCCCACCGCTTCACGAACGCCTCGCCGCCCTCAAGCTCCAGCAGAAACACAAACGCGTTCGCCGCGATGATCAGCGCCGTCACCCACGCAAACCCGCGCGCCCGTCGCGATACGTCTCCCAGCGGTATAACCGTTCCCACGTCTCTTGCTCCCTCGCTTTTTTCCGGATCTGCTAACTCGCTGACTTACTGACTTGCTGACTCGCCAACCTGTTGGGTGCCCTATCTGGGCGCCCTCTGGGCACCGCGCATTTGTTTTTGTGGCAAGGGTGGGAAAGCACAAATCCAAAACAACCGCTGACTCGCCAACTTGGCGGGTATCCACGGTCCCTCGCCTTTGGAGACCGGGGATACCACGCCGACTTGCTGACTCGCTCCCTGTAACCGGCCTTAGAAGATCTTCTTCCCGAACGCCGAGCAGATCAGTTGCACCGCCAGCTCTGCCGTGCGATTGTGCTCGTCCAGAATAGGATTCACTTCAACCAGCTCCAGGCTCAGCATGCCTCCATGATCGGCCAGAATCTCCATTGCCAGATGCGCTTCGCGATACGTCGCTCCGCCCGGCACAGGCGTGCCCACACCCGGCGCCTCTTCGGGATCGACCCAGTCCATGTCCATCGATACGTGATAGCCGGCTGTCCCGTTCGCCGCTGCATCGATCGCCTTCTCCATCACTGCGCGCAAACCGAGTTCGTCAATGTCGCGCATCGTGTAAGCCGTAATCCCGGCGCGCCGGATGTTTTCCCGCTCCGCCTCATCCACGTCGCGAATGCCCACCAGAACCGTGTGCTGCGCTAGCACCTTCGGCTGCCAGCCCAGCAGATTGCTCAACTCCAACGGCCCCATTCCCAGCAATGCAGCGAGCGGCATGCCATGGACATTGCCTGAAGTCGATGTCTCCGGCGTGTTGATGTCGGAGTGCGCATCGATCCAGATCAACCCGACCGCCTGCCCCGGCGCGCGAAAATGGTTTGCCACGCCAGCCACCGTGCCCGCAGCCACGGAGTGGTCCCCGCCAAGCACAATTGGCGTCGCGCCGCGCCTCAGCGCCTGCTCCACGCGTTCGGCAATCTCCTGGTCGCATTGCGCAATCTCTTTTAGAAATCGAGCGTGCGCATCGCCCCGCCGCATCGTCTCCGCAACCGGCACCTGCACGTTGCCGCGATCGGTAACATGATGGCCGAGCATTTCCAGCTTCGCTTCCAGGCCGGCCACGCGCAGCGCCGACGGCCCCATATCCACGCCCCGCCGCTGTTGTCCCAGGTCCAGCGGCACTCCGATCACCTCAATCTGCTTCGCCGCGCCCTGCCGCGAACGCGCATCCCGTCCCGATCCCGCCATTGCCGCTTGGTGATTCATTCTCGGTCTTCCCTCACCACAACGTAGCGCGTCTCCCGGCTCTCAGGGAAGCAAACCCGACGCAACCTGCGGCTGCCCACTCTTGACATCTCAACAATCGCGGTGGCCCACCCTCCATTTCTTTCTTGCGCAAGGTTGGAGATCGCTGATGCGCGCCGCAGACGCAGTGCTCGATAGCCCCGCCCTTCAGGATGCGAAGCCTCGCCCAAAAGCTGTATGGAGTCCCGTAGGGACGGCGCCCGACGGCTTTGTATTGTGGCTCGGCTGGTAGACCGGGGATTAATCCCCGACTGCCGCAAAGTTGCCAGAGATATCCGAGGCATCAGTCCCGGCGCGTTCAATCAAGCTGGATCGCTGACGTGCCGACTCGCCGGCTCGCTGACCTGCGGGTGTCCCACCCGGGTGTCCCCGATCCCTCGTGCTCCGCGGCGGAGGGTCCGGGGATCGCACGAACTATCCTGGGTGCCCCATCCTTGGCGTCCGCCGCGGCGGATTTTTGCGGCAAGGGTGGGATTGCACGAACCCAAACCAACCGCTGACTCGCTCATCTTCGGGTGCCCCAGGTCCCTCGCACTTGGGGACCTGGGATAGCGCAACTCTCACCCCACGCGTTTCTTGCTAACCCCGCTAGCTCCGCTAACTCCGCTGCTCCCTCAGCCCTTCTTCCCGCGCACCGCTTCCTTGGCCTCCGCCGCGCCGCCCGCCGGAGCCTCCGGCACATCCGCCTTTACCGCGCCAATTCCCAGCCGACTGCGCAGCTCGGCGTTCATCTTCGCGTACACGTCCTTGTTCTCTTTCAGGAAGCCCCGCGTGTTCTCTCGTCCCTGGCCGATGCGCTCGCCGCCATAGCTGTACCACGCGCCGCTCTTCTCCACAATGTTGTGCGTTACCGCCAAGTCCAGCACGTCGCCCTCTTTGCTGATCCCCTCGCCGTAGAGAATGTCGAACTCGGCCTCGCGGAACGGCGCTGCCACCTTGTTCTTCACGATCTTCACTTTGGTGTGCGAGCCCACTACCGTGTCGCCTTCCTTCACCGCGGCGATGCGCCGGATATCGATGCGCACCGACGAATAGAACTTCAGCGCCCGCCCGCCGGTCGTCGTCTCCGGGTTCCCGAACATCACGCCGATCTTCTCGCGAATTTGATTGATGAAAATCAGAGCCGTGCGCGACTTCGAAACCGTGCCCGTCAGCTTGCGCAGCGCCTGCGACATCAGCCGCGCCTGCAATCCCATGTGCGAATCGCCCATCTCGCCGTCAAGCTCGGCCTTTGGAACCAGCGCCGCCACCGAGTCCACCACCAGCACATCGATCGCGCCCGAGCGCACCAATGCTTCCGTAATCTCGAGGGCCTGTTCGCCCGAGTCCGGCTGCGACACCAGCAGGTTGTCAACATCCACGCCCAGCTTCTTCGCATATCCGGGATCGAGCGCGTGCTCCGCGTCCACAAAAGCCGCCAGCCCGCCCGCGCGCTGTGCCTCGGCAATAATCTGCAACGTGATCGTGGTCTTGCCCGACGACTCCGGCCCGAACACCTCCGTCACTCGTCCGCGCGGAACGCCGCCCACTCCCAGCGCTGCGTCAAAGCTGATCGATCCCGTCGAAATCACGGCAATCGGCAGCAGTGCCTCACGGGACCCGAGCCGCACAATCGACCCCTTCCCAAATTGTTTTTCAATCTGTGCAAGCGCAAGTTCTACCGCTTTGGCGCGGTCGTCGACGATGGCCATTGGGAGGGCTCCTCAAAAAAGTGCTCGCCCGCCACATCTCATGCTTTCCTGGCAGGAAACGGCGAGGGGCTTAATTGGATTTCGATGGGATTGTAGCAGGATGAGACATTGAAGAGAAGGAGAAAATAGCGAAGAAAGAGAGAAAACCGAGCCGACTTCCTCTCAGGTGTGCCGAAGCGCACAATCAACCCGAGAAATGCGCATCAATTTCTCAAAATCGCATCAAACCACAAACATGCATCATATGATCAAATATGCATCAAAATTAAAATTTGCATCAAATCCAAAAATGATGCACAATCAATCCATGAGAACCACAATCACCCTCGATGATGACGTCCATGAGTTCGCACAGTACTACGCCAACGCGAAAGGAATTACCCTCAGTGCAGCAATGAACGAACTTGTCCGCAAAGCAGAAACGGCGCCTGCGCCCAAACCCGAAATCATATTTTCTCCAGACGGATTCCCAATGTTTCCTCCAATTGGCGGCGGTAGAGTGATTACCGATGAAATGGTGAAGAAACTCGAGGAGGAAGAGTTTGATCCGGAAAAGTTTGCTTGATTTGAACGTCTTAATCGCGCTCTCAGATCCGGAGCATAAGCATCACCAGAAAGCGCGGAACTGGTTCACTTCATCTAGTAGAGGGAACTGGGCTCTGTGCCCTCTGACAGAGGCAGGATTTTTGCGCGTGACAACGAATCCCGCATTCCGTCCCGGCCCACGCACCTTGGAGCAGGCCATCGCCATCCTTCAAACCCTTAAGGGGATCTGCGATTACTGTCCCATCGATGAAAGTTGGGTCACTCTTACCGCTCGTTTCGCTTCGCGCATCCGCGGCCACCAACAGGTGACTGACGCCTACCTTTTGGGTCTTGCGATCAGAGAGAGTCGCGTACTGGTCACCTTCGACAGGGGATTCCAATTAATGGCAGGAGACGAATTTCGCGACAACGTGCTCGTCTTGGAATAGCTGTTCACACCCCGTAGGCGCCCGATCTCCCCTCGCGACCCATCATCCCGCTCGGCCCTGGCCTCCCGCCAGCCCGCAATGGCCCCAAAATCTCCCAATCAGGTCGAATAATCGAGGCCAAACAACTATTTTCGGTCTTTATATTGACTTCACATAATCTTTATGGTTCGCTCATAATTACGGGCTCTCATCCACGACCGCAGCCCGAATTCAGGTCGCTTGCAAGCGTTGGCGATGGCATAGAGAGGGCAGGTGGACCAATGACAAGTCTGGACAGGTTAATGGAGTATCTGGCAGCTGGCGTCTTCCTCTGCGTTGGAATCGCAAGAATCATGAGCTATAACCGCAGGCCTAAGCCGCTCGGAGCGCAGTCCGCGGGTCTGCCGTTCGGCCTCCCGTACGAAGCGCTTATAGCCGTCGGCGTATTTCAGATTGTGGCTGCCGTAATCCTGGTCGCGCCACTCTCGTTCATGTCTGCGCTCGCCCCCTGGGCGGCTGCGGGACTCGTGCTTGTCACGCTCTATGGCGCCATCTACCACACGCGCCGCCATGAAACGGCCGTGCCCAACCTCGCATTGTTTCTTCTCGTGATGTTCGTCGTCATCGGCCGCTGGATGTAATTGGGCCGCAACCGCCTCGCCCAGACTCGCTCAAACGGTGCCGCTCAAACCACGTACGCGCCCACCCGTGTCTCGCGGCTGGTCAGAGCGTCGCACTTACGGTCCAGCACCTCGTACTCGCCATCGTGCTCCTTACGGAAGGCGCGAAACGCCTCTTCGCTCGTCCACCGGTCGATCGTCAGGTAGTTCCCTGAAACATAGGCGTCGCGAAGCAGCTCGGTTCCTCGGTACTCCGGCGAAGTCCTGAAAAGCTGTGCCCAGGCTCCTTCGGGCCCATAAGCAGCCTCAAAGCCGGCCACCTTATCCTCCGCAATCTCAAACTGCCAGACCACAACGAACATCGCGAACCTCAATCGTGCCTTTATGGTAGCGCAACCGGTTTCGCGATCCGAGTCGCCCACTCCCCCCGTCCACCCCCGCGCCGCCAACTATCTCATATGGTGGTACACCGTCTCTATCCCGAGCGCATACTGATCATGGGCCGTTCTATAAAGGAGTAACCTTCCCCTTAGGTCTCCTTTGCCGCTCCGCCCGCTCAACTTGCAAGACAATTTTGAAAAGGGTTTTTGACGGCCTGTCTGACTTGCTGCCAGCCCCACGCGCACCGCGTCAGATGCGGCGATCATCAAATAGACGTGGACGTAGGCATTGACGCTGTCGGCCCGCGCCGCGCGCGCTCCGGCGAAAGCTTTGCAATCTGAAGACGTCGAATCAGGCTTCAATGTGAGGGATCTATGAAGGCTCGCTTCCCAGGCATCCGCGTTACCGCTAACGGCAACCAGCTCGTCAGCTACCACACTGAAACGCGCATCGCCGACGCCGGCGTTTTCTACCCCATCACGCCTTCCACTGAAGGCGGCGAGCTCTTCCAGCAGGCCTATGCCGAAGGCCACCTGAACGTCTTCGGCCACAACACAATCGCCATCGAAGCCGAAGGCGAGCACGCGGCACAGGGCGGAGCCATCGCCCACTCCGTGTGCGGCAAGCGCGTCGTCAACTTCACCTCCGGCCAGGGAGTCGTCTACGGTGTCGAGCAGTATTACCACGCCCCCGGCAAAGGTTCCACCATGGTCCTCGAAGTCGGCGCGCGCGCCCTCACCAAGCACGCCCTCAACGTCCATTGCGGCCATGACGATATCTACGGCGCCCTAGACACCGGCTGGATCATGCTCTTCGGCAAGGACGCGCAGCAGGCCGCCGACCAGGCCCTCATTCTCCGCCGCGTCACCGAGCTCTCGCTCACACCCGGCATGAACATCATGGACGGCTTCCTCACCACCCACCTGGAGCGCACCTTCTACAAGCACGAATCGGAGCTGATCCGCGAGTATCTCGGCGCTCCCGACGACATCATCGACTGCCCCACCGAAGCGCAGCGCGTTCTCTTCGGACCCACCCGCCGCCGCGTTCCCAAGATGATGGATCTCACCAATCCCGTCCTCCTCGGCCCCGTCCAGAACCAGGAACACTACATGCAGGGCGTCGTCGCCCGGCGCAATAACTTTGCCGAGCCGATTCTTCCGTTCCTTGAGGCCGCATATAAGGACTTCGGCGATCTCACCGGGCGCTATTACGGCCTGGTCACCGAGTACAAGACCGCCGATGCCGACACGGTCTTCGTCTCCCTCGGTTCAGCCGCTGAAAACATCGAAGCCGCCGTCGACTACCTGCGCCAGACCCGCAATTCCAGCGTCGGCTCCGTCCACGTCAACGTCATTCGCCCATTCCCTGAGGCCGCCCTCGTCGCCGCCCTCAAAGGCAAAAAGAATGTCATCATTCTCGAGCGCACCGACGAAGCTCTCTCCGGCGACAATCCTCTTGGCCGCGACATTCGCACCGCGTTTTCAAAAGCCCTGCAGGGAACCGAAGGCCTTCCCTCAATTACCCTCGCCGAAGTCCCGCTCTTCATCGGCGGCAGCTACGGCCTTGGCTCGCGCGACTTCCGCCCCGAGCACATCATCGGAGCCTTCGAGTTCGCTACCGCCGGCCGCGCGCGCAAAGACGGCAAGACCGCTGCCGACGGCATCAACTTCATCGTTCTCGGCATCGACCATCCCTACAGCGTCATCGGCGATGAAACCCCTTCGCTGCTTCCCGAGGGCGCGGTGGCCGTGCGCTTCCACTCCATCGGCGGTTGGGGCGCAATCACCACCGGCAAGAATCTCGGCGCAATTCTCGGCGACCTCAACGACCTGCTCTTTGAGCGCGACGGCCTCAAGGACGATCTCGGCAATCCCAAGGAAGTCATCCACGTCAGCGCCAATCCCAAATACGGCTCTGAGAAAAAGGGCGCGCCCACCAGCTACTTCATGGTCGCCGCCAAAGACCGCATCCGCGTCAATTGCGACCTCCGCCACGTCACCGTCGTTCTCTGTTGCGATCCCAAGGCCTTCACCCACACCAATCCGCTCGACGGCATGCAGGAGGGCGGCAGCCTGGTCTGGGAGTCGGACGTTGACGGCGAGCACGCGTGGAAAAACCTGCCCATCTGGGCGCGCCAGCAGATCATCCAGAAAAAGATTCGCGTCTTCACCCTGCCCGGCTTCGAAATCGCGCGCAAAGCCACCGACCGCGCCGACCTTCAACTGCGCATGCAGGGCAACGCCTTCCTCGGCGCATTCTTCGCCGTCAGCCCCATGCTCCAGGAATTCGGCATCACGCAGGAGCAGTTCCGCGAAGTCGTGCACAAGCAATATGTCAAGAAATTCGGCAAGCTCGGCGACGCGGTCGTGCAGTCCAACATGGAAGTCATGATCCAGGGCTTCGAGCGCGTCAAGGAAATCGCCATCGGCGATGTCGCCGCAGCCGATCACTCCAGCCTCCGCGGCCAGGCTCTGCTCCCGATCCTCGCCCAGGCCCCGGCCTTCGTCGAAGTCGGTGCCGGCCCCGTGCAGTCAATGCGCCGCTCCACGCCGCCTCCCGCCGGACAAGCCCCCCGCACCCCAATCTCTTCGATTAATGCTTTCGACGCGGAGTTCCGCTCGCACTACGGCTACGACCAGCCCGCCACGCCGCTCTCCGCCATGGGCATCATTGCCGCTGCCACCGGCGACACCGCCTCCAAATACGTCGCCCGCCGCGAAACGCCGCTCTACATCGCCGAAAATTGCACGCAGTGCATGGAGTGCATCTCGGTCTGCCCCGACACAGCCCTCCCCAACTGCTCGCAGGACCTCGGCACAATCCTCGGCACGGCAGTCACGCGCTACGTTGTCGATCCCGCCGAGCGCCGCAAAATGATCGACAAGCTGCCCGAAATCGAAAAGCTCACCCGCCAGCGTATGCTCGCGGACATGAAGGCCGGCACTCCGCTCCCCGCCATCATTCGCGAGGTAACAGAGAGCGTGAACGGTTTCTCGCCCGAAGCCAAAGCGCAGTTCTATGCAATCGTCGATAAAGTCCCGATGGCCTACCAGAAGACCAACGCCATCTTCTCCTCGCCCGAGCGCAAATCCCCCGGCTCCGGCGGCATCTTCTCCATCTTTGTCAGCGATCTGTGCAAAGGCTGCGCGGCTTGCGTCACCGCCTGCGGCGATCACATGGCGCTCAAGATGGTGCAGGAAACTGAAGAGGTCAACGCCGAGCACGAAACCGGCACGGCATTCCTCGACCTCCTGCCCGACACGTCGCAGAAATATCTCGGCCTCTACAACGGCGCAAATCCCGCCGACTCAAAAACCGCCACGCTGCGCAACATGCTCATGGTTCGCACCAACTACGACGCGCTCGTCGCCGGCGACGGCGCTTGCGCCGGCTGCGGCGAAAAAAGCGTGCTGCGCTCGATAGCCGCCGTCACCGAAGCCTACATGCGCCCCGTCTACCACGCTAAGAGCGATCGTTTCGTCGCCAAGGCCGGCGAACTCGAGAAAACCGGCGCGGCCCGCCTCGCCGCAATCAAAGAAAGCAATCCTGCCGAATACGCCCGTCTCCGTCAGGCCATCGCGCATCTCGTCATGGGCCTCGGCGGCGAAGAAGAATCCGACACCAAGGCGCGCATCGCAGCCTACGAAGCCGAGCACGGCGCAATCACCGACGCGCAATTAGTCGAGGCCATCGCCGCGGTCCTGCTCACCGAGGCCTTCAACCACAAAAACCTGCAGCCCATCGACGGCCGTCTCGCCAACGGCATGAGCGTCATGGCCATGGCCGCGCACACCGGCTGCAACACCGTCTACGGTTCCACCGCGCCCAACAACCCCCACCCCTATCCGTGGATGAACTCGCTCTTCCAGGACGGCGTCACCGTTGGCTGGCTCATGGGCGAAAGCTTCATCGTCGATCACGCGCGCCGCTCCGTCCTGCCCGAGCGCCTCGCCGACATTCTCCTCACCCGCGAAGCCGGCCCCGACTCCAGCGTCCTCAGCGCT
>Ga0208190_1000667_pt1 | contig 13826 bp, 5 predicted proteins | sample June2015DPH_13_1_FD_184708 | JGI IMG/M metagenome (GOLD analysis project Ga0208190, IMG submission 184708) | Peatland microbial communities from SPRUCE experiment site at the Marcell Experimental Forest, Minnesota, USA - June2015DPH_13_10... | ecosystem: Environmental > Terrestrial > Soil >... | reverse complement strand
ATCGATGACCGGGGCGGGAACCGATAGCTGCACGGTCACGCTGAACGTGGCCGCGGCCAGCGGCGGGGTCATTGTCGGCCTGACCAGCAACAACACCGCAGTCACTGTGCCGGCTACTGTTAGCGTGGCGGCAGGATCTGCCACCGCCAGCTTCACGGCCACCGTGTCTTCAGTCAGCACGGCTCAGACCGTGACGCTGACTGCCAGTGCGGGCAGCGTGGCGAAGACTTTTGCATTGCAGTTGGGCGCGGGAGTGCCCACGCTGGGCGTGAGCACTGGAAGTATTGTGTTCGGCAGCGTCAACGTGAATACGCCTGCAACGCAGACACTGACCCTGTCCTCGACCGGAACTGTGGCGGTGACCGTCAGCGCAGCCACCGTCGCGGGAACCGGCTTCACGGTCTCTGGAATTACTTTTCCGATCACCTTGAACCCCAATCAGACAGCAACGCTCACGGTGCAGTTCGATCCGACGATTGCGGGTGCAGCCGACGGCTCGTTGACACTGACCAGCAATTCGTCGAGCGGGACCTCGACGTTGATCAGCCTCAGCGGCACGGGTGTGCCCGTGTTGAGCGGGTTGAGCTGCACGAGCGGGTCGATGACCGGGGCGGGAACCGATAGCTGCACGGTCACGCTGAACGTGGCCGCGGCCAGCGGCGGGTTTGCGGTGAATCTGGCCAGCAACAACACGGCGGTCGCCGTGCCGGCCTTAGTGACTGTAGCCGCAGGATCGGCCAGCGGAAGCTTCACGGCCACCGTATCCGCGGTAAGCACCGCTCAAACCGTTACCCTGACCGCCAGCGCCAACAGTGTGGCCAAGACCTTCGCATTGCAGTTGGGGACCGGTACACCCACGCTTGGCGTGAGCGCTGGAAGTATTGGGTTCGGCAGCGTCAGCGTCAATACAGCCGCAACGCAGACACTGACATTGTCCTCGACGGGTACTTCGGCGGTGACGGTCAGCGCAGCTACCCTGACCGGCAGCGGGTACACCATCTCCGGAGTTACTTTTCCGCTGACTCTGAACCCCACTCAGACTGCCACACTCACGGTGCAGTTCGATCCCACGATTGCGGGTGCAGCCAGCGGCTCGTTGACTCTGACCAGCAATTCTTCCAGCGGAACATCGACCGTGATCAGCCTAAGCGGCATGGGGGTGCCAGTGTTGAGCGGGCTGAGTTGCACGAGCGGGTCGATGACCGGGGCGGGGAGCGACAGCTGCACGGTCACACTGAACGTGGCCGCGGCTAGCGGCGGGTTTGCGGTAAGCCTGGCCAGCAACAACTCGGCAGTTACTGTGCCGGCCTCAGTGACTGTTGCCGCGGGGTCAACTACCGGAAGCTTCACGGCCACCGTATCCGGCGTGAGCACCGCACAAACCGTGACGCTGACTGCCAGCGCCAACAGTGTGGCCAAGACCTTCGCGTTGCAGTTGGGCGCGGGAGTGCCCACACTCAGCGTAAACGCCACCACGATAGCCTTCGGCAATGTGAATTTGAACACCCCGGCGACACAAACACTGATCCTGACGTCAACAGGGACCGCGCCGGTGACCGTAAGCGCAGCCACGGTAAGCGGGACAGGCTTCACGATCTCCGGAGGGCCGTTTCCGATCACCCTGAACCCAACTCAAACTGCCACGATCAGCGTGCAGTTCGATCCCACCACGGCAGTGGCGCTCACGGGCCAGATAACGATTGCGAGCAATTCGTCTACGGGATCGACCACTATGATCGGCCTGACTGGCACAGGGCTTACAGTTCTATACGAGGTGAACTTGGCCTGGGATGCGCCCACGAGCTCGACGGACCCGGTCGCCGGTTATAACGTCTATCGTGCGCCGAGCGGAAGCACTAACTATCAGCAACTTAATTCTGCCGCCGTCACCCAGACCACTTATGTGGACACCACGGTGCTCAACGGCCAGACTTACGACTATATTGTGGAAAGTGTCGACGGCTCCGGTGTTACCAGCGCTCCCTCTAACATGGCTGCGGTACCGGTTCCGTAGAATTGGACGCCGGCGATCTGGCAGACAACATTCAGATTCAACCAGCGATACAAAGGACGACCAAGAGGGGCCCATATACGGGCCCCTTTCTTGCGACGGCTGCTTGCGAGGGGCAGGGGAAACAGCAAGCGGAATTCCATCTGGCAGTGGGCAAAATTATACATAAGCAGGAACTAATTACATGCTCGGCGGCCGCTCCGTGCGCGGGCGAAGTCGCGACTTTATCTACACGCCGGGTGCGAAGACTTGTTGTATGAGGAACATGAAAGATTCAATCCCAATGCGACTCGTTTGGCACGGGAATTGCACATATAGATTACAAAGTCACGCTTGAACACTGTTCCAGTTATCCTTTGGATAAATCTCTGTTTTGGTTACAGGCGGATAACTGTGTCAACGAACCGGTTCGGTCATGCAGATAGAGCCATCTGACGATGGCGCACGCGCATGCCCGAAAGCCCCGGAGTGTGGACACGTGCGCTTCGTAATGTCGTTTGTAGAAATTAGAAAGGTCCGCCCTTGACGATTGCGACCGGCAAGCATGAGTTGTGCTTAGGCCCGCTGAAACCAGTCTTGAGCGAGTTCTTCAGGAAACCACTTACAAAAGTAATGCGCCGGGAGATAAAGTCGTGATGAATCTCACAGCTCAGTTCACTAAGTTGGAGCCAAATAAGCCAGCTGGCTGACTTAACAAGAGGATCCAGTTGCCAGCATTCCCATGACTGTCGTTTGCACAAGTTAGAAAGTTCCGCCCTTGACGATTGCGACCGGTAGATAAGAGTTTTACTTACTCCCGCTGAAGTCAGTCTTGAGCGAGTTCTTCAAGAAATCATTTACATAGCGATTGCAGCCTGGGCACGAGAGCATTGTGGTTTATTGAATTGCTCTGCCTTGCCGACAGGCACTAAGTGATCGACCTGGTTGAGTCAGCATGAGCATCCAGGCGCCAGCAGTCCCATGGCTGCGGGCCATGATGCAGCACGCTTCAAAGAAGGGGCCCCCAAATGATGCAATTGCGCGGCATCTTTGTTTGCGCGCCGTTGAGAGATGAATTGACAACGGCAAAGACAGCTTGTGGCCGTATTACACGGTCGAATTGCCACGACACGCATGTGCGTGCTCGCGGCGCACAGCAAGGCCGCGGCCTTCGGATTCTCCTCTCCCACATTCTCATTTTGCTATCATGCTGCATGGCGCTCGCATTTTGTGGTCGCATCGGCGGCGCGACTACAGCAGCGGCAACCGCGATCACCAGCCCAGGACCGGGCAGCACGTTGACCTCGGCATCGACCACCTTCACCTGGAAAGCAGCATCTGGTGGCGTGGTCAGCTACGGCCTCAACGTTGGCACAACGGGCGTTGGGTCTGCCAATCTGGTCAATATCTATCCTCTGTCCGGCACCAGCGTGACGGTGAGTCTGCCCACCAACGGAACCCTGATCTATGTGCGGCTCTGGACAGTGCTCAACGGCACGACCTTCCTCTCCAACGACTACACCTACACCGAGTTCACGCAATCTGCCTCGGCGATCTCCAGCCCAGCGCCGGGCGGCACGTTGACCTCGGCAGCGACCACCTTCACCTGGAGCGCAGGCCCTGCTGGGACCACGGGCTACGGCCTCAACGTTGGCACAACGGGCGTTGGGTCTGCCAATCTGGTCAACATCTATCCTCTGTCCGCCACCAGCACGACCGTGAATCTGCCCACCAACGGAACCATCATCTACGTGCGGCTCTGGACAGTGCTCAACGGCACGACCTTCCTCTGCCACGACTACACCTACACCGAGTTCACGCAATCTCCAGCCGCGATCACCAGCCCAGGACCGGGCAGCACGTTGACCTCGGCTTCAACCACCTTCACCTGGAACGCCGGCCCTGCTGGAACGACGGGCTACGGCCTCAACGTTGGCACAACGGGCGTTGGGTCTGCCAATCTGGTCAATATCTATCCTCTGTCCGGCACCAGCGCGACCGTGAATCTGCCCACCAACGGAACCACCATCTATGTGCGGCTCTGGACAGTGCTCAACGGCGCGACCTTCCTCTACAACGACTACACGTATAGCGGGGCCTCTTCGTCACCGGGATTGGGCGGGTTGAGCTGCGCCAACGCATCGATGATCGCAACAGGGACGGACAACTGCACAGTGACGCTGAACGCGGCGGCGCCGAGCGGCGGCTTTGGTGTTAGCCTGGCCAGCAATAACGCGGCTGTTGTGGTCCCTGCCAGCGTAACCGTCGCTGCAGGAGCTACAACCGCCAGCTTCGCTGCCACCGTCTCATCGATCAGCACGGCTCAGACTGTTACGTTGACTGCAAGCGCCAACAGTGTTGCCAAGACCTTCGCGCTGCAGGTGGGGACGTCAGTGATTACGCTGAGCGTCAGCTCCTCCAGCCTAACCTTCGGCAGCATCAACGTTAATACAGCCGCGACGCAGACCATGACCCTGTCTTCGACGGGGACAGGGGCAGTCACCGTCAGCGCAGCCACCATGACGGGGAGTGGCTTCACCGTCTCCGGAGCGACTTTCCCGATCACCTTGAACCCCAATCAGACTGCTACGCTCACGGTGCAGTTCGATCCCACGGTTGCGGGGGCTGTTTCCGGCTCTCTCATGCTGACCAGTAACTCCTCGAGCGGCACGTCGACGGTGGTGAGTGTGAGCGGTACCGGGGTGCCGGTACTCAGTGGTCTGACCTGCGTCAGTGGGTCGATGACCGGGACGGGTACCGATAGCTGCACCGTAACACTGAACGCGGCAGCGCCGAGCGGCGGCTTAGCGGTTAGCGTGGCCAGCAACAGCGCGGTCGTGACCGTGGCTGCATCAGTAACTGTGGCCTCAGGATCGACCACGGCCAGCTTCACTGCCACGGTATCTTCGGTCAGCACGGCTCAGACTGTTACGCTGACCGCAAGCGCCAACAGTGTAGCCAAGACCTTCGCGCTGCAACTGGGCACGAGTTTGCCCGTGTTGAGCGCCTCGACCTGCGCTAGTGGGTCGATGACCGGGGCGGGTACCGATAGCTGCACCGTAACACTGAACGCAGCAGCGCCGAGCGGCGGATTTGCGGTCAGCGTGGCCAGCAACAACGCGGCCGTTGTCGTGCCTGCCAGCGTAACCGTCACTGCAGGAGCTACAACCGCCAGCTTCACTGCCACGGTCTCCTCGGTCAGCACGGCTCAGACTGTTACGCTGACCGCGAGCGCCAACAGTGTTGCCAAAACATTCGCGCTGCAACTGGGCACGGCGACGCCGACGCTCAGCACGAACGCCACCACGATTGCCTTTGGCACTGTGAATTTGAACTCGCCGGCGACACAAACACTGATTCTGACTTCGACCGGTAGTGCGGCGGTGACCGTCAGCGCAGCCACCGTGAGCGGAACCGGCTTCACGGTCTCCGGAGGCTCCTTCCCGATGACCCTCAATCCTAATCAGACGGCGTCGCTCAGTGTGCAGTTCGACCCCACTGTGGCTGGGGCGGCGACTGGCCAGCTATCCCTCACCAGCAACTGCTCCATGGGGTCTTCCATGGAAGTCAGCCTGAGCGGAATGGGCGCAGCGGTTCCCTACGAGGTGAACTTGAGCTGGAATCCGCCGGCCAGCTCGACAGACCCGGTCGCCGGTTATAACGTCTATCGCGCGCCAAGCGGAAGCACCAACTATCAGCAACTTAATTCCGCCGCTGTTACCGGGACTGCCTACGTGGACACGACGGTTCTCAACAACCAGACTTACGGCTACATCGTGGAAAGCGTCGACGCCTCCGGTGTGACCAGCGCTCCCTCAAACGTGGCTGCAATACCCGTTCCGTAGAATTGGACTCCGCCGATCTGGGAGGCAACATTCAGACTCAGCAAGCGAAGCAATGTACGACCAAGAGGGGCCCATACGGGCCCCTCTTCTTGTAACTGCGCCGGCGAGGCAGTAGGAACAGCAAGTGGAGTCCCATCTGGAAGCGGGCAAATTATACGCAGTCATGAATAAATTACACGCAGCTTCGGCGTTCAGGGCGAGAGCCAATTCGCGGCCCTTTCTGTGCGCTGGGCTTCAAGGTCAGTTGTATGAAGAGCATGGAAATATCCACAGCCGATGCGATTGGTTTGGCACGGAAATTGCGGATAAGGAACCCAAAATCACGTTGAGAAACTGCACCAGTGATCCTCAATTTGAAACCAATCTTCAGCGAGTTCTTCAAGGATTCATTTGCATAGCGATTGCTGCCGGGGCACAAGAGCGTTGTGGCCTATTGCACTGCCTTGTCTCGCCGACAGCACCGAATGAGCGAGCTGGCTGACTCAACAAGAGCATCCAGGCGCCTGCAGACCCACGGCTGCGGCCATGGGGTAGTGCGCTTCGAAGAGGCTTTTACAATGATGGAGCTATGCGATAGTTCTTTTTGCAGGCCGTTGAAAGATGAATTGACAACGGCAGGGATAGCTTGTGGCCGTTTTTCACGGCGGAATTGCCAGGACACACATGTACGTGCTCGCGGCGCACAGCAAGGCCGCGGCCGTCGGATTCTCCTCTCCCACATTCTCATTTTGCTATCATGCTGCCTGGTGCTCGCATTTTGTGGTCGCATCGGTGGCGCGACTACAACAGCAGCATCCGTGATCACCAGCCCTACGCCCGGCAGCACGTTGACCTCGGCATCGACCACCTTCACCTGGAATACAGATTCTAGTGGCGTGATCAGCTACGGTCTCAACGTCGGCACATCGCCCGGCGGCGCCGATCTGGTCAACATCGGTCCTCTTTCCGGCCCCAGCGTGACTGTAAATCTGCCCACCAACGGAACCCTGATCTTTGTGCGGCTCTGGACAATCCTCGACGGCACGACCTACCTCTACAACGACTACACCTACACCGAGTTCGCACAACCTGCAACCATGACCAGCCCGTCCAACGGCAGCACGTTGACCTCGGCGTCGACCACCTTCACCTGGAACGCAGCCCTTGGCAGCGTGACAGGCTACGGCCTCAACGTAGGCACATCGCCCGGCGGCGCCGATCTGGTCAACATCGGTCCTCTGTCCGGCACCAGCACGACCGTAAATCTGCCCACCAACGGAACCAAAATCTTTGTGCGGCTCTGGACAATCCTCAACGGCACGACCTACTTCTACAACGACTACACCTACACCGAGTTCGCGCAACCTGCAACCATGACCAGCCCGTCCAACGGCAGCACGTTGACCTCGGCATCGACCACCTTCACCTGGAACGCAGCCCTTGGCAGCGTGACAGGCTACGGCCTCAACGTTGGCACAACTGGCGTTGGGTCTGCCGATCTGGTCAATATCGGTCCTCTGTCCGGCACCAGCGCGACCGTTACCCTGCCCACCAACGGAGCCACGATCTATGTGCGGCTCTGGACAGTGTTCAACGGCACGACCTACTTCTACAACGACTACACCTACACCGAGTTCGCGCACTCTGCAGCCGCAATCACCAGCCCAGTACCCGGCAGCACGTTGACCTCGGCATCGACCACCTTTACCTGGAACGCAGCCCTTGGCAGCGTGACAGGCTACGGCCTCAACGTTGGCACAACTGGCGTTGGGTCTGCCGATCTGGTGAACATCGGTCCTCTGTCCGGCACCAGCGCAACCGTTACCCTGCCCACCAACGGAGCCACGATCTATGTGCGGCTCTGGACAATCTTCAACGGCACGACCTACTTCTACAACGACTACACCTACACCGAGTTCGCGCACTCTGTAGCCGCAATCACCAGCCCAGTGCCCGGCAGCACGTTGACCTCGGCATCGACCACCTTTACCTGGAACGCAGCCCTTGGCAGCGTGACAGGCTACGGCCTCAACGTTGGCACAACTGGCGTTGGGTCTGCCGATCTGGTGAACATCGGTCCTCTGTCCGGCACCAGCGCAACCGTTACCCTGCCCACCAACGGAGCCACGATCTATGTGCGGCTCTGGACAATCTTCAACGGCACGACCTATTTCTACAACGACTACACGTACAGCGCGGCCTCCTCATCGCCGACGCTCAGCACGAGCGCCACCACGATTGCCTTTGGCACTGTGAATTTGAACTCGCCGGCAACACAGTCACTGATTCTGACGGCGACCGGTAGTGCGGCGGTGACCGTGAGCGCAGCCATCGTGGCCGGAAGCGGCTTCACGGTCTCCGGAGGCTCCTTCCCGGTCACCCTGAATCCTAATCAGACGGCGTCGCTCAGTGTGCAGTTCGATCCCACTGTGGCTGGGGCGGCGACTGGCCAGCTATCCATCACCAGCAACTCCTCCACGGGATCTTCTGTGGTAGTCAGCCTGAGTGGAATGGGCGCAGCGGTTCCCTACGAGGTGAACTTGAGCTGGAATCCGCCGGCCAGCTCGACAGACCCGGTCGTTGGTTATAACGTCTATCGCGCGCCAAGCGGAAGCACCAACTATCAGCAACTTAATTCCGCCGCCGTTACCGGGACTGCCTACGTGGACACGACGGTTCTCAACAACCAGACTTACGACTACATCGTGGAAAGCGTCGACGCCTCTGGGGTCACGAGCTCTCCCTCAAACATGGCTGCAATACCCGTCCCTTAGACGCCAAGCACGCGGAACAGAGTGAAAAAGGGCCAGCACCGCCGGAGCACCGGCGATCTGGCCCTCAACTTTTTGGGCAACGGAAGCGCGAAACGTCTCAACACGCCGCCACAGGACCTTTGCCACGCCGGTGTTTGCGGAGGCGAAAGAGGTGAAGCGGGGAGAGCGGAATTCTATTTGACCGCGGGAAAAATGTACGCAGCCAAGAACAAATTACACGCGGTTTGGGCACTCAGCGCGAGGGTCAATTCGCAGCCTTGCCTGTGTGCTGGGCTTCAAGGTCAGCTGTATGAAGAGCATGGAAATATCCACAGCCGATGCGATTCGTTTGGCGACTTAATTGCGGACAAAAAGGCACAAAGCTACGAAAAAGTACGACTCGCATTTATTCACATTCAGGTCGATACCTGGGTTTACATTACAGTTCGCCACCTCGGGTATGACACTGTGTTCATCACCACTTTTGGGGGATTCCTTTACTACGGACCGGCTATAAGAATGGGACCAATCAACCAGGACCTGCGGCACCTGACGGGAATTTAGAAAGCGCAGATCCGAAAGCAGTACTTTGTGTTTTTCCACAATTCCCGAATCTTGACGCTTGACGAGGGCGAGCTGGGGATATGAGAGTTGACTCTCCCCCAACTAAAACGAGCTTTGAATAAGTTCTTCTGGGACTCATTCGTCATGGATGGGGAATGCCGCAGGGACACAAGGGCCTAGTGACCTATCTCACTGCTTGATTCAACGAGTTGGCGCAAAGTGGGCTAGCTGGTTGACCCAGAGTTAACATTCATGCGCGTTACCAGCGCAGCGGGCCATGAAACGACACGATTGGTAAAGGCTTCTTAAAGTGATCCACTTGCGCGACATCTTTTTTTGCGCGCCGTTGAGACGTGACTCGACAGCGGCGCCGGCAGCGTCTGGCTGTATATCACTGCGGAGAAGCATTGCGGTGGAGTCGCGAGCATGCGCCGCAGCGCCGGATCATGAGCGTTCATCGCTTTTTCTCTTCATTTTCGTCTTCTTCTCATGTTGCTTGCCCTTTACATTGTGCGGTTGCCTGGGGGGAACGCTTATTAGCCCCGCCGCAAGCGCGAGTTCAAGCTCACTCCGCACATCTCCGAACGCTGTAAATTTTGGAGGAGTGGCGCTGGGAAACACAGCCAGCGAGACTGTTTCTCTCATGAATCAGGGATCGGCAGCGGTGACAGTTTCGCAAGTAAGCGTGTCGGGACAGCCGTTCTCGGTCAGCGATGTAGGCGTCCCTCCCATCACGATTGCCGCCGGTGGCACGTATATGTTGAGCGTGAACTTTTCACCTAATGCGACAGGAACAGTGGCGGGGCAGTTGACGATCGGCAGCAACGCCACCGCCGATGGGGCACTGACGATCGGGCTCAGTGGCGTGGGAACCACAGCGAGCGCGACAAACTCACCGGAATTGAGTTCATTCAACTGCAACCAGGCCGCGATGACTGGAGCGGGAAGCGATAGCTGCACGGTCACGGTGAGCGCAGCGGCGGCCATCGGCGGCTTTGCCGTGAACCTGGCCAGCAACAACTCGGCAGTTAGCGTGCCGTCCTCAGTGACCGTGGCCGAAGGATCGACCACGGCCAGCTTCACGGCCACCGTGTTCGCAGTGAACTCGGCGCAGACAGCGACGCTGACTGCCAGTGTGGGCAGCGTGGCACAGACCTTCGCGCTGCAGTTGGACACAGAGGTGGCGACGCTCAGCCTGAACGCCACCGCGATTGGCTTCGGCAACGTGAATTTGAACTCGCCGGCGACACAGTCGCTGATTCTGACCTCGACAGGGGATGTGCCGGTGTCCGTGAGCGCAGCCACCGTGATCGGAAGCGGCTTCGCGATCTCCGGAAGTCCGTTCCCGATCACCCTAAACCCGAATCAGACGGCCACGCTCAGCGTGCAGTTTGATCCCACTATCGCCGGTACCGCGTCCGGCACTGTCACGATCGTGAGCACGTCGCTCACGAATCCTATAGCGATCATCGGCCTGAGCGGCACCGGAGTCGTTGAAGTTCCATATCAGGTGAACCTGAGTTGGGAAGCGCCCACGAGTTCTCCGGACCCGGTCGCAGGCTACAACATCTATCGCTCACCAAGCGGCACCTCAACGTATCAGCAATTGAATACGGTGGTTGTCACCCAGACCACCTTTGTCGACACGGGTGTCCAGGACGGCCAAACCTACGACTACATCGTAGAGAGTGTTGACGCCTCGGGAATCGAAAGCGCACCTTCGAATACGGCTGCTGTCCCAGTTCCTTAGGACTGATTGGACGAAGCCGGCGCGAAGCCTATCAACGAAGAAAGGCCGGAAACCAGCAAAGCGGGAATCCGCTTGGCGTAGGTTTCCGGCCTCATTGTGTGTCCATCGCCCGGCGAATCGGGAATTGAATTCTCGATGAGCCTCGCTGGTTCCATTGCGAAGAGATCGCCGCCCAGATGGCGTCCTGAGTGGTGACCGAAACACCGGAACCGAGAGGCTAATTAAGAACGCAGCGCCTGACTTTGCGTTGAGGGGTTTTCCCGCAGACTGTCCCCGATCGATCTCGAATCCCGGGGAGCACTTGCTAGCGGACACTGACCAAAAGAGACTCTGCGACCGGTCAGCACCTGACGATGTTTTCCGCTTCAATTCCTCTGGTGGCGTTCCGCGTGTCGACGACCAACTTCGCGCCGGCAACAATATTGCGATAGTCGTACTGCGAGTGATCGGTGACGATGACCACGCAGTCGAATTCCGGAATTTTGTCCAGCGGAGTACTGGTCATATCCAGCGCGTACTTCCGTCCCTGGCCGACAGTGGGAAAGAAAGGATCGTTGTAAGCGACCTGCGCCCCGCGTTTCTGCAACAACTCGATGATCGTAAGCGATGGCGATTCGCGAAGATCATCGATGTCACGCTTGTAGGCCATGCCGAGAATCAGGATACGCGAACCGCGCAGGGCCTTGCCCTGCTGACTCATCGCCTCAATGATGTTCTCAACCACAAAGTATGGCATGCCGAGATTGATCTCCCCGGCAAGCTCGATGAAGCGCGTACGGAAGTCGAATTCCTTCGCTTTCCACGAAAGATAGAACGGATCGATGGGGATGCAATGACCGCCCAGACCAGGCCCCGGATAGAAGGCCTGAAATCCAAAAGGCTTGGTCTTCGCCGCGTCGATCACTTCGAACAGATCGATGTTCATTCGCATGCAAAGCTGCTTGAGCTCATTGACCAGCGCGATGTTGACGCAGCGATAGATATTCTCGAGAAGCTTGGTCATCTCCGCGGCGGCCGGCGAAGAAACCGGTACGGTGCGGTTGAAGATGGTTTTGTAAACCGTGGCGGCGAGGTCGCGCGCGATCGGTCCACAGCCTCCGACGACTTTGGGAATGTCGCGGCGAGCCACGGTGTTATTGCCGGGGTCTTCGCGCTCGGGCGAAAAGGCGACATAGAACCCGGAGCTTGTGGCGTCGCGTGCGGCGCGCAGCCCGCCAGGATTGCCCGTCTCCAGCAGGGGCAGGACAACTTCCTCCGTAGTGCCGGGGTACGTGGTGCTCTCGAGAATGATGAGTTGGCCTTCGTGCACATATGGTGCGAGACTCCGAACTGTGCCAGTGACATAGCTGAGGTCGGGCTCATGGTACTCGTTCAGCGGGGTCGGCACGCAGATGATCACCACGTCCATCTGCGCAATCTGACTGTAGTCGGAAGTTGCGACGAATCCATTTTGGCGCGCCATCCCGATCTCATCCGGGAGAATGCGCACGATGTAGGAGCCCCCCTCATTGAGGGTGTTCACTTTGCGCAAGTCGACATCGAAACCGGTTACGCGAAAGCGCTCTTCACTGAAAAGCAGCGCCAGGGGAAGGCCAACATAGCCCATTCCGACGATGCCAATGCGAACATCGCGGCTTTGGATACGATCAGTGAATTTGACGGTTCTTTCAAGTAATGCTAGGGGCATCTTTCACCTCAGGATAACAACGTGAAGACGGGCAATCGAAAACCCATCAATAACTCTGCCGGCAACAAAGAGGCTCTTCTGCTGAAGCCAAACCGGAAAGAGGAAGCAGACAAATATTAACGACCACCACTAAGCTGAAACGGTGTATTTCGATCCCGTTGTCCCCGAGGCCGCCGGGACCTCGGGTGAGCAGCGGGAGTTGGCTCTGGCGCAGGCCAATTCACGGCCAGCGAGATGCCAGCCCCGTGCTGCAAATTGCCAGTGCTTCCCGTAATAGTCTGTCTGAAATCTATCAAATGACGAGCGGCCCTGCACTGGGCTTGTGATCAAGACTTTACTGCGTGAACTCGGTGTAGGTGTAGTCGTTGGGCAGGTAGGTCGAGCCGTTGAGGATTGTCCAGAGACGCACGTATATTGTGGTTCCGTTGGTGGGCAGATTTACAGTCACGCTGGTGGGGGACAGAGGAAGAGGAGCGATGTTGACCAGATCGGCAGACCCAACGCCCGTTGTGCCGACGTTGAGGCCGTAGCCGGTCGTTCCTGCAGGGCCTGGGTTCCAGGTGAAAGTGGTTGAAGCCGAGGTCAAAATGCTGCCCGGCGACGGGCTGGTGATTGCGGATGCAGATTGCGTGAACTCGGTGTAGGTGTAGTCGTTGGCGAGGTAGGTCGTGCCGTTGAGGATTGTCCAGAGCCGCACATAGATTTTGGTTCCGTTGGTGGGCAGATTTACAGTCACGCTAGTGGGGGACAGAGGAAGAGGACCGATGTTGACCAGATCGGCAGACCCAACGCCCGTTGTGCCGACGTTGAGGCTGTAGCTCGTCGTTCCAGCGGGGCCTGGGCTCCAGGCGAAGGTGGTTGAAGCCGAGGTCAAGATGCTGCCCGGTGACGGGCTGGTGATTGCGGATGCAGATTGCGTGAACTCGGTGTAGGTGTAGTCGTTGGAGAGGTAGGTCGAGCCGTTGAGGATTGTCCAGAGCCGCACATAGATTTTGGTTCCGTTGGTGGGCAGATTTACAGTCACGCTGGTGGGGGACAGGGGAAGAGGACCGATGTTGACCAGATCGGCAGACCCAACGCCCGTTGTGCCGACGTTGAGGCTGTAGCTCGTCGTTCCAGCAGGGCCTGCGTTCCAGGCGAAGGTGGTTGAAGCCGAGGTCAAGATGCTGCCCGGTGACGGGCTGGTGATTGCGGATGCAGATTGCGTGAACTCGGTGTAGGTGTAGTCGTTGGAGAGGTAGGTCGAGCCGTTGAGGAT
>Ga0208190_1000661_pt1 | contig 13871 bp, 12 predicted proteins | sample June2015DPH_13_1_FD_184708 | JGI IMG/M metagenome (GOLD analysis project Ga0208190, IMG submission 184708) | Peatland microbial communities from SPRUCE experiment site at the Marcell Experimental Forest, Minnesota, USA - June2015DPH_13_10... | ecosystem: Environmental > Terrestrial > Soil >... | reverse complement strand
TCCTGTTTGGCACGCATGGTCCATCGGGCAGTTGCAAAAGAACTCGCTTCTTCACGACTTGGCAATCAACCCGATCATCTACTCCGAGATCTCGGTTTCTTTCAAAACTCCGTCCACCCTCGATAAGAAGCTCAATCAATGGTATCTAAGTGTCCTGAATATTCCTCGCCATGCCGCATTCCTCGCAGGCAAGGCGTATCAACAATACCGCCGTCGCGGCGGAGCCAAAAGCAATGTACTTGCCGATTTCCTGATCGGAGCACACGCAGCCGTGCTCGCCTGTGCAATCCTGACCCGCGACACGCGAGTTTATGCCGCGTATTTCCCCACCGTGACCCTCATCGCGCCCTGAAATTCACCGCTCCTCCGTCTGCTAACCTGAGGTGTAGTTCCCTCGCTTTGAAAGCCCCTCGTTGCATGGGTGTTTTCCCAAAATCACCGGGGGCTCGCAAAAGAAAAAATGCCTCACGACCTGCCAAAAGCCTACGACCCAACCGCCATTGAAGATCACTGGGCCGCCTACTGGGTCCGCGAAAAACTCTTCGCCCAGCCGACGCCCGCTCCCGGCCAAAGCCAGGGCACCGGCGACGAGTCCGCCGGCAAGTCCGACGTCCAGCCGGCCTTCGTGGTCCTGCTGCCCCCGCCCAACGTCACCGGCTACCTCCACATGGGCCACATGCTGGAGCACACTGAGATCGACATTCTTGTCCGCTGGCGGCGCATGCTTGGCGACAAGGTTCTGTGGGTGCCGGGAACCGACCACGCGGGCATCAGCACGCAAATGCTGGTCGAGCGCCAACTGGTTTCAGAGGGCACTTCGCGCCAGAAACTCGGCCGCGAGGCCTTTGTCGAGCGCACCTGGGAGTGGCGGCGACATTACGGCGGCGCGATTCTCGAACAGATGAAGCGCCTCGGCGTCTCCGTCGACTGGAGCCGCGAATACTTCACCATGGACGAGCACCTGTCGCTTGCCGTGCGCGAGGCCTTCGTCCGCCTCTACCACCAGGGCCTCATCTACCGGGGCGCGTACATCGTCAACTGGTGCCCGGGCTGCCAAACTGCCGTCAGCGATCTAGAGGTCGTTCACCAGGAGCAAAAAGGCCATCTCTGGGAGATCAAATACCCAGTCCTCGGCGCCGATGGCAAGGACTCCGGCGAGTTTCTGACCGTCGCCACCACGCGCCCAGAAACCATGCTCGGCGACACGGCCGTGGCCATTCACCCAGAGGACGAGCGCTACCTGCATCTGCACGGGAAAAAGCTGCGCCTGCCGCTCGTGAATCGCGAGATTCCCATTGTGCTCGACGAGTGGGTCAGCCGCGAGTTCGGCACCGGCGCTGTCAAGGTAACGCCCGCGCACGATCCTAATGATTTCGCTCTCGGCGAGCGGCACCACTTGCCGGCCATCAACGTGATGGACGATCAGGCGCACATTAACGCTGAAGGCGGCCCTTACGCGGGTCTCGACCGCTACGTCGCGCGCAAGCACATCGTCCACGATCTCGAAGAGCAGGGGCTCTTGGCTGCCGTCAAGGATTACACCAATAATGTAGGCCACTGCGACCGCTGCAAGAGCGTCATTGAGCCGCGCCTCTCCACGCAATGGTTCATCGCCGTCAACAAAACGCCCGACTCTAAGCAACCGAACCAGGGCGGCGCATCCATGGCGGAGCTGGCCATCGCCGCTGTTAAGCCCGATGCGAATGGGAAGAAGGCCATCCGCATCACGCCGGAGATGCACGAGAAAGTCTACCTCGAGTGGATGACGAATATCCACGACTGGTGCATCTCGCGCCAGCTCTGGTGGGGCCATAGGATTCCCGCATGGCACTGCTCGGCCTGCCACAAAATCACGGTGCCCGAGCCCAATTCGAAGTCGGACCCCACGGCCTGCGCGCACTGCGGGTCAGGCACGATCACGCAGGAGACCGATGTTCTCGACACCTGGTTTTCGTCGGGGCTGCTGCCCGTTTCCATCTTCGGCTGGCCCGATATCACCGCCGAAACGCGCGCGCAATTCGACGCCTTCTACCCCACATCGCTTCTTGTCACCGGCTTCGACATTCTTTTCTTCTGGGTCGCGCGCATGATCATGTTCGGCTGCTGGTTTTCGCGCGACGTTCCGATGCGCGACGGCGGCCCGCGTCCGCTTGCAGAATCCGTTCCGTATCGCGAGGTCTACATTCACGCCCTCGTCCGCGACGCCAACCGCGAGAAGATGTCCAAAACCAAGGGCAACGTCGTCAACCCGATCGAGATCGTGAAGCAGTACGGAACCGACGCGGTCCGATTCACGCTCGCCTCAATGGCCTCGCCCGGCACCGATATAGCCTTCAACGTCGCGCGCACCGAGGGCTATCGTGCTTTTGCGAATAAGATCTGGAACGCCGCCCGCTTCATCTTCATGAACGTAGACCGCGCCGCGGAGATTGGCATTACCGTCGATCGCGCCACGCTCGGCCAAATGCCTAGCGTTTCCGCCGATGCCCCGCTCGAAGCGCGCTGGATCGTTGCCGAACTCCACGCGACAGCGGCGAAAGTGAATCAGGCGCTAGAGAACTATCGCTTCGACGACGCGGCCAACACGATCTACCAATTCTTCTGGGGCAGCTTCTGCGACTGGTATCTCGAAATCGTCAAGCTGCGCCTGGATTTCAAGCCTTGGCAGCACCTATTGAGATCGCCAAATGAAGAAGTGAGCGAGGACGCAAAGGCGGTTTTCGAAGGGAATGAAAGGGCTCGGGGGTCTCTTGGGACTCTCTTGCAGGTCTTCGAAGCAGCTCTGCGCCTTCTCTCGCCCTTTATGCCATTTTTGACGGAGGAACTCTGGTACGCGGTCTACGACAGCAATCCCCCAGCGAAGTCAATTGCTTTGACGCGCTATCCGCAAGCGGATGGCCAATATGTCGAACTCAAGCAGGACCATGGCTTCTACACCCTACAGGCCACCAGCCGCGGCGCCACGCTTGAGATGATGGTCGTTCAGAAGGTGATTACGGCATTGAGGGCGCTGCGCAAGGACGCTGGTGTTCCAGAGAAAGAAGCCGTTGACGCCCGAGTCTACTGCACCGAAGGCGAAGGCTCGCTAACGATGGGATATGTGACCCGAGAACCGGACAAGCAGATAATCAACGCGCTTGCAAAGGTACGAATTGAGGTTAGGTTCCAAGCACCGCTATCGGGCGGCTTCGTTCGATCAGAAACCGGCTTCGATGTCGAGGTGGTCTACGAGCGGACCGTCGACGCCGCCGCCGAACGCGAGCGCTTGACAAAGGATATTGCGAAGTATGAAAAAGGCCTAGCAGCAGCCGAACGTCAACTGGGCAACGAAGGCTTCCTGGCCAAGGCCCCCGCGAACTTGGTCGAAGGCCTGAAAAAGCAGGAAGCCGAGACGCGCCTGCTGCTTGAAAAGGCCCAGGCCACGCTCAGAGCTCTGCCGAAGAGCTGACCCCCGGGGAACTGAGAACTGCGAACGAATAACTAAGAACTGTTTTTCGCAGGAAAACCATGGATTGGAATAGCCACCGCATCGATGCGTTACTGGAGCAGGCCCTCGTTGAGGACCAGGCTGCCCGCGACGCCACCACCCACATCACCATCGATGCCAATCTTCTCGCTGCCGGCTCCATCATCGCGCGCGAGGAGATGGTGGTCGCCGGCCTGGGCGCCATCCCGCGCTTCTTTGAAATCTACGCCCGTCTCGACCCAAGCCCCGAAGCGCAGACCCGTTTTGAAGTCGTCAGCCATCCTGAAATCTTCGACGGTGTGCGCGTCCACGCCGGCCAGGTGCTGGCCGTTATTCGCCACAACGCGCGCGTCCTGCTCAGCTGCGAGCGCGTCATTCTCAACCTCCTGCAGCACATGAGCGGCATCGCCACGCTCACGCGCCAATTCGCCGACGCGATTCAGGGCACGCACGCCCGCATCCTCGACACGCGCAAGACCCTGCCAGGCCTTCGCGCGTTTGAGAAATACGCTGTCCTTTGCGGCGGCGGCACCAATCACCGCATCGATCTCGCCTCCGGCATTCTCATCAAGAACAACCACATCGCACTCGGCGGCGGCATCGCAGCGGTGCTTTCCCGAGCGCTTGCCCGGCGCAGGCCTCCGCAACGCGTCCAGGTCGAGGTCCGCACCGCGCAGGAGCTCGAAGACGCACTCGCCCACGGCGCCGAAGCCATTCTCCTCGACCACATGACGCCGGCCGAAGTCCGCCGCTCCGTCGAACGCATTAAAGCCCTGACCGGCGGGGAGCCCGCCCGCTGGATTCCCACTGAAGCCTCTGGCGGCATCGTGCTCGATCGCGTCCGCGCCTATGCGGAGACCGGCGTCGACTTCATCAGCGTGGGCGCACTTACCCACTCGGCCCGCGCCGCCAACATCTCCATGACCATCGCCGCGGAGCCGGGCCAGGGCAGCCTACGAACAGGCCGAGCCTTTGAGAGACACGGACTTTGATTTCGGCAATGAGCTCAATGCGCAAATTCGCGCGGCCCGGAAACTGATGTTCGATCTCGCCGCCCTCGATGCCGATCTCGCCGGCACTCTCTTTGCCGGCAAGCTGCACTTTGCCAGCGTCACCGGCTCGACAAACGCCGATGCCATCGCCGCCGCGCGCGATGGCGCGCCGGACGGTTCCGTCTATTTCGCCGATGAACAGCTTGCCGGGCGCGGTCGCGGCGATCACGGTTGGATCTCCGTTGCCGGCGAAGGGCTCTACGTCAGCGTCCTACTCCGTCCGCAGATTCCCGCCTCGCGCCTGTCGTTTTTGCCGCTCGCCGCGGGCCTCGCCGCCGCCGAGGCCATTCGCGCCGTCTCCGGATTGACCGTCGACCTGCGCTGGCCCAACGATCTCCTCATCGGTCCACGCAAAGCCGGCGGCATTCTTGCTGAGGCTATGACTCAATCCAAGGGTCCACCCCACGAAGTGGTGCTCGGCATCGGCGTCAACGTACACCAGCGCGCCTTTCCGCCTGGGCTTGCCACGCCCGCGACGTCGCTCGATCTGGAATCGGGCAAACACCTCTCGCGCCAAACCCTCCTCGCCGCCCTGCTAAAATCGCTGGAGCGTGAGGCTTCCGCGCTTTCTGATCCGGTGGCGGCCGCAAACATCGCTGCGCGCCTTGAGCAGGCTTCCACGTGGATTCGCGGCCGCAAAGTAGAAGTGCACGGCCCGCAAACCTGCACAGGCGTCACCGCCGGCCTCGACGAACACGGATTCTTACGCGTCGCAACTGCGGACGGGCTCGTCACGGTGCAAACCGGCGGGCTCCGCGAGAAGACAGCTTCTAGCCGCTAGCTTCTAGCTGCTAGCTCGTGCGTGCCGAGTTTTTAGTTTTGGCTTTCACGAGAATCCAGCTAGAAGCAAGAGGCTAGAAGCCAGGAGCTGTATTTCAATGCTGCTCGCTCTCGATGTCGGCAACACAAATACGACGCTCGGCCTCTACAAGCTCGACGGCGAAAAGCCGGAGCCCGCCGCGAACTGGCGCGTGACCACGCACCGCGCGCAAACCGTCGATGAGTATGGCGTTTTCTTCGTCAACCTGTTCGAGATGCACGGTATGGCGCCCAGCCAGGTGACGGACATCATCATCGCCTCCGTTGTCCCGCCCGTCGACTCCACGCTCCGACAGGTGTGCGAAAGCTACTTCCATGTTGAGCCGCTCTTCGTCGAGCCCGGCATCAAGACCGGCATGACGCTGCTCATCGACAACCCCAGCGAGCTTGGCGCTGACCGCATTGCCGACTGTATCGCCGCCTACGAGCGCTACGGCGGCCCGTGTATCGTGGTCGACTTCGGCACGGCCACCAAATTTGAGGTCATCTCCGCTCGCGGCGAATATCTCGGCGGCGCCATCGCACCTGGCCTCGGCCTGAGCGCCGATGCGCTCTTCAACCGCGCCGCGCGCCTGAGCCGCGTCGACATCAAGCGCCCAGCGAAAGTCATCGGCACCAACACCGTCGGTCACCTGCAGAGCGGCCTCTACTTCGGCTACATCGGCCTGGTTGACGGCATCATCGAACGCATCATTGCGGAACTGGGCGCATCGCAGGGTATCGACCCCGGTAAGCCGCTGCGCATCATCGCCAGCGGCGGACTCGCGCGCATGATCGCACCGGACTCGCGCTACATCCAGGAGATCGACGACCTGCTGACGCTCGACGGCCTGCGCATCCTCTTCGAGCGCAATCGCACGGCGCGGCCCCGCGCCCGCGCGCACTGAGCGATTGCCCCTCACAGCCCCGACAGAATTTCCTGCGCCGCAGGCACATGCTCCCGCAAACTCTCCGCCGTGAGCTTATCGGCCTTGCGCAGTTGGGGGAAGACACCGGCCCACACCGCCGCCACGATCAGCGACCCCAGCCCGCCGATCACTGTGGCCCGTACCGCGCCCCACCACTGCGCCGTGATCCCGCTCTCAAATTCGCCCAACTCGTTTGACGCGCCGATGAACAGCGAGTTCACCGCGCTCACGCGCCCGCGCATCTCCGGCGGCGTGGCCAGTTGCAGCAGCGACCCGCGAATAATTACGCTGATGGTGTCTGCCGCGCCCGCAATGGCCAACGAAGCCAGCGAGAGCCACAGCGTGTGCGACAGTCCGAAGATCACCGTCGCAACCCCGAAGATCGAGACGCAGATAAACAGCCAGCGGCCCGCGCGCCGGTGCAGGGGAAACCGCGCCATGATCAGTGACATCGTCACCGCACCCACGGCCGGAGCGGCGCGCAGCATCCCCAGCCCGCGCGGCCCCTGGTGCAGAATTTCGTGCGCGAAAATCGGCATCAGCGCCACTGCCCCGCCCAGCAGCACCACAAAAAGATCCAGCGAAAACGATCCCAGCAGAATCCGCGCCCGCCGCACATATTGGAACCCAGCAAGCACCACCTTTAGTGACAGATCGCGGTGCTCCATCCGCCCTGGCCGCACATGCAGCGACACCACCAGCGCCAGAAACCACACCAGAGTCCCGAGTGTGAAGACATACACAATCCCCGCGCCCTCAAGCCGCGAATCCGCCGCAAAGCCCGACAACGGCAACGTGAACAGCAATCCGCCCAGCGCTGGCCCGGTGATGTTGGCCAGTTGAAAGATTGCGCCGCCCCATGTCACCGCATTCACGAAGTGAATTTCCGGCACAAGATGCGGAATCAGTGCCGAGCTCGCCGGCGACGAAAACGCGCGCCCGGCGCCGACGAAGAAGAGAACCGTGTAAATGGCAAGAATGTTCTGCGTGTTGTTCCGCGCCAGCACCACCAGTGCGCTCGTGCAGAAAACCTGTAGCACGTAGCACGCAAGAATCACACGCCTTCGGTCGAAGCGGTCGGCAACGTGGCCCGCCGGCAGCAGAAAAATCAGGCCCGGCAAAAACAGCGCCAGTCCGGTGTACCCCAGGTCGATGGCGCGGTGCGTGATGGAGTACACCTGCCACGCCACCGCAACCGATTGCGCCTCTGCGCCCAGGATCACGGCCACGCGCGCTAACTGGTACCGCCTGAAGTCGCGGAAGGCAAAGGCCTCAAGGCCGCGGCGCGGCGGTGGGGAAGCCGATTCCATCATCTGCTTTCAGGGTATAACGCCGCGCGACAAGGCGCAGTAGGGTCAATTCGAAGTCCCTTACAGCTTCAGCGACCATTCGGAATGTTTGGCATCGCCGCGGGCGGCCCAGAATAGTGAACGAGAACGATTCGCCAGACTCCACTTTCCTTGTGGTACACCTGGGTCTCTCGTCCCTGGGTCGTAATGACAGACCCATCTTTCTCTGTCGCGTGAAAAGTCCACGTCATTTCAGACCACGCGGCGTCGCCATAAACGTGGATCGCTGGATCGTGCAAGATCAATTCGCGTTTTAAAAACAGGTTGCCCATGATCCCGATGTAGACGTCGTCCGCGATCTGCCTGAAACCATGTTCCGTCCCGAGCGGATGAATGAACGTGACACCGGGATCATGCGACCAAATTGTTGACGCCAAGGCAACATCGGCATTGTCTACCGACATCGCGTACTTTTGCAGGACTGCTCTGATCTGCTCTTCGTCGCCATCGGTTCCCTGTGGAAAGGCGGCTCCGCTTAGTACGACCGAGAGCAAGATCGGAGAGAAAACCAACCTGGACATGAGACGGGATCGCAATGCCTTGTATCGCATAGCCACCAGATATATCATCCGCGCAAGCTGAGGACCAGAGCGGAACCAGAGCAACCGTGTCCTGTTGAGTCTTGTGCGGGGTCGCCGCTCCCTAATGGTCCCACCCCAACGACGAAGACCTGTCGTTGGGGGCCCCGGGATGGTCGCGTCGACTTGAATTCAGTGCTCTCGGGATACACCGACTCTGGTTCCGCTGTAGCCGCAACTGACGTGGCCGCTCATTGCCGAGTCATGAAACAATGAGTCCGTACCCGCCATGACCGACGAAATCATCATCCTTCCAGCCGAAACCGTTCCCACTGAGCCTGACCAAGATCAACGCCTGGACGGCCAGCGAGAGTCTGCTGCGGAAATCACCACGACGCCCGCGGACGAGCAAGGACCGGACAGCCAATCCGGCGGTTCTGAAAAACTCATCGACGATCCAGCTCCCGGCACACCCGATGAAGACCAGAGTCTGGGCACCGAGCCCGCTCCTGTCGAAGACCCTGCCGAGTCATTCGCCGACGCGCTCCAGGCCTTCGAGCGTTCGCACACGCATCGCGCCGAGACCAGGCAGCTTCAGGGCACGGTCGTCTCGCTCACTGCCGATCAGGTTGTCCTCGACGTCGGCTACAAGATGGAAGGCGTACTGCCGCGCTCGGCCTTCCCTGACAATGCCGAGGGCATCAATCCGGGCGACAGTTTCCCCGTCTCCATCACCGGCCGCAATGAGGAAGGCTACTACGATCTCTCGCGCCATCGCGTCGCACAGCCCCGCGACTGGTCCGCGCTCGAGCGCGCATTCGCTGACAAAATCGCTGTCGCGGGCACCGTCACCGCGCTAATCAAGGGCGGCCTCAGCGTCGACGTCGGTGTCCGCGCCTTCATGCCTGCCAGCCGCAGTGGCACGCGCGACGCAGCCGAGCTCGAAGCGCTTGTCGGCACTGAGATCACCTGCCGCATCACCAAGCTCGACGTCGCCGATGAAGATGTTGTCGTCGATCGCCGCGTCGTTCTTGAGGAGCAGGCCCGCGGCGAGCTCGCCGGACGCCGCGCCGCACTCAAGCCCGGCGACACGGTCAGCGGCACGGTCCGTACGCTCATGCCCTACGGCGCGTTTGTCGAAATCGAGCCGGGCCTTGACGGACTGCTCCACATCTCCGACATCTCTCGCGCACGGGTCGCCAAACCAGAGGACGTTCTCTCCGTCGGCGAACAACTCACGCTGCGCATTCTTAAAATCGATCCCGAGACGAACAAGATTTCGCTTGGCCTGAAGCAGCTCCAGCCCGAGCCGTGGGAGACCGCCGCTGAGCGCTTCGTGCCTGGCCAGCGCATCAATGGTGCAGTTACCCGTCTCACCGACTTCGGCGCATTCGTCGAGCTCGAGCCCGGCCTCGAGGGCCTCATTCACATCTCAGAAATGTCGTGGGCCAAGAAAGTCCGCCACCCCTCCGACCTGCTCCGCGAGGGCGACCGCGTCGACGCCGTCGTTCTCTCCGTCAAGCCCCCCGCGGGCACTGAGCAGGGCCGCATCTCTCTTGGCCTCAAGCAGACGCTCGCCGACCCGTGGCTCGAAGTCGAGCGAAAGTTTCCCGCCGGCTCGCAAGTCGAAGGCCCCATCACCAAGATCATGAACTTTGGCGCTTTCGTTCAAATTGCCGAGGGTGTTGACGGCCTCGTTCACGTCAGCGAGATCGTCGCCGACCGCCGCATCAATCATCCTCGCGACGTGGTGCGCGAAGGCCAGCGCGCGAAGGCCCTGGTTCTGGCTATCGATTCCGAGAAGCGCCAGATCAAACTCTCCATGAAGCAACTGATCCCCACCAGCATCGACGAGTACATCGCCGAGCACAAAGTGGGCGACACGGTTTCGGGTCGCATCGTCGAGCTCACGGCTTCCGGGGCAATTGTCGAACTTGGTGATGGCATCCGCGCCGCTCTGCAAACAAAGACGGGTACTGCGGCAGCCGCGGCTTCGGCGCAAAAGCCCTTGGGGGCCGGGACGCAATCCAACGTCGTGGCGCAATCTTCCGCGCCCGACCTCTCTCAGCTTTCCTCGATGTTGAAAGCCCGCTGGAAAGGCAACGACGCCGCGCCGTCAGCCACGCCCGAGCCACTTGCCGAAGGCCAGGTCCGCACCTTCAAAATCACAAAGCTCGTCGCTGATGCGAAGAAGATTGAAGTGGAACTACAAGGTTGAGATCCAGACTCCCCCCGGCATGAGTGGTCTACTACGGAGCGCTTGACCCGCCGTAAACCATTTTTCTAGATTCTGCGTACTTCGCAATCCGTAAGCGTCACGGCCGTTGGCCGTCTGACCGTGTTCTGTATCTCAGCCACGGAGTCCGTGTGGCGCATCAGATCGAGCACTGCTTCCCTCGGCGCATCGGCTTCAACCACTGAGCGATAGCTGATGCTGCGTGCCGGCTCGCCTTCGCCACCGAATTCGCCCATCACCTCAACCTCCACGGACTTGACCGCTATTCCGCGTCTTCTCCCCTCGCGATAAATGTCGTTGCAATAGCATGTAGCGAGGGCCAGGAAGAGCAATTCTCCGCCGTTCGCGCTTGAACCGAGGCCGTCTGGCTTGGGAGCGATCAGCAACGAATGCTCGTTCTGGCCGGTTTTCAGGGATATTTCGTGATGCTCATGTCGATTAATGACCCGCGCCGAAATGTTCATGGAATCGTGACCTCCATCGGGCTCGATGACAGGACAAGAATCGTATCAATCTGCAACAGCCGGTTATAGATAGACCTCATCCACGTAGCACCAGCGCCAATCCTCGCCGCGCTGGGCCGACTGGATCAGCGGATGCTTGGTCTCATTGAAGTGTGCGCGCGCGTGCCGGTTCTTCGACGAGTCGCAGCAGCCCACGTGTCCGCACTCCAGGCACATGCGCAGGTGCACCCACGTATCGCCCATCTTCAGGCACTCCTCGCAACCCTTCGAATTCGGCTTCACGCCCTTTTTGATCGTTGCAGTGTGTGTGCATTTTGCTGCCATCGCTGACCTCCATCCGGGGAATTTTCAGTTTTGCAATTTCTGCGTTCCTCTGTCCAGACGGCCCTCGGTCCAGGTACCCCTCGGTCCCTTTGACCTTATGTCTTGGATCTCGCCTCGAGCAAATTTGAAGGATCCCCAGTCCCTTGGTCCCTCGTTCCCTGATTTCCCTCACTGCCCCGCCCAACCGAGCCCATCTGTCACGTTGCCTGTCTTGATTGTCCGCTTTACCGTCCACGTGGCCAGATCGATCTCCGCCACTTCATTGCTGCCCTCGCAAGAGACGTACGCGGCCTTCCCGTCCGGCCGCACCAGCACTTCCTGCGGGCTCTTCCCTACGTCCACTGCGCGCGCCAGCGTCATCGTCTGCAGGTCGATCACGTCCACCTTGTTTTCATCCGGAAGCGCCACCAGCAGCCAGCGGCCGTCCTTTGTGGGCGCGCTGCCGTAGCCCAGCCCGTCGATTTTCACCCACTTCTTGACAGTGTTCGTCGCCGTGTCGATCACTGCCATGCGCGGCGCGGTCTGGTCGGCGGTAAACACCCAGCGGTCGTCATTTGAAATCGCAATTCGCTGCACGTTGCCTGAGACGGGAATGATCGTCAGCGTCTTCCGCGCCTTTACGTCGAGCACGCTCACCGTTCCCGGCCCCACGTTCGCCGTGTACCCGCGCAGCCCGTCGTGCGAGAGCGCCAGCATGTGGCTCTCCGGCTGCCCGGTCGGAATCGCGTCCACGATTTTCAGCGTCTTCGGGTCGATGATCGTCACTGAATGATCCAGTTCCGTTGTCACGTAGAGCAGGCCATCCTTGGGTCCGAAGACCGCGCAGTGCGGCCTCGCGCCGTAGCCCAAATCGATCTCGCCAATCAACTTGTGCGCCGCCACGTCGATCACCACGATGTTCTGCCCGTCGGTTCCCGGTTTGCCCACGCCGCTGTTTCCGTAGATGGGCACAAAAGCCAGCCGGCCGTCCGGCGATCCCGCAACTTCGTGACCGGTCGTACCGTTCTCCGCCACATCGGCAATCACATTTCCCGCGACGGGATCCACGATAGCCAGGCTACGGTCACCCTTCTGATCCACGAGCAACCGGCCCGTCTGCGCTTGCGCCACGGCTGCGACAAAAAGCGACACTGCTCCTAAACCAAACCATAAAAACAGCTTCAACGAGGACCTCCCTCAACTTTGCCACGGCTATAAACTCTACTCTGCATCCCGCACAGGCCTACTCCAGTTTCAGCACTTTACCAGCGCCTGCGCAGCCCAAAGGTATTCGCAAATAGCGATTCGTATGTTGGCCAGCGCCCGTTTCCTGGTTTTACCCTCCGACCAGCACCCACGCAAATCGGGGCACGAGACGCTAAAGCCCTCCTCGGATTGGCGAAGCACAACGCAGTAGGTTGCCATGCGAATCATGTTACATTCGTCTGCGATCAGAATCTGTTAATGGGCGGCGACCCTACGCCTGAGCGCTCCACGGATCGTACGTCCCTGCGCTCCACGAGTGCCCCTCGGGGTCTTTCACGGTGAACTCGCGGCTGCCGTAACCAGTGTCCTTCAGGGGCCGGACCACCGTCGCACCCGCCGCCTGCGCCCGTGCGTACGCCGCATCCGCATCCGCCACAACGATGTATGCAGCGCGCGTCTCCACTCCGCCCAGCTCGTCGGGAGCCTTGAAGCCCCGCCCGTAGGTATCATCTCTGGCCGAGCCGAGCATAATCATCCCGCCGCCCAGCTCAAGCTCCGCGTGGGCGATGGTTCCATCGGGGCCTTGATGCACCGCGTGGCGCTCAAAGCCGAACACCTGGCAAAGCCAGTCGATCGCCGCCGGAGCGTTCCGGTAGCGCAGCGCAGGCATCACGGTGCTGCGGGATTCAGCCATGGAAAAGCCTCCGCGCCAAGGTTAGCTCTTCATCGGGTCAACGCGCAATCGCGCCGAATTGCCTGGCAGTGCGTCAGATTGAATTTGAAAGGGAGCAGCAAAGCTATGTCAGCGGGACCCATAGTGCAGGACCAGGTAGACGACAAAGATTCCGTATAGGGTAGCCATGGTGAAGGGGGCAGCTACCAAAGCAAGGATGATACGCACCCAGCGGCGATGAGCGCGGATTGCGCCCACGATGCACAGAAGAGCAACTGTGGCGAATACAGAAGCCCGTAAAATCGCAGCGCGAGCCTCCGGCAAAATCAACATTGTTTGATTTTAGCTGCTTCATCGGGCACCGCTCATCCGGGCAAATTATCCTCTCCCCATGCCTATTCCTGGGCGCGATCCGCAGCTCGTGCAGATCCGCGACGCCAAGCTTGTCCAGAGTATTGACGCCGCGCTCGCCGATGCCGCGCGCCGCGCCGGGGATCTCCTCGCCTGCCGCATCGGTTGTACGCAGTGCTGCTACGGCGCCTTCGCCATCAACGCTCTCGACGCCGCGCGCCTCCGTCTCGGCATGGCTGCCTTGCGCGACGAAGACCCCGCGCTTGCCACTGCAATCGAGATCCGTGTCCGCGCCTGGCTTGCCGAACATGGTGCGGAGTTTCCCGGCGATCGCGAGACCGGAGCGCTCGGCACATCGGCCGTCGACCAGTCCCGCTTTGAAGACTTCGCCAACGAGGCTGCCTGCCCCGCGCTCGACCCCGCGACCGGCCGTTGCGACGTCTACCAGTGGCGCCCGATGACCTGCCGCGTCTTCGGCCCGCCCGTTCGGGCAGCGGGCGAAAACGGCGCCGAAGGCCTCGGCCAC
>Ga0208190_1000660_pt1 | contig 13888 bp, 14 predicted proteins | sample June2015DPH_13_1_FD_184708 | JGI IMG/M metagenome (GOLD analysis project Ga0208190, IMG submission 184708) | Peatland microbial communities from SPRUCE experiment site at the Marcell Experimental Forest, Minnesota, USA - June2015DPH_13_10... | ecosystem: Environmental > Terrestrial > Soil >... | reverse complement strand
TGAGCGATCTCACATCGGAACTAGGTATGGTGTCCACAAAAGGCGGGTGCGCCATAGTAGGCGAATGGGCTTCCGCAGCCTGTGATGAACTGGCGTCCCGAGTTACCCATGCGTACTGTTATGCCCAGCAAACAAGGGATCATGAAATGTGTCCCGTATGGTGGGATGATGGCGGCCTTAGCGGTAACGGTTTTGGTATACTTAATAGAAAAGCAAACCCGCCTTCCTGGGAATATCCGACGATAGCCGCAGCTCTTCTGGCAGGCGCTACGAGCGCGAACTTTGTAGCGTCAACGATCAACGAACCGACAAAAGAGAGAACCGTTTCGTACGATTTACAGGAAAGGGCGGGGATCGTCAATTATTCGCTTCCTGCAACGTCTTTTGTCTCTTTACGCCTTTATACCATGCAGGGCAGAGTAGTATCGACCCTCGTTAAATCCGTTCAGTCCGCCGGAAAGTACGAGGTGAAATTGCCGGCCAAAAGTATTTCTCTGGGCAATTACATCCTTGAACTCAAGGCCGGGAACGATCTGGTTACAAAGAGAGTCACCGTATTCTAACAGCGATGCCCCCGCCATGCGGGGGCATTCTTAACTTGTGATATCGTCTCGAAAATGCGTACGCGATCGACACGAGGTGTGGTTTGACATTCTCAAATCTGTCCGGCGAGGTTCCCCCGCGAGGGCCATCTACCCGCCGTTGGAAGGCGGAGAGTCCAATGAATTGTTCTTCCTTTTTGAATGGCGGTGGCGCTTCAGCTCCTCTCCGGAACAGAGAACGCAGCCATGCCGTACCATGGTTTCAAGTTTTATTCATCTTTTTCTCATGCTGGGCCGCGGGTTTTTCCCAGACCCATGTGGATACCCTGCTGGGCAGCTATGTCGATCTACGATTCGGCATGATGTTGCATTTCAACATGGACACGTATTTCCCCAACGATTGGGCAAATGCCCGTGTCAATCCGAAAATCTGGGATCCGGAAAGTCTGGATTGCGGCCAATGGGCTCGCGCCGCCAAGTCGGCCGGCATGAAGTTCGGCGTTTTGATCTGCAAACACCATGACGGATTCGTGACCTGGCAGTCCAATGTGTCCAATAATGCACCGCTTATTTCTCCGCCCTACACCATCAACCAGAGCTCGGTGCCCAACATGGATGTCGTCAGGGCATATTGCGACTCGTTCCGCGCTTATGGGTTGCTTCCAGGGCTCTATTTCTCAATGTATGATGTCGCACAGGGCATCGGCAACCCGGACGGTGATTGCCCGGATACCGTTACTCCACCACAAAGGGCTTACCTGCTGGCGCAAATAACCGAACTTCTTACGAATTACGGACCAATTCCTGTCTTTTGCTTTGATGGATGGTCGTGGTGCATGGGGCAGGGGCACGATGTTATGCCTATGGACATAGTTCGCGATACCATACGAAAATTGCAGCCTAACTGCGTGATCACCGATCACAATGGGTTGATGCGCGGTCCATGGGGAGTGGAGGACCTTTTCATGGTCGAGGAGCCGAAGGGGGGCTTTTGTCCTTCAGGAAACACCTATGCTTCATCCCAGGACCAGACCATCACCGGGTCCTGGTTTTACAACGGCTCCTCCAATTTGATGAGCGTTTCCGACATTGTATCGAGCCATCTCACCCTCCTGGAGCAACGATACTGCAATTTCTGGCTTAATTGCCCGCCCAATACAAGTGGGAAACTTGACCAGACCATCGTGAACCAACTTGCCGGGGTCGGAGCCGCATGGAAACCAGATACCGCGCGCGCACCTTTACCCCCCCAGCCGCTCCGAATCGAATATCCTATCGTGCCCGTGTCGGCGACCGGCGGGACCAACCCCGCGAATGCGATAGACGGAAAGATGGATTACGGGTCGGAATCCGACTGGACCGGCACGGTCGGAGGAACGATTACGCTGGATCTGGGATCGATAATGGCGAATGTCGGCATCTTCGGCTATCTGCCGTCACAGGCGGGTTCAAATACCGGCGCATCAAGCGCCGGGGAGATAACCACGCATTCGATCGCGGTAAGCACGGACAACAGCACCTGGAAAACGGTCGTTACTAACGGCGTGTGGGCAGCCAATAACAGTCCCAAGATCGACACCTTTGCCCGTTCAACCGCGCGGTACGTGAGGCTGACGGTCGGCGCCGTCAACAGCGGAACGCCGATCGCCGACGAATTAGGCGTTGGCTATAGACCCGTCACCACAACGGGCATCTCTTATGATAAAACGACGCAACTGAACCAGGTATTTTCGTCGGGGCAACTGATTCGTAAAATCATAGGGAACAGGTTCAGCGTACCGGCCGAGTTCCTTGGAAAATCGGTTTCCGCGCAGATATTCACGACCAGCGGACGATTAATCTGCCAAGACCGGATAAAAACGGCGACAACGAGGCAAATAGAGGAAAAAGGCCTTGCATCGGACGGTTCTTATGTCGTCAGATTCAACGTTATCCGATAGCTATTACCACTCAGGTTTTGCAACGCGGCGATAAGGCGTTGGAAGTATAAAGGGGTTCCCTGCTTTAGGTCGGGGAACCCCTTTGTTTACGGCGAAATAATCATGAAAGTGCAACCTTGACAATATTCCTCTTTTTCTTCGCCACAATATGCGTTTCATATCCCGCCACGCTCAAAAATTTATTGAAAAGATCGATACGAGGCAGGGTCTTGGAAGAACCGGCTTCTATGCGTGCGGTAATCGATTGCGTCACGTGCGCATCGATAGATTTGCATCTAAATTTTGCGTCGAATTTCTACACCGTATCGGAAAGTGCAACAGAACAAAGGAACTCACAAAGAAAACGAAACAGGGGGATGGAATGCCTAATTAGGTTCTTTTCATTAGTGAAATTATAAAGGGGTTTTATACAGATTATCGTGATGATTTATTCGCAGTAAAAAGATTTTGTCAGCAATTATTACGGACATTCTCATTTCATCATTAAGCCGTACTGATTTAAGCCCTTTAATATCAAAGCCCTTTATTTTTTCAAGATTCATTCCAGAGCATTGCCTACCATTCTTTAATAGGTCGATATAATTTCTCATTCGTTTTTCAAGCGCCGTCTTGCCTTTAATAAAAGATTGATAATCGTGTTTAAAACTTTCGGTAATAACAATCGTCAAAGGATATCTTGACATAAAATGTATTTCATTCGCTTAATGCCTCGAGAATATCCTTATCTCCTGACACTTCAGTAACTTTACCCTTTTTAATATCCATTAATGCTTCGTAAATATCCCTTTCCGTCTCAAATGAAACGCTAATAGAAGTATCTGATGTCAGATCATTGCTGGGGAATTTCTTAAAAAAATCATTGATGTTATTAACATAAACCCCTTCTTCTTGAAAAGAAAAGGCTTCGTCAGTCAACCCCTTTGTGGTATAACAAGGCATTAATTACCTCCTGAAAAAAATTTACCAACAACCGTTTGAGTATCTTCGATTATAAAATTGCTGCTTGATTTAGTAGATTCAAATAATTCATTTCTTTCTTTATATTGTTTTGGAATTGGCCAGGTATAAACGTTTTCAACATATAAATAACGCGGATCTTGTAAAAATGATTCTATTTTATACTCAACAGAAACGATCTCCCCATTTAATTCATCAATTGGTCTTGGTGCGACAACAACCCTTAATCCACCTCCCAATACGGGTTTCCCGAAACTTGCAATTTTAGCTTCTGATTGCTTAAGAATTTCTTCCCATAAATATTGAAAAGAAGGCCTATCTGCAATAATTCCATGAAGCTGTTTAATCGTCGCTTCCTTTTTCATCACTACCATAGGAAGAGGAAACACCTGATCTATGGCTGAAAGGCATTGATTGTATATTGCACCTAATTCACGATGTACGCCCGATTCACCAATAATAACGGCCACTCCACAGATGGGTTCGTGTATAACCCCCGGTACTTCACCTGTCTTGGCAAATTTTAAGGTAAAAATCGTATCACCTTTTTCAATGGCTGTATATTTGCATTGAAGCTGAATATTGTTATCTGGTTGAATATTTTTTCCAGTAATCTCGATTCCATTCCGGTCTAATTGAACTTCAATATCACGAATATTTGTCGAATTAACAAGTTCATAAGGAATAAAATGGGCAAAGCCGAAATGAATAGTTGTTGAATGTTGAGGAACACCTTTGCTCATATTTACATTCCTTTCATTTCTGACTTTAAAATAATACCTCACGCTTCTGCAATCAAGTGAAAGCAAACAGCAGGCCATAAAAAGTCGAAATATGGCTCTTTGGATGCCTGCCTTCCTAAAAAAAGGCCGGAAAGCATCAATCTTCCCGGCCACCTTCGGTCCCCGTTAAATGAGCGCCTTAAAGCTTGTGTCGCACCACCCGTCCTTACGTATTATCTTGAAGTAGCCTTCTATGGCATCAGGGCCTTTTCGATCACGGTTACTATTGGGGCGTCTTCCGGCTTAATTTTGGAATCAAAGCGCCCGCAGATTTTTCCTGATTTATCTATCAGGAATTTATTGAAATTCCACGTTATCTCTCCGGCAAATTCCGGGTCCGTGGCTTTTTCGGTCAAAAAGCGGTACAGTGGATGTTTATCCTTGCCTTTTACTGAAATTTTCGAAAACATTGGAAAGGTGACATTATATTTCAGCGAACAGAATTGTTTTATTTCTTCGTCCGTTCCGGGCTCCTGCGAAAGGAAATCATTGGCCGGGAATCCCACTACGAAAAAGCCTTTGTCCTTATATTTCAGGAATAGTTTCTCAAGCCCTTCATACTGAGGGGTAAAACCGCACTTACTCGCTACATTCACCATTAATAACACCTTGCCCCGATACTGCTCTATTTTAACATCCTTTCCATCAATGTCCTTCAGGGTAAAGTCATAAATTGATTTTTGAGGTAATGGCGAGGTGAACGAAGAAGCCCGTTCATTATTGCGACGTTGCCAAATATAGATAAAAACTGAAAATAATGCGCCGCACGCAAGCAAAATTATCACCTTGATCATGATTGATATGCCTCCTTTATAGTTTGGTGCTCTTAAACTCTTGCATAAAATATCACCACTCAGGCTTTCTTGTTATCATCTAGAGCAATATCCATGAGCAATATCCATGCCACTTCGGGTGACTCAATGCTTGGCGGTTCAAAGGCGCCACGCATGAATATTTCCCGATAGCGATGTACCGCGGCGCGCTATTATATTTTATTGATATTGAAAATCCGGCAGGCATTGCTTCGACATCATCCATCGAAAGGACCGCTATGAATCACCTCGGCAGAGCAATTTCTTGCATGATCGCGATAGTGTGCTTTTCCGGTCCGACAGCAGCGGAGGATCTTTTCACCGCACAGGTCGGTTTCGCCTGGCCCGAGGCCCTGGCTACCGCAGCGCCATCCGGAGACGCTGAACTGGCATATGGATACATCGTCGACCGGAAATTAGCCTACGGCCTGGCGGCGGATTTGCTGTGGAATGTGCAAACTACGACGGTTCCGGTCGAAGGATACCACTTCCAGACGATCAGCGACCAGCAGGTCTACATGTTTCCGATCATGTTTTTTGTCCAAGTCGATCCCTTGCCAGATCTTCTTTTTCACCCGGTTGCACATTTCGACATCGGTTATAATTCAATGATTTTCAGCTATACAGGAATTGACTCCACCACCGGTTCGAAAACCCCTCTCAGCCCATATTTTAATGGTCTTATCGTGAAGTTCGGCATCGACGAACTATACAACATGGGAAATCGCAGCGCGCTCTATCTCGGTCTGGAGTACCAGTGGGCGAAAACCTCGACGACGAGCAACGCGGAAGGAATATTTGACATGCGTAATATGAGCGGCCTCGGGCTCAGCGCCGGTTTCAGAGTCATATTGTAAAGATGACATCAGAGGAACGTTCGGATTTCAGGAATAATCCGCGTTAAATATCAGACGCGCTCTCACTACCTATTTCTGCTAAAGCAAACTTTCTTACGACGAATGAACAAAGATTGGCTTTCCAAAGGGTCACTCTCGATAGAAGTCATTTCCCTTGATGTTTTCCCTCTCACCACCCATTCCAGTCAGGTTTCTTGACCTGCTCAAGAAGGGTAGTATCGATGACCCAATCCATCGAACTAACATCCCATAACGTAGCAAGTTTTTCAGGCCATTTGGTCTTTATTTCGGATAAAACAGCTGGATCAACTTTTGCCTTGTAAAATGATTTAACTTTGTTGAAGTTGGAGCCCTCAATTGTAGCGGTCTCAAGGTTGGCTTCAGAAAGGTTAACTTCCGCGAGGTCGGCACCCCGAAGGTTAGCGTTCGCGAGGTTGGCGGAAACGAGATGGGCTTTCGCAAAATGGGCTCCCCGAAGGTCGGCGCCCGAAAGATCGACGCCCTCAAGATTGGCGCCCTCAAGGTGGATTCCCTCAAGGCAGGCCCCTTTAAGACGGGCTCTCTCAAGAAAGGCTCCCGCAAAGTGAGCTCCCTCAAGGTGAGCTAATCGAAGGTTGGCTCCATGAAGAAAGGCCCCTCGAAAATTGGCTCCTTCAAGGTGAGCTCCCTCAAGGATGGCGTCTTCAAGGTGAGAATCCTGAAGGTCGGCTAACCGAAGGTCGGCGCCCTGCAGGACGGCTCCCTGAAAATTGGCTCCACGAAAGTAAGTGGTCGCAAGATTGGCTCCCTCAAAGTTAGCTTTCTTAAGGTTAACTCCCGCAAAGTGGGCTCCCTCAAGATTGGCTCCCGAAAGATGGGCTCTCTCAAGATTGACTAACTGAAAATCGACTCCCCGCAGGATGGCTCTCTCCAGGTTGGCTCCCGCGAAGACAGTTTCCACAAGGACGGCTCCCGAAAGGTCGGCTAACCGAAGGTGGGCTCCTTCAAGGTTGGCTCGCTCAAGGTTGGCCCCCCGAAGGGATACTCCCTCAAGGCAGGCTCCCCGAAGTGAAACCCCCTGAAGGTTGGCTCCCCCGAGGTTGGCTCTGTCAAGGTTGGCCCTCTCAAGGTGGGCTCCCGAAAGGTCGGCTTCCCGGAAGTCAGGCCTGACATTTGTATTTTTTTCTCTCCAGCTATTCCAATTTTTCGCGCCCGATTTTAGTATGTTACTATGGACTTGATTAGCGCCGTCAATATTCAAGGCAAGCAACACCGTCACGGCAGTTACGCTTTTGCAGCCAATCATAATGACCGCGATGCGTTTGGATCGGTCTTTGCGGCCATGGAAGTCATTTCCCTCTCACCAACCATGCCAATAAGGTTTCTTGATCTTCTCAAGAAGAGTATCATCGATAACCCAATCTTGTTTTGTAGTATTCCATATAGTCGCAAGTTTATCCGGCCAATTGGCTATTATTTCAGAGAGAACGCCCGGATCAAGTTTTGCCATGTAAAATGATTTAACTTTGCTGAGGTCGGCGCCCTGAAGACGGGCCCCGCGAAGATCAACATCCCAAACGTGGGCGCCCTTGAGGCGGGTTCCTCCAAGGTTGGCGCCCCGGAGGTTGGCGCCCCAAAAATTGGCTTCCTCAAGGTCGGCATCCTTAAAGTTGGCTTTCCGAAGGTCGGCTTCCGCAAGGCTGGCGCCCTCAAGGTTGGCTCCCCGAAGATTGGCCTCCCCAAGGTTGACGCTATCAAGGTTGGCGTCCCGGAGGTTGGCGCCCTCAAGGTTGGCCCCCCGAAGGTTGGCTCCATAAAGGGTGTCTCCTTTAAGGACGACTTCCTTAAGGAAGGCGCCCTCAAGATTGGCATTCCGGAGGTCAGCGCCCCTAAGGTCGGCCCCGGGAAGGTAGGGCAGGCTCCAGTAGGGTTCACCCTCTATGAGAAATTTGTCGTCCTGTTTCCCGAGGTAGACCCCCTTAAAGTCGGCTCCCCAGGCAATGGCTCCCCGAAGGTTGGCGTTATTAAGGTCGGCTTTCAAAAGGTGGGCGCCCTTAAGGTTGGCTTTCAAAAGGTTGGCGCCCTGAAGGTCGGCGCCCTGAAGATAGGCCATTTCAAGGTCGGCGCCCTGAAGATAGGCTCCCCGAAGATTCGCGCTATCTAAATTGGCAATCTCAAGGCTGGCTCCTCGAAGGTCGGCGCCCCCGAGGTTGGCCCCCTGAAGGTTGGCTATGGAAAGGTTGGCGCCCTGAAGGTCGGCGCCCCCGAGGTTGGCTCCACGAAGGTTGGTTCCCCAGTTGGCATTGGTTGCCCCAAGGTGGGCTCCACGAAGGTTCGCTTCAAAAAGGTTCGCCGCATGGAGGACGGCCTTTCCAAGAGTGTCCTCAAAAACGGCTAAAATAAGGTTGGCCCCCTGAAGATCGGCTTTCTGTAGATCGGCCCTTCGTAGATCGGCTTTAACAAGTATTGCGCCCTGAAGGTCGGCGCCCCGGACATCGGCGCCTTCAAGGTTTGCATACGAAAGGTCGGCGCCGCGAAGGCAAGCTCCCCGAAGCGCTGCGCCCTCAAGGTTTGCTCCATAAAGGTAGGCTGCGCTCAGGTTGGCGTCCGCAAGATTTGCTCCATGAAGATCGGCTCTGCAAAGAAAAGCCCCGCGAAGGTCGGGTTCAACGCTCTTGTTTTCCTCCCGCCATTTATTCCAATTGTCCACTCCCGCATTGAGCATGCCAATGTGCGGGGTGGTGCCAACGCATCCCATATTGATCACCAGCAACGACAGAACGGCAATTATGCTTTTGAAGCCAATCATACGGCCCCCTGCATGTGTATGTGAGTCGTTAATGCCATGGAAGTCGTTCTTCCGAAAGGACGAAACGAAAGGACCGGGATAGTCCGACAGGCGTTTTTGCCCCTTCTCAAAATAAATTCCTTAAGGCATTAATGCAAAGCATAAATTCGTAAAAAAAGGCCGGAAAGCATCGATCTCCTCGGCCATGTTCCAATCTATTCCCGCTAAACGACCGCCTTAAAGCACGGTTTCCGCCCCCCGTGTTTCATACAATCATTCATAATTTCGATTAATTAAGAGACAATAGAGAATTTTAAAAACTTCTCTTGAACTTACCGCTATTTGTGTCATATAGATAGACAATCTCTCTTATAATTCTATCGGGCGTTACCGTACCGATATCAGATGGACGTACAACGTCGCCTTCGTAAAAAACAATTTTTAAAAGACTCTTTTGTCGGCAATTGCGGGAGCCTTTCGGTTCTCTGGTCGAACCGCTGAACGAAGTTGAGTATTGAGGGAGAGGCCATAGAAGCTATTTCCCTTAATCTTTTTCCTCTGGCCACCCATGCCAGTCAGGTTTTTTGATCTGCTCAAGAAGAGAGGAATCGATAACCCAATCTTTTTTTGTATCATCCCAGATAGTTGCAAGTTTTTCCGCACCTTTGATCTTCAATTCGGATAAAAATTCTTTGTCAAATTTTATCTTGTAAAGTGAACTGACGTTTTTGAGGCCAGCTCCCCGAAGGTTGACTCCCCGAAGGTTCGCTTCCCCAAGGTTGGCTCCCGCAAGATCGGCTCCACGAAGGTTGGCCCCCGAAAGGTTAGCAGAATAAAGGTTGGCATTCCTAAAGTGAGCTCCCGTGAGAAAAGCTCCTTCAAGGTTGGTTGCCTCAAGGTTGGCTTCCTCCAAGTGGGCTCCTTCAAGGTGGGCGCCCTCAAGGTGGGCGCCCTCAAGGTGAGCTAACCAAAGGTTGGCTCTCTCTATGCTGGCTAACTTAAGGTCGGCTCCACGAAGGTTGGCTCTCTGAATATTTGCCCCCACAAGAACGGCTCCCGTAAGGAAGGCGTCCTCAAAGTTGGATTCCTGAATATCGGCTAACCGAAGGTCGGCTCTCCGAAGGATGGCTTCCCGAACATTGGCTTCACGAAAGCGAGCTCCCGCAAGGTAGGCTCCCTCAAGGTTGGCTCTTTCAAGGTTAACTCCAACAAGGTTTGCTCCCCGAAGGTAGGCCCCCTCAAGATGAGCTCTCTCAAGATGGGCTCTCTCAAGGTTGGCTCCACGAAGGATCGCTCCCTCAAGGTGCGCTTTTTCAAGGTGGGCTCCCGCAAGGTGGTCTCCCTCAAGGTTGGCTAACCAAAGGTTGGCCCCACGAAGGTCGGCTTCTTGAAAGTTGGCTCCCCGAAGGTTGACACCCTCAAGGATGGCTCCCGCAAGATGGGCATCCGCAAAATTGGCTCCCGCAAGGTCAGCTCCCGCAAGGTGGGCGTCCGCAAGGAGGGCTTCCCTAAAGTTGGCCCCCCGAACAATAGCTCCCGTCAGGTCGGCACCCGTGAGGTCCGCTCCTGTCAGGTCGGCTAAACAAAGGTCGGCTCCCCGAAGGTTAGCTCCTCGAAGGATGGTTCCCGAAAGGTCGGCTCCCGCCAAGTCGACTCCTGCGAGGTTGGTTTCCTCAAGGTTGCATAACCGAAGGTTGGCTCCCCGAAGGACTGCTCCCTGAAAGCTGGCTCCCTCCAGGATGGTTCCCAGAAGGTGGGCGCCCATAAGGTGGGCGCCCGAAAGGTTGGCGCCCGAAAGGTTGGCGCCCGAAAGATGGGTTCCTGAAAGGTCGGCTCCTCCAAGATCGGCTCCTGAAAGGTCGACTTTTCCAAGGTTGGCTCCCCGAAGGGAAACAAATGTAAGTTTGGGCTTTTTAGATTTGTTTTCTTTTCTCCATTTGTTCCAATTCAACACTCCGGATTTTAGTATATCAACATGCTCTCGCGAAGTCAGCATAGAGACCTTCCTTTCTTGGTATACGTCCGCATCCGCTGAAATCGGTTGAATGTGATTAATCTAAGTAATCTTCATTTCAAATAGCAATTATAATCGTCCGATTTATCTCTCCCCGCGTCTAATCTGGGGGATGTCCCAGAATTAGTTGAAATTTATAAAAGAGAGAATGCTCCTAAGGTAGATTATTGATTCTGTTATAAATAACTACCAGCAAAAGGAGCGATTCTCTCATGCATGAATCTACGATGTCGCGCAAGCGGGCGGCAAAGGAAATCGAAAGGAATCTCGGAGCCACTTCAGGTAAGGTCACAATTTGTGACCTCAAAGCTTCTGTCACTTCAAGCGTAAGTTGAAACATTAAATCATCCGGGAATCGTCCGATATTTCTTTTCACTGCCTGATTAAGTAGCCTTGTGTCGACTTCGTACAAACCAGCCAGGTCCAAGTCGAGCATGGCCTTCTTCCCGCGAATAACATGAATCTTGGGTATTGCTTGCTGTTGTTTCCTTAATTTATTTAACTAAAACACCTTTAAATGGAGGGAAAGTCATGATTCATAATGCAGTAATTGACTGTATTCATGCGCGCAGAAGCACACGCCAGTTTCAGGAACGACAAATCGAGACGGGACAGCTGGAAGCGCTTTTGGACGCGGCCATATGGGCGCCAAGCGGTGGCAACAATCAAAGTTGGTTGTTTACAGCCATTCAAAACGAGGCGATTCTTTCAAGAATCAACGAACTGGTGAAAGAGGAGTTTCAGCATTGGATACCCGATGATGATTACCCTGGAAAACTCGGGGTTAAAGCCATGGCGCAGCGGGAAGATTATCATTTTTTCTACCATGCGCCGACGCTCATCATCGCCTCCAATAAGCCGAATTATGAAAATGCCATGGCGGACTGCGCTTTAGCACTGGAAAACATATTTTTGACGGCGCAATCGCTGGGTTTGGGCAGCTGCTACATCAACCAGTTGCACTGGCTGCGTAACGGTGTCAACTTACGAGACTACCTTTTTGAGTTGGGGATTCCCAAAGAACATACCATCTGCTCAGCAGCTGCAATCGGGTATATCGGCAAGGATTCGAGCGCCCCGGCTCGTAAAGAGGGCACAATTCAAATTATTTGACTATATGCTTGATATCAGAAAATTTTTATCTTTGGTCTGGTTTGAAATAATCTTGGCAAATCAGCTAAAAACGAGGATTAATTCCTATGATCATCTTCCGGGTCATCTAGGTGTGATACGGTCCTGAAAATGTGGACACGGTTTAGGCACAATTTAGTTTGACATTTTCGAACTTATCCGGCGAGATGCCCTCGCAGAAGCTATGTACCCGCACTCGGTTGTACCAAGCAATATATTCAAAGATTCTAAGCTCTGCAATCCTCCGGCGAGGAGTACTACAACTTCCAAGGATTCCGGCGGTATAAGGAGAAGTTCGATAAGGATGTTGCCTTGATCACCTCGGGCGCGAAGAGAGGCGTGTTCCCGAAATAGCGGTTCGCTCAGCTTTTTTTACCGCGCCATGAACCTCGCGGTATATCGCTCTTCCCCGATCTTCGCCGACACGATATAGCACCCCATCGCCTGCGCCTTCGGTCGCCAGACCACCGCGTTCGAGGTGATGCTGAGCATTTTGTCGACCATGCGGCCGGAAAGGTCGGAGAAGAAGAGGTCCGCGCGACGGGAGTTCTGCGGGAGTACGATGGTGACGCCGGAGCGGGTCTCGTCAGTGATTATCTTGATTCCGATTTGCGCCAGCTGCGCCAATGGCAGGCCGTTTCTGACAGCCATTGGGCTTAAGCTGTAGCTGTAGGTCACCATTGCGGTTGGATAGAAAATATAAAGCCGTTTATTGACTGTATCGACAAGCACGCTCTGGCGGCTGTGCAGGGAATCCGGCAGCACCGCATTGAGAGCGAGAGCGGTTTTGTAGGCATGGAGGTCCATAATGTCTTCCGCATAGATGTTGTTTGTATTCATGCTGAGAAACTGGGTGGGAGAGAAATAGTAGCCTGAGTTGGGGGTGATAGTATCCACATCGTCTCCGAGAAACACCGACTTTTTCAATCCCGTATCATAAATTTGAACCTGTGGTGCTATCCACGTTCCCCCCTCTGATACGCCAAGTGGAAAGCTACTGCTGATGCCATTTATCATAATGGAATTATGCGCCCCACGAACATATGATAAAGATGATTTGCTATAGCAAGCATCTATATTGCAAAAGATGCCATTAATACTAATTGGAATTGCAGTGTGTTTTATAAAACCTGACTTGTTGACTTTAATAGGATATAGAAAATTCGCAGTAGAATCTGGGTATTGGAAAACCACTTGCTGGCTAAAAGTGTATAACGCGCCAATCATTGAATCATTTAACAGTAAAATTCCTGTCAATCCTGAACAAATAAAGGTTGCAATCGAAGACAGGCTGTTATTGGTAATGTCAAACAATTGCACGGCAGAATCCTGCACGACAAGGATCGTATTGCTATTGTTAAATCCGAGGACATGGGTTCCTGTCGGACCGTAACCGTTGCTCACCCCGAATTTCAAGTATGCCGGGATCAAGGTTTGCTGCGGATAGGCAATCAGAATCGAAGAATCGATATATCCAGCGAATAGCGGCGAAGCAGGATTTGCAATGTTTATCGTGGTAAACTTGCCTGCTGGATCATTTTTTTCGTGCATGATAATGGAATCGCCGGCCAGCGCCGTCCATCCGTTTGAATCCGAGATCGGGAAGGTGCTTAGTTCGGTGAAGACGGGGATCTGCTGCGGTTGCTGGCTTTTGAGTGTGTACGTCGAACAGGCAACACTGAATATTGAATCACTTTGTTTATATGCAGCAACTTTGTACCAATACCAGGCATCCGGCGCAACGGCAGAGTCGAAATAAACAATGGTGTCATGCTGGGAGGGATTTGTACTGATGAGCTCTGCAATAAGCGTGAATGGTGAAGAGACCCCCGAACCCCGATAAATGCGGTATCCGGTCTCGCAATTTGAACGGTCATAGATCTTTATTTGAACCGAGTTCGATGTATCGTAGTTCCATGCTACTGAAATTCCGGGCGCAACAAACGTATCCGGAATAACCGGCTGCGGCAGTGTGGTCGCCTGCACGCTGTACGTCTTCAAAAGGTTTTGGACAGAAGTTTGTTTAAGTTAAGAGATAGTTCTGGTGTTTGTAATATACTCCTGGTTGTTTAGATTTACAATCTTT